>Ga0210389_10002768_pt1 | contig 13723 bp, 11 predicted proteins | sample IncBWH28OmetaG_FD_160127 | JGI IMG/M metagenome (GOLD analysis project Ga0210389, IMG submission 160127) | Forest soil microbial communities from Barre Woods Harvard Forest LTER site, Petersham, Massachusetts, United States - Inc-BW-H-28-O ...
TAAGAACTGCGGTAAGGCACTGAGAACTGCGGTAAGGCACTGCGAACTGCGGTAAGGCACTGCGAACTGCGGTAAGTTTCGAAAACTATTCGAAGACCGATCTTAACGCTAGATTGATGTGCAGTGCTTGGTCAACCCCCAGCTGGCAAGTCCCGCTGCTAGCCTGAGGAGAGCCAGATGAGCACGCTAGCAGGCTCGAGTTTCGAAAGGTAACAAGCTATGGCGACAGTCGGCTCACGCAGCCGTACCCTGGCCGCCATCGCCGGCGAGGCCGGTGTCTCGGTCTCGGCCGTGTCCAAGGTCCTGAACGGTCGCACGGACGTAGCGGCCGACACCCGTGCCCGGATTGCCCGGCTGCTGCGCCAGCACGGCTACCAGGTCGCGTCGCAAATCGGGTTCGGCGTCGTCGACCTGCTGATCGGTAGCAGCCTGCACAGCCCGTGGTCCGAGGAGCTGATCCGCGGTGCCGTGGAGGCGGCGGCCGAGGCCGATGTCAGCGTGATCGTGACGACCGTGACGTCGCCGGGGGAGTTCACCCGGTGGCTCGACCGGGCCACCCGCCGCGGCACTGGCGGGGTGCTGTGCGTGCTGCACCTGCCGGCGGGCCGCCACCTCCAGCGGCTCACGGCAGCGCACATCCCGATGGTCGTGATCGATCCCGCGGAGGAGCCCGGCGCGGGCATCCGGTCGGTGGGCACTACCAACTGGCAGGGCGGCGTGCTAGCCACCCGCCATCTGATCGGGCTTGGCCACCAGCGCATCGCCGTCATCTGCCAGGACGAGGTGTGGTCGGGCCGCGCGCGGCTGGCCGGTTACCGCGAAGCGATGCTCGCGGCCGGGCTTGAGATAGATGATCAGCTCGTGCGCCGGGACGAGTTCTCCGCGGCCGGCGGACGGGCGCAGGCGCGGCGGCTGCTGGCGCTGCCGGAGCCACCGACGGCGATCATTGCCGGGAACGACGCCCAGGCGTTCGGGGTCCTGCAGGCGGTCGCCGAGCGCGGCTTGCGTACCCCAGACGATGTCAGCGTGATTGGCTTCGACGACGTGCCGGTGGCGACCTGGGCTTCCCCTGCGCTGACGACGATCCGCCAGCCGCTCGCGGCCATGTCGGCGGCGGCGTTCCGGATGCTGCGCGACACCCGCGCCGGCACCGGCGCCGACGCCGGCCAGGCCCGGAGCGGCCCGACCGCCGACGCCGGGCCAGAGCCGCAGCACATCGAGCTGGCGACCTCGCTGATCGTCCGGGACAGCACGGCCCCGCCGCCTGGCCGCTCCTGACGCGGGCAGCGGCCCGCTGCCCTCAGCCGAGATCGACGCTCGGATACAGCGGGAAACCGACCAGCAGGTCGGCGGCCTGCTTCTGGATACGGCTGCTCAGGGCGGGTTCTAGCTGGTAGGAAGCCTTCGACGGGGCACCGGAGGCGGTAGTGCCGGGCCGGACCTGGCTAAGGACGGCGTGAATCAGGCCGGCGATCTCATCCATCTCGCCAGTGCCGAGGCCGCGCGTCGTCAGCGCTGGCGTGCCGAGCCGGATCCCGGAGGTGTACCAGGCGCCGTTAGGGTCGAACGGGATCGCGTTGCGGTTGGTCACGATGCCGCAGTCCAGCAGGGCGCTCTCGGCCTGACGGCCAGTCAGGCCGTAGCCGCTGACGTCGACCAGGATGAGGTGGTTGTCGGTGCCGCCGCTGACCAGCCGGGCCCCGCGACTGACCAGACCGCCGGCCAGCGCCTGAGCATTGTCGACGACCTGCTGCGCGTACTCGCGGAACGCAGGCTGCCGCGCCTCGGCGAGCGCGACTGCCTTGGCGGCGATCACATGCCCCAGCGGGCCGCCGAGCACCATGGGGCAGCCCCGGTCGACCGCGTCAGCGAACTCCTGCTGGCACAGCACCATCCCGCCGCGCGGACCGCGCAGCGTCTTGTGGGTGGTCGTGGTGACGACATGGGCGTGCGGAACGGGGTCGAAGTCGCCCGTCAGCACCTTGCCCGCGACCAGCCCGGCGAAGTGCGCCATGTCCACGAGCAGCGTGGCGCCGACCTCGTCGGCGATCTCGCGCATCGCGGCGAAGTTGATCCGGCGCGGATAAGCGGAGTACCCGGCCACCAGCACGAGCGGCTTGAACTCCTTAGCGATCTTGCGCACGGCTGAGTAGTCCAGTAGCCCGGTGGCCGGATCTGTGCCATAGGTGCGCTGGTTGAACATCTTGCCGGAGATGTTCGGCCGGAAGCCATGGGTGAGATGACCGCCTGCCTCCAGCGCCATGCCGAGCATCCGCTGGTTGCCGAGCTGCTGGCGCAACTGCTCCCAGTTCTCGTCGGTCAGGTCGTTGACATGGCGGACCGCCGCCTGCGCCAGCGCCGGCGTCTCGACCCGGTGCGCGAGGATCGCCCAGTACGCCACCAGGTTGGCGTCGATCCCCGAATGCGGCTGAACGTAGGCGTGCTCCGCCGCGAACAGCTCGCGCGCGTGCATCGCGGCCAGCTCCTCGACCCGGTCCACCTGCGCGCAGCCCGCGTAGAAGCGGTGGCCGACCGTGCCCTCGGCGTACTTGTCGCTGAGCCAGTTCCCCATGGCAAGCAGGACCGCCATTGACGCGTAGTTCTCGCTGGCGATCAGCTTGAGCGAGCCGCGCTGAGCGGCGAGCTCGGCACTAATCGCGGCGGCCACGTCGGGCTCGACGGCGCCAATCACGCTGAGTGCGCTGCGTACGGCGGTCGACTCGGGGGTAGGCATACAACCTCCAGCAGGTGCCCCAGCCGCCAGTCGCGGCCCGCCCGCAGCCTACCTCGTACGGTAGCGGCGGGCGGTGCGAAGAAGTCTCGAAGCCTGCACGTAGATTTAGAAAATCAAGCGTTGTCGATATATGTTTTCAAGCGTAAGCTGTGCAGATGCGTTCCTACAGCCAGTACTGCGCCCTCGCCAAGGCCCTCGACGTGGTCGGCGACCGTTGGAGCCTCCTCATCGTGCGCGAGCTGCTGATTCGTCCTTGCCGCTACAGCGAGCTCCAGGACGGCCTGACGGGCATCGCGACCAACCTCCTCGCGGACCGGCTGCGCCAGCTCGAGGGCGCGGAGGTCATCACTCGCGACGGAGACGGCCGCTATCAGCTCACCCATTGGGGCCGAAAGCTGGGAGCGCCGGTGCACGAGCTGGTGCGCTGGGCCGCGCCGTTGATGCTCGCAGGACCGGGCGCCGACGCATTTCGAGCTCGCTGGCTCGAGCTCCCCCTGGAGTTGATGTTCGGCGGCATCGACCCAGGAAGGCCCGATCGTCAGATCGAAATCCGGACGGCCGACGAGGTGCTGACCTTGACGTCAGCCGCCGGCCGCGTGGCGATACGTACTGGTCCTGCGCCGTCGCCCGACCTCGTCGTCACCGGCCCGCCGGAGCTCATCATCGGGCTGATGTCCGGTGCCCTCGACGTCGACGTCGCCAGGCGCCAGGGCGTGCGCATCCTCGGCGATTACGCCGAAGTCGAGCGATTGCGTCGAGACGACTGGCTCGAATCCGCCAACGTCTACGAATAGCTGAAAGGACACAATCCCATGACTGAAACCGCGCTGGCACCTCGTGATCACCTCGTCAAGACGCCGAAGGGTAACGTCTTCGTCCGCGAGATCCCGGGTGACGATCCGCCAATCGTGCTGATGCACGGCTTCCCGGACGACCACAGCAGCTACGATCGGCTGCTGCCGTTGCTGAGCCCGAGACGGGCGGTCGCCTTCGACTGGCCTGGCTACGGCCGATCCGAGCGCGCAGAGCTCGGGGGATTCTCCTTGCAGGAGCATGGCTCCGAGCTGGCGGCATTGCTCGACCAGCTCGACATTGATCGGACAGTACTCGTCGGTCACGACGCTTCTGGGCCCGATGCCGTCGCGTTCGCCGTCGCCCACCCCCGGCGGGTCACGCATCTGGTGCTCCTCAACACGATCTTCGGTCACTTGCCGTCCCTGAAACTTCCCGAGATGATCCGGCTGCTCGCCGACCCAGCCCTGGCGCCGCTCGCCGACGCCATGATCAATGACGAGTTGCAGCGTCTTTGGCTCCTGCAGTTCACCGCCGATCACTGGGGCGTGGATGCCAGCGACCAGCAGGGCATAGCCGTGCAGTCGATCCTGCCCCAGTTCTTCGGCAACGCCGCTCAGCCCGACGCCGTCCCAGCCATTCGCGCATGGACGGCCGGCCTGTTCGATTCTCTGACCGAGCAGGACAAGCTTGTGAGCACTGGTGCGCTCCGTAATCTGCAGGTCCCTGTCTCCGTCATCTTTGGCGGATCGGATCGCTACCTGGACCCGGCCCTGGCGCGCGAGATCGCCGCCCTGTTCACCGACCCGTCTCTGCACGTCGTGCCGGGCGCTTCGCACTGGCCTCAGCACGATCAGCCTCAGCTCGTGGCCGATCTCCTGGCCGCGATCGCGAGCACCCCAGGCCAGCGATGAGGTGCTCGACGCCCGGTGACTAGAATCTCCGTGATCTTCGGAGATCGGGGGCCCGATTCTGGAACCGGTTCTGCTGCTGGCCGACGACTCGCGAACGCAAGACCGCGTCGAGGCGGAGTTGCGCAAGCGTTATGGCGCCGACTACCAGGTCATCACGGTCGCGTCCGTGGACGCGGCGCTCGGCGTCCTCGGCGAGCTCAGCGACACCGGGCGTCAGGTCAGCCTCGTGCTCGCCGACCAGTGGCTGTCCGGATCGACCGGGACGGAGTTGCTTGGCCGGGTCCGGCAGCTCCATCCAGGCGCCCGGCGGGTCCTGCTCATCACCTGGGGTGATGAGGAGCGCCTCGAGCCCATGCTGCAGGCGACGATCCTGGGTGACATTGACGCCTACGTGGTGAAGCCAGGGCCGTCACCAGACGAGCACTTCCACCGGTTTGTCACCGAACAGCTTGACGAATGGGGCCGATCGAACCTGCCGGGGCTCGAGGTGGTTCGCGTTGTCGGCGAGGAGTGGGAGGCGCGGTCGCACGAACTGCGCGAACTGCTCGGACGTAACGGCGTTCCGTTTGGCTTCTACCCCGCGGGCAGCCCGGCTGGGCAGCGCCTGCTCGGGGAAGCCTCCGCAGGCCAGAATGCCCTGCCCGCGGTGATCCTGTTCGACGGCCGCATCCTGGCGGACCCGTCGAACGCTGAGGTTGGCCAGGCCATCGGCGTGCATACGACGCCGCGTGCCGACCGCTACGACGTGACCGTGATCGGAGCCGGGCCGGGCGGACTCGCGGCGGCGGTCTACAGCGCATCGGAGGGCCTGGCCACCGTCATCCTGGAGCCAGAGGCGATCGGCGGCCAGGCCGGCACGAGCTCGCTGATCCGCAACTACCTCGGCTTCCCCACCGGGGTGAGCGGTGGCGACCTAGCCGTACGCGCGTACACGCAGGCATGGAACTTCGGCGCGGAGTACGTGTACGGCAGTTCCGCCACTGGCCTGCGGCCCGACGGCTCGCAGCTAGCTGTCACCCTTGCCGACGGCACCGAGGTCCACAGCCGGGCGGTGATCGTGGCCACCGGCATGGCGTACCGGCGCCTGGCCATCCCCGAGCTCGACGCCCTGACCGGAGCAGGCGTGTTCTACGGCGCCGCTGCCACAGAGGCCAGGGCCATGAAAGACCGCGAGGTCTTCGTCGTGGGCGGCGCGAACTCCAGCGGGCAGGCCGCCGTCCACCTCGCCAGGTACGCCGCGCAGGTCACTGTGCTGGTCCGCGGACCATCGCTGGCCAACAGCATGTCCGAATACCTGATCCGGGAGATCGAGTCCGCGCCCAATATTGCCGTCCGCTACAAGGTCGCGGTGACCGGCGGCGCTGGACGGGGCCGCCTGGAGACCCTGACGCTCACTGACCTGGAGACCAGCGCCACCGAAACGGTGGCAGCGGCGGCCCTGTTCGTGCTGATCGGCGCCGAGCCGCGCACCCAGTGGCTGCCAAGCGCCGTACGGCGCGACCAGGCGGGATTCGTGCTGACGGGCAACGACCTGCTCGAGCACGGCCAGCCGCAGGCGGACTGGCCGCTGGAGCGCATGCCGATGTTCCTGGAATCAAGCCTGCCCGGCGTCTTCGCGGTCGGCGACGTCCGCCACGGATCGGTCAAACGCGTCGCCTCAGCTGTCGGCGAGGGCTCGATCGCAATCCGCCTCGTTCACGACCACCTGCGCGCCGACTGACGCATTGCCTCGCTAGGGGCGCCGAGCGCGGAGGAACAGCGAAACGCCGGGCAGCGACTTCGTCGGCAGGTACCGCTCGGCGACGATGATCGCGGTCAGGGCGCTGTTGACCAGTGCCGGTACCTCGTCAAGATCACTACCGGTGGACTTCTTCCGCCGCAGGGCGACGACCGGCCGCAGCAGGACGTTCCAGCTCCAGACCTCGTCGACGGTAAGCCCAGCCTTCTGCACGACGCTGACCAGCCCGTGCCGGGTGTAGCGACGGACGTGGCCAACCTCATCATCGTGAGCCGACCACAGGGCCATGTCGCATGGCACCGCGATCAGTGCCGTCCCGCCCGGCTTCAGCACCCGGAAGATCTCGCCGGCCGCGAGGTAGTCCTCGTCGATGTGCTCGAGGATGTCGAACGCGGTCACCAGCTCGCAGCTGCCGGACCGGAGGGGGAGATCCCTGGCGTCGGCGCGGATGGCGCTAATGCCCCGCGCCTTCGCCACGTCGGCGACCGAGTCGGAGTACTCCAGGGCCAGGGCACGCCACCCGTGTTCCTGCAGGACGCGAGTGTTGCCGCCGCCCGCTGCACCGATGTCCAGCGCCTGGCCCGTGGCCGGGAGCCGGCGAAGCTCGCGGGCGAGAATGGCGCGCCGCTCCTTATACCACCAGTGGCGGTCCTCAAGCGACGTGAGGAGCTGGAGCTCGGCGGGTTTCATGGGCTCTTTTTTACCGCACCGGCCGCATTGATGTGGCCGAGGCGTCCGGAAGAATGCCGGCATGGAGCCGACCTTGCCCGCCTTCCGGCCCGAGCCCTCCGCTGGCCGGGTCTACGCCACCCGGCGGATCGTCCGCAGCACCGATGTGGTGCCGTCCGGGCGCCTGAGGCTCGACGCCCTGGCCCGCTACCTCCAGACGGCCGCCGAGGACGACGTGTTCGACGCCGGCCTGGCCGAGCCCGTGGTCTGGCTCGTCCGCCGGTGCGAGCTGCGAATTAGCCAGCTGCCTGCCATGGGTGAGCGCATCTCGGTCCGCACCTTCTGCTCCGGCACCGGCCCCCGCTGGGCTGAGCGGACGACCACGGTGGCGCGCCCGGATGGCCGGCCGCTCGTGCAGGCGACGGCCGTGTGGGCGGCCGTCAGCCGGGCCGACGGCCGGCCGGTGCCGCTGTCGGCGGATTTCACCGCGATCTACGGGGCATCAGCGGCCGGGCGAATGGTGTCCGTTCGTCTCTCGCATCCGCGTCCCGACACCGCCGGCTGCGACCGGAACGGGGCCGTCGGCGGTGCTCCGCCGCGTGACTGGCCGCTGCGGGTGGCCGATTTCGACACCGCCGGGCACGTGAACAACGCGGTGCACTGGGCAGTCGTCGAGGACGAGCTGGCCGTCACCGGCTGGCTGCCGTCCCTGGCCGTGGTCGAGTACCAGCGCGCGATCATGCCCGGCTGCCTGCCGCGGCTGGTCACCGACCGGGAGGACGGCCAGACGTTGCTGTGGCTCCTGGACGGGCAGCGCGTGCTCGCCTCGGCCCGGCTGGCTCGATAGGCGCGCGGGATAATAGGTCCAGGCGGCAGAAAGTTGGCCAGCATGGACGACGAACTAGACGAACTGCGCCAGACCGCGCCAGGCGCCAGAGTCATCACCGATCCGGACCTGATGGAGTCCTACCGGCGCGACCAGACGCCGGTCGTGTCGGCCGGCCAGCCCCGCTGCGTCGTCCTGGCTCGCAGCACCGAGCAGGTCGCGGCCGCGCTGGCCTGGGCCGAGCGGCATCGGGTCCCGGTGGTGCCACGTGGCGGTGGCACGAGCCTGGCCGGTGGCGCGACCGCGACGGACGGCTGCCTGGTGCTGTCAACCGCCCGGATGACCGCGATCCGCGAGCTCGACCCGGCCAACGAGATCGCCGTCGCGGAGGCGGGCGTCATCAACGCCGACCTCGACCGCGCCGCTGCCGAGCACGACCTGATGTACGCCCCTGATCCGTCGAGCTACGAGATTTCCACCCTCGGCGGCAACCTGGCGACGAACGCAGGCGGCCTGCGCTGCGTCAAGTATGGCGTCACCCGCGACTCGGTGCTCGGGCTCGAGGTCGTGCTGGCAGGCGGCCGCGTGCTGCGCACCGGCCGCCGGACGATGAAGGGAGTGACGGGTTACGACCTCACTGGCCTGTTCGTCGGTTCGGAAGGCACCCTGGGCGTGATCACGTCCGCCACCCTGCGGCTGCGGCCCCGGCCTGCGCAGTACCCCGTCACGGTCGCAGCCGGGTTCACGAGTGTCGCTAGCGGCGCGAGCGCGGTGACTGCCATCCTGGCGGCCAGGCTGCGCCCGAGCCTGCTGGAGCTGATGGACTCGGCGACGCTGCGCGCGATCGACGACTGGAAGAGCACTGGGTTCGGCGACAGCGTGCAGGCGCTGCTGATCGCGCAAGACGACAGCGAGTCAGCCGAGCGCGGCGGACGGCTGATGCAGGAGATCTGCCTGCGCGAGGGCGCCGTCATGGCAGAGCTGTCGCAGTCCGAGGCTGAGTCGCGGCAGCTGCTCGACTTGCGCCGGCTGTCCTATCCGGCGATCGAGCGGCTCGGCGTTCCGCTCGTCGAGGACGTGTGCGTGCCGCGCAGCCGGCTCCCTGACATGGTGGCCCGCATCGAGCAAGCGGGGGAGCGGCACGGGGTCTTCATCGCGACGGTCGCGCACGCCGGGGACGGCAACCTGCATCCGGTGTTCGTCTTCGACCGCGGACTGACTGAGGTGCCGCCTGCCGTCTGGCTGGCCGCCGACGAGGTGTTCCGCGCGGCCCTGGCGCTTGGCGGCACCCTGACCGGCGAGCACGGAGTGGGCATGATCAAGCGGCGATGGCTAGCCGATGAGCTCAGCGCGGAATCGATGGCCGTACATCACGCGATCAAGGACGCGCTAGACCCGACAGGCATCATGAACCCTGGCAAAGTCTTGTGATTGGCTGTACGGACAGTTAGCCAATCGGACACCCCGGCTTCATGGCGCCGTTCCCTGATGTTCATGCATTTTCAGTAGGGCAACTCGTGCCGTTGGGCGATCCGTCGCAGGTGGCGCCTCTCTTAGCCTCTCCGTACCCGGGCAGCAACGACCGTGCCCGCGGTGAGCTAAGGAGGTTCGGTGGAGACAGACGAGGTCGCGGCGCGCCTCCTACGGCAGTACTGGGCACTGCTCCTCATCTGCGTACTGGTGCCGCTCGTCGTCGTGAGCGTGATCGTTGCCCGGCAGCCAGCCGCGTATTCCGCGAACGCGCGCATCATCACCTCAAGCGAGGTACCAGCCAGCGCGGCTGTCGCCGACGCCATGGTGAGCCAGGTTCAGGGCATCGCCACGGGTCAGACGGCCGCAAGTCAGGCACTGCGGGCTGCGGGCGTTCGGCGCAACCTCGGCGCTTTCATCGCCAGCATCTCCGTGGCGGGCGTCGGTACCTCGCAGGTCGTGAACCTCACCGTGACCGACCCGAGTCCGAAGGCCGCTCAGCAGCTGACGCGTGCGCTCGCCGACCAGGTGGTGTCCGGGCTGAACAAGGTCGGCGTGAGCGGCATGTCCAAGGCGCTGACGGTCATTGACGCTGACCTCGTCCAGCTCACGGAGAACCGCGCGCTGCTCGCGGCTCGGGCGGCGGCTAGCCCGCAGAACCAGCAGTTGCAGGCCAAGCTGGCCGGCCTGGACCAGGTGATAGCAAACTTCACCGGCGACCGCGCACGGCTCCTGATCCAGGCGAGCACGGCGGGTCTCGCGTCCGTCATCGATGAGCCAGGACTGCCACTCCACGCGGAATCGAAGGCGCTGCCGCAGAAGCTTGCCCTCGCCGGACTCCTCGGCCTCGTCATCGGCATCTTGCTGGCCGCGATTGCTGAGCTGATCCGGCCAACGCTGCCCGGCTCACAGCGAGTCAGCCGCCGCCTTGAGGTGCCGATGCTCGGCCGCCTGATCGATCCTGATTTGCGCGCGGAACACGAGCCAGATTTCGCCAGTCTCGTGCTACGGGTGCGGCTGGCGGCCTCGCACGCGGACGTGTCCACAGTCGCGCTTGTTGATGTCGATGTCGATGGCGAACGTGATCTGGCCGAGCTGGCTCGCGAGCTCGAGCATGCACTGGCTCCTGCTCCGCACCACCATCGGTCGGCGGCAGGTGCTCCGATGGCGACGGACAATCTCAATGGGAACGGGGACGCCACCAGTGGCTCCGGATCTCCTGGGACGACGCTGGTGATGGACAAGCTCGCCGCGGTGCGTAGTCCAGTGCTCCGGGTCTGCGCGATGGCGCAGATGCAGTCGTGCGCCGAGCCTGGCCCGGTCGGGATCCTGGTCCTGTCGGGGCCGGTGGCCAGGGTGTCACGCATCTCGGCGCTCGTCGGCCTCGCCACGTCATCCGGCTGGCCGATTCTGGGCGTCGTCGGCGTCCCGCGGCTGCGCAAGCTGCGCGCCGCCAGCTCACATGCTGAGGACCGCCGCGGATGACGCGTGCACTGACGGCGCAGGTGCCGCGCTCAGTCCCCTTCGCCCGAGTGGACATCGTGCCGGCGGCGCAGCAGGCCGCGCTGCAGGCCCTGCGATCGGGCTGGATCACCATGGGGCCACAGACCTGTGAGTTCGAGCGCGACCTTGCCGGCTACCTGGGTGCGAGTCACGTCGTGGCAGTTGCCACGTGCACCGCGGCGATCGAGATCGCTGTCCGGGCGCTTCGGCTGCCGCCAGGAGCGGCGGTACTCACTCCGAGCCTGACCTTCTGCGGGGCGGTCGCCCCGATCCTGCAGGCCGGCCTGCGCCCGGTTCTCGTCGACGTGGCTGCGGAGACGCTGCTGCCAACGCCGGAGTCTGTCGCGGCAGCGGCCCGCAGGGCTGGCCAGCCTGCCGCGATGATCGTCCAGCACATGGCCGGGCACCCCGCTGACGTGGCCATGCTGGCTGCTGCGGCGGGCCTTCCGGCCAGTCGAGTCGTGGAAGATGCGGCGCACGGACTAGGCGCGGAGCTAGGCGGAACTCGCGTGGGCGGCGCGTCGCACGCAGCCTGCTTTAGCTTCTACGCGACCAAGAACCTTCCCATCGGGGAAGGCGGCGCGATCGCCACGGATGACGCCGAGCTGGCCGACTACGCCCGAACGATGCGGCTGCATGGCATGAGCCGCGACGCCTGGCGCCGATACCAGCCGGGCGGCAGCTGGCGATACGACGTGGCCGAGCCCGGGCTTAAGGCCAACATCACCGATATCCAGGCGGCGATCGGCCGGGCACAGCTGACCTGCCTGCCCGCATGGCAGGCGCGCCGGGCCCAGCTCGCCGCCCGATATGACGACGCGCTGGCGGAGCTTCCCGGTCTCGTGCTGCCATCGCGGCCGGCCGCCGGCCAGCATGCCTGGCATCTCTACCAGGTGCGCGTGACGCCAGCGTTCGGATCCTCGCGCGATGACGTCATTGATGCGCTCGGCGGCGCGGGTATCGGCACGTCCGTGCATTTCATTCCGGTGCACCAGCTCGCCGGGTATCGGCGCGTCCTGCGCCCGGCCGAGATCCGATCGGTACCGGTCACTGACCAGGTAGCAGGCCAGCTGCTGTCGCTGCCGATGTATCCGGGTCTAGCTGATGCCGATGTCGATCACGTCGCGGCTGCCCTGGCGGCCCTGGCGCGCCATGCAGCGGCCAGTGACGGCGCACAGACGAGAGGAGGAGAAGTTGCTGAGTTTGTCCGGCACACGGCCTAGTGGTAGTTCAGGCGGGCTGGCGACGCTGGTCGTCGGGGCGGGCGAAGCTGGCCGGACGCTGGCCCGCTCATTGCGCCGGAGCCCGAATTATGGTCTTGCGCCGATCGCATTTGTCGACGATGCCTACAGCCTGGTTCGGGTCATGGGGCTGCCGGTGTACCGGCCTATCTCAGGGTTGCCCGAGATCGCGCGGAAACATCGGGCTGAGGCGTGCATCGTGGCGATTCCCTCATTGCCCGCGGCACGGCTGGCCGAGATCGTCGAGTCCGCCGGAACGGTCGGGCTGCACGTTCGGTATCTGCCGTCGTTCCTGGCCGCAGTCGAGCGCGATGCGCGCCTGTCTGACCTGCGCCAGCTCCGGGTCGAGGACCTGCTTGGCCGCCGCGAGCTGCACGTCGTCAGCCATAAGGCCGCGGCACTGATCGCTGGCCGGCGGGTGCTGGTCACCGGCGCGGGCGGGTCAATAGGGAGCGAGCTGTGCCGCCAGATCCGCAGCTTCGAGCCAGCGTCGCTGTATTTGCTCGACCACGACGAGTCGAACCTGCATCGGCTGCAGCTCGAGATAACGGGCAGCGGCCTCCTGGACGCGGACGAGATCATCATCGCTGACATCCGCGACCGGCGGCGGATAAGCCAGGTCTTCGCCGCTATCAGGCCCGAGCTAATCTTTCACGCGGCCGCGCATAAGCATCTGCCACTGCTGGAACGCCATCCGTGCGAGGCGGTCAAGTCGAATGTCCTCGGCACCGAGAACGTCGTAGATGCCGCGGTCCGTCATGGCGCCAGCCATTTCGTGCTCATCTCTACCGACAAGGCGGCGGACCCGGCTTCCGTGCTCGGTGCCAGCAAAAGACTGGCCGAGCTGGTTGTCCGCCGGGCGGCGGGCGGCCCGGTCATCGTGGCCTCGGTCCGCTTCGGCAATGTGCTCGGCAGTCGTGGTTCCTTCCTGTCCGTGCTCGCGGACCAGATAGCTCACGACAAGCCGGTGACGGTGACCCATCCGGGCGTCTCCCGGTTCTTCATGACCGTCGAGGAGGCCGTGGGCCTCGTGCTGGAGACCGCGGCGATGGCGGAGTATGCCGAGACATTCGTGCTCGACATGGGTGAGCCGGTGGAGATCGTCACGCTCGTACGCAACTATGCCGAGCAGCTCAAGCTGGCGAACGTCGAGATCCGGTTTACCGGGCTCCGGCCAGGCGAGAAGCTCGCAGAGAAAGTGTTCTCGGACGCCGAGCATCGGGTGCCGAGCGCTCATCCGAAGATCTGGGCGGCGAGATGCCCGGAACCGCCTGACGACTTCCCTGGGCTGCTGGCGAGCCTCTACGCCGCCGCCGACGACGGCGACGCGGTCCAGACTAAGCAGCTGCTCCGGCAGCTCGTGCCGGAGTACCAGCCGGCCGACTGCGCGGAGACCCCGGTCAGCGTGGGCGCACCGTACCCGGACGGATTCTGATGCGCGCGCTCAGCACCGCTGGCGAGCGCGTCGTCGTCGACTGCGCGCTGCCCTGGCTGATGAGCCTGCTGACCGACAGCACGGGTGGCGAGCTCGCGGAGGCGACGCCTGCTGACGGGACCGTGCGGGTGGCGATCCAGGCGAGCCGCGAGGCGTTCACGCATAACGGATGGACGCTGATCGGACGCGGTTGCTGGGCGTCGCCGGCGTCCGCGCTCATCGTCGATGCATGCTCATCTGGCTTCGATCTGCTTGTCGAGCCTCGCGGCGAGACCCTCGATGTCACCGCGCGGTACCGGCCCGCACCGCGGACACGCGCCGCCAACACGTTCATCCGACCGCGATTCAAGCTCCTAGCGGCGCAGACCTTGCTGCATTACCCGGCGCTGTGGTGGGCTTCG
>Ga0210389_10002769_pt1 | contig 13723 bp, 11 predicted proteins | sample IncBWH28OmetaG_FD_160127 | JGI IMG/M metagenome (GOLD analysis project Ga0210389, IMG submission 160127) | Forest soil microbial communities from Barre Woods Harvard Forest LTER site, Petersham, Massachusetts, United States - Inc-BW-H-28-O ...
TTCTGATCTTGACTTCTTGATCTTGATCTCAGCTTTAGAGCGAGTTACTTGCGGAGGGCGGTTACCCGGTGGAGGGACCAGGCCAGGGCGATGAAGGCGACGATCGGGAGGAGCCACCACGCGTTCACCTTTGCCACGTGGGTCAGGATCTCCGTGAGGACGAGGCCGATCACGATGAGGGCGGCGACGTGCCAGTCGTCGCCGACGATGAAGTCGTACCAGAACGCGCCGAATGCCTTGAGTTGCTTCATCAGGCGACAACCTCCGATTCCTTAGCCGGGGCGGCAGCGGCGATCTTGCGGGAGCGCAGCCAGAAGATGTAGGCGGCGGCGACGAGCGCCACCACCGGGACGAGCACGAGCAGGGCGGCGTCATTGCCTGGCCAGGCGACGCCCGCGCCTTCCGCGCCCCAGAACGTGCCGAAGCTGGTGAGCATGACACCCACCGAGAACTTCATCCAGTTCTCCGGGACCTTGGTGAGCGGCGCCTTGACCGCGATGCCGGTGATGGTCACCACGACAATCGCGGCGACGGCGCCGATGACGGCGGCACCGATGTTCTTCTGGTTGTCACCGAAGGTGATGACGATGAAGACGACTTCCAGGCCCTCAAGGAGCACGCCCTTGAAGGCGAGGGTGAAGGAGTACCAGTCGCTGACGCCGCGCTTGGACTCCTTGGTCGCTGCCTCGGCGGCGGCGACCTCCTTCAGGTACGCGCTCGCCTCGTCGTGCAGGGCCTTGTAGCCCGTCGCGCGGAGCACGGCCTTGCGCAGCCACTGGAGGCCGAAGATCGCCAGCAGCGCGCCGACGACCAGGCGCAGGCCGGTCAGCGGCAGGTAGCCAATGGCCGGGCCGACCGCGGCGGTGACCACCGCCAGGACAACGAGGGCCGCGGCCATCCCTTGGAACGTGGATTTCCATTCCCTGGTGATGCCGGTGGCCAGAACGATGGTGAGAGCCTCAACGGCTTCGACCGCGCAGGCGATGAAGACCGTGAGGATCAGGGGGAGGGCATTCAATGAATCTCCTCAGACCTATCAGAGACAATATGGGGGTGACGACTGAACAGGACGGGACCGAGGGTCCGGCTTCCGGCGAAGGTGCCGGCCCTGGCTGGCTGCTGCTTATCTACCGGGTGCCACCGGAGCCGACCAGACTGCGCTCCACCGTGTGGCGGCGCATCAAGTCTCTTGGCGCGATCTACCTGCAGAACTCGGTGGCGGCACTGCCCGCCTCGACGGCCAACGAGCGGTCGCTGCGCAAGCTGCGCCGCGAGATCACGGACATGTCCGGGACGGCCATGCTGATGGCCTGCTCCGTGCTGGCGGGCGAGGCGGAGGTGCGTGCCGCGTTCCAGGCGGCGCGCAACGACGAGTACGAGGAAATCGTCGACAAGTGCGAGGACTTCCTGCGGCAGGTCCAGAAGGAGTACGACGAGAGCCACTTCACTTACGCCGAGCTTGAGGAGAACGAGGTGGACCTCGTCAAGCTCAAGAACTGGTTCGCGAAGATCGTCGAACGGGATGTCTTCGGCTCCAGCGGGCAGGCGGCCTGCGAGCAGTCCCTCGAGAAGTGCGAGCACTCGCTTGAGACGTTCGCAGCCCGGGTCTACGCCGAGGAGGCCGAGGGGCAATGACGGTGTCTCAGGAGTCGCCGCCGCCTCAGTGAACACTGTCCGCACCTCCCTTCGCCGATCCTTCGGCATTCCCTCAGAGTTCCTTCTGCATTCCCGCTCCCGCCGGGCGCTCATGCTGCCCAGCGGGCCGGCCCGCATGATCCATGACCATCACATAGTAACAGTCGTTAGATTTAAGAAGTAACTAGTGTTATTTCCAGGTTGTGATAATCGGTTCATCGGCTGGCTAACTGGGCGACACCTTGTTGACGCTTCGGCTCCGCAGACTCGGTGCCATGAACAGCACGTTCCGGCGCACTCGTTTGCGCCTGCTCGCCGGTGTGTCCGGCGCTGTCGCTTTGTCTGTCCTCGCGGTGGCCGGCTGCTCGTCGAGTTCGTCGTCCACGTCCGCCGCGTCCTCCTCTTCCGGTTCGTCGGCTTCCGCGTCCTCGTCGTCGTCCGGCGTCGTCCCCTTGGTCGTCTACGCGGCAGAGGGCTATGACTCGGCGATGAGCAAGGCCTTCACCAAGGCCACCGGCATCCCGGTTCAGCTCGATGACAACTCAACTGGTCCGCTGCTGACCCAGATCGAGGCCTCCGTAAACAACCCTAAGTGGGGCCTGCTCTGGGTTGACGGCGCTACCGCGTTCGCCGGCCTTGACACGCAGAACCTGCTGCTCAAGGGGTGGGAGCCGAGCGTGTCGTGGAACTCCCTTGGCAGCCAGTCCGTGCCGAGCGACAAGTCCTACGTGCCCACCGGGGTCACGCTGATGGGCATCGTCGCTTACAACAAGACCAAGGTCCCGAACCCCCCGACGACCTGGCAGGCGCTTGAGTCGTCGACGTGGAAGGGACAGGTCGGCATGAACGACCCGTCGCAGTCTGGGCCGACCTACCCCCTCATCGCCGGTGTCATGAACTACCTCGGCGGCGTCTCGGCAGGCGAGAAGTACTTCTCCGCGCTCAAGTCCAACGGCCTGATCATTCACCCGGTCAACGGCCCGACGCTGCAGGCGCTGACCAGCGGCCAGATCAACCTGGCGCTCGTGCAGTCCTCCGCGGCGATCGGCGCCACGTTCACCGACAAGAACATCGGCCTGGAGTACCTGAGCCCGGCTACCCTGCTGCCGTCGGCGATCGGCATCGACGGCAAGGCCTCGCCCCAGGAGCAGACCGAGGCGAAGGAGTTCGCCTCGTTCGTGATGTCCGCGGCCGGCCAGAAGGTCATGCAGTCCGGTGACCCCACCGGTGACTCGCTGTACTACCCGGTGCTGAACGGCGTCAACCCGCTGTCCTCGCTGCCCTCGCTGTCGTCTGTCAAGACCCAGACGATCAACCCCTACACCTGGGGCCCGCAGGAGGCGACGATCAACAACTGGTTCGACTCCAACATCGTCCGTTGACATCTCTTCAGACACCGCCCTCGGCGCTGACCGCCGGCCGGCGAGAAGCCTCGCGCTTCTCGCCGGCCGGCGGCGGTCCGGCCTGGCTGCGCCCGGCCCGGCTCGGCATGCCGATCTTCTGGCTTATTCTCTGCGCGTTCATCCTGCTGCCTTGCGCGTGCTTCCTCGTGCTCTGCCTGTCCCCGCGTCTCTTTGACCAGGGAAGCCAGTGGTTCACGCTCACCTATCTGCGGCAGGCGATGACCGGGTCCACGGCAGTGGCGATCGTCAACTCGCTCTGGGTGTCGGCGGCGGCGGCCGTGATCGGGCTGGTTGTTGGCTTTCCCGTTGCCTGGCTGGCCGCCAGGACGACGATGCCCGGCCGCCGCCTGGTCAGCGGCGGCATGTGGCTGGCCCTGCTGCTGCCGTCCTGGCTGCCGGCGACCGGCTGGGAGCGGCTCGTTCAGCAAGACGGCGTCATGTATCGGGTCGGCCTTGACTGGCCGTGGATGACCAATCTGATCATGGGGCCCTTCGGCGTCGTGCTGTTGCTCGGGCTGCGCTGCGTGCCGTTCTCCTACCTGGCGGTCAGTGCCGCGCTTGGCGGGCTCGGGCAGGAGTTTGAGGACGCCGCCCGGGTGCATGGCGCGTCGCGGTGGCAGGCGCTGCGGCTGATCGTGCCGATCTTGGCGCCCGCCTTGATGTCAGCTCTTGCCATCGGTTTCGCCGAGTCGATCTCGGACTTCGGTGTGGCTTCGACCCTGGCGTACAACTCGAACTTCACCCTGGCCACCTACGCGCTTTACGCGGCGATCGGCAACTTCCCGCCGTCGTTCCCGCTGGCGGCGGGCATGTCGTGGCTGCTCGTCCTTGCTGTGTCTGTCCCCCTGTTCCTGCAGGCGCGGGCGCTGCGCGGCCGGTCGTACGCGGTCCTGTCCGGGCGCACCAGGCAGGCGGTGCGGCGGCGGCTGTCGCGGCTTGAGGCCGTGCTCGCCGGGTCGGGGCTCGCGCTGTTCTTCCTCATCATGCTGGGCATTCCCGGGTTTGGAGCGGTGTCAGGATCGCTGCTCGGCGACTACGGCAGTTCGTTCTCACTGACCTGGGTCAACTACCAGGCGCTGTTCCAGCAGTCCGGACTGTTCGGGCCGCTCGAACGGTCCTTCATCTACGGTGTTATCACCGCGTCGGTCACCGTCTTCCTCGGCTTCATCGCGGCGCGGATGCTGTCCGCGCGGCGGCGCACGGCCGCGACCGGGGCGATGGATTTCCTGCTGCTCGCCTCGGTGGCGCTACCCGGCGTGGTGTTCGGCGCGGGCTATATCTTCGCCTACAACCTGCCGATCATGTCCACCCTGCACATCGACCTCTACCAGACCGTGCAGCTGCTGGTCATCGCCTACATCGCGTCTTCGCTGCCGACCAACGCGCGGGTCCTCGTCGGTCCGGTGTCGCAGCTGCAGCCGTCTTTGCGGGATGCGGCGCGGGCTCACGGGGCGGGGACCGTTACGGCGTGGGCGCGGGGCGTGCTACCGGTGGTGTCCCGTCCGCTCATGATGGCCTGGCTCTACACGTTCTGCGGTGTGTTCCTTGAGCTGCCGCTGTCGCAACTGCTGTACGCGCCCGGCTCGCCGCCGGCCGCGATCGCCATCGAGGACAACCTGTCCAACTACCACTACGGCGTCGGCATGGCGCAGGCCGTGCTCGCCGTGTTCATCGCCTTCGCCGTTGTCGGTATCGTGCTTGGCGCTTATCGCCTGTTCGCACCGGCCGGGTGGCGGCGCATTGGAGGGACCGTTCGTGGCTGAGCCGATCTCTGCTGTCTCGCTAACCAAGACGTATCCGGGTGCTTCCGTCCCGGCCTTGAAGTCCGTGTCCATTGACGTCGCACCCGGGACGTTCCTCGTGCTGCTCGGGCCGTCCGGGTCGGGGAAGACGACGCTGCTGCGGTGCCTCGCCGGAATCGAGCGGATCGACAGCGGCTCGCTGTCAATTGGGCCGCGGGTCGTCGCGGACGGGCGCTCGCACGTGCCGCCCGAGCAGCGTGACCTGTCGATGGTGTTTCAGGACTATGCCCTGTGGCCGCATCTGACCGCCCTGGACAACGTCGCCTTCGCGCTGCGGCGGCGTCGGCTGTCCCGGGCGGAGTGCCGGGCACGGGCCATGACCATGCTGTCGCGAGTAGGACTTGCCGAGTTCGCGAAGCGGTACCCGAACGAGCTGTCCGGCGGGCAGCAGCAGCGGGTGTCGCTCGCGCGGGCGCTTATCGCGGACACCGGGTTGATCCTGTGCGACGAGCCGCTGTCCAACCTGGACGCCGACCTCCGCGAGCGGATGCGGGTGGAGATCTCCTCCCTCGTGCGCGAAGCCGGCGCGACCACCGTCTACATCACCCACGACCAGGCCGAGGCGTTCGCGCTTGCCGATCACATCGGGGTGCTTGAGGAGGGTGTGCTCGTGCAGTCGGGCTCGCCCGAGGACGTCTACAACCACCCGGCGACCCCGTTCGTGGCGCGCTTCACCGGGCTGTCAGGCGAGCTGCCGGTCCGTGTGGCAGGGCACGCGAGCGACGGCGCCCTTGAGCTGACCGCCGAGGGCGTCGCTGACGGAAGCGCGCGGCTGCCCGCGCTGCGACCGGCGGGAACAAGCGGGTCGGCGGCGGGGACTGACGGCTCAGGTTCCGGGCTTAAGCCCGGTGACGACGCGCTGCTCGCCATCAGGCCGACCGGCGTCCTGCTCCTGCAGTCCGGCACGGACACACCGCACCTGACCGGCCTGGTGGCCGACGTGGCGTTCCGCGGCCGCGGCTACGAGTACGCCATCGACCTGCCCGGCCTGGGACGACTCACCGGAATCTTCGCCCGGCATCGTGCAGACCGCGGCGACTCGGTGGGCCTGCGACTCGACCCGGAAGGCTGCCACCTGTTCCCCGCCGAGGTGAAGCCGAAGGAAAAGGACGCGTCCGTCCCGGCTCCGGCACTCACCGTCTAGGAACGCGGGAATTAAGCACCAGGGCGAGGCGGCGCGGCTTGCGCGCCGCCTACCCACGGCAAGCACGACCCGCCCACGGCAAGCACGGCGTCCTGGCACGACAACAGCCGCACCTCGTCACGACCGCCAGCTGGTGCGGGGCAGCCACGGATGTGCGCCCGATGCGCGGAGTATCCCGCGAGCTGGGCTGGGGTTAAGGCCGGGTGGTTGTGGCAGCGACCACCCGGCCTTAACCCCAGCCACAGCCAAAGGCGGCCCGGGTTCTGGGCCGCCTGCTACAGCAACCACAGATCTTTTCTTTAACCTCAGCCACAGCGCGGGGGGCGCCGCGTTTTTTGCGGCGTCCTCCCGTGGGGAGGCTACGGAGGGGTGAAGCCCTTCCGTGATCGGGGGGCGCAGGGGGGTCGTCCTTCCGCAAACAACACTGTGCCGTGGGTCACGGCAGGGTCCGGGGGCGGGGGCCAATGCCGCGTATCTGGGTGCAATAAGCTCGGCTTCGTGACAGTCTCCCTTACAACCAGTGAGTCGGCGCCGGAGACGGCCGAGGCCGACGTTCTTGTTATCGGGGTTATCCAGACCCCAGCGGGCCCGGCAGCCGCACCCGGCCTGTCCGGGGTGGATGAGGCGCTCGGCGGTACCCTGACCGACACGCTCACCGCGCTCGGCGCCACGGGCGAACTCGAGGAACTCACCAAGATCCCCGGCGGCGGGAAGCTGCCCGCCACGCTCGTGCTCGCGGTGGGCCTCGGCGGCGCACCAGAAGAAGGCACCTGCTTTGACGCCGAGAAACTCCGCAGAGCGGCAGGAGCCGCGCTCCGCAGCGCCGCGGCGAAGAAGACACCGGCGGGTGACGCTTCCCCGACGGGCAAGGCTGTCACCCTCGCGCTCCCCTCGCTTACCCCCCAGGAGGCGGAAGCCGTTACCACCGGGGCGCTACTCGGGGCCTACGGTTTCCGCAAGTACCGCTCGACACCCGCGGCCGACGTCGCGGTCACGGTGCTGACCGGCGACGGCAACGCCGATGCGGTGCGGCGCGGCCAGGTGATCGCCAAGGCGGTCAACCTGGTGCGCGACCTGGTGAACACCTCGCCACTCGACCTGCCGCCCGCCGCGCTCGCGGCCGAGGCGGAGCGGGTCGCCGCGGAGGCAGGTGTCGCCGTCGAAGTACTCGATGAGGCAGCGCTGAAGAACGGCGGTTACGGCGGCCTCGTCGGTGTCGGCCAGGGGTCCAGCCGGCCGCCGCGGCTCATCCGGGTCGCGTACACGCACCCTGAGGCAACGCAGACCGTCGCGTTCGTCGGCAAGGGCATCACGTTCGACTCCGGCGGCCTCTCGCTCAAGCCGCCGAAGTCCATGGAGACGATGAAGTGCGACATGAGCGGCGCCGCCGCCGTGCTCGCCGCCACCACGGCCGTCGCCGACCTCGCCCTCCCGGTGAACGTCGTGGCGTACCTGTGCGCCGCGGAGAACATGCCCGGCGGTGCCGCGCAGCGCCCGTCCGACATCGTCACGATCTACGGCGGCAAGACCGTCGAGGTGCTCAACACCGACGCCGAGGGCCGGCTTGTGCTCGCCGACGGAATCGTCAGGTCTGGCGAGGATAACCCCGTGCTAATCGTCGACGTGGCTACCCTCACCGGTGCCGCGACGGTCGCGCTCGGCGAGCGCACGACGGCTGTCATGGGATCATCCGACGAGGTCGCGGCCAAGGTCGCCGCGGTCATGCGGGAGACCGGCGAGGCCGCGTGGGCGATGCCGTTCCCCGAGGAACTGCGCAAGGGACTTGACTCCACCGTCGCCGACATGACCAACGTCTCCGGGGAACGCGGTGGCGGCATGCTTGTCGCCGGCCTGTTCCTGAAGGAGTTCGTGCCGGACGGCGTCGCCTGGGCACACCTTGACATCGCCGGTCCGGCCTTCAACGAGAAGGCGCCGTTCGGCTACACGCCCAAGGGCGGTACCGGCGCGGCGGTGCGGGCGCTCATCGCGATCGCGGCCGAGACTGCGGCCGGGCGACTTCCCGGCGCGTAAGCAACCGCAGTGACATGATGAGACACTGAGCGTAAGCGGAAAAGGGGATAACAGTGGCAGAGGGCGGCCATTACGACATCGTCATCCTCGGCGGTGGCAGCGGCGGGTATGCCTGCGCGCTGCGCGCTGCCGAATTTGGCAAGCGCGTGGCCTTGATCGAGAAGGACAAGGTAGGCGGGACCTGTCTGCATCGCGGCTGCATCCCGACCAAGGCGCTGCTGCACGCGGCCGAGGTTGCCGACTCCTCAAGGGAGAGCGAGAAGTTCGGGGTACGGACCTCGTTCGAGGGCATAGAGATGCCCGCGGTCCTGTCCTACCAGCAGGGCGTTGTCGAGCGGCTCTGGAAGGGGCTGCAGTCCACGCTGGCGAGCCGGAAGATCGACATGATCTACGGCGACGGGAAGCTGGCCTCGCCGACGTCGGTCGCCGTCAACGGTGCGACGTACACCGGCGACCACGTGGTGCTTGCCACCGGGTCGGCGCCCCGGTCGCTGCCGGGCCTGACGGTCGACGGCGTCCGCGTGATCACGTCCGACGACGCGCTGCGGCTTGACCGGGTGCCGTCATCGGCGATCATCCTCGGCGGCGGCGTGATCGGCGTCGAGTTCGCGTCGGTCTGGCGGTCTTTCGGCGCTGAGGTGACGATCGTCGAGATGGCACCGCAGCTGCTGCCCCTCGAGGAGGAGGCGTCCGCGAAGGTGCTGCAGCGGGCATTCCGCAGGCGCGGCATCGGGTTCGAGCTCGGCACGCCGTTCCAGTCGGTGTCGTACACCGACTCCGGCGTTCAGGTCACCCTCGGCAACGGCAAGCAGCTCGCCGCGGAGCTCCTCCTCGTGGCCGTGGGCCGCGGGCCGGTCTCGGCCGACCTCGGGTACGAGGAGAACGGGGTCACCATGACCCGCGGCTGGGTCGACGTGGACCAGCTGTGCCGGACCTCGGTCCCGACGATCTCCGCCGTGGGCGACCTGATCAACACCCCGCAGCTCGCCCACGTGGGCTTCGCCGAAGGCATCGGAGTCGCGGAGCGGCTCGGCGGCCTTGACGTCAGGCCGATCGACTACGACGGCGTGCCACGCATCACCTATTCCGACCCGGAAGTCGCCTCCGTGGGCATCAGCTCGGCGCAAGCCGCCGCGCGGGGCATCAACGTGGTCGAGGTGAACTACCCCCTTGGCGGAAACGGCAAGAGCGTGATTCTCCAGACGCAGGGCCAGGCCAAGGTGATCGCCGAGGCGCCCGCCACGCCGGGCGGCCAGCCGGGCCGGGTCCTCGGGATTCACCTGGTCGGCGCCCGGGTCGGCGAGCTAATCGCCGAGGCTCAGCTCATCTACAACTGGGACGCCGAGCCGGACGACGTCGCCGCGCTCATCCACCCGCACCCGACCCAGTCGGAGATCATCGGCGAGGCGCACCTGGCGCTCGCCGGCAAGCCACTGCACTTCCACGCCTAAGGAGTCACCCCAAAGATGTCGGTCTCCGTAGTAATGCCCCAGCTCGGCGAGAGCGTCACCGAGGGCACCGTCACGCGCTGGCTGAAGAAGGAGGGCGAGCGCGTCACGGCCGATGAGCCGCTCCTTGAAGTTTCGACGGACAAGGTGGACACCGAGATCCCGTCGCCGGCCTCCGGCATCCTGCGCGGCATCGCCGTCGACGAGGACGAGACGGTCGCGGTCGGCGCGCAGCTCGCCGTGATCGAGGACTCGGACACGGCGGATGCCCCGGCGCCGGCCGCCGCCCCGGCCGCGCCGGTGGCCGAGGAACCCGCCGCCCCGGCTGCCCCCGCTTACGTCCCGCCGCCCGCGCCCCCGGCCCCGGCCCCGGCCTCCGCCGCGCCGTCCAATGGCGCGTCCGCCGCGCCGTCGACCAACTGGTCCTGGGGCGCTCCACCCGCCCCCGCGCCTGCCACGCCGGCGTATGCTCCGCCGGCCTCCCCCGCCCCGGCTGCGTATGTCCCGCCGCCCCCGCCGCCTGCTCCCGCCTACGCGCCGCCGGTCCCCGCTCCCGCCGCGGAGGACGAGTCCGCCGGCTCGTACCCGGAGCCGACACCGCTGTCTGGCGACTCGCCATACGTCACGCCGCTCGTGCGCAAGCTCGCCGCCGAGCACGCGGTGCCGCTTGAGTCGATCGTCGGCACCGGGGTTGGCGGCCGGATCCGCAAGCAGGACGTCCTTGAGGCGGCTCGCGCGCAGCGTGCCGCCGAGGAGGCCGCCGCGGCCGCGGCGGCGGCTTCCGCGGCAGCAGCCGCGTCAGCGGCGGCCGAGGCGGCAGCAGCGGCTCCGGCTGTTAGCGCCGCGGCACCGGCCACCGCTCCCGCGACCGCTGCTCCGGCCGCGCCCGCCCGTCCCGAGATCGTGCCGTCCACGCTGCGCGGCACCACCCAGCGGATGTCCCGGGCGCGTCAGGTCATCGCCAAGCGGATGATCGAGTCGCTGCAGACCTCGGCGCAGCTCACCACCGTGGTCGAGGCGGACGTCACGAACATCGCCAGGCTCCGCGAGCGGGCCAAGGGCGCGTTCCAGGCCCGCGAGGGCGTCAAGCTGACCTTCCTGCCGTTCTTCGCGAAGGCCACGGTCGAGGCACTCAAGGTGCACCCGGCGCTCAACGCGGTCATCAACGCCGAGACGCAGGAAGTCACCTACCACGCCGCCGAGCACCTCGGCATCGCGGTAGACACCGAGCGCGGCCTCATGGTGCCGAACATCCACAACGCCGGCGACCTGAACATCGGCGGTCTCGCCCGCAAGATCGCCGACCTCGCGGCCCGGACCAGGTCCGGCCAGGTCAGCCCCGATGAGCTGGCAGGGGGCACGTTCACGCTGACCAACACGGGCAGCCGTGGCGCACTCTTCGACACGCCCATCATCAACCAGCCGCAGGTCGGCATCCTCGGGGTCGGCAGCGTGGTCAAGCGCGCCGTCGTCGTCGAAGACCCGACGCTCGGCGAGGTCATCGCGGTCCGCTCCATGGTCTACCTGGCGCTGACCTACGACCACCGGCTCGTGGACGGCGCCGACGCCGCCCGGTTCCTCGTCACGGTCAAGAACCGTCTCGAGGAGGGCGCGTTCGAGGCCGACCTCGGCCTCTGACGCCCGCGCGCATGAAGGTAGTGGTCACCGGCTCGTCCGGGCTGATCGGTACCGCGCTGACGGCCAGCCTCCGGGCGGACGGCCACCAGGTCGTCCGCCTCGTCAGGCGGCCGCCGCGCGGCGACGGCGAGCGCACAGCCGAGGAGGTTCGCTGGGATCCGCGTGCCGCGGATGCCGGCGACCCACCTCTTTCTGGTGTCGACGCCGTGGTGCACCTGGCCGGCGCCGGGGTCGGCAACCACCGCTGGACAGCCAGCTACAAGGCAGAGATCCGGGCCAGCCGGGTCCTCGCCACCACGGCTTTGGCGGCCGCGCTCGCGAAGACGCAGCCACGGCTGAAGGCGTTCGTGGTGGCCTCGGCGATCGGCTGGTACGGCGACACAGGCGGCCGCGAGGTCGCAGAGACCGCCCCGGCGGGCAAGGCGTTCCTGTCCCGCGTGGTGCACGACTGGGAGGCCGCCGCCGATCCGGCGCGTGAGGCGGGCATCCGCGTCGCCCACCTGCGCTCCGGACTGGTCCTCGGGGCAGGCGGCGGCGTCCTCGGACGGCTGGTGCTGCCCGCGCGCTTCGGCCTGCTTCCCCGCTTCGGCGACGGCTACCAGGTCATGAGCTGGATCTCGCTCACCGACGAAATCCGTGCCATCCGCTTCCTCCTCGACGGCGACGGAGCGGATAAGCGCACCGGCCCGTACAACCTGACCGCCCCGAACCCGGTCACGAACTCTGAGCTGACAGCGGCACTGCACGCCGCGTTCCACCGCTCCGACTTCCCCTGGCTGCGCGTTCCCGCGCCGCTGCTCAAGCTCGGCCTCGGCGAAATGTCCGCTGAGCTACTGACCAGCGCTCGCGTTGTGCCCGCGCGCCTGCTTGAGTCCGGCTTCGAGTTCAGGCACCCGACCATCGGCGCGGCGCTGGCAGCGGAGCTACCCCGGTGAAGTCAGGGGTTCGGCTGCATGATGATGTCGAAGTCAGCGTGGCGGAACGGGACCTTGCCGACGTTCCACTGTTCCGCCAGGGCCTCGTCATTGACCTCTTCGAAGTCCGCGACCAGGGACTTCTTCACCGCGAATACCGTGTCTGACTCGATGTACTCGCTGCCTGCCACGAAGATGTGCGTGGTCAGGTCCCGGTGGCCCGGTGCCGTCACGATGAAGTGGATGTGGGCCGGGCGGAACGCGTGCCTGCCCGTCGCAAGTAGCAGTTCGCCGACCGGGCCGTCGGTGGGGATGGGGTAGTAGCTCGGGACGATCGTGCGGAACCAGAACCGGCCGTTCTCATCGACCGTAAAGAGGCCGCGGCCATTCGTGCGTGGCTGCACATCGGGCTGCTGCACGTCGTAGAAGCCCTGGTCGTTGGCCTGCCATACGTCGACTGTGGCTCCTTGCAGCGGCGTGCCGTCCACCGACACGACCCGGCCGGTAACCACGCACGGCGTGCCCGTGCCTACCAGGTCGATGTTGTCGCCAAGCTCGCGGACGGGCGACTCCACCACGTGGAACGGGCCGAGCACCGTCGACTCGGTCGCGACGCCGAACTTCCTGTTCGAGATCGTCTCGACCAGCATCGACAGGCCGAGGACGTCCGACAGCAGGATGAACTCCTGCCGCTCGTCATCAGACTTCTGGCCGACCCTGGTGAGGAAGTCGATCGCCTTCTCCCACTCGGGGATCGTCAGCTCGACGTCGCGCGCGAACGCGTGCAGGTGCTTGACGAGCGAGACCAGGATCTCGCGAAGCCTCGGGTTGGTCTCCGGGGCGAACGACTCGATGACTGCGTCAGCCGCGGTTTCCTCGGTGAAATCGGTAGCCATGGCGATGAGATTAAGTCCGCACCAAGCCGCGGGTCTACCATCGTCGCGGTGTGATATTCGCCCGAACGGGTCCGTGCTCCGCGCATCCGGCGACGGCCATCCCAGGGCCTGATCCGCACGACAGGCCTGCTACGACCGCGCCTTCTGCGATCAGGACCGTCCCGCGCGGACATCGGGGGGTGGCCCCTCCGGGGGATTACCGTAACCGCCGAAGAGGGGGATCTTCCACAGCGGCGGCAGGGCGTCCTCGGGGAGATTGTCGCAGTCGCTCGAATCACCCGCCTCGCTCACCGCGACCACGGCGGACAGCCGGATCAGGCGCCGGGCCGCGTTGAACATCAGGAACGCGAGCGGCAGCTCCACGAGCAGCGCCGAGGCGACACTTCCCCAGACATCCGACGTGCCGGAGTCGAGAACGACGTCGAACCACGCGTCGCAGCACAGCAGTGTGCCGGTGACGATCAGGCAGGCGATGACGATCTGGCGACCGCGCCAGAACGCCCAGCCGGTCGCCGCGAACGCGGCGAGGAGGAGCAAGTCGAACCCCACCCAGGCGAACCTCCAGTGCTCAGCGTGGAAGGAGCGGCGCAGGGTAAGAACGAGGACGATGATCCAGCCCACCAGCACGATGCAGGCGATGACCGACACCAGGACACCCAGCCGGCGGCCTCGCGCCAGGTAGATGCTCAGCAGGGGCTGCGGGTAGTCGATGGCGGCGAGCGAGTGCGCCAGCCGGCGCCGCTCGCTCGGGCTCATCTCCCGCAGGTCTGCCTCGTTGATCACGTTTTGGTTTGTTCCCAGCTGGCGCGGTG
>Ga0210389_10002770_pt1 | contig 13723 bp, 12 predicted proteins | sample IncBWH28OmetaG_FD_160127 | JGI IMG/M metagenome (GOLD analysis project Ga0210389, IMG submission 160127) | Forest soil microbial communities from Barre Woods Harvard Forest LTER site, Petersham, Massachusetts, United States - Inc-BW-H-28-O ...
GCGGTTGGCGCGCAGCGTTTCCTCGGCATAGGAACCGCGGTCGCAGTAATCGAAAAATGCCTTCGGCACCTTTCGCATATGGCGCTGCCGCAGATCCTCGATGCAGGTAATGTGTTTCATGGACGTTTTTCCGGGCCTAAGTGCGGTGGATTTGACATTCGCTTCAATGCCGCCGCGAATTCTCCAGGAGCGAATGTCAAATCCAAAACCGCCCTAGAAATCTATATTGCAAGTGTCCCTTTGGTTCTGACATTCGTAAGCGAACCTGCCGCGATACGATACGAATGTCAGAACAGGGACACTTGTATTTAGAGCATTGGCTGTCATCTACCACGGGTGAGGCCAGCGCAACATCGCCCTAGTGCCGCCTATTTGAAGTTTCTGCACTACAAGCGGCGGCTGAATACCAGAAACTTCAAATAGAAAAGCGGCACTAGAATTGATAAATTTTCTAGTGCCCATGACTTTCCGAAGTTCGTAAAAGGTGAGTGCTGAGGTCGCGTACGATCTTCGGAAAGTGGGCACCAGGACAAAGCAGAGGACATTCCCATGACCCGACCGCCCGCGAAGTCCTCCCACGTCAAAAAGCCTGAAAAAAAGCAGCGCGACGAGGGGCTCGAGCATGCGTTGGAAGAGGGGCTGGAGGAGACGTTTCCGGGCTCCGATCCCGTCAATGTCACCCAACCGGCCCCGTCAAAAGCGGACGGCCACGTCAGGCGCAAGGGCTAAAAGTCGCCTCGGCACGGCCGTCGTCTGATAAATTACTTTAAAATCAATAACTTAACCAGAAACGAAGGCGCCGGCCCCGAAATGATTCATCATATTTTTTGAAGTCATTTTAGGCACCGAAGCATTATAACCGCGTCCACGTTAGGATTGAGCCGGCGTTCGGGCTTATCGGCGGCCGGTTTGATGAGAAGCTAGTACCGCCGATCTGAAGTCCCTGCAGTGCAAGCGGCCGGTCCGTACCAGGGACTTCAGATCGAAAGCGGTACTAGAATTGTAGATTTTGCTAGTGCCCTTTCCGAAGTTCGCGCAAGAGAGTGCGATGATGTATCACGAACTTCGGAAAGAGGGCACTAGCGCGGTGCTGGGGAACATATGAGCCGCAAATATTTCGGTACCGACGGGATTCGGGGTCTGGCCAACGGCCTGATCACCCCGGAGCTGGCGCTCAAGGTTGGCCAGGCGGCCGGTCTTGTATTTCAGCGCGGCGATCACCGCCACCGCGTCGTCATCGGCAAGGATACCCGGCTTTCCGGCTACATGATCGAAACGGCGTTGGTGGCCGGCTTCACCTCGGTCGGCATGGATGTGCTGCTGCTCGGCCCGATGCCGACGCCGGCCGTTGCGATGCTGACCAAGTCGATGCGGGCCGATCTCGGCGTCATGATCTCGGCTTCCCACAACCTGTTCGAGGACAACGGCATCAAGCTGTTCGGCCCGGAAGGCTTCAAGCTGTCAGACGACGTCGAAAAGCAAATCGAGCAGTTGCTGGATGAATCGCTGGACAGGCGTCTGGCGCAGAGCGCGAGCCTCGGGCGGGCGCGCCGTATCGACGGCGTGCATGACCGTTACATCGAATTCGCCAAGCGCACGCTGCCGCGCAATCTCAGTCTCGAGGGTCTGCGCGTGGTGGTCGATTGCGCCAATGGCGCCGCCTACAAGGTGGTGCCGGAGGCGCTGTGGGAGCTGGGTGCCGATGTCATTTCCATCGGTGTCGATCCCGACGGTTTCAACATCAACAAGGAATGCGGATCGACCGCACCGGAAGCGTTGAGCCGCAAGGTACGTGAACTGCGCGCCGACATCGGCATTGCGCTCGACGGTGACGCCGATCGGGTGATCCTCGTCGACGAGCGCGGGCATCTGATCGACGGCGACCAGCTTCTGGCGGTGATCGCGCAAAGCTGGAAGGAAGACGGCCGGCTCGCCAAACCGGGTATTGTCGCAACCGTGATGTCGAATCTCGGGCTCGAGCGCTTCCTCGAAGGCCAAGGCATCGAACTCATTCGCACCCCTGTGGGCGATCGCTACGTGCTCGAGCGGATGCTGAGCGGCGGCTACAATCTCGGTGGCGAATCCTCCGGTCATATCATTTTGCCGGATTACACCACGACAGGCGACGGCTTCGTCGCAGCGTTGCAGGTGCTCGCGGTTGTACAAAAACTCCGCCGTCCGGTGTCCGAGGTCTGCCGCCGTTTTGATCCGTTGCCGCAGATCCTGAAGAATGTGCGCTACCGCAGCGGCAAGCCGCTCGATGACGCCGACGTCAAGTCGGCGATCGATGCCGGCGAGAAGCGGCTTAACGGCCACGGCCGGCTCTTGGTGCGCTCTTCCGGAACCGAGCCCGTGATTCGCGTCATGGGCGAGGGCGACGATCGCATGCTGGTCGAGGAAGTCGTCGACCGCATCGTCTCCGCGCTCGGCCAGGCGGCGGCCTGATTATCCACAGTCAAGGTGTTCCCCGGACGCCGCGCCGCACGTCGTTCTTTCGACGTGGTGCGCTGCTGATCCGGACTCCATGTGCGCCGCCGTGGGTCGCGGAGCAGCGGAGCAGCGTTGCACGCACCGCGTCCGGGACACGAAGCAGCACCGGGTCAATTCAACCACATCTAAATACGCCGGATGCATCACAGCCATTTTCTAATGGTGGTGGTCGGCGCAATGCCGCCAGCGTAGGAGAGGGCTTGCAAATATTCGCCCCTAAAACCCTGCCGGGAATGATCCATTGAACAAGCCCGTCGTCGTGTCCGAGGAAATCCTGACGGAGCCGGTCATCGTTGCCGACGCAGCACCTTCAGCGAAGGCAAGCGCGGCCGGACCGGCCTATATCGTGCTCGCCGGTATCAGCTTCTCGCATTTCCTCAACGACACCATGCAGTCGCTGATCGCATCGGTGTACCCGATCCTGAAGGACACCTACGCGCTGGACTTCGCGCAGATCGGGTTGATCACACTCGCATTCCAGTTCACCGCATCGCTGTTGCAGCCGGTGGTCGGGCATTACACCGACAAGAAGGCGCAGCCTTTTTCGCTGGCGATCGGCATGTCCTCGACCTTCTTCGGTCTCCTTTTGCTCAGCACCGCTCATCGATATGGCGTGATCCTGATCGCCGCGTCACTGATCGGCCTGGGCTCGGCGGTGTTCCATCCTGAATCGGCCCGCATCGCGCGGCTCGCTTCGGGCGGCCGCTACGGGTTTGCGCAGTCGGTGTTCCAGCTCGGCGGTAGCTTCGGGACCGCGATAGGACCGCTGCTGGCCGCTCTGATCGTCGTTCCGTTCGGCCAATCGAGCATCGCCTGGTTTTCGACCATCGCATTCCTCGCGATTGTCGTGCTGTGGCGGATCGGCCAATGGTACAAGCCACAGATCACGGCCAGAAAGGTGGCGGCGATCAAGCCGCATCCCGATGCTCCGGGCCGGCGCGGCGTCTTGGTCGCGCTCGCGGTCCTGGTGTTGTTGTTGTTCTCAAAACAGCTCTACGTTTCGAGCTTGTCGAGCTATTACATCTTCTATCTGATCGACCGTTTCGGTGTCTCCACCCAGGCCGCGCAGATCTATCTTTTCATCTTTCTTGCCGCCAACGCGGCCGGTACGTTATTCGGCGGACCGCTCGGCGACCGTTTCGGCCGCAAGATCGTGATCTGGTTTTCCGTTCTCGGCGCGCTGCCCTTCACGCTGGCGCTGCCTTATGCTGGCCTCTATGCGAGTGCGGTCCTGAGTGTCTTGATCGGCCTTATTCTCTCCTCGACCACATCTTCGATCATCGTATTCGCGCAGGAATTGGTGCCGCACCGGTTCGGCATGATCTCCGGTGTCTTCTTCGGTGTCGCCTTCGGCATCGGCGGCCTTGGGGCGGCCGTGCTTGGTGAGGTCGCCGATCACACCAGCATCGCTTACGTGTATCAGATCTGTGCATTCCTGCCGGCGATCGGGCTGCTCGCCGTGTTCCTGCCGAAGATGCCGCAACAAGCGGCGAGGTAGGGAATAACGAGTAGCGAATAGCGAGTGGTGACGCGCTATTCGCTATTTACTATTCGCTCACTTCTCCTTCACGCATCGTTAGTGATTGCATCGGCATTCGCGTTTTTTCCGTCGCGGAAACATTCAGCGACAATTTTGTTCGCGAAATCTCAACCTTAAAAATTAGGGTTAAGCGCCGCTTAAGCATTTGGTGCCATCGTCCCGGCGTGAGTTTTGTTGTGGGGCCGTCTGCCTCACAGTTCAAAAGGACGAAGCCCAATGCGTAGTGTCAAGTTACTCGTTGCCGTCGGAGCGGCATCCCTGTTGTCGTCGATGGCTTCCGCTGCCGACCTCGCAATCGCACCGCCGCCGATGCCCTATGCTCCTGTCGCCGACTTCGGCGGCTGGTACCTGCGCGGCGACATTGGATTCAGCAATCAGCGCGTCGACAGCATTCGAAACACCAACTCTGCGCTATACGCCAACCTGACCTCCTTCCAGGAAAGCACTGGATTTGACACCGGCGGCATCTACCAGATCGGCGCCGGCTATCAGTTCAATCACTGGTTCCGCGTTGACGTGACCGGCGAGTACCGTGGCAACGCCAACTTCCATGGGCTCGACCTGACCAGCTTCCCCAACAGCGGCGCGCCCGGATTTGGTTCCGACGTCTACAACGCGAGCAAGTCCGAGTGGCTCTTCCTCGCCAACGCCTATGTCGATCTCGGCACCTGGTGGTGCATCACGCCTTACATCGGCGCCGGCGTTGGCACCGCGCGGGTGACGATTGCGAACTTCACCGACTCGGGCGTCGCCACGCTGCCCCCGGCGGTCGGTGGCGTCGGTCCGAGCCTGGTGTCGGCCGCAACCGGCTCGCAGTGGAATTTCGCCTGGGCGCTGCATACGGGTCTGGCCTACAGGGTCAACCCGAACATGGCGATCGAACTCGGCTACAGCTACGTCAATCTCGGCAACGGCACGACCGGCGTGGACAGCGCTTTCGATCACTCCGCGGGTGGGCATGTGTTTCAGTTCCACAACATCACCTCGCAGGACGTGAAGCTCGGCGTGCGCTGGAATCTCGAAAGCCCACCGGCCTATGAGCCACCGCTCGTTACCAAGGGCTGATCGAGCAAGAACAACTTAACTCTTGTTAACGGCGCGGGACTTTCCCGCGCCGTTTTTGTTTGCCGGGGCCAGCGCGCGACAACGATTGATTAAGGTTAACGCGCGATGATCACCGCAGAGTTGAAGTTGCGAATGGGAGTGGTTCGATGCGTCGAGTCTTGCTGGCTGCGGTGATGTTGGGAGTGGCCGCTCACGCGCAAGCCGCCGACATGCCGGATTTCCTGCGCGGCTCGCTGCCGGCCGATTCGGCCCCGGCGGTCAACTGGCGCGGTTTCTATGTCGGCGGCCAGTTCGGTTACGGGTCCTCCGACGAGCATTTCAACGGTTCGACGACCAATATGTTGAATGCGCTCATTTCGAATTTGGTGGTCGCCGAGACGGGGATAGGGCAGTCCAACCTCCAACTCGGCGGGGTGTCGGGGCGCTCGTCGGGATACGGCGCCTTTGCCGGATATAATTGGCAATGGGATGACGTCGTCTTCGGTGTCGAAGGTTCTTATCTGCACGGAAACTTTGGCGGTATGACAACCGCTTCCGAGGGCTTCTCAACCACGGTCCCGCTTTCCGATCATCTCTTTCATTCCGTTTCCGCCACTTCCGCGGCTCAAATTAACATCACCGATATGGCAACCTTTCGTGGCCGCGCTGCCTACTCCTTCGGTTGTTTCCTGCCTTACGCCTTCGGCGGGTTCGCGCTTGCCAACGCCAACATCTCGCGCTCTGTAACCGTCCAGGATGCTGCCAGCGCAAATATCCTCGGGCCCTTCACCTCGTTTGCGCCGCTTTCAGCCGACGACGCCCTCCATAATCACTTGATCTATGGCTACACCGCCGGTCTCGGTATCGATATCAACCTGATCGGCGGCCTCTTCATGCGCGCCGAGTGGGAATACGTCCGCTTTACAGCGCAAGTTGATACCAGCATCAACACCGTGCGCGCGGGGCTCGGCTACAAGTTCTGACCAGCTATCGGACGCCCCTCGAGGCGATTGACATCTTCGATTTCGCCTGTTGCCCTACCGGTCTCACCGGGAGTGGTGGCACGTCATGAGAATTTACGGCGATCTTAATTCGGGCAACTGCCTGAAGGTGAAATGGGTCTGCGATCACCTCGCGCTGCCCTATACCTGGGCCGCGATCGACATTCTCAAGCAAGAAAGCCGGACGGCGCAGTTCCTCAAGCTTAACAGCGCAGGACAGGTGCCGGTCGTCGAGTTCGATGATGGCCGCACGCTCGCACAGTCCAACGCCATCATTCGCTACCTCGCCCGCGGCAGCGATCTGATCCCCACCGATGCCTTCGCCGCCGCCAAAATGGATGAATGGCTGTTCTGGGAGCAATACAGCCACGAGCCGGCGATTGCCGTTTGCCGCTACCAGCTGATGTATTTGGGCAGGTCCGCGGCCGATCTCGATCCTGACAAGGTCAGGCGCGGCTATGCAGCGCTGGCACGGATGGAGCAACAGCTTGCGATGACGCGGTTCCTGGTCGGCGAAACGCTGACGCTCGCCGATGTTGCTTTGCTGGCCTACACGCGATTGGCGCATGAAGGCGGTTTTCGTCTCGACGGCTATGTTTCGCTGCGGCGCTGGATTGATGACGCCCAGAAATTCCTGGGCCTGCGCCGATAAGCGCGCCGGAATCACGCTTTGGTTTCGCCACAGTTTTGACGGCCGGATGAAGCCGACATTGCGAATACTGCGAAACATATTTCGCCGTTCTTTCTCCTTAACGCGCGATAAACTAATCGGGCCATCGGCAATTTTTCAGCGGAACGATCCGTGACACTTTGCGTCTGTCCGGCGCGGCCAGCCTTGGGGACGTCACATGAGCAGCTATTCCATCGTCCGGATCGGCGACGACTATGTCGTTCGCGCAGACGACAAGAACATTCTGAAAGTCGCAAGCAGGCGCCGGGCGGCTCAGCTCGTCTCCGACGCCGCCGAATTGCTCAATGCGCAGCCGCCGCCGGTGGTGGACGGCGAGCCGCCCACCGCCGAGCCAGTGCCGCCAAAGTTGATGAAAAGTGGGTGCTGAGCTGGCGCACCAACTTCGGAAAGTGGGCACCAGTGCCGCCTATTTGAAGTTCCTGCGCCACAAGCGGCGAATCCGATTCAGGAACTTCAAATAGAAAAGCGGCACTGGAATCGATAAATTTGCTAGTGCCCATGACTTTCCGAAGTTCGTGAAAAGTGGGTGCTGAGGTGGCGCACGAACTTCGGAAAGTGGGCACTAGGCGAAGTTTCTTGACGATTTGAGATGATTCCCTTATCCACGGCGGCGGGACACCTCCCCCCAACGGGAGGCTTGCTATCTGGAAGGGTAGATCATGACTGTAGCGAAGCCCGCTTCGCGGCCTCACGTGCCGCATTTTTCTTCCGGCCCTTGCGCCAAGCGCCCCGGCTGGAGCCCCCAAAATCTCGGTGATGCCGCTCTCGGCCGTTCGCATCGCGCGAAAATCGGCAAGGCCAAGCTCAAGCTTGCGATCGAATTGACGCGCGAGGTGCTTGGCGTTCCACCTGGTTACAAGATCGGCATCGTGCCGGCCTCCGATACCGGCGCGGTCGAAATGGCGCTGTGGTCGCTGCTCGGTGCGCGGCCCGTCACCACGTTGTCCTGGGAATCCTTCGGCGAAACCTGGGCCGGCGACATCGTCAATCAGTTGAGGCTCAAGGATGCGACCAAGCTCGCCGCGCCTTACGGCAAAATCCCCGACCTCGGCAGCGTCGATCCAGCCTCCGATATCGTCTTCACCTGGAACGGCACCACCTCCGGTGTCCGCGTTCCCAATGCCGACTGGATCAGCGCCAAGCGCGAAGGCCTTGCGATCTGCGACGCGACCTCGGCGGCATTCGCGCAACCGCTGGACTGGCCCAAGCTCGATGTCGTGACCTTCTCCTGGCAAAAGGCGCTGGGCGGAGAGGCCGGTCACGGCATGCTGGTGCTCAGCCCACGCGCGGTCGAACGGCTCGAGACCTACAAGCCGGTCTGGCCGCTGCCGAAGATCTTCCGCATGACCAAGGGCGGCAAGCTCAACCAGGGTATCTTCGAGGGCGAGACCATCAACACGCCGTCGATGCTGTGCGTCGAGGACTATCTCGACGCGCTCAACTGGGCGAAATCGGTCGGCGGCCTCAAGGCACTGATGGCGCGCGCGGACGCCAACCTGAAGGTGCTCGCGGACTGGAAGGCGAAAACGCCCTGGATCGACTTTCTCGCCGAGGATCCCGCGATCCGTTCCAACACCTCGGTCTGCATGAAGGTGGTCGATCCGGCGATCGCCTCGCTGGCGCCGGACGCACAGATCGATTTCATCAAGAAGATGGTCGGTCTCGTGGAAAAGGAAGACGCGGGCTACGACTTCGCCGGTCATCGCGATGCGCCGGCGGGTTTGCGCATCTGGTGCGGCGCCACGGTGGAAGCGAGCGACGTCGTTCTTCTTACCCAGTGGATCGACTGGGCCTTTGCCGAAACCAAGGCGCAGCTTCCGAAGGCGGCTTGATCTTTTTTCACCCTCCCCTGGAGGGGGAGGGTCGACGCACCTGAAAGGTGCGGCGGGGCGGGATGAGGTTCTCCCAATCCGGCGCACATCGAATTTTCCCAATCCACAGCTTCACCCACCCCGGCGCTTCGCGCCGACCCTCCCGCTCCAGGAGGGTCAAGGAAGACACCAATGACAAAGCCCAAAGTGCTCATTTCCGACGCGCTGTCGCCGGCCGCGGTGCAGATCTTTAAAGATCGCGGCATCGAAGTCGACTTCCAGCCCAACCTCGGCAAGGACAAGGAAAAGCTCGCCGCCATCATCGGCGACTATGATGGCCTCGCGATCCGTTCCGCCACCAAGGCCACCGCGAAGATCATCGAGAAGGCGACGCGGCTGAAGGTGATCGGGCGGGCCGGCATCGGCGTCGACAATGTCGAAATTCCAGCCGCCACGGCCAAGGGCATCATCGTGATGAACACGCCGTTCGGCAATTCGATCACGACCGCCGAGCACTCCATCACCTTGATGCTGGCGCTGGCGCGCGAAATTCCCCAGGCCGACGCCTCGACGCAAGCCGGCAAATGGGAGAAGAACCGCTTCATGGGCGTCGAGATCACGGGCAAGACGTTAGGTGTGATCGGCTGCGGCAATATCGGCTCGATCGTTGCCGACCGCGCCGTTGGCCTGCGCATGAAGGTGATTGCATTCGATCCGTTTCTGTCGCTAGAGCGCGCCAAGGACATCGGCGTCGAGAAGGTCGACCTGGAGGAATTGTTCCGACGGGCCGACTTCATCACGCTGCACACGCCGCTGACCGACAAGACCCGCAACATCATCGATGCTTCGGCGCTTGCGAAGATGAAAAAGGGCGTGCGCATCGTCAATTGCGCGCGCGGCGGACTGGTCGACGAGCAGGCGCTGGTCGATGCGCTGAATTCAAAGCAGGTCGCGGGCGCAGCCTTCGACGTGTTCGTCGAGGAGCCGGCGACCTCGAATATCCTGTTCGGCCACCCCAACGTGATCTGCACCCCGCATCTCGGTGCGGCTACCACCGAAGCGCAGGAGAATGTCGCGCTTCAGGTCGCCGAACAGATGTCGGATTATCTGTTGCACGGCGCGATCTCCAACGCGGTCAACTTTCCCTCGATCACAGCGGAAGAGGCTCCAAGGCTCAAGCCGTTCATCGAGCTCGCTGAAAAGCTTGGTTCGTTCGCCGGCCAGCTCACCGAGACCGGTATTGCGAAGGTGCAGATCACCTATGAGGGCCACGTCGCCGAGATGAAGATCAAGGCGCTGACGTCGGCGGTGCTGTCCGGCCTGTTGCGCCCGATGCTCGGCGATGTCAACGTCGTCTCGGCGCCGGCGGTAGCCAAGGAGCGCGGCATGGTGGTCGATGAAATCGTGCGCGCGGCGCAGAGCGACTACGAAAGCCTGATTACCGTCACGGTAACGACCGAGCGGCAGGAGCGCTCGGTATCGGGCACGGTCTATGCCGATGGCAAGCCGCGGCTTGTCGATATCAAGGGCATTCGGGTCGATGCCGAGTTCGGCAAGTCGATGATCTACATCACCAACGAGGACAAGCCGGGATTCATTGGCCGGTTCGCAAGCCTGCTCGGCGATGCCAAAATCAATATCGCGACCTTCCATCTTGGCCGCAACAAGCAGGGCGGGGACGCCATCGCGCTCGTCGAGATCGACGGTAAGATGCCGGACGACGTGCTGGTCAAGGTAAAGGCGCTGCCGCAGGTGAAACAGGCCAAGGTGCTGGCGTTTTAGGACGACGAGGCCTTTCGCGAGGCGATCACGACGCCCGCGAAGACCATGATGTATCCGGCGAGATGAAACAGCCGGGGTTCTTCGCCAAGCAGAAGTATAGCCATGACCGAGCCGAACACCGGCATGAGGTGAAAAAACGGCGCGGCGCGGTTCGGCCCGATCATCGCAATGCCGCGGTTGAAGAACAGATAGGCCAGCGTCGAGGGAAAGATCACGACATAGACAAGCGTCACCGCCGTCATCGTGTCGTAGTGCAGGCGAATGCCGGCGGAGAATTCCCAGATCGAGAGCGGCAGCAGCAACAGCGCACCGCAGGCCGTGGTGAAACAGATCAGCGAGAGCTGGTGCGTCACCGGCCTTCGCGGCATCAGCGCCGAATATAATCCGAAAGACACCAGCGCGCCAGCAAGCATCACGTCACCGATGTTCAGCCTGATGGCCGCAAGCGCGGCGAAATCGCCGCGCAAGATGATGGTGAGGACGCCGAGCAGCGAAAGCGCGATGCCGGCAAGCTGGCCCCAGGTCAGTCGCACGCCGAACAGAATGAGCGACCACAGCGCCACGAACAGCGGCCCGGATGATTGGATCAACAGCGCGTTAAGCGCCTGGGTGAATTGCAGTGCCCAATAGGAAAGGGCGTTGTTGATGGCAAAGCCGGTCGCCGACAGAACGAGCATGAGGGCAAGCCTCCGGCGCAGCACCGGCCAGTCCTTGACCAGATGCGGCCACGCAAACGGCAGTAGCATGAGGCATGACCCGATCCATCTGATGCAGGAGAGCGTCATCGGCGGCACGTGGCCGGCGACATGGCGGCCAAGCACGATATTGCCGGCCCAGAACAGCGAGGCCAGGCTCAAGAGCAGATAGGGCTGGTGGTTGAGCCATCGGATGGGATCGAAGGATGGCGGCGGAGCTGCGCTCATCCGGGCACTGGGGAGGGCTTTCTTGAGGCGACAAAGACGCCCGTCAGCACCAGCGCGAACCCGACGAAATGAAAGAGCTGCGGCCGCTCGTCGAGAAAGACGATCGCCATCAGCGAACCGAACGCCGGCACCAGATGAAGAAACGGTGCAGCCCGGTTGGCGCCGACCAATTGCACGCCGCGATTGAAGCAGAGAAACGCGATCGTGGAGGGGAACACCGCGACGTAAATCAGCGTCAGCAGATTCGGGATGTCGAGTTGCATGACCGGACGCCAGATCAGTTCCGGTATCAGCAGGGGGATGAGGCAGGCGGCGCCGCAGCCGAAGGTGAAGGCAACGAACGACAGGTCGTGCATCGCAGGCCGCTTGAATGACATCACCGAATAGATTCCAAAGAGGATAAGCGCCACAGTGAAGATGAGATCGCCCTTGTTGAACGCGATCGTCGTGATCGCCGTGACGTCGCCATGCAGCAGGATCACGAGCACGCCGGTCAGCGACAGCGCGACACCCATGGCTTGCGCCAGCGTCAGCCGGACACCGAGCAGGAGTAGCGACCAACCCGCCACGAAGAGCGGTGCTGCCGATTGCAGGAGCAGCGTGTTCAGCGCCGTGGTGTGTTCAAGCGCCCAATATTGCAGGGCGTTGAAGCCGGCAATTCCGGTCAGCGAGAGGAGGATCATGATGCCGAGCCCGGCGCGGATCGCCTGCCAGTCGCGCTTGAGGTGCGTCCAGGCCATCGGCAGAACAATCAGAAAGGCAATCGCCCAGCGCAGAAATGCGAGCGTCATCGGCGGAATGTGGCCTGCGGCGAGACGGCCGACGATGGCGTTGCCGGCCCAGGTCAGCGCCGTGATCGAGAGCAGGAGGTACGGCTGACTGGCAAGCCAACTGGTACCGGTGGCCTGTTCGGAAGCGGACATGCGGCTATTGGTTCTCTGACAGAATCATGCGCCGCGCCCCGGACCCGCTGTTGATATCGGATCCGGAAATTCTTGGCCCGGCTACTTCAAAGACACGGATTCCTGCGAGGCATCAATGGCGCTGGATGCATCGCGACCATGCATGGAGATGCCGTGTCAGAATCGAACCGCTAGTTATTTAGTTGCTGGCGGCCTTGATGATCGGCGTCCATTTGGTGAGGTCCGATGCGATCAGGCGGGCAAATTCCGCAGGCTGCATTTGATCGATCGGATCAAGCCCGGCCTCGTCAAGCTTCGCCTTGACCAAAGGATCGGCGGCGGCGTTGGCAAATTCGTCATGCAGCCGCTGCACGATTTCGGGCGGCGTGCCCTCCGGTGCGCCGAAGCCGAACCAGGTTACGAGGTCGTAGCCTTTCAGCCCGCCGGCATCGAGCGTCGGCACTTCGGGCAAATGTGGCGAACGCGCAGGACTCGTCACGCCCAACGCCTTGAGCTTGCCGGCCTTGATCAGCTCGATCACGGTCGGCAGATTGAAAAATCCCATGGTGATTTCGCCGTTGACGATCTTGTTGATGCCGTCCACCGAAACCAGGTGCGGTACATGTTTGATCTCGACGCCGGCGATCGATGCGAACAGCACGCCGCCAAGATGATGGGATGTGCCGACACCGCCGGAGGCATAGGTGAGCTGGCCCGGCGCCGCCTTGGCTGCGGCTGCGACCTCCAGCGGCGTGTTGGCCGGATTGGCCGGATGGACGGTCATCACGTTGGAGACCGCGGCAATCGGCGTGATCGGAATGATCTTCCGGGGATTGTAAGGTAGCGTCTTGTACAGGCTCAGATTGAAGACGTGGGTGCCTTGCGTGATCATCGCCAGCGTATAGCCGTCCGGTGCGGCGTTCTCGACTTGCTCCATGGCGGTACCGCCGCCCGCGCCGGGCTTGAGTTCGACCGTCACTTTCTGGCCGATATTTTTGGACATCGCTTCTGCCACGACGGCGGCGACGAGATCGGCGGTGGTGCCTTTGCCGAACGGCACGACGATGGTGATGGGCCGGTCCGGATAGGGGGCGGCTCGAAGCGCACTGCCCGTCAGGCACGCAAGCAGGCCGCCGATAACAACGATGAAACGCATGAAACGATTGGCCTCCGAAGCTTACCCTCTAGAGGAAGCTTAGCATGCGGCCGGCCTGGATGGCGCTGGCCGGACGCACCGCCGCGGAGCAGTAAAACGGTAATGTCCTGCTCAAGGCCGCAAAGGCGTCGCAAAGCCGTGCCCGGGCCCCGGCGGGTCCCGGGTTTTTCCGGGGATATCAATGGGTTGGTTGGGACACTTAAGCCGTCCGGAACGCCTTCTTGCTTGCCTAGATCAGCCGCATCCTTTATCCGATTGTGTGCCTCGCATGCGACCGAGCCCCGGTGTGCCCCTGGACGGCGATCCGCGGGGATTAGGACCGGTTTTTCGAACAGATCATGCCTGAACAAAGAGAGTTGCAGAGGGAATAGCTGCGAATGGGG
>Ga0210389_10002772_pt1 | contig 13720 bp, 10 predicted proteins | sample IncBWH28OmetaG_FD_160127 | JGI IMG/M metagenome (GOLD analysis project Ga0210389, IMG submission 160127) | Forest soil microbial communities from Barre Woods Harvard Forest LTER site, Petersham, Massachusetts, United States - Inc-BW-H-28-O ...
CGATCTTCTGCCGAAGCGAATGGATGTAGACGCGAATGTAGCCTTCGCGCGTCCGGTAGGCCGGGCCCCACGCTTCCTTCAGGAGCGTATCGGGAGCGACGATCCTGTCGGCGTGGCGGGCCAGCGTCGCAAGGAGCCTGAACTCCGTCGCAGACAGGTGAACGGGTCGTCCGTTCCGAGTCAGCCGCCGCCTCTCGATGTCGAGCGTGCATTCGCCAAAGACGACGCTCGTGGCGTCCGAGCCCTCGACGTGCGCGCGGCCGCGCAAGCCGGCGCGAATGCGCGCCATGAGCTCCGGCGTCGAGAATGGCTTGGTGAGGTAGTCGGTCGCGCCGGCATCGAGAGCCTTGATCTTGTCCAGCTCCAGATGATCGGCCGACACCACGATGATCGGCGGTGGCGAGAGGGCACGCAGGTCGGCCAACAAGGAAAGGCCGTCGACGTCGGGCAGTCCGAGATCCAGGAGAATCAGGTCGGGATTGCGGGTCCGAACCTCCTCGATGGCACGCTGGCCGGTCGAGGCTTCGACGACGCGATATCCGCCGGTCTGGAGGGTGAGCTCCAACATCTGCGCGATGTTCTTGTCGTCCTCGACCGCCAGGATCAGAGCGCCGTCCGCGTCTGCATGCTCACGATGAACTCTTCCCGTCACGGTCCGCATCGGGAGCACCAGCCTCCGCAAGCGCTCGTGCAGAGATGATGCCAGCCAGATCAGCCAGCCGGGACGCCCTCGCGGCTGGCTTCGAACGCCGGCTTCCCGCATCGTGCATCCATCGAGGCTCAACGAGGTCGCACCTTGCAAGCAACCGAGGAGAGAGAGCCTGCTTTTGGAGCTGCGGGTGTCCCTCTGGTTCTTGCAGGCCGGCGCAAAAGCCAGCGACGCTGCCCCTCTCGAGCGACCTCTCACAGAACTCAGTGAGGCGCTTGCGTTGGTATGCGGCGTGCTTAGCTAGACGGCATCATGAAGGACTTGGTCTTCGTCGGCGTGAGCGTGGGGTTCTTCGTCGTGGCTTGGCTGTACGCCAAGGCGTTCGACCGCCTCTAAAAAAGGAGCAGGTCATGAGTCTCGATTACGGCCTCGGCGCGGTGCTGGCACTCTTCCTCGGCGTCTATCTGGTGTACGCCCTCGTTCGCGCGGAAAGGTTCTGACCATGACCGCCATCGGTTGGCTACAGGTCGCCGTCTTCTTTGCGACCATCATTGCAGTCACGCGACCGCTCGGCGTCTACATGTTCCGCGTGTTCGAGAGCGAACGGGCGCCATTTCCCCGTCTCCTGGGCCGCTTCGAAGGTGTCCTCTACCGCCTGTCGGGCGTCGACCCGAAGAAGGAGCAGGACTGGAAGGAATATACCTTCGCGCTGCTCGCCTTCAGCCTCTTCAGCATGGTGGTGACCTATCTCATCATGCGGATGCAACACCTGCTCCCGCTCAACCTTCAGCACTTCGGCGCCGTCGAGCACACGCTCGCCTTCAACACCGCCGCCAGCTTCAACACGAACACCAACTGGCAGTCGTACTCGGGCGAGTCGACGATGAGCTACCTGACCCAAATGGCCGGTCTCGCCTGGCACAACTTCACCTCTGCGGCGGCGGGGATCTGCGTGGCGCTGGCACTCGGCCGGGGTTTCACCCGGCGGCCTGGACCCGCCGGCCGCAAGACGCTGGGCAACTTCTGGGTCGATCTGATCCGCGGCATCGTCTACGTCTTCCTGCCTCTCAGCATCGTCTTCGGATTGGTGCTGGTCTGGCAGGGCGCGATCCAGAACTTCTCGCCGTACCTCGACGTCACGACCGTCGAGGGCGCCAAGCAAACCATCGCGCTCGGGCCGGTCGCCTCACAGGAAGCGATCAAGCAACTGGGCACCAACGGCGGCGGCTTCTTCAACGCGAACGCCGCGCATCCGTTCGAGAACCCCACGCCGTTCGCGAACTTCCTCTCGATGTTCATGATCTTCGCGATTCCGTCGGCGCTCACCTACACGTACGGACGAATGGCGCGCGACCAGAAGCATGGCTGGGCGGTCTGGGGCGCGATGGCGATTCTCTTCGCCGCGGGCGTGGCCGTCGCTTACCCGGCGGAGGCGCAGGGGAACCCGGCGCTGGCGGGGCTCTCGGTCGACCAGTCGATCGGGAACATGGAGGGGAAAGAGGCCCGCTTCGGCGTCGCCGCGTCGGCGCTCTACGCGACCGTCACCACGGACGCTTCGTGCGGCGCGGTCAACGCGATGCACGACAGCTTCACGCCGATCGGCGGTCTGGTGCCGCTGGCCAACATCCAGCTCAGCGAGGTCGTCTTCGGCGGAACGGGCGCTGGCCTCTACGGAATGCTGATCTACGTGGTGATGACGGTGTTCATCGCCGGCCTGATGGTCGGACGAACGCCCGAGTACCTGGGGAAGAAGATCGAATCCAAGGAGATGAAGCTGGCGATGCTCTACGTGCTCATCTTCCCGCTGGTCGTCCTCGGCTTCGCGGCCTGGAGCGCGGTGAAGCCCTACGGCGTCTCGTCGCTCAACAACAACGGTCCGCACGGGCTCATGGAGATCCTCTACGCTTACTCGAGCGCCGCCGGCAACAACGGCTCCGCGTACGCCGGGCTCAACGCCAATACGCCCTGGTACAACGTCACGCTCGCGATCACCATGCTGGCCGGCCGCTTCCTCATGATCTTGCCGGCCCTCGGCATCGCCGGCTCGATGGTGGGCAAGAAGGTGGTCCCTCCCAGCTCCGGGACGTTCCCGACCAACGGGAAGACGTTCGCCGTCCTGCTCGTCGCGGTGATCTTGATCGTGGGCGCGCTGACGTTCTTCCCGGCGCTTTCACTCGGCAACATCGTCGAGCATTTCGCCGCCCTGCAAGGAAAGGTCTTCTAGCCATGTCCGGTCCCAAGGCCAAGGCCCTGTCGCTGTTCGATCGCGAAATCGTCCGCCGGGCGGTGGTCGACTCCTTTCGCAAGCTCGCGCCTCAGCACGTGGCGAAGAACCCCGTGATGTTCGTGGTGGAGATCGGCAGCGTTCTGACGACGCTGGTCTTGATTCGCGATCTCCTGCATCGCGCGAGCGCCACCTCGCCCCTCTGGTTCACCGGATTCGTCACGATCTGGCTCTGGATCACGGTCCTCTTCGCGAACTTCGCGGAGGCGGTGGCCGAGGGGCGCGGCAAGGCGCAGGCGGATTCGTTGCGCAAGATGCGCAAGGAGACGACGGCGCGACGGTTGGTCAAGGGCGTGGAGACGACCGTCTCCTCGTCATCGCTCCGAAAGGGCGACCTGGTGGTGGTGGAGGCGGGTCAGATCATTCCGGGCGACGGCGAGATCACCGAAGGGATCGCCTCCGTCGACGAGTCCGCGATCACCGGAGAGTCGGCGCCCGTCATCCGGGAGAGCGGCGGCGATCGCTCGGCGGTCACCGGCGGCACCCGGGTGCTCTCCGACCGGATCGTGGTCCGGGTCATGGCGGACCCCGGCGAATCGTTCCTCGATCGCATGATTGCGCTGGTGGAAGGGGCGGCCCGCCAGAAGACCCCGAACGAGATCGCGCTCCACATCCTGCTGGTCGGACTGACGCTGGTGTTCCTGTTCGCCTGCGTCACCCTCGTTCCGTTGGCGCACTACTCGAGCATTGCGCTCTCGGCCACCGCGATCGTCGCTCTCCTGGTCTGCCTGATCCCGACCACCATCGGCGGATTGCTCTCCGCCATCGGCATCGCGGGCATGGATCGGCTGCTCCAGAAGAACGTGATCGCCATGAGCGGGCGCGCCGTCGAGGCAGCCGGCGACGTCGACACGCTCCTGCTCGACAAGACCGGAACCGTCACCCACGGCAACCGAATGGCGACCGAGCTCATCCCCTTGGCCGACGTTCCGTTCGAGAAGCTGGCGGCGGCGGCGCAGCTCGCCAGCCTGGCGGACGAGACTCCGGAGGGACGCTCGATCGCCACCTTGGTGGTCGGCCAGCTGGGGCTACCTCTGGTGGGCGAGCACGACGGCGTCTCCATTCCGTTCACCGCGCAGACGCGCATGAGCGGGGTCGACTTCCCGGGACGTTCGGTCCGCAAAGGCGCCGTGGACTCCGTTTCCGAGTACGTCCGCGCGGCGGGCGGTCAGGTCCCCCCCGAGCTCCGGACCATCGCCGACAGGATTGGCGACGGCGGTGGGACGCCGTTGGCGGTCTCGGACGGCCCGCGGGTGCTCGGAATCATTCATCTCAAGGACGTCGTGAAGAGCGGGATCGCCGAGCGCTTCGCGCGCTTCCGGACCATGGGGATCCGCACGGTCATGATCACCGGCGACAACCCGCGCACGGCGGCCGCCATCGCCAAGGAGGCGGGGGTCGACGACTTCCTGGCCGAGGCGACCCCGGAGACGAAGATGCGGCTCATCAAGGACGAGCAGGCCAAGGGCAAGCTGGTGGCCATGACCGGCGACGGGACCAACGACGCGCCCGCCCTGGCTCAGGCCGACGTCGGCGTGGCGATGAACACCGGGACCCAGGCGGCGAAAGAGGCCGGCAACATGATCGACCTCGACTCGAACCCCACCAAGCTGCTCGAGGTGGTGGAGGTCGGCAAACAGCTCCTCATGACGCGCGGGACGCTGACCACATTCTCCATCGCCAACGACGTCGCCAAGTACTTCGCGATCCTGCCCGCCATGTTCATGGGCGTGTTTCCCGAGATCGCGCCCCTCAACGTCATGCGTCTCGCCTCCCCGTTCAGCGCCATCCTCTCGGCCGTCATCTTCAACGCCATCATCATCGTGCTTCTCATTCCGCTGGCGCTGCGTGGGGTGAAGTACCGGCCGCTCGGCGCCGACGCGATTCTGCGCCGGTCGCTGGTCATCTACGGCGTGGGCGGAATCATCGCGCCGTTCCTGGGGATCAAGGTCATCGACCTGGCGCTGGCGGCGTTTCACCTGGTCTAGGGAGAGAACCATGCGTTCCGAAGCAATCACCGCGCTCCGAGTCACCGTCGTCACTCTGATTCTGACGGGCTTCGTCTATCCATTCGCGATGACCGGGTTGGCCCAGGTCCTCTTTCACGGCCGGGCCAACGGGAGCCTGGTCCGCGACGAGACTGGGACGGTGGTCGGCTCCGAGCTGATTGGGCAGGCCTTCACCAAGCCGGCTTATCTTCAGGGGCGGCCTTCCGCCGCGGGGAACAACGGCTACGACGCCACGTCCTCCTCGGGCTCGAACTTCGGCCCCACCTCGAAGAAGCTGCGTGACCGGGTGACGGCCGACGTCCAGAGACTGCACAAAGAGAACCCGGAGGCGCCGCTGCCGGTCCCGACGGATCTCGTCACCGCGTCCGCCAGCGGGCTCGACCCCGATCTCTCACCTCAGGCGGCCCTGTGGCAGGTGCCGCGCATCGCCCGCGCCCGGCAGATCTCGCCCGATCGTGTCGAGTCGGTCCTCGAACGAGCCATCCAGGCGCGCGATCTCGGCGTGTTCGGTGAGCCACGCGTGAACGTGCTCGCCGCGAACCTCGCCCTCGATCAGCAGTTCGGTAAGCCGGCCTCGCCCATGGCTCCGGCCGCCGCCAAGTGACCGGGAGCGTTCCGCGCGACGCCGGGGCCGGCGAGAATCGAAGTCGGGCCGCATTGCGGCCTGCAGGCGAGGGCAGCGCGAAACGCAACGACCTCGAGTCGGCAACGCCCGCTCAGCGTTCAAAGGTGGCGTGTCGAGCGGCCTTCAGGCGCCCTCCCCTGGTCCTCCCCTTGCACAGACAAGGGAACATGAAAAAGATCGAGGCAATCATCAAGCCGCACCGTCTGGACGAGGTGATGGATCGCTTGCGCCAGGCAGGCGTCGCCGGCATGACCATCTCGGACGTCAAGGGGTTCGGCCGCACCGCGGGACACCGCGAGGTCTTCCGTGGCTCCGCCTACGTCGTCGACTTCGTTCCCAAGGTTCGGATCGAGATCCTCGTCAAGGACGGGATTCTGCGCGACGTCGTCGCGCTCATCGCGGATACCGCCCGAACGGGCAAGATCGGCGACGGAAAGATCTTCGTCTCGACCGTCGACGACGCGATCAGAATCCGCACCAACGAGCACGGCGACGACGCGATCTGACCTTGTGAGAACGTCCCGGCGGCCTCGCCTCGCTTCAGATCGCCCTCATCCTTGTCGCCCTCTCCGGACAGTTCAACCTCCAGCGCACGAAATCTGCGGACGCGCCCGCCGAGAACGACAATGCACACGCCAAATCAGACGACGGATCACTGACAACCTGGATCCACGGTCCCACTCTTTGGTGTGAGAGGGAGGATCTCACATGGCTGACGTTGGCCTGTTCGACGGAATTTGGCGCGATCTCACCGGCAGGGGAATGTTCGGGGGGAAGTTTCAGATTCGCCTGATCCTCCAGCCCCTGGTCGCCCTGCTGCTGGGCGTTCGCTTGGGGCTTCGAGATGCCAAGCATGGGAAGCCGCCCTTCTTCATGAGCTTGGTCGACCCCAAGCACGACCGGCGGGCCAACCTCAAACAGGGACTACGCGACGCGATCGTCCCGCTGTGCGTCGCCTTCGTCCTGGACGGAATCCTGCAGCGAATAATCCTCGGCCACATCCGATTGCTGGGCGCCGTGGTGGTCGGCGCGTTGCTGGTCTTCCTTCCCTTCATCATCGGGCGCGGCCTCTCGAACCGGATCTGGACCCACGGCCATCACATCCGCCAGATCCCACACACCCCCTGACACGGGGTTCGCGGACGAGGCCGTCCGACCAAGGCGTGGAAAAGGGGCGCCGCGCCAGCCAGCCGGGCGGGCGCCACCCTCCCCGCTCGGGCTCACAGACAGGCCGGCAGCGTGATGGTCTTGCCGTCGAGCATCGCCGACCCGCAGGTCGAGGTGAACGTCCAGGAGTGCGATCCGGGGTGGATCCCTCCGGTACGCGAGACGGCCAAGGTGCCGCCCGTTGGTTTGCAGCAGCTGGTATCGCGGGTGATGCCGGTGCCGGTCAGCGTCGCGGTGCCGCCGGCCTTGTCGGTCACATTCAGCATGCCCCCGACGGTGTACGACTGGTTCGCCAGCGAGATGGACGAGAACGTGTACATCCCGGTGTAGGTCCGATCGGAGGTCATTGTTCCGCCGCTGGCAAATCGCTGCACCTCGCCGCTGGTCATGAGGCCGACGGTGGTCGGCGACTGTCCGGTCGGGAAGTTGAGCGTCCCCGTGGCCATCTCGTTGGGAATCACGATCTTCGCGCCACCGGTTCCCGTGTAGGTCAGGTTGGTGAGCGTGGAGGTGTATCCGAGGGTGATGGTGGTCGACGCGTTGCAGTTCGTGTCGGACGCCGAGCGCGTGAGCTGCACGACGGCCGTTCCGTCGACGGTCCCGCCCCCGGACAGCACGCATCCGTTGAAGGTGATGTTGACTCCCGCCGCCGCCACGCCGCAGACGGGGCTGCCCGTTTGCGGCGTCACGGTGAACTGGCCTGGACAGACGTCACCGCCCAGGGCCGCGTCCCGAATGGCCTGCCCGACCGCCCCGCGAACGGTGGTGGCGCCGGTGCCCGCCCTGCTTCCCGCGTCGACCGCCCGACCGGCGTCGATGATGATCTGGCCGCCGTCGAGGCTGATCTGGCCGCCGTCGAGGCTGATATGGCCGCCGTCGAGCAACGTGGCGGGGAGCTGCTCGCTGGCGCCCGTACCGGCGGGCGTGACGGCGTAGTAGCCGAAACCACCTGCGTAGACCCCCGCGTAGGCGACGTCGGCTGGGTAGTAGTAGTCGCCGGCGTAGTCGTCTTCGTAGGCGACGTCGCTCGCGGTGGTGCTGGATCCGCACCCCGCGCTTCCGACGGCCAGCAGCAGGCCTACGGCGATAGAACTCTTGAGCATCCCCTTGGTCGCGTTCTTCATGGTGGCTCTCTCCTTAGCCCCGCAAGCTAGTGAGCAGCAGGAGCTTGAACAGGCGTCGGCGCGCAGGATGCGGGATCGGATGATCACCGTCGGTGAGCGCTGAGCTCGAACACGTGGTGCCCCCAGGCGGGCAGATCGAGGTAGAGGCCGTTTCCGGCCAGGCCGTCCCCCTCACGCTGGTAAACGACGTCGCTCAGGAGATCACGGAGCTGGAAGCTTTGCCCGGCGAGCCCCTGCATCCCCAGCGTGACGTAGCATTGCCCCGGCGAGCCGCCGTAATTCACGACCGTGAGCAGCCGGCGCTCGCCCGACTGCCAGGAAGAGACGATGAACTGTTCGTTCGTGGAATTGCCCGCCCAGGCCGGCCGGCAGCTCTCCAGGCGCCACTCACCCTCCCGCACTTCCGGTCGCCGGAGACAGCCGAGGAAGAGGAGATAGAAGGCCTGCAGATCTCGATCGACGGGCTCCGCCGGACGACGCCCCAGGTGCATCGAGACGTGAACCTTGCGGCCCTCGAGCTGGCCTTCGTAGATGAAGCGGAGCCCGCGGGCGAGCAGCGCCACCACCGCGGCCGCCTTGTGCACCGGCGGCGGGAAGGTCGCCGCCGCCCGCGGCTCGTCGTGGTTCTCGAGGAACCGCATCGAGTGATCCTGAAATGCCGGGTCGGCCATCAGGTGCTCGCGCACCGGCGTTGCCACCTGGGCCACCAGGCGATCGTAGAGACGCTTGTCGTAGGTGGTGTCGAAGCCCGCCTGCTGGAGCTCGAACTCCATGTCCCAGTAGACCTCGGCGACGAACTTGAAGTCAGCGTGCCGCCGTTTGATGGCCGCGATGGCCTCGGGCCAGAACGGGTTGTCCTTGGGCGGCGAGCCGTCCGACGGTCGGGAGCGGTCGCCCCAGGTCTTCTGGATGATCTCCGGCTGCAGCAGCATCGCCATGTCGCAGCGGACGCCGTCGCAGCGCTCGGCGATCGATCCGAGCTCGGCGATCCGTGCCTCTCGAAACCCGGCGTGGCGATAGTTGAGCTGGAAGGTGTCCGGCCAACCGTCGAAGTAGGGATCGCGGCCGTAGGCGAGGACCACGGTCTTTCCGCCGATCCTGACCCGCGCGTAGTTCTGCGGCTGCCGCGCCAGATCGTCCTCGCTCCCCTGGATGTAGTACTCGGGGTGCGCCTGCACCCACGGGTGATCGGGCGCGGTGTGGTTGGGGACGAAGTCGAGCAGGAGCTTGAGATTGCGCTCTGCCAGGCGCCTGCGAAGATGAGCGAGGGCCTTGTCCCCTCCGAAGTCGCGGTGGGTCTCATAGGCGACGACCGCGAAGGGGGACCCGCAGATGTCCTCGACTTTGAGGTCGGGGAGGACCCGACGACACTCCTCGACGAGCTTGGGGTTCGAGCGGGAGATCGTTCGTCCGGCCGGCCCCGTCTGCCAGACCCCCAGGAACCAGACCCACTGGAATCCCTTGGCGGCGATGTCGTCGAGGAAGCGGTCCTCGAAATCGTCGAGCGTGGCCGGGTGCCCGAGGGCCACCCCGCGCTCTTGCAGCAGGATGCGGGTGTTGATCTGATAGATCGCCTGATTGTTCACGGCAGCACCTCCCTCTCACTCGTAGAAGAGCGCGCAGGCCGGTTTTTGGCCAGCCTGCGCGCGACCAAACGAACCGTCGTGTCTAGGGGTGAGCTCCGGGCGCTTCCATATCCGTGCGCTTTTCGAGCCCGCTGAGGATGCCGTGCTCCGCGAGAACCATCTGCGGCGTGAGCCTCCCGAAGAGGGTCATGAGGCCCGGGATGACGGCGGTCCAGCCGGTCTGATGGCTGGCGCCCAGGCCGGCGCCGTTGTCGCCGTGGAAGTACTCGTTGAACAGGATGAGGTCCTTCCAGTTCGGGTCCTCCTGGAACTTCTTCATCCCGCCGTAGATCGGGCGGTGCCCCTGGTGGTCGCGGAGGAACATGCCCGCCATCCGGTTGGAGAGCTCCTGACCCACCTCGTACAGGTTCATGTACTGGCCGGAGCCCGTCGGACACTCGACCTTGAAGTCGTCGCCGTAGAACGTGTACATCTGGATGCAGGCGCGAACGAGGAGGGCGTTGATGGGCGCCCAGATCGGCCCGCGCCAGTTCGAGTTGCCGCCGAACATTCCGGTGTCCGATTCGGCCGGGAGGTAGCCGACCCGATACTCTCGTCCATTCGAATAGAAAACGTACGGGTGCTCGAGGTGATAGCGGGAGATCGAGCGAATCCCGTGATCGCCCAGGAACTCGTTCGGGTCGAGCATGCGCGCCAGGACCCGACGCAACTTCTTGTCGTCGAGCAGCGAGAGCATGAAGCGACCCTCCACGCCCGACCGTCCCGGTTGACTGACGTTCGCCAGAAGCTCCGGCCGGTTCTGGTTGAACCACTCGACGCGTTCCTGGAATCGGGGGAGCTGCGCGATCACCTCCCGGCGGTAGACCGAGACGGCGCAGAAGGGCAGAAGGCCCACCAGGGACCTGACCTTGAGGCGCGTGTTGAACTGCCCGGGCACGCGGAGCACGTCGTAATAGAACCCGTCCTCTTCGTCCCACATCGAATCGTGCGCGCCCGTGCGGTTGGAGGCGGCGGCGATCGCCATCACGTGCTCGTAGAACTTGATCGCCATGTCCTCGTAGGTCGGGTCGACGAGCGCGATCTCCAGCGCGATGTCGAGCATGTTCTGGGAGTAGAACGCCATCCAGGCGGTGCCGTCGGCCTGCTCGATGTAGCCGCCGGTCGGCAGCGGCGAGCTGCGATCGAAGACCCCGATGTTGTCGAGGCCCAGAAAGCCGCCTTCGAACAGGTTGCGGCCGTCGCGGTCCTTGCGGTTCAGCCACCAGGTGAAGTTGGTCAACAGCATGTTGAAGGTGCGCTTCATGAACGGAATGGCCTGGTCGCCGAAGCTCCCGCGGTTGAGGCGATAGTTGAAGAGCGTCGCCCAGGCATGGACCGGTGGGTTGACGTCGTCGAAGTTCCATTCGTAGGCCGGGAGCTGCCCGTTCGGATGCTGGTACCGATCGAGGAGCATGAGCGAGAGCTGGTCGGCGGCGAACTCGGGATCGACCAGCGCCAAGGCCGTCGCGTGGAAGGCCAGATCCCAGGCGGCGAACCAGGGGTACTCCCACTTGTCGGGCATCGAGATGATGTCGGCGCTGAACATATGGAACCAGTGCTGGTTGCGGGTGGTGGTCCCCGAATCGCGCTGGATGCCGCGCTCTTTCAGCCATCGCTCCACGTCGTAGACGTACGCCTGCTTCGACCAGAGCAGGCCGCCCAATCCCTGACGGACGACGTTCGCCGCGTCTTCGCTCAGCGTCGGGGGGATGATCGCCTTGTAGAACTCGTCCGCCTCCCGCTTCCGGTCGGCGAAGGTCTGGTCGAAATGGGCAAACGGATCGGCGAGATCGCCCGGCGGCCGGTCGGAGAGGCGCAGGCGAACGGTGGCGCTCTGACCGGGCTGCACCGTGACGACCGTATGGGCCGCGGATTTGGTCCCCTTCTTCTCGAGATTGACCGCGTTCTTGCGACCGTGCACCACGTAGTCGTTGATTCCGTCCTTCTGGTACTCGGTGGGGTTCGGTTGACCCCAAAGGCGGTACTTGTTGGTCTCGTTGTCGGTGAACAGGAGATCGACCGGGCCGTCGCAATAGAGAAAGCGCTGTCCGAGCGCGGGGTGCTTGGCGGCGATGACCGAGCCCCTGTGGTGGTCGCGCGACGTGAGCTCGGGGCGTGGCGCTTCTTCATCCACCCACCAGGTGTTGCGGAACCAGAGGTGCGGCAGGATGTGCAGCGTGGCGGCCTCCGGACCGCGGTTGAACGCGGTGATCTTGACGGAGATGTCTTCCGCGTCGGACTTGGCGAACTCCACGAACACGTCCCAGTAGCGATCCTGATCGAAGATACCGGTGTCGAGCAGCTCGTACTCGAACTCGGTCTTCGAGCGGCGCCGGTTCGTGGCCACCAGGTCGCCGTAGGGATACTCCGCCTGGGGGTACTTGTAGAGCATCTTCATGTACGAGTGGGTGGGCGTGCTGTCGAGATAGAAGTAGTACTCCTTGACGTCCTCGCCGTGATTGCCTTCGCTGTTGGTGAGGCCGAACATCCGCTCCTTGAGGATCGGGTCCTTGCCGTTCCAGAGGGCGAGCGACAGACAGAGGAGCATCTTGTCGTCGCAGAAGCCGGCGATGCCGTCCTCACCGCTCAGATAGGCGCGCGAGCGGGACTGATCGTGCGTGACATCGTTCCAGGCCTCGACGTCCTTGTTCAGGTTCTCTCGCACGCCGCCCCACTGCCTCTCGCTGAGGTACGGCCCCCACTTTCTCCAGGGGACTTGCTTGCTACGGATCTCTTCGAGGCGAGCATGTTCGCGCGTGATCGTGGGCTGCTGGCTCATCGTTGGGTCTCCTCGTGGGGTGCTCCGCCACTGTGAGGTCCCGACACCCGCGACGGTTGTAGTGATCAGCCTGAAAGCCGGGTCGAGCGTGGGTGTACCCGAGCACGCGTCACCGTTTCCACACGCCCACGGCCGACCATGTTCCCGTCGCCGACCCGCTTTCCATCCGTTTGCCGACGCAGGTCAGCCCGGCAGACGCTCGCGGCGGCCTCACCTTGTCGGGAAGGGCGCACCGGAAAGCGTGGCCTATTTCGCAAACAGAGAAACAAGAGAGGCATGCAATGACCAAACAGACGAACAAATGGATGAGCGCCGTGGCCGGACTCGCCGGAGGGATGCTCACGCTTCAGATCGCCGGGGCTGTCCGGGCCGCCCCCGGGGTCGAGGAGTCGGTGACCAACACCGCCACCGGCCAGACCAGGACGCAGCTGGTCCACGCCGTCGCGACGGTGAAGGGGATCAATCGGACTGATCGATCCGTCATTCTCAAGAAGGACGACGGCGAAGAGACAACGGTCCACGTGCCCGAGGCCGTGAAGGGGTTCGAGACCCTCAAGATGGGCGACAAGGTCGACATCGACTACTACGAGTCGCTGGCCATCTCGATGGCGCCGGCGGGGACCAAGCCCAGCATGTCAGAGCGCAAGGGAGCGGCGGTGGACGTCGGCGGCGGCATCAGAGGTCGCGAGATGAAGATGTCGGCCGAGGTGGTGAGCGTCGATCCCGCAGCCAACACGGTCACCTTCAAGGGCCCGAAGGGGAACATGCGGACGGTCTACGTGGCCGACCCTGCCAATCAGCAGAAGCTGGCCTCGATGAAGCCGGGCCAGGTCGTCCAGTTCGACTACACCGAAGCGGTGGCCGCGACCATCCGCCAGACGGGCAAGTAGCCGCCAGCGAAACGCGACATCGCAGGGCACAACGTCGCAGGGATTCGACGGCGCATCGGGCCAACCAACATCGGCCCGACCAGCGCCGTCGATTTCCCGTTTCAGTGAAGGCTCGAGACGAGGTCCGCGACGGCGGGCGGCGCAGGCGGCGGTTGGCTGGTCAGCTCCCGCAGGGTCTGACCAGATCCGGGGACGTCGCGCGACGCGATCGACGCGATCACGCGCGCGGAGCGGTGTTCTTCCTCCCGGGCGCGGCGGGCCGAATCGAGGGCCGGATCGCGCCCGACGGCATCGATGATCGCCACGACGCTGGTGCGATCGGGATCGCAGCCGAGGACGAACTGGTCCAGCCCCGCTTCGGCGAGCAGACCGCGTTCGCGCAGGCGGAGGCCAATCCGACGGACCAGCTGCGGGGGGACCCGAAGCTCGCGCGCCAGCCCGTCCACGCTGACGGACCCGCGGGCGGCGCGCACCATGATCTCGAGGCCCGTCTCCTGCTCCGCCAGGGCGTCGAGGTGGAAGCACCAGGCGCCGTGGCGCAAGACCCGGTCGACGCTGTGGCCGACGG
>Ga0210389_10002773_pt1 | contig 13719 bp, 12 predicted proteins | sample IncBWH28OmetaG_FD_160127 | JGI IMG/M metagenome (GOLD analysis project Ga0210389, IMG submission 160127) | Forest soil microbial communities from Barre Woods Harvard Forest LTER site, Petersham, Massachusetts, United States - Inc-BW-H-28-O ...
CTACACCTGTACGACGGAGACGTGTTCGCGACCCACAACGCCTTCCGTGCCCCTGGTGCCGCCAGCATCGAGGAGCTGCGGGAGGGGCTGGCCAAGGTCGACTACTACGCCCGCCGCTACGACCCGATGCGCCGCGCGATCATCCCGCACCCGGTCTACGTCACCCAGGACAACGTCGACGAGCTCCTCGCCATGGACTTCGTGTTCCTCGCGATGGACTCAGGCGACGATAAGAAGGTCATCGTCGACCGTCTCAGCGCCTCGCCCGTGGCGTTCATCGACACCGGGATTGGCCTTCTTAGCAGTCCCGCCGGCCTCGGCGGGCTTGTCCGCGTCACCACCAGCCTGCCCGGGCACCGCGGTCACCTCGACGAAGGCCGCCTGATCTCCTACGCCGAGGGCGGCGGCGACGAGTACGAGAGCAACATCCAGGTCGCCGAGCTCAACGCGCAGGCCGCCGTCGGCGCCGTGATCGCCTTCAAGAAGCACTACCTCTTCTACCGCAACGACGGACATGAACTGCACAGCCTCTACTCGGTCGCGGGCAACTACATCGTCAACGCCTACCCCGCCGGACCGGACACGGCCCCGTGACCGCCAAGACGCTTACGCCGCGATTCGATGAGTACATCCCCGCCGATCCCGGGCCGGGCCAGCTCCATATCTCGCTCCGCTACGCCACAGCCGTGCACCTGTGCGCGTGCGGATGCCGCCGGAAGGTAGTCACTCCCCTGAAGCCGACCGGCTGGCGGCTCATCTTCGACGGCACCGTCAGCCTCGACCCGTCGATCGGGAACGGGCAGTACCCGTGCCGGTCCCACTACTACATCCGCTCGAACCGGGTCGAGTGGCTCCCCAAGATCAAGCCGGACTCGCCCGGTCTCCCCGGGGCCGCCGCAGCGCGCCCGGTCGGCGCAGCTGCCGGATGGCTGCATGCTTTCCAGCGCTGGATACGCGTGCTGCTGCGCTGCGGCCCGCGCCAGTAAACCGGCCGATTCAGCCGCGTGCAGGCGGCCCCCGGGCACGCCAGCCCGAGGATGCCCAGGATTCCGGCCGCGACCGTCCCACCAGCCGAACCTTCGCAATGCGGCCGTCTCTCGGGGTCGCGGGTTCCGGGGCGCATCATCCGGGCCTGGCAGTCGGGGCACGGTGGTCTACGGGCGTCTCGAATCGCGGCTCAGGTAGCCCATCTCCGACAGTGTCGATATCTGGAAGGCGATGCTGGACGTGCTCGCTAGTCCCAATGCCTCTCCGATCTCGCGGAAACTGGGCGGGTATCCCCTGGTCCGGACGGAGTCCTCGATGAGCTTGATGATCTTGCGTTGCCGCAGGGTCAGGCGCAGATCGTCAGGTCCGTCCTCGCCCGCGCTTTCACGCCTTGTGTTCGTCCCCATGCCAGAGCACGCTAGCACGCTTGGGAAATTTTCAAATAAAGCTTCGATGTCATCGCCTGGCATGCCCAATCTTACGGTGAAAACTGCCAAGCGCGGCGAGCCGGGCAAGACTGCTCCCACGAAGGCGCCTGGACGGGTCAGGATCCGGCGGTGACGCCATCGAGGGCGTCCCTGACGCCGATCCCACGGACCCGGGTCAGGCTTAGGCGACCTTACGTTTGAGCCGAACCCTTGCACTGGGCTGACTGGATCGCTGGAGGGCAGCGACGACTTGCTCGCCGAGCGGCGTCGGCCTCATCGGCCGTCCGCGCTCGGCGCATTGGAGCAGGGGTCCGCCGATGTCGCACTCCAGGCGGTGGATCTGGGTAACCAGGGTCGACTGCGTGATGCCGAGGTGCTCGGCGGCGTCGCCCAACGTCTGGTAGCCGATAGCAGCCGCGAAACGGTTCAGCCGCTGCCAGGCGTACGGGCTGGTTAGCGCCTTGGCGACCGGCGCAGGAAGGTCGTGCGCCTAGTCTGTGGTGCGCTGGGCTGAGTGGTGGCTCGCGCCGCCGCGCGGGCGCAGCGGAATCTGGTGGAAGTGGGCCCAGCGGGCCATGTTGGCGGTGCTCATGTTCTTTTCCCGGGCCAGGTCGGGCAGGGTCCGTCCGCAGCCGACGTACTGGTCGAACAACCAGTCGCGGTCGATGACGCCCTTGCGCTTGTAGTCCTGAGGGCCTTCGCGCAGCGCGATACCGTATTCGGTGGCCAGCCGGGTCAGGGTCTGCCGGGAGAAGCCGGTCTGCTTCGCGATGTCGTACAGGGACTGGTGCCGGTCAACGTACCGCCGATGAAACTCCTTCTGGGTGAGTGCCTGGCGAGCCGCGTGCCGGACCTGGCCGGTGGCGCGGGCCTGGGTCTCGGTGAGCGGTGCGGCGGGTGCCGGGTCCTCGTCTAGGACGACGCGAACCGCGTCGATGGTCGTGCCAAGAACCTCGGCGATGTGCTTGACCTGATGAGCGCTCCCGCGGACGAGTTCGTGCACGCGCTTGACATCGATGAGGGACGGGTCCGGCCCGGGGAGATCTAGGTCGCTGAGGAGGCTGGGCGGTGGGGTCCAGGCGACCGGTTCGCCCCGGACCCGGTGTCGGGCGAGGAACGCGCAGGCGACCTCATCTAGTGCTGCGGCGAGGTCCGGCGTGCGGAGAGCGGCGAAGCGGGCTGTCTCGGCGCGGAAGTACGCCTCATCCGTGACACCGAAGTCCGGTGTCGTCTCGACGGGAAGCCCGCTGATGCGCGCGAACAGCAGGCAGCGTGCCATCCTCTCCTGGCGCCCCTGGCCTGGTGGCACACCGGTTCGGCGGCAAAGGTCGAGCCACTGCCGGGTTGGTAGCAGGCCGGAGTAGTCGAGCCGCCTGCGTCTTTGGTAGTCGATCGGCATGTCGTTGTCGTCGAGATAGACGGCGAGTCGTGTCACCGCGGTGGCGATGGCGTCCCAGTGCGGATCGCCAGAGAGGAACTGCAGGAGGCGGGAAATGGTCCGGCCGTCTGTGACCGAGCCGAGCCTGGTGGCGACCTCGTCGAACTCCATCGGGTTGCCGACGAGGAGCACGGCGCAGGACAAGACCGGCGCCAGGATGCGGGGATAGGCTCCGTCGGGCGGACTCAGCCTAACGGCCAACGCTGGCCACAGGGTTGCCGGCATCTTGCGCGCCCGCCCGCTGATCTGCGCTCGTCCGGCCGTCGGAGGTGCGGGCAGGCTGGACGTGGTGCGGTGCTGAAGCTGGTCACTGGGGCGCAGGGACGGCCCTAGGGCGGCGAGGTACGCGCCCCGTAGAACGGGGCTGATGCCACGTCCCCAGCTATCGATGCTGGTCGTGCTGACTTGCCAGAACTCCTCGCGAATGGCTTCGATCAGCTCGCGCATGATGATCCCGGCCTGCTGGACGTCCGGCTGGCCGAAGACCCGAAAGGCAGCAGCGACTGCCGCACCTGCGCTCGCGGCTCGGGCCGGAGACATGAAACCCGGCCGTACTTGTGCTCCCCGATGAGCCTCTTCTTCATGATCCAGGCTCAGGTGAGCGTCGGCGAGACCTTGCGGAACCCATTTGGGCAGGTCATTTGGGGGAAGATCGGCGAGGATGCGGCCTGCGACTGCTCGCAGGTCAGCGAGCGCTGTCACCGCTGGATGCGGCAGCGTCTCGTAAGGGCCGTAGCTGGCGGTGCCGGACTCGATCGTCTCCAGGATCAATCGCTGCGCGTCGAGCGCGGGGTGGCTGACGGTAAGGCGAAGGGTCTCGGCCTGGGCGAGGTCTTGGCCGCAGCCCGCTATGACGTCGAGGTCACCAGTCCGGGGTGGGCGGATCCCGCACCGCCCAGGGAGCGGCTGGGCGCGGCGGGAGAAAGGGTGCTCGCGCTGGACGCGCCCGCATGCAGGGCACCAGTCGGCGAGAAGCCGATGATGGGTAAGGCAGGCGAACGACCAGCCCAGCCGCCAAGTCAGCGGCCAGCGGCCGCCGTTGTCGGCCAGGCAGTCGGGGCAGAACCGAGATCCTCGTGGCCGCCCCCACAGGACATGCTTGCTCACCTGCCGGTTTGCCTGATCGATTCGCAGCGCCCGGCCGTCATAGAGCATCAGGGTCATCTCGTGGAGCTGCTGCGGCTCAACTCCCGTCGCGTACGCGATCCTGGCAGCCTCGTCGTCTCGCAGGGCGATCGTCCAGTCTGTCGGCACCGCGCTGTCCCGGACGCCGTTCCTGGTGGAGGCGGTGAGACCGAGGTCGCTGAGCACGTCGCCAAGGCGGACGTCGAGCCGGTGGGCGAGTGCCTCCAGCCACGAGTCGAGGGCCTCGCCCGGCAGCGGGGCCAGGCGGATCGGGGAGGTCCGCACGGGTGCCATAACGCCGCCGATGACTTGCGCTGCTTGGTGATCTTGGTGGTGATCTTCCGGGACTCCAGTGCGAGTTCCAGTTCCTTGCGGGCGGCCTCTGACGCGGCGTCGTTCTTGACCTTGTCCATCAGCTCCTGGTCCAGTCGCTCGGCGCCGGTGCGGACGGCACGCTGGCAGCCCCGGTTGATCAGCGTCATCAGGGAGCCGATGTGGCCGGTTGAGCGGGCGAACAGGTAGTCCGACAGGTCGTCGGCGAGCATGCCCGGGTACTTGTCGGCCAGGGCGAGCTTGCGCTCGATCGCGAGCAGCAGCTGTCGCCATTCTCGCCGCTCCTGATCGGTGTCGACCAGGAACGGCCGCATGTCGAGCTTCGTGGTGCGGCGACCGGTCTGGGCCAGCGGCGCGTTGGCGTAGCTGTCGCCCTCGCTGAACAGCCCCTTGGCCTCCAGGCCGACGCCGATCATCAGCAGGGTCACCGGGAACTCGTTCGCGATGAACTTGAAGTGGTTGGACACCTCGATCCCGTTGGTGCGCCCCCATCGCAGGAAGTGCAGGTCGTCGATGATCAGCAGGCGGCAGTGGCAGGACTGGGCGCAGTTCAGCGCCCGGCGGGCCAACTGGGCGGTGGTGCCCTCCCTGCGTCCGGAGTGGCCGTAGAACTCCAGCAGTGCCCGGTTGAGCTCCTTGATGCTGGTGTTGCCGGTCAGCCCCACCCGGCAGACCGGGAGTCGCTCGTGCCCGTCCGGGGTGAGCCGACCTTTCTCGGCGATCTCCCGCAGGTGGTACTTCCTGGCGAACGCCATGACCGCGGTCGACTTGCCCATGCCGGGAAAGGCGTCAATGGCGATCGCGCCCTTGGCCTTGTCGCCGTCCTGCGCGTTGGAGTCGATGATGTCCCACATGTCCTCGTGCAGGTCTGCCAGTTGCGGCGTCTCGAACGGGCCGAGGTTGGCGTGCCACACCCGCAGCCGCCGGGCGCGGTCGGCCTGGGGCGCCTCGCTCAGGGCCTCGACCTGGCTCCGGGTGAGCTGGTCGGGCTGGGCGCGAGGTGGCGTCTCGGCGAAGAGCAGGAAATCTTCCTTGCTGGACAGCGACAGGTTGGACAGGTCCGGTGCCTCACCGGGGCCGGCACCCGGCTGGGCGCTCATACGTCCCCCAGTGCGTCGGCGTAGAAGTCGTCGTCATCCATCAGCGAGCTCTCCTCGGCCTCTATCGTCTCCAGGTCCTCGGCGTCGTCATCCCCCATCTCCGGTACCTCGTCCTGCGCTTCGGTGTCCTCGTCCACGTCGGTGCCCGCCGGATGGCGCGTGCCTTCCATCACCTTCTGGACCGACGGCGGAATGCCGGAGGCGCTATCGGGGATGTCGAGAGCATTCTGCTCACGGGACAGGCGCAGCACGATGCGGCGCTCCGCCGGCGTGGTGGCCAGGCCGATCTTCCAGCGTTCGAGCAGGTCGGCGATGGCGATCCGGTCGTCGGGGTAGCGGTACCTGGATGCGGCCAGCTTGCGGGCGAAGGCCAGCGCGTCCTCCGACAGCGGCATCTCCAGCGACGCGGCGTGCTCCCAAGTCAGGGTGTGCCATTGGCCGTCCAGGTCGCGGAAGTAGATCCTGGTGATGTCGTCTGGATCGACCTGGAACGGCCACTGGTTCTTGCGCGGTCCCCCGTACGGGCTGGTCCGGTCGCCGTACTCCCTCAGGACTGGCCCGGAGTAGCGGCGGGAGTCGATCTCGACGCCGTAGTGCTGGATGGTGCGCCACCTGGTGGCCAGGAACTCATACCCGAGATGCGGATCGCGGGGTACCTCGATATATCCAGCGCGGGCGATGCCATGCTCGAACATCGCGGCCGGGGACATCCGCAACTTCGGCACTCCAGGATCGACCAGGTCCGCATGCGGACGGCAGTGGTACACTGTGGCCACCCACTCACGGATGATCGCTTCGAGCTCGTCGAGGAAGAAGAACGCGTCGTCTTCCGGCTTCTCCCCGCGGGAGAAGATGTCGGGTCCCTTGTATCCGGGCAGCGCCTGCAGCAGGTCTTCGCGCAGGGTGCGGAAAAAGCGCTCCACCGGCCCCTTGTCCCGTCCCGTGCGTAGCCTCGCCGGCTGGATCGAGATGCCCATCCGGGCGCAGACGCTGGTCAAGTGCTCCGAGACGTAGATCTTGCCGTGATCGATGACGATGGTCTCCGGCACGACCGGCGGGGTGGCCAGGCCCGGTCCCTCGAGCTGCTCGCTGTCGACCAGGACCGTGCGCGGGATGCCGTGCTCCGGCCAGACCGCGCGCCGGGGCCAGCGTGGATCCGCCGGACGCGGCCGGAACGACTGGTAAAGTACGGCGGCGGCATCGACGGCCTTGGTCGACACGGGGGTGAGCCGCAGCCCGCAGATGCAGCGGTCGTACCAGTCCATGCTGACGGTCAGCTCAGCTTGCACCCACTTCAGCGTGAACGGGTCGAAGGCGAACACGTCCAGCCGCGTGGTGTCCATCACCAGATACTCGCCGGGCCGCGTCGGCCGCAGCTTGCCGTAGACCTGCTTCGGCCGGTCAGCGATGTCCCGGTTCCGCTTCGTACTCAGCCGGAACAGCGGGTGCCGACGCTCAAGGTCTTCCAGCACCCGGAACGCTGTGGCCCGGCTCGGCTGGGCAACGGCATCGGGGCCGAACCGGGCGATCACCCGCGCCCGGGTCCGCTCGATCACCAGCGTGCGCGACGGCTTGGACTCGTCCTTATGCTCTGCCATCACCTCCAGCGCGGTTTCCACCCACCGGTCATCGACCTTCAGGCCTTGCCGCTGCGAGAGCTGATCGCCCCCGACCAATCCAGCCTCGCCTTGCCTCTGGAACCCCTGCACCCAGCGCTGGATGGTGCGGCGAGTAACGCCTAGTTCGGCCGCCTTATCGGCGTAGCGTTCAAAGAGCGGCCGATCGGGCGCGTACCGACGTCGTGGCTCCCCGTCCTCAGCTAGTTCGGGAGATCCCGACCGGTAGCCGGTGAGCACCTCCCGAATGTGGGCCGCCCTATCCAGCAGCGCCTCACGCTGGCCATGAGACAGCTGGGCCAAGACGACGCTCGCAAGGTCTTCGTCATCGTCACTGGACGGACCCGGACTATCCGGGATCACCTGCGCTCTATCCGAGAGCAGCAGTTCCTTCACTGCCAGCCGCATCACGCGGCCCTGACGGTCCTTTAGCACCACCTCGTTGCCCGTCGAGGTGATCGCCATCTCGACCACCTCGACGGTCTCGCCGTCGTACCGGAACCGGGTTCCGACTCCCACCCGCACGCTCGCGCTGGTCACGCTGACCTCACAATCTCGTGGCGATCGCTCAGGGGCGCGCTCAGGTCCGTCTTCAGCTCACCAAGCCAGAGCAGGTGCAGAACCGCAGCCCGCGACAGCGCGGGATCACGGCCGCCCAGGCCACGGGCCAACTCCCCGAAGGTGCGCCCCTCAACGTCGGTGCTGCGGATCTCGTCAAGCAGTGCTCCGTCGAATAGCCAGGGTCGCCGGTAGCCAGCGAGGAACCGCAGGTTCTCCATCTCGGCTGGCGGTGCCCCGCTCCAGACCTCGTACTGCCACCCTCGCGCCTCCACCAGCCGCCGAGTCCAAGCAAACGAGAAGGCGACGACTGGCTTGGCCAGTAGGTGCTCGGGCTTGACGTCAACGACGACAGGACCGCGGTCGGTAACCAGGAAGTAATCCGGGACATGCTTGCGGACCTTCCCGTCTACCTTCGCCTTCAGAAGGAAGGGCTGGGCCAGGATGCGCTGCACTCCCCGGTCGAAGTCAGCGAAGATCAGCCGCGACAGCTCAAGGCGCGACTCGTAGACCACGTGGTCGTGCATAGTCGCGCTCCAGTACACGCCCGAGTAATGCCTCTGCCCCTTGTACCAGCGGAACTTCCGCCACGGCAGAGTGCTCGACAGCACAGCGCTATCGACAACCGTCCAGGGCTTGCCCTCGACCACGCTGGACTTCGTCCGGAAGCTCACTGTGGCTAGCTCGGCTGACATGGCCACCACCTCACCCGGTCCCGCCAGGGTCGCGACGTCCGTTGCTTCGGGCGACACCATGACTACGGTCCCACAGGGGTCCGACATTTCCCGGGAGGCGCCCCGGCGTGTCTCACGAAAATGTCGCATACGACATCCGTACGACATTGAGCTTGAGATTACGTCACGAGACGCGAGACCCTACAAAGGCCCGGTCAGCCGGGGGCCATGTCGACGAAGCGGCTGTAGTGGCCCTGGAACGCCACGGTGACAGTGGCGGTCGGTCCGTTACGATGCTTTGCGACGATAAGGTCCGCTTCACCCGCTCTGGGTGATTCTCTCTCATATGCGTCTTCTCGATGCAAAAGTATTACAACGTCCGCATCCTGCTCAATCGAACCACTTTCACGCAAGTCAGACAGCATGGGCTTCTTGTCCTGGCGCTGCTCGGGGCCTCGGTTGAGCTGGGAAAGGGCCACGACGGGGACCCCCAGCTCCTTGGCCAGCAGCTTGAGGGACCGGGACATCTCCGAGACCTCCTGCTGCCGGTTCTCCACGCGCTTCGGGGAGGACATCAGCTGCAGGTAGTCGATGATGACCATCTTCAGGTCGTGCCGCTGCTTGAGGCGGCGGCACTTGGCCCGGATCTCCATCAGCGACATGTTGGGTGAGTCGTCGATGAACAGGGGCGCATCCACGACCTCGCTCATGCGCTTGGCCAGCCGTGACCAGTCATCGTCGCTCAGCTGCCCGGTGCGCATCATGTTCATCGGCACCTTCGCCTCGGCGGCGAGCAGGCGCATCGTGATCTCGTTGCGCCCCATCTCCAGGCTGAACAGCACCGTCGGCTGGTTGTGCTTGATGGTCGCCGACCGCGCGAAGTCCAAGGCCAGCGCGCTCTTGCCGACGGCGGGACGGGCGGCGATGACCACCATCTGGCCGGGGTGAAGGCCGTTGGTCAGGGCGTCCAGGTCGGCGAAGCCGGTGGGGACTCCCGTCATCTGGCCGCCGCGGGACCCGATTGCCTCGATCTCGTCGAGGGCGGCGGGCATGATCTCCGACAGGGAGTGGTAGTCCTCGGCGATTCGCCGGTCGGTGACCGCGTACACCTCGGCCTGGGCGCGGTCGACAAGGTCGTCAGCGTCCGCGTCGCCGGTGTACCCCATCTGCACGATCCGGGTGCCGGCCTCGACGAGCCGCCGCAGGATGGCCCGCTCCCGGACAATCCGCGCGTAGTAGCCGGCGTTCGCCGCCGTGGGCACCGAGGCGATCAGCGTGTGGAGGTAGGGCGCACCCCCGATGCGGGGCAGGTCGCCCCGCCTGGTCAGCTCGTTGGATACCGTGATCGCGTCGGCCGGCTCGCCCCGGGCGTATAGGTCGAGGATCGCCTCGTGGACGATCTGGTGCGCGGGCCGGTAGTGGTCACTGGGGCGGATGACCTCGATCACGTCGGAGATCGCGTCCTTGGACAGCAGCATGCCGCCCAGCACGCACTGCTCGGCTGCCACGTCGTGCGGCGGCATCCGCTCGAAGTCATCTCGCTGCCCGATCTCGGCCACGCTCACCTGACGCACCTCCTCAATCGGGACTCGGCCTCCGCACCCGTACGCGTCACCCCGTACGCGGTCACCCCTCACACAGTTGTACCGAGAGGGTCTGACATTCGAGGGCTTCCGGAGGGGCGGCACCGGCTCACGCGTCCCCTCAACGCGTCCCCAGTTGCCACGTCCCCCGGCTCACACTGCGAGGTCCTGACATTGTGGCGGCCGGCAGCGCTCGGTGCCAACACGAGGCTGTGGATAACTTGTGCAAGACTGGCTGCTATCGTGTGGGCAGGCTGGGGATAGAGGTGTGGACCAATGGCCGCCAGTACCCGGAAACCCGTTGCCAGCCTGCGGAAACTCGATCCACCGCCTGTGCATGACAAAAAGTTGGCAGTTTTCTTTAAGGGTTATCCAGAGGGTTATCCACAGAAAATAGTCCACAGGAAAACTGGTCTCGACTGTGGAAAACTATTGCGCCGGTTCGGGCCCACATGTGGAAAAGAAGGCAGCATGAGAGCGCCGTGAGAGTGCCTGCGGCACGTGCACGCGGCCGGCTATCCTTCGCCTGTGCGTTCGATACCGGGGGCAGCGATCGACCAGATCATCACTGCGATCGATCAGCTAGCAAGCGACGTGCAGGCCGAACCGGGCAGCGCGCAGCATGCGTCATCGCAGCATGCGGCGCGAATCGCCGACATCTGGGGCATGGTCACGTCGCTCGACCCGGACCTCGCGAGGCGCGTCAGGGGTTACACGACCACGGCAGGCGCAGCCGACGACGCCGACCCCGGCTGATGAATAGCTGACCGGGAAGGGCACCATCGGCTGGCCGCCGCGGGTATTCAGCCGACCCTGTGGAAACGGCTGTTAATAACACTCAACAGGGCTGTGGATAACCATGAACGGGTCACCATGAGGAACCGGCCCTGTGGAGAAGGAGGAGCGGTCAGCCCGCCTGGATCTCAACGGAGACGGTCGCGCTCACCTCAGGGTGCAGGCGCACCTTGACGTTGTGCGAGCCCGTCGTCTTGATCGGGTCCGGCACCTCGATGCGCCGGCGATCCAGTTCAGGGCCGCCCGACTCACGGACGGCGGCGGCGATGTCGGCCGGGCCGACGGAGCCGAACAGCCGGCCGCTGTCCCCGGCGCGCCGCTTGATCCGGACCTTCAGCCTCCCCAGGCGGCCGGCGGCCGCCTGGGCGTCCTCAAGGGTGCGGATCTCGCGGACGGAGCGCGCCCGCTTGATCAGCTCGACTTCCTTCTCCGCGCCGCGCGTCCAGCGGATCGCGAAGCCGCGCGGGATGAGGTAGTTGCGCCCGTAGCCAGCGGCGACATCCACGATGTCACCCGGCGTGCCCAGGCCGCTGACCTCGTGGGTGAGGATCAGCTTGATTGGCGTGCGAGACATCTTGCCCGTCCTTCCCTATCGCGCCGTGCTGGTGTAGGGGAGCAGCGCCATCTCGCGCGCGTTCTTGACCGCGGTGGCCACGTCGCGCTGGTGCCGGGTGCAGTTCCCGGTGACCCGGCGCGCGCGGATCTTGCCGCGGTCGGAGATGTACTTGCGGAGCAGGCCCGTGTCCTTGTAGTCCACGTAGCTGATCTTGTCTTGGCAGAAAGCGCAAACCTTCTTCTTGGGCTTGCGCACTGGTGGCTTCGCCATCGTGGTGCTCCTTAGCAGAGCCCCGCCTTCGCGGGGATGGTTGCTTCTTACAGAGTTGGTAGGTCGGGGTTCCAGGGGTCGCCCCTGGGCTAACCCTCCGGCGAGGCCCGGCGAAGGTGCCGCAGGCACCGAGCAGGCCGCGCCGCCGAGCCGAGCGGGCCTAGAACGGCGGCTCGTCCGAGTAGCCGGCCGCGTCGGAAGCCCAGGGGTCCGGGTCCGCGTTGCGGCTGCCACCGGAGTTGCCCCCGGAGCTCGCCCCGCCGGACTGCCCGTTGCCGCCGCGCTGGCCGCCGCCGGAGTTGCCGCCGCCGGAGTTCCCGCCGCCGGAGTTCCCGCCACCGGACGAACCGCCACCGAAGCCACTGCCGTCGCCGCTGCGCTGGGCGCGGGTGACCTTGGCCGATGCCCGCAGCAAGGAGGGGCCGACGTCGTCGACCTCCACCTCGAAGACGGTTCGCTTCTCGCCGGCCTGCGTCTCGTAGTTGCGCTGCCGCAACCGTCCGGAGACGATGACCCGCATCCCGCGCTGCAGGCTCTCGGCGACGTTCTCGGCCGCCTGGCGCCAGACGTTGCAGGTCAGGAAGAGGCTGTCGCCGTCCTTCCACTCACCGGTGGTGTTGTCGCGGAACCGAGGCGTCGAGGCGACCCGGAACCGGGCCACTGGCTGGCCTGACGGGGTAAAGCGAAGCTCCGGATCATCGACGAGGTTCCCGACGATCGTGATCTGCGTGTCGCCTGCCGCCATGGGGGTGCTCCAGTTGCTGGTTGGTCTGGGCAGTTATTGCCGGCTCGGGGCCTAGCGGTGCTCGGGCCGCAGGACCTTGGTCCGCAGCACGGCCTCGTTGAGGTTGAGCTGGCGGTCCAGCTCCTGGACGGTCTTCGGCTCCGCGGTCAGGTCGACCACGGCGTAGATGCCTTCGGCCTTCTTCTCGATCTGGTAGGCCAGCCGGCGCTTCCCCCAGATGTCGAGCTTGCCGACCTTGCCACCGTCACCCGTGACGACCTTGAGGAACCCTTCGAGCGACGGCTGAACCGCCCGCTCCTCAAGGTTCGGGTCGAGGATGATCATGATCTCGTAATGGCGCATGAGCGTCCTAAGCCTCCTCTGGACTGACGCGGCCACGGTCTCTCCGTGGCAGGAGGGAACGGACCTGCCCGCTGCTGCACTGTCGCAGTGGGGTTCCCGATCCGTAGCGCCCAACTCTACCAGCCGCTGGAGGGATAGCTGCCACGTTCGCTGGGAACCACCTCGGTATGACTAGCTCGGTCCCCGGTCGCCAATCAGGCCATCTGCGCTTCACGCTCAACTCCGACGGGCAGTCACACACGCTGCTCAACATCGCATCGGTCCTTGTCCTGCTCATCGGCGTGGCCTCGTTCACCCTCGCCATCGTCATCCGTAACGTCTCCCACACCAGCGGCATCGGGTGGGCGGCCGTCACCACGTCGACCGGCCTCATCGCCATGGTGGGTGGCCTCTGGGCGCAGCTGATGTCGGCCACCACCGAGGAGCGGATCCTGATCGTGACCGGCATCATCGGCGGTTTCGTCGGCTTCGCCGTCGGCCTGGCTCACGGAGGCTTCGGAGGATAGGCCGGGGGTCCTAGACTCCCCCTATGCGTATCGGTGGCCACTTTCACACGGACAACCCCCTCGCCGACGCCGTCGCGTGCGGCGCGGGCGCGGCGCAGTTCTTCCTCGGTGACCCGCAGGGCTGGAAGGGGCCGGTGATCCCCGGCGGCGACGCCGCCGCGATCCGGGATGCCTACACCGAGGCCAGCGTGGACATCTACATCCACTCGCCCTACGTGATCAACGTGGCGACCGCCAACAACCGGATCCGCATCCCCAGCCGCAAGCTCCTGGAGCAGCAACTGACGGCGGCGGCCTCGATCGGGGCCAAGGGGCTGATCGTGCACGGCGGCCATGTGACCGCGGACGCCGACCCGGCGGGGGGCGTGGAGAACTGGGTCAAGGCGGTCGAGAGGATCGAGCGCCCCGTGCCGCTGCTCATCGAGAACACCGCGAGCGGCAACGGCGCGATGGCCAAGTCCCTGGAGTCCATCGCCCGGCTGTGGGACGCAGTGTCGCACGCCGCGGAGGGCGGCGGGGAGATCGGGTTCTGCCTCGACACCTGTCACGCCAACTCGGCCGGGATCGACCTAGCGGACGCCGTCGACCGGATCAAGGCCATCACCGGCCGGATCGACCTCGTGCACTGCAACAACTCGCGAGACCCCTTTGGCTCCGGCGCGC
>Ga0210389_10002776_pt1 | contig 13712 bp, 12 predicted proteins | sample IncBWH28OmetaG_FD_160127 | JGI IMG/M metagenome (GOLD analysis project Ga0210389, IMG submission 160127) | Forest soil microbial communities from Barre Woods Harvard Forest LTER site, Petersham, Massachusetts, United States - Inc-BW-H-28-O ...
CACGGATTTCTCGCTGTTCAAGAGCTACGCGTTCGAGAAGTTCAAAGCTCAGTTCCGGGCTGAGGTTTTTAATTTGACCAATACGCCTTATTTCTATGGCCCGAATACGCAGTTCGGAACTTCGGGTTTCGGGAAGATCACGACGCAGGCGAATTTCCCTCGGGTGATTCAGCTCGGGGTTCGTTTCGAGTATTAGCCGCGCTCGACGGGTCAGGCTAAAGCACATACCCACCGGAGGTTTATTAATTGGGAATGCTCGGGCCGATTGAACGATCGGCCCGGGCATTCCGGCTTCGACAGACCACGCCGGCCAGAAGGCCGGCTGCAGGGCAGAAGCCCTGACCCCACAGGTTGGCGATTGAGCATACAATTGCTGCATGAGTCTGAAATTGTTGCTCGTTGGAAGCGTCGCCGTGATCACTCTGCTGGCGCAAGCCCCGCAACCCACCTGTCGCCGCTGCCAGGCAACTTACATTCCGGTAAGTGAGCTGGACGCTTACACGGCGAAGGCGATCAAGTACAACATTGTGGATCAGCAGGTGCGCTCGGTCGACATCGGCAAGGTGCAGGTTGGGATCGGCATGGTGACTCGCGGCAAGCTGGCAGCCGGAACCGTCCGGAAGGGCGCGGTCGCCGAGCATGAACAGATCAGCGAGGTCTACCACGTTATTGACGGCAGCGCGACGCTGCTCACGGGCTCGGATCTGGTCAATCCGGTCAAGCGGCCAGCGGATGAGAAGACGGTGCGCCTGCAGAACGGGCCGGGCTACAGTTCCGATTCCATCGTGAACCCGCAAGTCAACCACCTCAAGGCCGGTGACATGATCGTCATCCCGGCGGGCGTGGGCCATCTGTTCACCGAAATCCCCGACCACATCACATACATGATGGTTCGGATCGATCCCGACAAGGTAGTGCCAACCAAAAGCCAGGCGGAATCGGAAGCCGATTTGAAGGTGATCCCGACGAGCGGCAGATAGACTATAAGCCAGAATGGCCCGGTTCAGTCTGGCGCTGCTGTTCGCGGCGGTTCTTATGGCCTGGCAGACGCCGGACATCCGGGTGGATGTCGCTCTGGTCACGGTTGCCTGCGCGGTGGATGATCACAACGGTGCACCGGCGAGAGATCTCAAGGCGCAGGATTTTAAGATTCTGGACAACGGCGAGCCGCGCGAGATCAGAAATGTGTGGCAGGAATCGGACCTGCCGCTAACCGTTGCTCTCGTTGCGGATGTCAGCGGCAGCCAGGCGGGATTCGTGAAGAGTCATCGCGACGCTGTCTCGCAATTCCTGCGGCAGGTGATCGGCACGCGCGACCGCGCTATGGTCGTTGAAGTATCCAGCCAGGCGCGGCTCATAGCGCCGTTGACCGGATCGGCCACGGATCTTCGTGGAGCCGTTCAGAAAATTGGTACGCGTGAAGGCAGAGAGGCGCCGCTGCTGGGCGCTCCCTGCAGGCACGCGTCATTTCCCCATACTTGCGGCGGCACTGCGTTGTGGCACGCCCTCTACTACACAACGGCGCAGTTGAAGCCGGTGGAGGGGCGGAAAGCGATCGTTGTGCTCTCGGATGGCATGGACACGGGGAGCGATGTGAGCCTCAGCGATCTGGTGGAAATGGCGCAGTCGGCCGGCACTGTGATCTATTCGATCAAATACGCCAGCCCCATGCGATTCGTCTCCATCGCGGCAGCGATTATGCAAGCGGCCAGTCGCGGCCTGAACCGGCTTTCGCGGGAGACAGGCGGTTTGATGTTCCCAAACCCCGGGCACAAGACCGACGAAGTGTTTGCGAAGATCGAATCGGATCTGCGGAACCTCTACGTGCTTGGGTTCGTCCCTCCCGAAGACGCACGGGACGGGACGTTTCACAAACTTGATGTAACGACGCTGCGTCCGGATCTGGTAGTTCGCGCCCGTGCCGGCTACCGGGCTGGCGCATTACACTAAAGAAATATAAGGAGAGCGACCATGAGGACTTTTCTGCGGATAGGACTGGTGTTGGGGCTTTTCGCATACGGCGCATTCGCCGCGGACGATGTGGCGAGCGCGGTATCGGGATCGGTGAAGGCTGTGGATAAGGCCGGGAAAACAGCAGTCGTCAAGACCGCTGATGGCACGGAACACACGTTTCACTTCATCGGCCGCACGGTGTCGCACGGCGCCCAGGCCACTGCCGGCGGCGCAAAGGATGCGTTCGGCAGCATGAAGGAAGGCGATGAAGTGGTCGTTCACTACACCGAGAAAGGCGCGGTGAAGACGGCCGACGAAGTCGACCATGTGGGCAAGGGCGGTCTGAAGGCGAGCGTGGTCGCGGTCAAGAGCATCGATCGCGCGGCAAAGACGGTTACGCTGAAGACGGCCGAGGGTGCAGAGGAGACCTGGCGGATGACCGAGACCGCGGGCCGCGAAACGGGCAAGGGCCTGGAGAAGGGCGGCAAGGCGACGGTCTACTATACGGAAGAAGGCGGCAAGAAGGTCGCGCACTACTTCAAAGAAGGCTGACGACCGGCCGCGATTCTATTTGATTTCCACCTGAATTTCGACTGCGGTCTGCGCGCCGATGTTTTCGGTGACGTGGCTAAGCGCGTCGCGCCAGGCGACTTCGCCGGGCTTGCGGGGATTATCGACGTTCCTGCCGTCGGCCAGCGTCATGGTGGTGTGCAGATCCGTGATGTATACGACCACATAATGAGGATGCTCATGCCGCGGACTCTTGAGGTGCGGCACGAGAATCGTGCGGATGGCGCGCACGCGATCGTTCTCGAGGACCACGGGATGATGTTCGGGATCGAGTTTCACCGGGTCGAGTTTGACCGGGTCGGATTTCGGGGCGCCTGGCTTTAATTCGATCAGGATCTGCTCGGCTGGCTTGTCGGAAGGGTTTTCGTCCGTTTGCGTGGTCTCGCCGGCGAGATAGTATACGTCTCCGTCCTTGCGCCGCGTGCCATTCTGATTCAGATCGCCGAGCACGACGCCGACGGTGGGGAGCGGGAGGTCGATGGAGGTTTTCTCGTGGGGCGCGAGGGTCATCCGCAGGACGTGCACCCACTGATTGTCGATCTCGACTTTCGGCGGCTGCCGGGCTACGAGCGGCGCGAACGCGAATGCGGAAAGAAGGATCGGAACGACTCGTCGCATGCCGTTAAGGTACAACATCGTGAGGTAGGATAATTTTCGTCATAACCATGATGTCCGCCGCGCAGGAGATCCGGTACGAGGGCATCCACTGCGATCTTAGGATCGAACGCCGATCGAATGGCGTGATCGTGCTCAAGATCAGCGGCACGGATGTCGGTGAGTTCGGCAAGGCCCCGATGAAAACGTTGAATGACTGGATCGAAAAGTCCGGTAAGATCGATTTTTTCATCGATGCGCGCGAGGTCCGGGGGGCTTCCATCTCCGTGAGCGGGGAGTGGGCGAGTTGGTTGAATGCCCACAAAGAGGTTCTGCGAACGGTGACGATGATTCCGGGATCGCGGTTCGTGCAGATGACGGCCGAGTTCGTGCGCCGCTTTGCGAGGCTGGAAAGCGTCAAAAATTTGCCGGGAACCTGCTGCTTTTGACCATGCGCTCTCAGAGGCGCTTCGGCCGTAATCGGGCGTGGCGCCGGGGGATGCCTTTTCGCCGAAAAACGCGGCTGGCGCCGCGTGTACCACCGGCATTTCGGGCGATTGGATTGTTTCACGTCGAGACCGCCGAGCGGAAGCTCGGCGGGCAGGGCCGAAGCCCTGGCCCCACATCGGTTCAGCGCGCCGCTACTTTCGGCAGGCTGATCAGATTCGCGAGTAATTGATAAGCACCATCGGTGCCGGCTGGCAGCTGGCGCCAGAGACCGAGTCCCAGATAGATCCAGCGACCCTTGCCGACCCGGCCCTCCACCATCGAGCCCAGCTTCTCGCCCGGATTGTCCTTGAATGAATCGGTCATCGACACGAGGTCGACGTATTTCTTGTCTTTCTCGCCGAGGAAATAAAGGCCGCGCTCCTGGACCCAGCCCGCCCAAGCTGCCTGGCCGATTTTGTTGGGGAAATTGAAAACCGGATGATCCGGCACGAGGATCTTCACCGGCACCAGTTCGTCGGAAACACGCTCGTTGCCGACTTTCGCCGGAAATGGGCCGTACTCCGACTGGTTGAATTCCAGCTTGTTGTACTGCACGATGACAGTCCCGCCGTGCGAGGCGTAGTCGAGCAGGCGCTGATTGTAGGCGCGCAGGTCGGCCCGCCTTTCGTATGCGCGGACACCGGTCACGATCGTGTCGTATTTCGACAGATCGCCTCCGGCCAGCTCTTCCTGATCGATGAAGCTGAGCTTCGCGCCGAGCTGTTCGATGGCCTGCGGTACCTGATCGCCGACACCCTCGATATAGCCCACGCGCAGTCCCGAGACGGTCTTCACATCGACAACTTTCAGTGCCGCTTCGGCCGGCTTGATCACCTGACGCCGTTGGACGTGCGGGTATTCGATGTCCTGATAGCCCGTGGTGAACTTCTCATCGCCAGTCGCATCGGAAGTGACGATGGCGCGCAGCGTGTATTCGCCCGTTTTCGCCTGTGCGGGAGCGGTCACTTCGAAGCGGGCCGACAGCGATTCGTCTTCGTGTGCGAAACGAATCGGCACGCTGGCGGGAACGGCTCTCCAACCCGCCGGAAGATCGAGCGTCACATTGGCTTTGGCGCCACCCTTCATACCGTTGGTCACGGCGACGCTGACCTCGCGTGCGACCGTCTTTGAGCCTGCCGGAATCACGGCCAGGCTGGGCGTCACGCGCACGGAAAAATCGGGAACGACGTTGAGCTCCATGCGCTTGTCGCCGTTGTAGAGGTCTTTCACGTAGCGAAACTGGACCGGTACGTCGCGGGTCACTTCGGCGTCACCGGCCTTGATATGGAAGGTGACGCGGAACGGCGTCGGGGCGAACGGTACGCCGAACGGCACGCTCGGATCGAAGATATTGATCGCCTGATTCTCGGGGTGCTTCCAATAGTTGTCGGTGAAGTAGGGCGTCGTTGCTTTTGCGTCTTTCGGAATATGCGCATCGATCGCGCAGTTGAAGAAACCATCCTTTTTAATGGCGCCGGTCTTGCAGATTCCCGGCGTATCGAAACCATCGATGGCGACACTGGTCACGTTGACATCGGATGCGCCGCGGTTCACGGCGACGAGCGTCAGCTTCACGGGTTGGCCCGCTATCACCAGGCCGTCGTCGGAAACCGCGTCGAACGTCAGTCCGTGAGCAATGAGGACGGCATCTTCGTAATCACGTTCTTTATTCTTCAGGCGGTAGTCGATCTCGTAACGCGCGGAATCGCTGAGCTGCATGGAACCAAGCTCTGCACGAAGCGACCGCACGGCCGCGAGACCAGCCTCGACGGGAGCCGCCGTGGCCGCGTCGTTCCCCCCCTCGAACGCCGCCTGAGCACGCTTCGCATCCTCTAAGACTGCCGCAATCCCGGTCGTTAACGCGGCGGGTGGATTCGGTGCGGCATACTGCGCGAGGGCGGAGAGGCTTGTATCGATGCCTTCGAAGAGCGAGGTTTCATCTTTGCCCATCTGTCCGGGAATGGTGCTCTCCATGAGCTGGAAGCCGCCGACATTGGGTCCGCCTCCGCGCCCATTGTTAACTCCTGGCAGGGGTGGGAGGCCAGTCATGCCCTGGCACTTGTGGCTGTTGCGGGCATCCGAGCCGATCTCGGTGTAAGTTCTGCCGAGCAGAGCATCGTACATGGCGGTGTTGACTCTCGCCAACTTCGGCGGAGGGGGTGGGGGAGTCGCCGGGGCCGCTGGAGCGGTTGTTGGAGCGGGGGGTGCAGCAGCGCCACGGCCTGCACCGCCGCGGCCGCCTCTACCGCCGCCTCGCCCTTCGCCGGGCTGCTGGGCGAAATACGTGTAATAGAGCTTCTTCGGCTGCCATGGCCGGAGCCCTTCTTTGAGCTGTTCGGGATACATCGAAGGGTCGCCGGCTTCTTTCCAGGCCTCAGTAACAAGGACGGTGGTAGCTTCATGCGCGCGGTCGCCGCCGCGCCCCTGAATGTTCATGGTGAGAACAACGTCCGGCCGCAGTTCGCGGAACAGGCGAACGTAATCACCGACGATGTCCTTGCGGCCCCATTTCGTAATCACTTCCTGGGGGTCGAAGGAATAACCATAGTCAATAGCGCGCGTGAAATACTGCTCCGCGCCGTCGATGCGGTGTGCGGATAACAGTTCGGATGTGCGCAGCACCGCGATATCGCGGAACAGCTCGGGGCCGATTTCGTTCTGGCCGCCGTCGCCGCGGTTGTTCTGCAGATCGATAGTGCGCATGCCCCGGCCGTGCGCGAAGTAAGCCAGCAGCGCGTTGTTTTCGTCGTCCGGATGCGCCGGTGCCTGCATAAAAGTGGTCGAGACGTCGAGCTTGCGCAGGGCGAGTCCGAGCGCGATGTGGCCGCTGTCTTCGGACACCAGGGGATACGTCATCCGGTTCTGCGCCAACGTGAGAGACGCGAGCGCAACCGCGCACACACTGACGAAAGTTATCTTCATGGTCCGCTTTAAAGTATGGCAAAATCGGGTCGTCCTTTCACCATGACGGCCATGCCGCGCGCTCTTCTGAAACGCCTTGCCTCACGTCTGCTCATGCTCGCTGCCGTGGCTTTCGCGGGCGGATTTGTGGCAGCGGCGATGGTGCGTTACAGCCCTGGTTTCGATTCGATTCCGGAAGACCTGGATCCTCAGATCAGTCCGGCGACATTGCGGGCTCTGCACGAACAGCATGAACGCGCGAATTCGCTGCCGGTTTTTTATGCGCGCTATCTGGCTCGCGCAGTGCGCGGGGACTTGGGCGTTTCGCAGAATCTGCGGCAGCCAGTGTCGGACTTGCTGCGCCGCCGAGGTCCGGTCACATTGCGTCTGATGCTGATGGGAACGGCCGGCGGATGGGTTCTGGCGGGCATTCTCGCGTGGATCGCTGTGTGGTCGCGGCGGGCGGTTGTGAAAACGGCCGCGTCTTCGGTCAACGGTTTATTGCTTGCGATTCCTCCCGCGGTTCTCGCGCTGGCGTTCTTCTTCAGTGAAGCGCCGCTCTCTTTGGCGCTCGCGCTGGCGCTGCTTCCGCGGATCTTCGGCACACTGCGCGCTCTGCTCGAGGACTTCTACGCATCGCCCGCATTGCTCGCGGCCAGGGCACGCGGCATCTCGCCCGGGGTCATCGCGACCCGGTATATTCTGGGCGCGGGCGCGCCGCAACTGGTCGCGCTGTCAGGCGTCACGCTGGTGCTCGCGTTCGGCGCCGCGATCCCGATTGAAACGCTTTGCGGCGTTCCGGGCGTTGGGGCCCTCGCCCTGCAGGCGGCGATCGCGCGTGATATGCCGCTGCTTTGCGGCCTTGGTCTGGCGATTACGGTTTTCGTCACCGCGGTCCAGACCGCGAGCCTATGAAAAAGGCCGCAGTCGCGCTGTTGATCGCCGTGGCGCTGTGCGCGCTGCTGGCGCCGGCAATCGCGCCCTACGACTACAGCCGGCAGTTTCGTGAATCGCCCAACGCTCCCGCCGGCAGGCAATTTCTCATGGGAACGGACGACCTTGGGCGCGATCGATTCTCGCGCCTCATCTACGCCACGAGGTTTTCGATCCTGCTGGCGCCGGCTGCCGCCGCCGTTTCGATTTTGGTGGCACTCCTGGCGTCAGCCATCTCTGTATTTCGGGCGCGCTGGGCAGAGCAGGGTCTCTCTGGCCTCACCACGCTTTCCATGTCGCTGCCGTGGATTTTTCTGTTCATCATGCTGCGGGCAATGCTGCCGCTGAATACGCGTCCGGCAGTGTCCATATTGGTTACTTTTGGCCTGATGGGAATCGCCGGATGGGCATGGCCGGCGCGGATTTTCACCGCGTCGATCCGGCAGATGGCCGATTCAGGGTGGCTGCTGCAGGCCCGCGCGTCGGGCGTGTCGCCGCGGCGAATTGCGCTCGTACATGCCTGGCCGCATCTGCGCGCCGTGGCCGGCGCTCAGTTCCGCGCTCTTTTGCCGGCGTACATTCTTTCGGAAGCCAGTCTTGGATTACTCGGCCTCGGCGTGGCGGAGCCTCTGCCGTCGTGGGGGAACCTGCTGGCGGAACTCCAGCATCCGGATCGGGTCACCGACAACCCATGGATATTGGCGCCGCTTGGGTTGCTGATGGCGGTGATGATCTGCCTGGAGGCAATGGCATGAAAGGAATCTTGCTCAGGCCGGGGCATTTTTGCCAAATCTGTGGCCTGGGGAAGTGCCGGATGGCATCCTGCGGTGGATTGGTAATCCGCATGGGCGGTAGTGCGAAAGCGCAAAAGCCGATTGCCAATCGGCCGCAGATTGACAATCTTCCCCACAATAACTTCAAAACTACGCTGCTGGCGGTGCTGAAAGAGTGGTGGAGGCCTTTGGATATCCAGAGCTACAGGTCTGGCGGTATACGCGGCGTAAGCCGCGTTTCTGACGATGCATTGTGAGCCTACGCTCGAACCCTTCAAGCAAGGAACGCGGCTGGCGCCGCGTGTACAAAAACTCCAGGTACATTCGTCAGCCGGTAAAGGCCTTTTTCGGCAGCTTGGAAATCTTCATGCCCGTTGAGCCGGTTCTGGAGTTTCGCATTTCTACTTGCTACGGCCGTACTGAGGTGCTTAACGATGTGGAGTGCCGGATTGCGCCGGGCGAGATCGTGGCGCTCGTTGGGCTGAGCGGTTCCGGCAAGAGCACGCTCGCCCTGTCCCTGCTTCGGCTTATCCGGTATCGAGGCGGCGACGTCACGGGAAACATTCGACTCTCCGGCAGAGAATTGACCGCACTGAGTGAACGTGAAATGCGGGCGCTGCGAGGCAAGGAGATCGGCTACATTCCACAGAGCCCCGCGGCCGCGCTCAACGAACGCCTGCGCGTCAAAACGCTGCTGGAAGAAACCTGGCGGGCGCACGAATCGAAAAATGCGCCCGAGTCATTCTTCGAGGGCTTGCTTGAAAGCGTTCAATTGCCTTACAGCCACGAGCTTCTGAACCGCCGCGCCGGCGAACTCAGCACGGGCCAGGGTCAGCGCCTGTTAATTGCGTTGGCCATTATGCATAGTCCATCCGTACTGCTCGCGGATGAGCCGACCAGCGCGCTCGATGCCATCACCCAGGCGGCGGTGCTGGAACTATTCCGCGAATTGAACCGCCGCCATGGAACCGCCATGCTGTTCATCTCGCATGATCTCCTTTCAGTAGCATCACTTGGCCATCGCGTCGAGATTCTGCACGAGGGACGAATCGTCGAATCCGGCGCTCCCGATGTTATCTTTCGTGAACCTCGCCACGACTTCACGAGGAGCCTTGTTGCCGCGATTCCGCAGTCTCTTCCGTTAACGTTGGCCTTGTGACCAGGAAGCAAATGAAACGCGGGTACTTTGGGTCTTTTTCAACGATCAGATTTACATCAAGATCAGGTCATGCAAAGCGCAATCGGTAAACTCATCAATCGGAGCGGGAATTCGTTCCGGAGGAAGGCTCGCGCACTGACGTGCGCAGCGACTCTCTCAGTCTTCACGGCGATGACCGCCATGGGCGGCACGGTATCGCCACAGCTCCTGAACATGAATCCGAACCAGCAGGTTCAGGTGATTGTCGTGTATGCTCCCAACCTGCTTGGATTTCTGACCTCCACCGTTTGCGGTGTCACGAATCTTCTGGCAATTTTGCCTCTCGGCGAACTCTGCACCTTGACCGTAGACGCGGCTATTACGCTGGGACAGAATCCGGCCGTCGAACACGTTTCCGTCAACAACTCCGTGGTTTCCACCGGCACGGCGCTGCCGGTTTATGATTACATGCCGCAGACCATCCAACCGCTCTCGGCAACCGCCGGCGCAGCCAACACGGCACAGGGCCAGGGCATCGGCGTCGCGATCATTGACAGCGGTATTCATGTGAGTCAGGATCTGATCGGCAACGGCACGAGTCCGGGTTTGTTTCCGAACGTGTCGTATGCCGAGAGCTTCGTTTCCGGCGAGGGCGTTGACGATTATTACGGCCACGGCACGCACATTGCAGGAAGCATTGCAGGCAATGGTTACAATTCTTACGGCTCGGCCTATCTTCACGACATTCATGGAGTCGCTCCGGGCGCTCATCTCATCAACCTGAAGGTCCTGAATAAGAATGGCCAATCGGACGATGCCTCGGTCATTAAGGCGATCGATCGGGCGATCCAGCTCAAATCCATTTACAACATCAAGGTCATCAATCTGTCGCTGGGGCGCGCGATCTACGAAAGCTACAAAACGGACCCGCTTTGCCAGGAAGTGGAAAAGGCATGGAGGGCAGGAATCACGGTTGTGGTGGCCGCGGGCAATGAGGGCCGTAACAATACAGCCAAGACGAATGGTTACGGAACGATTGCAGCTCCGGGCAACGACCCGCTTGTCATCACCGTCGGCGCGATGAATACGGAAAGCACTCCGCAGCGTAGCGACGACCTGATGACAACTTACAGTTCCAAGGGGCCCACATCGGTCGACAAGATCGCAAAGCCTGATCTCGTTGCTCCCGGCAACAAGATCTTTTCGATCGTCGTTCCTGGCGCCACGCTTGAAACCACGGAGTCTCCCAATGCGGTTCCGCCGGCGTCATATGTTCGTAGTCCCTGGAACGGCGAAGTTTCCAACTACTTCATGCTGAACGGCACGAGCATGGCGACTGGAGTAGCCAGCGGTGCGGCAGCGACTCTGCTCAGCCATCAGAATCTGACACCCGATCAGGTCAAGGCCCGGCTCATGAAGACAGCCACCAAGAACTTCCCGCAGACTTCCGTGATTACGGATCCGACCACGAACCAGACGTTCACTATTCAGTACGACCTCTTCACGGTTGGCGCGGGCTATCTGAACCTGGACGCGGCGCTGGCGAGCACGGACACGATTCCGGCAAATGAGAATGCGGCATCGCCGATTGTCTACGAGAGAGGCAACTCCGTCTATGTCGGGAATGATTCTTCGCAGACGGCGGTCTGGGGGTCTACCGCTGTCTGGGGGTCGACGGCAGTGTGGGGCTCCACTGCCGTCTGGGGTTCCTCGGTCTGGAGCGGTGCTTCGGCTTCGACTGCGGTTTGGGGCTCGACAGCTGTTTGGGGTTCCACAGCGGTCTGGGGATCGAGCGCCGACTCCGGCTACACCGCGGTATGGGGGAGCACCGCAGTCTGGGGCAGCACGGCCGTATGGGGCAGCACAGCAGTTTGGGGTTCTTCCTTCAACGCTAACGGAGATCCGGACCTGGCACAATGAACACTCTGACGGAAATGCCCCCGGCTGCAAGAGCCTATTGGTTCTGCGTCATCGCGTGCGGATCCCTATGCTTTCTCCTCTCCGTACTCGATCCGGCAGCCCGGGGTGTTTCCGCCGTTCGGCTCTCGATCTACCTGATCACGGCCATCGTTATCTCCGGGCTCAAGATCCGCCTGCCCGGCATCTTCGGCACGCTGTCGATGAACTACATCGTCATCATCGCGGCGCTGCTGAACATCAATCTCGCCGCCGGAATGATTGTGGCGGTGATCAGCACGCTCGGCCAATGCGTCATTCATGCGGTCAAAAAGCCGCGGTGGTTCCAGGTCCTGTTCAGTACGGCAGGCGTGGCGATCCCGGTGCTGGCAGCCTGGTTCACCCTCCACCTGCCATTACTCACCGAGCACGATTCCACGGGCTCTTTTTCGCTGCTGGCTGCTTCGCTGGTGTATTTCCTCATCACCACAGCGATGGTGGCAGGCATCATCGGTCTCACGAACGGCAAGAACGTAATTGAGGTCTGGCGCACTTCGTACCTCTGGACATCGGTCCACTACCTCGTTGGCGGGTGCATCGCGGAAGCCGTCCATTTCCTGGACAAACACATCGGTTCGCCGGCTCTTGTGGTGGCAATCCTGCCGCTTTATCTCCTCTACCGTACTTACAGCGTGTATGTCACGCGAATGGAAGAGCAACAGCAACATACCACGCAGATGGCGCAACTGCACCTGCGTACGATTGAGACGCTGGCGCTGGCGATTGATGCGAAGGATGACACCACCGCGGCCCATCTGCGGCGCGTCCAGACTTATGCCATTGAAATCGGCAACGAGCTGAAACTCTCTCCGCTCGAGATGCAGGCGCTGGAGGCTGCGGCGCTCCTGCACGATGTGGGCAAGCTCGCTGTGCCCGAATACATCATCTCCAAGCCCGGCAAACTGACGCCCGAAGAGTTCGAAAAGATGAAGGTCCACCCGGTAGTTGGGGCGGAACTGCTCGAGAGAGTCGGTTTCCCCTACCCCGTGGTTCCCATCGTGCGTTCGCACCATGAGAAGTTCGACGGCACGGGTTATCCCGATGGACTCGTTGGGGAGCAGATTCCGATCGGCGCCAGGATTCTCTCGGCCATCGACTGCCTGGATGCGCTCGCATCCGACCGGCAATACCGGAAGGCGCTTCCGCTCGATGAGGCGATGGAGTACGTGGCAAAGCAATCGGGGAAGAGCTTTGATCCCGTGGTGGTGAATGTTCTTCAGAAGCGATATCGGGAACTCGAGATCAAAGCGAAGGCCGCTATCGCGGACTGCGTCAAACTCTCGTCGCATATCAAAGTGGAACGAGGAGTGGCACCGGCGGCGGGATTTGCACAGGCGCTGGAGGCCGTGCCGGCGAAACGGTGCGCTGAACCGGGCATGACCACTTCAGGGGCGCGACGCGAGTTTCAGCGGCTGATCGAGACCACGAACGATGCGGGCGGCTCGTTCAGCCTGGATGAGACCCTGGCGCTGGTAGCCGCGCGGCTGCAGAAAATAATTGAGTATGACACCATTGCGATCTATCTCCTCGAGAACGGCAAGCTGTTGCGGCGTTTCGTGAAAGGCGAGAGTTTCCGCTTGTTCTCTTCTCTGGAAATTCCGCTGGGGCAAGGCCTATCCGGATGGGTTGCCGAAAACGATTCTCCCATCGTCAACGGAAATCCGGCGGTAGAACCCGGATACCTTAGTGACCCGAGCAAGGTGACCGCGCTTCGCTCGGCAATTGCGGTGCCGCTGCGAGCGAATGACACGGTGATCGGTGTACTGACGCTTTATCATCTGGGCGCCGACGCGTTCAGCCGCGACGATCAGCGCCTGCTGCTGGCTATCGCGCCGAAGGCGGGCCTGGCTATTCGCGATGCTATGCGTTTCGAAACTGCAGCGTTGGCGGCCGATAGGGATGAGCTGACGGGCCTTGCCAACTCGCGGTTCCTGTTCCCGCGTCTCAAGAAGGAAGTCGAGAAAGCGTGCCGGCCTGGCGGATCCCTGCGGATCGCCATTATTGATGTCGATGGGTTCAAGGCAGCGAACGAAAATCTTGGTCATCTGGCCGGCGACAAAATTCTGCGCGATATCGCGGCGTCGTTGGGACGGATTGCGAATCCTGACGACGTAATTGCCAGACTCGGCGGCGACGAATTCGTGCTGGTCACGAGTGCAGATGTTCCCGATATCGCGCGAATTCAACGGGCGATCGATCCGTCTGTCAGCATCAGTATCGGCGTTTCCAACTGTCCAGAGGACGGATCGGATGCCGAAACGTTGCTTGAGAAAGCGGAAGAGCGCATGTCGGAAGCAAAACACCGCAAACGGTTTCTGCACGTTGCTTGAAACTCCTCCCTCACGGCCGGGGCTCGGAAATGCACGGGCGGCTCGGATATTTTCGGCGCGATTGGCAAAACCAGT
>Ga0210389_10002777_pt1 | contig 13709 bp, 14 predicted proteins | sample IncBWH28OmetaG_FD_160127 | JGI IMG/M metagenome (GOLD analysis project Ga0210389, IMG submission 160127) | Forest soil microbial communities from Barre Woods Harvard Forest LTER site, Petersham, Massachusetts, United States - Inc-BW-H-28-O ...
GGCGAAGACCTCGATGCCGGCGGCGTGGGCCAGCGCCACCGAGGCGGACACGGTCGTCACGCCGGCATCGAGCCCCTGCGCCACGGCGACCGCGATGTCCCGCTCGGCTACCTTCCTGCTGCCCGCCAGTACCCGTTCCTCCTCCCCCGGCTCAAGGCCGACGCGCGCCTTCCCGTCGAGGATGGCCGTGACGGCGGGCTCGGCACCGCCCGCGCGTACCGCGGCCACGCACCGCCGCAGCGCGTCGCCGTTGGCGGGCGCGGGCAGCCCAAGCCGGGAGAAGATCGTGGACTCAAGGGCGACCACGGGGTGCCCCGCGGCCAGCGCGGCCGAGACGGCGCCGGAGACCTCGATGGCGTCCCGGCCGCGGGCGGTGCCGCCGGCCCGCCGCGCCCCGTTGGTTGTCTTGGTCATGGCCCTTGGTGCTCCCCTGTTATCGTGTCCCGGGCAGCAGGGTACGCGCCAGGTGCGGACAGCGTGCGGTCAAGATGGCCGGCGACGGTCCCGCTCCGGCCGGTAACCGGCCACTTACGCGACGGGAACCCGCTGTCGGGTGCCCCAGTGACCCGATAGCCTCACGATCATGCTCGATGAGTCGATTGGGAGCTTCCTCACCCGCCTCGCGGCCCGCAGTGCGGCGCCGGGCGGCGGTGCCACCGGCGCGCTGCAGGCCGCGCAGGCCGCCGCCCTGCTCGCGATGGTCGCCAGGTTCAGCGACGGCCCCCGGTATGACGCCGAGACTGTGGGCCGGGTCCGGGCCGCGGCGGACGGCCTCGCCGATGAGGGCGTCGGCCTCGCCGCCGCCGACTCGGCAGCGTTCGAGAAGGTGATCGCCGCCTACGGGCTGCCAAAGGACACCGCAGAGGCTAAGGCGGCGCGCTCCGCCGCGATCGCGGACGCGACGGTGGGCGCGGCCCGCCCGCCGGCGGACCTGATGGCCGCGTCGGTGCGGCTCGTGGGCCTCGCCGAGGACCTTCTTCCTGTCGCGAACAAGAACGTGATCTCGGATATCGGCGCCGCGGCGGCCGCGATCAGCGCCGCGGCGGTTACGGCCGCGCTGAACATCGAGGCGAACCTGGCCGCGATCAAGGACCCGGCGCTCGCGGCGGAACTGACGGCGACGGCGGCACTCGCCGACGGGGTGACAGACCGGGCCGGCCGGGTGATCGCCGCCATCCGCGAGGAGATAGCGCAGTGACCACGGGGCGGGGAGGCCGTGAGCTGAGCGGCCGGGAGCTCGCCCGTCAGCTGCGCGCAACGGTGGCCGAGCAGGCCGCCCGGCTGACCAAGGAAGGGCGCCAGCCCCGGCTGGCGGTCGTCACCGCGAACGACGACGGCGGCAGCGCCGCCTACGTGCGGTCGATCGCAAACGCCGCCACGCGCGAGGGAATCGCCTGCGACGTGGCCCGCACGACGACCTTGGCGGGTATCACGGCCACCTTGGCGCAGCTGGCCGATGACCCGGAAGTGCACGGCATCATCCTGCAGGCCCCGCTGCCCGGCGGCGCCAACCTCGCCGAGCTCGCCGCCGCCATTCCGGCGGCCAAGGACGTAGACGGCGCGAGCCCCGAGTCGATCGGCCGCCTGGTGGCGGGCCTGCCAACGTTCGCCCCTGCCACCGCGGAGGCGGTGCTTACGCTTCTAGACCATTACGGCGTGGAGCTGCTCGGCAGGCACGCGGTCGTCGTGGGCCGTTCGGTAGTGGTCGGGAAGCCCACCGCGCACCTGCTGCTTGACCGGCACGCCACGGTCACGATCTGTCACTCGCGCACTCCGGACCTGCCGTCGATCACCCGGCAGGCCGACGTGCTCGTGGCGGCGGCCGGCCGGGCCGGGCTGATCGGGGCTGGGCACGTCTCCCCCGGCACCACGGTCATCGACGTGGGCACGAACGCCACCAAGGACGGCGGCCTCGCAGGCGACGCCGATCCCGCGGTGGCCGGCGTCGCGGCGGCGCTGACGCCCGTCCCGGGAGGCGTCGGCCCGGTCACGACGGCCCTGCTGCTCAGTCACGTGGTCGCGGCCGCGAAGCGAGCACCGTGACAAGCGAAGCCGCGTACTGGGACAGCCAGGCGGACACCTTCGACGACACTGCCGACCACGGCCTGCGCGACTCGCGAGTCAGGGACGCGTGGCGGAGGCTGCTGCTCGCGCACCTGCCTCAGGCCCCGGCGGCCATCGCGGACATTGGCTGCGGTACCGGCTCGCTGTCGGTGCTGCTCGCGGCCGAGGGATACGCGGTCACCGGGCTCGACTTCGCCCCCGCCATGATCAGGGCGGCACGGGCCAAGGCCAGGGCGGCCGCTGTCACCGCCAGGTTCGTGCTGTCCGACGCGGCGGCGCCGACCCTGCCGCCTGGCAGCTTCGACGTGGTCCTCGCCAGGCACGTGCTGTGGGCCATGCCGGAGATCGACCTGGCCCTGGCCCGCTGGCTGCGGCTGCTGCTGCCGGAAGGAACGCTGGTGCTCGTCGAGGGCCGCTGGTCGACGGGTGCGGGACTTACCACCGCCGAGGCCGGCCGGACCGTGCTGCGGCACCGGAGCGACGCCATGATCACCGCACTCGACGACCCGGCGCTGTGGGGCGGCCCGGTGAGCGACGAGCGCTACCTCCTCGTCAGCCGCCGGTAGCCCAGGGGCATGATGCGAAACCGGGCACGGCTGACGCGGGAAAGTTGGTGCGTTCCCCAGGCCAGGTGACGAAACTTCTGTCCCGTGAGCCGATTGCCAGGACGCGCGCCATCGCCACATAATCGGCAGCGTCCTGTTTTCTGGCATTGAATCACCCAGGCGAGCACGGGTGCGTGAGAGGTGGAGATAGGCGTTGGACGTATCCCTGGAGGGCAAGGTCGCGCTGGTCACCGGCTGCGGGCCGAACATTGGCAGCGGCATCGCCCTGGCCCTGTCTAAGTACGGCGCGAAGGTCGCCGTCAACGACGTGTCCAAGGAGTCGATCGACGCGTGCATCGCCCGGATCGAGCGCAACGGCGGGACGGCGATGGCCGCGCCTGGCGACGTCACCGATGAGGAGGTCGTCAAGAGTTACATCAACGACGTGCTCGGCGCGTGGGGCAAGATCGACATCCTCGTCAACAACGCGGCGCTGCTCGGCGGCCGCGGCGTACTCGACGAGACCGCAGAGGGGTTCCACCGCGCGGTCACCGTCTCGTCGATGGGCACGTTCCTGAACACCAAGTACGTCGGCCGGTCGATGGCCGAGCGCGGCGTCAAGGGCTCGATCGTCTGCGTCTCCTCCTCGAACGGCTGGAACGGCAGCGCGGGCGTCATCGCGTACGCGTTCCACAAGGGCGGGGTGAACAACTTCGTCCGTGCTGCCGCGATGGACCTCGCGCCGTACGGCATCCGGGTCAACAGCTTCACCCCGACCGCGCCGAACCCGGACAACCCGGAACTCCTCGCCCAGTGGGCCAGGGAGGGCCGGACCCCGTTCGGGTTGCGGCCCGGCGCGACCGGCGGCCTCGGCGCTCCCGAGGGCACCGACGAATGGCGCAAGCCGGCCCGGTTCGACGGCCCACGCAACCCGATGGTCCCGATGGGCACCACAGGCACGCCGACCGACATCGGGCACGCCGTCGCATGGCTCTGCTCCGACTACGCCCGGCTGATCACCGGCATCGACCTGGTCGTCGACGGCGGCGCGCGGGCGAAGAACTTCGCCTACGTCCCGGCTGCCCCGGCCGACCTGGCCGGCCCGCTCCCGCTGATCACGCTCGACAGCACTCCGATGCCTGAGGACTGAGTCCCCTTCTAACATCTGCCCTGGTGACGGCCAGCGCCCCGCTGGCCGTCACCAGCGCTACCGCCGGTAGTCAGCCAGAACGGGACCGGGGCTCCACCCGTCCGCACGCGCGATCTTCGGCCGAACATCCGAGCGGCAGGCCGCTTTTCACTGTTATCCGCAGACGTGTATCCATAGGGATTGAGCCGGTACTGGCCGGGGACTGGTACCGCGCCCGCGAGAGCGCCCCCGCCGTTCCTTCCACCTGATTCTCGATAGTCCTCGTGGAAGGCCATCAAGGCGTCGGCACTGACCGGAGTAATGACATCCCGGTAATTCGCATCGTGCGGGCCGCCTCAGCCAGTCTGCTTGGCAAGCGCCGGGCCTTGAGTCAACGACGCGCATGACTCAATTCACGCGAGGCGAGACGTACGGTTGCGTGAAAGGTGTCGGTCAGCCACCATTGTGGCATGTCGGGAGGCATACGTAGGGTAATCCGCCACGCTCCATTCAAACACTGGTGGCTCGTCGGTGGACTGCTTGTATGTGGCTTGGTGGTAGCAGGCTGGCGCACGGGATGGTCGGCGGGTTTCCTGGCCGTTGCGGCGATAACGGCCGCCATCTACCTGGGTCTGCCTTCCATGGAGGCCGGCCGCAGGGAGGTACTTGACGGCGAAAACGCATCCCGATCGCCGAGCAAGCGTCCGGCGAGCGCACAAACTCACAAAACAGGAAGTGCGATGGTGTGGGATACACGGATTACCCCGGTTGCGAACGCTCTTTCCAAAGCCATCATTGATCCGGAAATTATTCGGGACATCGCTATGAAGTCGGGACTAGCCATGGAGTATGTTCGCTTCTCTAATTACGCCGACACCTACTGGACGTCCGTATTGGAACGGGCACAAGATGAGGGCGAGCTTCGCGTAGACTCAGTTCTCGACCAAGCCCTTGCCCGCACCGAGAACGACACGGTGCACGATTCAATTGGACTATACAGGAAATATCGTAATACGTAAGGGCTTGGTGCGATGCCGAGACTGATGGGACTGGCCTCATCATGAGGGACCCCCGACTCGAAGGGATGGCGTTCTCTAACCTCGTCGGGATTATGCGCGACGCCCTCAGTCAGCCCGAACAGGCCAAAACCGTGGCTACCAAGCTCGACTTGACCCAAGAGATAGATTGGTCTGGCGACGCGGATGCTTACTGTACGTCGTTGCTGGCCACTGTCGGGATACGGCCAGGAAAGCTCGACGAACTACTGCGGCTACTCGACGAGAAACTTCAGGGCACCATTAATTTCGGCCGCCTTCAGACGTGGCGCGGACGCGGGGGGCACGACAAGCTTGGTCAAGCGATCGCGGACTTGCGGCAGTCCAGGAAAGATCTGCTCACGCACAGTGATCCCAGAAAGGCGCAAGCACAGGTGCCACTCCGGGCAATGCGGTCCTCTGTCACTGAAATCAAAGAAATCATAGCGGATAAGATTAGCGATCCACTCCTTTTCGCTGCCGATCTCGAAGATGTCGTCGCCGCCAGGAATGAGGTGCTCGCCGCATGCAGAAAAACGCTCAGCGGACTGGATCAGCTGATGGTCGGTATCGCAGATGCTAAGCGGCAGTCGACTCAGGTCCGGCAGGCGTATGGCGGACAGGAGGCGTTTATTGCCGACCGCATTATGGTCCGTCATCTCCTTGACGACCGTAGCACCGTCGACCTTGATTCCCAGGAACTTCTTGACGCGATAGATGAACACGTGAAACCCCTGCCAGTTCCCGCCCCGCGGTCTAACCAGCCGGGGCAGGTGCCAGAAAGCGCCGAAGTCTGAGGCGGCTCAGTCCGTCCCTACCGGGTTCGATGCGATATCACTGAGTAGCCCGTCAATAAGACGCGCGCCCACGCGGACGGCGGCACCCCGGGCGTCCAACCGCTTCCGGATCAGCCAGTCGAAGGCATCGTCACCCACTTGGCCATATCCACGGCCAGATCGAGCGTCGCCAGCCAGTGACATCCGGGGCGACGGCGTCACTGGGGAGTCGAGCAAATTCAGCAGGTAGTCCACTGCCGTCACCACATCCACCGCGAGGTCAGCTATCTCCGCGTGACATAGCTCCGGGTCCGGGGCGGATGGGTTGAGGACGAGCGGCGCATCCCTGTAGGCAGAACTAGCAAGTAGGCGTCTTACGCTAAGCGCCAGCGCACGCAGCCTGTGAGCGGCTTCTTCCATGTCTGGTGTACTGCGCGCAGCTAGAAGCGACTCGGCCTGATCGCCAAGTTCAGGGAAGGAAGCCGCCAGAAGGTCGTGGTACGTTCCCGGCATACCGCCACACTAGAACGCGAGTTCGTCGAACACAAGTTTTATTCACTGCCCTGGAGGCGTTCGCACCACTCCCCACCCCGGCCTACGTCTGCCGCGCCGCACCGCGCCATACCGCGCCATGCCGCGGCGAGCCGCTTCTTGCTGTTATCCGGGAGTGACAACGGAATGTCGTACCCAGGAGCTATATCAGTGAGCATGAGCTCCTTCACCATCAGCCCTGACGGGCCGTTCTCCCTCGCGGCGGCGGCGGCGTTCGGGTTCGGGCCCAACACCGGCAGGCCCGCGCCCGCGGGCGGCGAGATGCGGCTGGCGTTCGTCACCGACGACATGCGCCACCACGCGGCCGTCCACCTGGCGGAGCGGCGCGGCGGTGTCATCACGGCGGCCATCGAGTCCGACGCGGACCAGGACACCGTGCTCCGCCAGGTTCTCCGCATCCTGTCCCTTGACCACCCGGGGAACCCGTGGGCCGCGATCGGACAGCGTGACCCGGTGCTCGGCGCGCTCCAGCGTGCGCATGACTGGCTGCGGCCGGTCCTGTTCCACTCCCCGTACGAGGCCGCCGCCTGGTCGATTATCAGCGCCAGGCGGTATCGCGCGCAGGCGACGGCGGTCCGGGCCCGCATCTGCGCCGAACTCGGCGCGACGCCATGCGTCGCGGGCGAGGAGGTGCCCGCGTTCCCGCTGCCAGAGCGGCTGCTCAGCGCGGACTCGCTGCCCGGCATGGCCGCCAACCGCGTCGCGTGGCTGCGGACCGTCGCGCGGGCGGCGCTCGACGGGCAGCTCGACGCGGCGCGGCTCGCGGCGATGGCACCCGACGACGCCCTCGCCGACCTGCGGAAGCTGCCGGGAATCGGCCCCACGTACGCCACCTTGATCCTGCTGCGCGCCACGGGCGTCACGGACGTGCTGACCTTCGGTGAGCCGCGGCTGCCCCGCTATGTCGCGCACTTCTACCACACGGCGCCGGCGCCAGCCTCCCGCGAGGAGATCGAGCGCATCGCCGCGGGCTGGCGCCCCTACCGCACCTGGGCGGCGGTCCTCATCCGCGCCGCCGGGGACCGCCAGGGCCTCCCGCTCGCCGCGTGAGGAAGGCCCGCGGGTCCCGGGAGGCCGTCGGAAATTGGGGTAGGCCGGCCTGCGGGGCGGCGCCTGCGGGCGCCGTCCCGGTGCATGGGATATGTTCGGTCCGTGCTGGCAGACGCGCCGTTCATCGGCTTCATTCCAGTCCGCGACCTGGCCGCGGCCAGGGCCTTCTACGAGGGGACGCTCGGGCTGCGGGTCGTTGACGACAACCCCTTCGCGCTGGTGCTTGACGCCGGCGGCACCATGCTGAGGGTCACCCCCGTCCCCGGGCTCGCCGCACGCCCCTTCACCGCCGCCGGGTGGAACGTGCCCGACATCGACGGCGCGGTCCGCGACCTGGGTGGCCGGGGCGTCGAGTTCGCCCGCTACGACGGCATGGCGCAAGACGACCTCGGCATCTGGACCACGCCGGGCGGCGACCGGGTCGCCTGGTTCCAGGACCCCGACGGTAACACCCTCTCGCTCACCGCGTTCGCTGCCCGGTAGGCGGTCCCATTGCCCCACCCGACGCCGATTGTCACGTTCTGGCCAGCAAGCCCCGGCGTCAGGCCGTAACGGGACCCTCGGCCGACAGGTGCTCGGTGACGCGGGCGTGGAAGCTCTTCGCGGCTAGGGCGGACCTGATGTCCTCCGCCACCCGGGTCAGCGGGTACGGGAGCTCGGCTTCGAGTTCGGTGATCGCCGCTTCGGTCGCGCGCCACTCGGCGGCCAGGAGGGCGGCGACGCACTCCGCCTTGGGGGTGAGGGTCACCTTCTTGCTGCGGGCGTCGCGGCCTGGGCTGGTCGCTAGCCAGCCCGCGGCACGCATGGCCGCGACCTTCTGGCTGAGTGCCGAGTGGGTCCGGCCGACCGACCGGGCCAGCTCGGCGATCGTCATCGGGCCGCGGGTGTGCAGCCGGACGATCTCAAGCACCCAGGTCGGCTTGAGGTCCTCGATGCCGTTGTCGGCGTAGACGCGGGCGATCTCGTCGTCCATGTCGGACAGCAGACGGAAGACCGGGCGCCACCGGCTCACCTCGGTCGGGTCGTCCGCTCGCGCGGTGCCGGGCGCCGGTGCGGGCTCGTCGCTCATGAGAGCCATCATAAAGGAAATGACAGCGCTTATATAAGCACTGTTACACTAGCGCGCGTGCGGCTGCTGACCGATGTCACCCCCCTGCGCGAGCACCCGGCCTTCCGCAGGCTCTGGCTGGGCACGATGCTGTCGCGGACCGGGGCGGCGATGACGACGTTCGCGATAACGCTGCAGGTCTACGACCTGACGCGGTCCCCTGCCGCGGTGGGCGGGCTCGGCGTCGCCGTGTTCATTCCGCTGCTGCTGATCACGCTGCCCGGCGGAACGCTCGCCGACCGGGTGGACCGGCGGCGGCTGGTACTGGCCGTGGCGGTCGGCCAGATGGCGCTCTCGGCGGTGCTGTTCGCCCTCACCGCCTTCGGCGGCGCCTCCCTGTGGTCGCTGTACGCGCTCGTCGCGCTCGGGGCCGCGTTCAGCGCGGTCAGCGCGCCGGCCCAGCAGACGTTCATCCCCCGGCTCGTGCCCAGGGAGCAGCTGGGCCCGGCGATGGCGCTGAACAGGATCGTCTTCCAGGTTGTGATGATCGCCGGGCCGTCGCTCGCCGGCGTCGTCACCGCGTGGACCGGGCTCCGCGGCTGCTACCTGGCGGACGTCGCGTCGTGCGCGGGGGCGCTGTGGGGCGTGGGCCGGCTGCCAGCGATGCCGCCGACAAGGCCCGCGGCCAGCCAGGCCGGTACAGCGCCCGCGGCCAGCCAGGACTGCGCGGCCGGGGACACCGCGGCCGGGGACGGTCCAGCCGCGGACGAGGGCCGGCCCCGGTCAGGGCTCGCGCTGACGCTGGAGGGACTGGCGTTCATCCGGCGGACGCCGGCGCTGTGCGGCGCTTTCCTCGCCGACATGAACGCGACGTTCTTCGCGCTGCCGGTGTCGCTGTTCCCGGCGATCAACGCGGAAAGGTTCGGCGGGAACCCGCGGACTCTCGGCCTGCTCATGACCGCGGTAGGCCTCGGCGGCCTGGTGAGCGCGGTGTTCGCCGGGCCGCTGAAGCACATGAGGCGGCACGGTCTCGTCATGCTCGCGTGCGTGGCCGTGTGGGGCGGCGCCTTCGCGCTGTTCGCGGTCGCGCCGTCCCTGTGGCTCACGCTCTTCGCCCTCGCCATCGCCGGCCTCGCCGACACGTTTACCGTGGTCGTCAGGGGGATCATCGTGCAGGAGTCGACCCCCGATGAGTTCCGCGGCCGGGTGAACGCGGCGGACTTCCTCGTCGGCGCGGGCGGCAGCCAGCTCGGGTCGCTCGAGGCCGGCCTGGTCGGATCGTGGACCACCCCGGTGATCAGCGCGCTGAGCGGCGGCCTGCTGACGGTGTTCGGCGTCCTGGCGATCGGCGCCGCAATGCCCAGCTTCCGCCGGTACCAGTCGCCCACGTCAGCTCCCGAGCCTCCAGCGGTCACTTCGACCCATGATTGGCCGCTAGCTAAGGGTCCATGGAAACCCACCCCGGGCCCTCAACTAGTTGCCAAAGAGGACGAGAACCGTTCGGCACATGGGACTGCTCGGCGGGCCTAGCGACTCGACCGAGCAGAACGCATCACACACGGATTAGCCGTAGCTCTGCGTTCAGCTTCGAGATGGCATCTGGGTCTGACGTAATCACTGGTGCCCGCAGCCGCCCGGCCAGCACGACGACGTGCGCGTCCGCCACGTCGGTCGTACCCGACTCGCGCAGCAGCTCCCCGACGCGCTTGGCATCCTCGTGATGGAGCCGCGCCTCGACGAGCCCAGGGGTGCGGAGCATACGGGATAGGACCGCCTGGCGTGAGCCATCGCGCCAGACCTGCGCGAGCACGACCGACGGCAGCACCATCTCGATTCGCTGCCGAGCCGCCACCTTAAGGAGAGCGCCTACCTTCGGATTGTTTCTCTCGTGAGCGATGAGTGCGCCGGCGTCGAGCACGTACCGTCGCTGAACCGGCTTCTCAGTCATCGTCATCAACTCCGAGGACCGACCTCGCCCATGCCAGGTCTTCGTCGGTCACACCGACTTCGGCGGCGATCTCATCGGCCATCTTACGAGCGACGGCCCAGCGGGCCTCCTCGCGCGCCGCCTGGACCATCCAGGCCGAGACGGAGACACCGGCATCCTTCGCCGCGGTCTCGATCAGCGCGCGATCGTCGGACGTCATGCTGACGGACATCCGCTCCTGAGATCCACTCATGGGTCTGATCATAACTGCTTGGTGCATGAGATTAATAACTCCCTTCCGGCCAGATCTCGACCAATGCCCACATTACACATAAGTAGTCGACTGCGCTCGACATGTAGCACAACATTCAGCCATTGAGATGGCGGCCGGACGCCCGCCCGCCTTTCGCTGCACGGCATGGCGTTACTCGGGAACCACGCTTACGTTCGGGATAATCACAGGCAGCAGCTGCACGGACCTGCTCGCTGCCGTCGACGGGACCAGTCGGCTGGTGATTCTTCCGGTTTCCGGCCCTTCCACAGTAGGATTTACAGTTATGTCGACGCATTTTCGCGTAACCTACGCCACCTTGTCGGCCGACAACGAGGAGCTGCAAGCCGCCTACGATGCGGGGCTGCGGCTGGCCTCCAGCTGGCTCGGCGCGGACATCCACGGGTACGTGAGCGGCCAGCCCCTGGCTGGAGGGGAACTGCTCACGGTGACCAGCCCCGGCGACCTGTCGCTCACCCTGTGCCGGGTCCACTCGGCGACACCAGCCGACGTCGGGGACGCCGTGCGCGCGGCGTCGGCCGCGGCGGGCCGCTGGGCGCGGACACCCTGGCCGCAGCGGGTCGCGGTGCTCCGGGCGGCCGCCGACCTCATCAGCGAGCGGTCCAGCGAACTCGCCGCGCTGATGAGCCTGGAGGTCGGCAAGAACCGGCTTGAGGCGCTCGGCGACGTCGAGGAGGCCGCCGACCTCATCCGCTACTACTGCCAGCAGGTCGAGGACAGCGACGGGTTCACCGCGACCATGGGGACGCTGAACCCGCGCGAGAAGAACGTCAGCGTCCTGCGGCCGTACGGTGTCTGGGCCGTGATCAGCCCGTTCAACTTCCCGATGGCGCTCGCCGCCGGGCCGGCGGGCGCGGCGCTCGCGGCAGGCAACACGGTCATACTGAAGCCGTCGCCGCAGGGCTCGTTCAGCGCGGCCAAGCTCTACGAGTGCTTCCGCGACGCCGGGCTCGACCCGGACGTGTTCCACCTGCTGCCAGGGGGCGACGACGTCGGTGCCGCCCTCGTCGCGCACCCGGGGATCGGCGGGCTGACGTTCACCGGGTCCTACGCGGTCGGCATGTCGATATACCGGCAATTCGCCGGCGCCTACCCCAAGCCGGTCATCTGCGAGATGGGGGGCAAGAACCCGGCGATCGTCTCCGCCCGCGCCGACCTCGACGTGGCGGCGGACGGCGTGGCACGCTCCGCGTTCGGGCTGTCCGGGCAGAAGTGCTCCGCCTGCTCGCGGGTCTACGCGCAGCGGGACGTGTTTGACGCGTTCGTCGCGAAGCTCGCCGAGCGGGCCGCCTCGCTCAGCGTCGGCGACCCGACGGCCCGTGACGTGTTCCTCGGCCCGGTGATCAGCGCCGAGTCCGTCGAGCGGTTCGAGCGGGCCGTCGACCACGCGGACTCTGCGGGCGAGGTCGTGGCCGGCGGTTCCGTGCTGCGGGGCAAGGGCGCGTTCCCCGACGGGTACTACCTCGCGCCGACCGTGGTGACCGGGCTGGCGGCCGACGACTGGATCTTCCGCGACGAGCTGTTCGTGCCGCTCGTCGCCGTCGCGCCCTACGACACCCTGGACGAGGCGCTGGCGCTGGCCAACGACACCGACCTGGGGCTGACTGCCGGGTTCTTCTCCGCCGATCCCGGTGAGGTCGACCGGTTCCTCGACGAGATCCAGGCCGGCGTCGTCTACGTCAACCGCGCCGCCGGCGCGACGACCGGGGCGTGGCCTGGCGTGCAGCCGTTCGGCGGCTGGAAGGGCTCAGGTACCGGCGGCAAGGCCGGGGGCGGGCTCTACTACGTCCAGCAGTACCTGCGCGAGCAGTCTAGGACGGTGGTCTCATGAGTGAGTGGCTTGACAAGGCACGGCCTGTGCCGGACGTGCGGACCCCGCTGCCCGGGCCCGCCGGGCGGGCGATCATCGACCGGGACCTCGCGGTTACCAGCGGGTCGCTGCCGCGTGCCTATCCCCTGGTGCCGCGCCGCGCGCTCGGCTCGGTCGTCGAGGACGCCGACGGTAACCTGTTCCTCGACTGCAACGCCGGCATCGCCGTGACGTCCACCGGGCACTGCCACCCTCGCGTGGTGTCGGCGGTGACCGCCCAGGCCGCCGAGCTGCTGCACTACTCGGCCAGCGACTTCTACCTGCCGATCTACTCCCAGATGTGCGCGGCGCTCGCCGCGACCGCCCCGATACCTGGTCCTGTCCGGGTGTTCCTGACCAACTCGGGGGCGGAGGCCGTGGAAGGGGCGCTCAAGCTGGCCAGGTACGCCACCGGGCGGCCGTACGTGATCAGCTTCTTCGGCGCGTTCCACGGCCGCTCCTACGGCGCGATGACGCTGACCGCGTCGAAGGCCAAGTACCACCAGGGGTTCGGGCCGCTGGTGCCAGGCGTACTGCACGCGCCGTACGCGTACAACCGGGTCGACCCGGTCTCTGGCGCGCGATCCCACGACCCGGACGAGACGTTTTCCTATCTGGAGGACGTGCTCTTCAGGTACCAGGTGGCGCCGTCGGAGGTCGCGGCGATCTTCGTCGAGCCGGTGCAGGGCGAGGGCGGGTACATCGTGCCGCCCGCCGCCTGGCTCGCGCGGCTGCGCTCGCTGTGCGACAAGCACGGGATCCTGCTGGTCGCCGACGAGGTGCAGTCCGGCATGGGCCGCACCGGGCGGATGTGGGCCATCGAGCACTCGGGCGTGCACCCCGACGTGCTGATCAGCGCCAAGGGGATCGCCTCGGGGCTGCCGCTCGGCGCGTTCATGGCCAGGGCACCGCTGATGGAGAAGTGGGGCGCGGGCGCGCACGGCTCCACCTACGGCGGCTCCCCCGTCCCGTGCGCCGCCGGCCTTGCCACGCTTGAGGTCATCGAGTCAGAAGGGCTGCTCGCGAACGCGGCGGCGGTCGGGGGGCTGCTACTCGACGGGCTGCGCGAGCTGTGGCACGCGCACCCGGAGGTGATCACCGACGTGCGCGGCGTCGGGCTGATGATCGGCGTCGAGCTGCGCACCGCCGAGCTGGCGGAACTGGTGCAGCTGCGGGCGTTCGAGCGCGGCCTGCTCGTGCTCGAGTGCGGCGAGAGCTCGGTCCGCGTCTCACCGCCGCTGGTGATCACCCGCGACCAGGCCGCCGCGGCGCTGAAGATCCTCGCGGAGGTGTTCGGCGCGGTCACCGCCTGAGCGGCTTCGTCACTTCTTGCTGTTATCAGGCAAGGGCGGGGCACGTGGCTAGAAGACGAACGGGATCAGCATCTTGCTGTGGGCCTTGTACTCGGGATAGGCGTCGGGGAACCGTTCCGTTATGTAGCGC
>Ga0210389_10002778_pt1 | contig 13707 bp, 12 predicted proteins | sample IncBWH28OmetaG_FD_160127 | JGI IMG/M metagenome (GOLD analysis project Ga0210389, IMG submission 160127) | Forest soil microbial communities from Barre Woods Harvard Forest LTER site, Petersham, Massachusetts, United States - Inc-BW-H-28-O ...
CAGTCTTCAGAGGTGCATGGGAAACAAATGCGTAGGCATAGCGCACGATAACGCCAGACATGACAATCAGGATGGGCATGAGGATCGCCCACAAAAACCCCATGACCGACTGCTTGTACCGGACTTTGATGTCCCGATACGTAATCATGTACAGAAGTTCTCGATAGTTGTACAGCTCTTGTAGTTCCTGCTTCATTTACTTAGAAACTCCGATATCTTCGTTTGCTACACGCCGCTGGGGTTCAACACGGTGGCGAGTAAGTGGGTCAAATGAATGTCAACTCAACGGCAGGATGGGGGGTCGCGCCCCGAACTGCAGACCAAAATGTCTCGGCGACCAAGTCTGTCAATGGTGAAGTCGGAGGCAACTCGTATTCGTCGACGCGGGTAACTGGCGCAAGTTCAGCCAATGTTCCAATCAGACGAATCTCGTCAGCAATATGGAGCTCTGTCCGATCAACCGGCCTCTCGATAAACGGGATCGCAAGCGAGTGGCAAATCCGTCGTACAATCTCAAGCGTGATGCTCTCCAATCGACCTTCCGATGCAGGCGGTGTAATGATGCATCCGTCGCGCACGAGCAGCACACATGCTCCGGTGGCCTCGGCTACTCGGCCATGCTGATTAAGCAGAATCATTTCGGAGAATCCGCGCTTCTTGCCCTCGATACGGGCCAATCGCGCGACCTGGTAATTCGAACTCGCCTTGATCCGTGGAGAAAGGCTGAGGTCACTCGCTCTCTGCCAGGTGCTGACGCCAATGCTGACTGGAATCGGAGGATGTTTTGTCTGATGGTAAGCAGTCAGGTACAGATCTGCGATGGTGTTCTCTCCCCAATGCCCTTCGACCACGAAAAGCGTCGCACGAATCCACATATCCTTGTCGGGCTCATAAAGCGCTCGAACGAGCTTCCCGCACGCGTCCCGAAACTCCTCATACGATACGGGTACAGGAATGTGCAGAAGGCGTGCCGATCGGACTAGCCGGTCATAGTGGCGGCGTAGCTCGACAATTCCAAATTCCTTGCCGTCAACCTGCCAGTAACCTTTCAATCCTTCAAAAACATTGAGGCCGCGGTTCACTGCCTCGCACGAAACATGCAGCGTCGCTTCTTCCCAGGGCCGCACTTCGCCATTAAAATAAGCGAAACGCGGTTGCTGCAGGCCGAGCGCGTAAAGTCCCTGTTTTGCCGTCTGTGTCATGCGCGATCCCCGAAACTCCATCCTGTCTTCAGCTCGCTGCCAGTTCCACTTCAATGCCGTGCACTACTGAATCAGGCACGGCAGTTCATGACTCACTTACCGACGGGCGCGCCTGTGGGAGACGCGACGAATTCGGCTTCACTCTCATCGCAATACGGAGCGATCGCTTCCTCGGGAAGATGTGCGTAGTCCGACGCGCGGATGTAATCCCGCATTGTCGTTCCGGTGGAGGCAGAGTCGATGTTCGGCGCTCCCGCCTTGCTCCACACATCATCGAGGTGAACAGTTCGAAAATCGATGCTAAAGCGGGTCAGGCCGCAGGTGTTCGGCACTGTCGAATGCAATTGCGCTGCAGAGAAAAGCATCACGCCTCCCACTTGCGCAACGACCCTCACCTGCGGGTCGGGTGAGAGAGGAACTTGAGGACGCGGCTGCTCGCGGGTATCCGTTTTCACGTGTTGTGCGGCACTCTGCCGGCTCGCTCGATTCCACGCGTAATAGTTGTACGTGTTCGAACTGTTCGGAACCGCTTCATCCCAGTATCTCGGATGAAAAGCCATGCTATTTTCCGGACAAATGTCGTACACCGGCATCCACCAGTTGATTTGCGAGCCGGGCGCGGAATACCAGGTGTCGCGATGCGGATGGAATGCAAACGCAATTCCCGAAGCCAGATAATCAGACGGAAACGCCGTGCGCAACCGTGGAACATCAAAGTAAGTCTTTTCCGGATCGCAGCCGCGTTCCGCCAGCATGCCTTGGATCAATTCCTTCGATTTCTCGTGATGAATAAATTTTGGCTTCAGGTCGGCGAGAATCTCTACACAGCGCTCCACGGCCATATGTTCATGCACTTTGCGTGGATCATACGGATGAAATGCGGCCTCGACCATTTCACGCGCAAATTCACAAAGCTTCAGCGCACTCGGCGAAGGCGAATATACGAGGACCGATCCGCGATACAGTTCCTGCCGGCGCTTTTCCTCATCCATGCGGGAGTCAATAAATAGGTTCATTTCGCTGTGCCTCCTAAACCAGTTCACGCAACTGGCATTACCTAATCCGCTTAGAGAACCACCTTGCGGCAGTGGAACGCTTCCGCGTATCCGCTCTCCGCATTGCATTCCATACCTCGAATTCGCATCAATCCTAAAAACGTCTCGCGCTCAAACCAGCGCTTCGATTGCTGCGATTCAAACGCTTCGAATAGATAGTCGACCTTTGTCTCGTACAACGGTGAGTCGGATGGTACAAACAGGTTCGGTCGCCCCAGATCTCCGTCATACTTCGGAATCTCATATTCCAAAATCAAATGATTGCGAAATGTATTGCCTGTCAACTCGGACAGAAGCCGGTGATCCTGATGTGCATCCCCTTGCCAATGCGTAAAAATCAAATCCGGACGGACATTGTTTTTGAGTTCTTCAAAGAACTTCTTTACTTCTTGCCCGACATACGGAAGAAACCCGTCGGGGTATTCTTTGAGTACCACTGTCTTGTCGCAACCCGCCGTAAATAGCTCGGCAGCTCTGTGCGCTTCTTTTACCCGAACACCCGCCGCGCTGAATACAACCCAGTAGATCTTCAGGCCCGGAAACAACTTTTTGAGATGCAGCAGCGTCGCGCCACACCCGATTTCAATATCGTCTGCGTGTGCGCCCAGACAAAGCACTGTGAACGGATCGGATCCACCGCTTGGAAACCCAAATCGAATCACGCCACGCTTCCCGCTGCATGCTGGCCGTTTTTCCAAAGGCGCCACGGAGCCGTTCCAGAAGCCTCAAGCTCGTCCAGTATCTGCTTGTCTCTGAAGGTGTCCATGCACTGCCAGAAGCCGTCGTACCGATGGGACCAAATCTTGCCCTCAGGCATCAGCCGGCGAAAGGGTTCATAGATCAGTTCTTCGCCTGGATTGATGTAGCGGAAGATTTCCTTGCGCAAAATGAAGTATCCGCCGTTCACCCATATATTCGCGTCGGTCATGCTCTTAATGCCGCGTACACAGCCTTCTTCGTCGGAAACAACCGTATCCAGGCTGCTGGACCGCGGCTGCACCGAGAGGAATGAAGCATAACTATCGCGCCGTGAAAACTCCTGAACCATTTTCGGAAGGTAGAAATTCGTCAATCCGTCGCTGTAGTTCGCCAGAAACATATCTTCGCCGTGAAGATGAGGCTCAACAAACCGCAGACGATCCGCTATCGTGGCGCGCAGACCTGTATCGACGAAGGTAATTTTCCAGTCGTCGATATCCCGCTGCATGAACTCGAGTTTTCTTCCACCCTGCGAAAAAACGAAATCGTTGGAGACTGACTCTTCATATTCCAAGAAGTAATTCTTGATCGCGTTAGCTTTGTACCCAAGACAGAGAATGAAGTCCTTGTGACCGAAATGGGCGTAATACTTCATCACGTGCCACAGCACTGGCCGCGAACCAATCGTAACCATCGGCTTGGGAACGTCCTCCGAATAGCCCCGGAGTCTCATGCCCTCGCCACCGCAAAACAGGACGACCTTCATTCTTCACCTCGCCCTTTCAGATCTACGAAATCAAAACCTTGGGAATAGGAACAACGAACTGGCCGCCCCATTCTCTGACGTACTGCAGTTGCGCCATGATTTCTTCTTTCAGATTCCATGGCAAGATCACGATATAATCCGGCTTCGTTTCACGGATCCGATCTGGAGAATAGATGGGAATACGGCTTCCCGGCAGATGTCGCCCTTGCTTGTAGGGGCTACGGTCCACGGTATACGAAATCAAATCTTTCCCAATGCCACAATAATGGAGAAGCGTGGCGCTCTTTCCCGGCGCCCCGTAGCCCGCAACCTGTTTTCCTTGCTTGGCCGCTGAAACAAGAAACTCCACCAGGGCAAGCTTCGTCTCCCGGACTTGCTGTGCAAAGCTCTCATAGCCCTCGATGCGATCGAGCTTTGCGCGCATCTCATCGTCGACGACCTTCTTCACATTCGGTCCAACCGGATGAGTCTGGCTCGAGGCGCGGCACGCAAAGACGCGAAGCGACCCGCCGTGTGACTTCAATTCCTCTACATCAAACACACGCAAACCATGCGCTTCCAAGATCTTTTGCGTACTGATCAGAGAGAAGTACGAGAAATGCTCGTGATAGATAGTATCGAATTCATTCAGCTCGATAAGCCGAAGCAAATGCGGAAATTCGAGAGTCAGCACACCTTCCGGCTTCAGCAAAATCTTGAGACCTTCCACAAAGTCGTTGAGATCCGGCACCTGCGCCAGCACGTTGTTGCCGGCGATCAGGTCCGCCGTGCGCCCTTCAGAGGCAAGCATTTTCGCCACCTCTGTTCCAAAGAAACGCACTAGCGTCGGAACTCCCTTTTTTACCGCTTCCTCAGCCACATTCGCCGCCGGCTCAATGCCCAGGACCGGGACGCCCATGCGCACGAAGTACTGCAGAAGGTATCCATCGTTGCTCGCCACTTCTGCAACAAAACTCTCCGCATTCAGGCCAAAACGCGCCTTCATCTCATTGCAGTATTTTTCGCAATGCTTGAGCCATGAGTCAGAAAACGAGGCGAAGTAGGCATAGTCGCTGAAGATGCTCTCTGCGCTCTCATACTCTTCCAGCTGCACCAGCCAGCACTGCTCGCAAATGTAGACATGAAGGGGATAGTAGGTCTCGCCGCGATTCAATTCGGCGGCCGAAGGATAGGTCTCACACAGCGGCGACAAGCCCAGGTCGACAAATGTCTTCTGCAACTGCGCGCCGCAAAAACGGCACGACTTGGTCACAGCCTGCGCTTCAACTCGTTCGGGTACTGCAGAAATTACGGTAGCCATCGTTTATGCAATCCCCATTAAGCGCCAACGGTAGCTGCGGCGCGCTCGGCAATCCAGTGCAAGTTGTTATCGAGTTTGCCGGCCTGCTGCAAACGCTGAATTTCGCGGATCCGAACGTAGCGTCCCTGTTCCATATCCGCCGCTGTGAGGCCCACGCTGCGATAGGCATCGTAGAGTTCCTGAGCACCTTTGCGCGCTGTCCATTGGGGACGGAACGCTGGGATGAGCCGGTTAATCTTATCGAAGCTCACACGGTAGCAGCGAAGATCGGGGCCGCCGTCCGGAGCGTATTCCACCTTGCAGCCCGGAACCACATCGGAAACAATATCCGCCAGCTCGCGAATCCTGAAGTTTTCATCATTGCGGCCGACGTTGAAAGTCTGGTTGTGAACGATTTCGCGCGGAGCATCGAGCACGGCAACAGCGGCCCCAATGATGTCGCGGATATGCACAATCGGCCGCCATGGCGAGCCGTCACTCTTGATATAAATCAGTCCCTTGGTGATCGCCGACGCAACCAGGTCATTCAACACGATGTCGAGCCTGAGCCGCGGCGACGCCCCATAGGCTGTCGCATTGCGCATATAGGTCGGCGAAAACTCATCGTCCGCCAGCGGGGCAATATCCCGCTCCACCAGGACCTTCGATTCCCCATAGGGTGTAACGGGATTCAGATCGGAAGATTCGTCTAGAAAATCATCGCCCGCCGCCCCGTAGGTGCTGCAGGAAGAAGCGAAAACGAACCGTTTTACGCCCGCCGCTTTGGCCAGTTTTGCCAGCTGCACTGAAGCGAGATGGTTGATGTCGTACGTGAGCTGCGGGTTCAGGTTCCCCAGGGGATCGTTCGACAACGCGGCCAGATGTACCACGGCGTCGAAACCCGCCAAGTCCGCTGTCGTCAGGTCGCGAAGATCCCTGCGGAGCTCTGGAATATCGGTACCGATGACACCGAAATCGCAGTTTGCGTAGAGATCGGCATCCAGTCCCACGACGTCGTGCCCCGCGTCACGCAGAATGGGTCCCGCGACCGCCCCAATGTAACCCCGAGAACCAGTGAGTAATACCCTCATATCGCTCCTGTCGCCAACACCGGAAGTGTTCCCCGGTTCATTACCGCTGCAGCTGTTTTGCTAGATCGTGAGCATACCGGGAAAGTGCTCAAACTACGAGGTTTAGTGTAAGTAAATCCAAAAGTTCTCTGCTTCGAACGTTCTGTGTGAAGCGATGATAATACCGGCAGCTCTCCGCCACAATGCCCCGTTCGTTTCGTTCCAATTGATTACGAAGTGGCCATGGCCTCTTGCAGGAGCCCTCCCGCGCAAAGAACCTTTCTCGCATCGTCAATCACTGCGAAGGCCAAGCCGGACCGTTCCGCGATGTCCAGGAGGCTATGCTGGCCGTCGGAAAGGTTCAGCACCCAAAGCCGGGCATGGATCTCTTCATGGATCGATCCCCCGCCCGTGCTGCGGTACAGATTTCTCTTGCCCAGTTGCGGTTCACAGAACGGACTCTGATTCAAGTATGTTCGATTGTTTTCGAGCACGTTCACCGCTTCGGCACAAACATGCAACGATCGAGCCAGCTTCTCCGGTTGAATGAAGTGCAGGTTGTCAGCCGATGTGTGATACTCCGGAAATGTTCCCCACACACTGCGCATCAGGCATCCGACCGGCAGATTGAAACCAGGCGAACAATACTGGCGCTCGTCGTAGCCGTATGGCGAAAACTCGAGGATCTCGGCCGCCTCTCCACTATGCCGCAGAACATGCGCCATTACCCGGTCGATTTCGGCATCCTCACGGCGGCTCTTCTTATAGTGAAATCCGCCAGCATCCCCAATACAAGTCAAAACCAGCCCATGCCGGATATGTTTGGCAGTATCTCTGTTGCACGCCAGCCAGGTGATCGCGCCGATCGTGCCCGGGATAAAAACAAAACGGTAAGAATAGCGAAGCTTCTTCCCCGTCAGAAGTCGGGCTAAGAAAGTCGCCACCGCCAAACCGGAAAGATTGTCGTTCGCCAGCGATGGATGGCAGGCGTGTACCGAGATCAATACCTCTTCGCCCGTCTCCCCGGGGAGATAGTATTCCCCATAACTCAAGGCCCCATCTTCGAGCGTTGAGTCGATCGACACTTCATACTCACCCTCCGGAAGGGCTTGCAGCTGCTTGTCTGTGAGACAGAATCCCCAGTCCGGTTTGTAGTAGGAGGTCCGGTATGGAATCCAATCCGGATGTTCAGGAATCGTGTGCAGGTGCTGCCGGAGTTCGCCAAGAGTCAGACGCGTATGAATCGGCAAGCTGTAATTCAGGACGTGCAGAGTGTGTTCTTGAAAATCCACCACCCGCCGCCCCGACGCATCCTTAATATAGGCATCCCGTATATTCCACTCCTTCGGGACTTCCCAATCGAAAACTTCGGTTCCGCTCTTTACTTCATGGATCTCAAGCGGCACATGTTTTTGGATTTTCTTCAGGGTTTCGCGAATGCCATTGCCCGTAATGCTCCTGCAAATCGGATAAAGTTCCGCAGCGAATTGGTGTAGTTCCCTGCCCCTCTCCGCCAAATCTTCAAGTCCAGGCTCGCGCCCTAATGCGATCATCGGTTTTCGAAATCCGGGTAGATTCTGTCGCGTTCAGAGATCACTTCGACTTTCCCTGGCCATTCAATTCCAAATGCTGGATCATTCCAGCGCACCCCGCGCGCCGCTTCCGGATAGTAGAACTCCGACATCTGATAGAGCACTTCTGTCTGATCCTCCAGCGTAAGGAAACCGTGTGCGCAACCCTCAGGAATATAAAGCGCCCGATGGTTCTCTGCGCTCAATTCTGCCGCTGTCCATTTTAGATAGGTCGATGAATCTGGCCGCAGATCGAGGGCCACATCGTACAAACTGCCGCGCGTGCAGCGCACCAGCTTGGCTTCAGGATTTGGCGCTGCCTGGTAATGCACTCCCCGCAGTGTGCCTCTCTCTTTGTTAAACGATATGCTGCACTGCACGAGTTCCGAATTCAAACCATGTTCGCGAAACTCCCTCTCGCACCACGAACGGGCGAAGAATCCCCGCTCATCGCAAAGAAGCTGCATTTCAACGATAACTACACCGGCGAGATCCGTTTCATGGAAGATCATTGTTTCCGGAACGGCCCCCGCTAACTGCTTCTCAATTCGGATGGCAGAGCATCGACGGCATGCTCTGGCTTGACGGATACAAGAGCATCCTCAAAGACACAGGTCGGCAAAGCTTTCTTCCGAACGGTCGTTGCGCGAGCCCAGTCCAGCGCTTGACCGAGGTAGCTGCGCAGAGACCACGGATGTAAAAGCGCCTGGACAAGCCCTGGCTCCCCTTGCGGGACATCGTAATAAGTACTCTCTAGCGGGATCGGCTCGGCGCCCTCGTTTGCACTCTTGCCACTCCGCGGGAAATAGGTAATTCGAGTTCTTTCCGTTACCGGCTTTCGATCTTTCAGCGGAAGATTTGCCAGCTTCACCTGGAGCGCGGTCAGGAGGTCGCGCCCCTTTCCCAAAGCCAAGGGACAAGGCGGCGTGCAGCGCGGATTCATCTCGATCAAGTAGGCCGATCCGGTTCCTTCCTCGATCATGAAATCGAGACCCAGGAAGCCCGACAGATTGAGTCTCTTCGCCAGCAGTTCCGCGGCCCGCAGCATTTCCTTTCCTTCGACCACCTGTACCACAATCGCGGGTTCCGTCGGGCCCAGGGCCTGAAGAACTTCGACGGCGATACCGGCCAGAAGCTTTCCCTGCCAGCACACAACCGCACAGTTGGCCGGACGCCCATGGATATGCGACTGGACCATGATGCTGGGACGAGAGTGCTTCCAGTCCGCCAGAATCCAGGCCCGCTCCCGATTCAGGCTCAGCCGCTTCACAAGCTCGACATAGGTCGGCCTCTGACTTAGCTCCACCCATGCCTGCTGGGCATCGCTGAGCGTTCTTACCACGCGCACACCGCGGCCGCCCCAACTTCCATCCGCTTTGATCACCCAGGGTGCCGGCGTCTGTTTACACCAACGATCGAGATCCGCGGCGCTGTGGATCGCAACCATCTCTGGCACTCGAATCCCCTCGGAACGCGCCGTCTCCAAAAGCTGGTATCGACTCGAGAGGACCTCAAAGCTTTCTGGTGCACCCAGCGATCTCTCGATGAGCCGGGCGACTTTACTCTCCGATCCGTTCTCCGCCACTTCCTTTGCATGGAGAGCATGCAGATGCTGCACACTTCGATCGCAGAGCGGAAGAATGATGTCCGGGCTCACCGCATCGATCGCGTTCTTCAGTGAGACGAGCGGACGGCTTCCTGCATAGCGGAGCGTTTGCCGCATCGCTCGGGTCTTCGCGGCTGGATGACCCGGTGAAGGACAGACGATCGATACGTCGCATCCGAGCCCAGAGAAACCGATCGCGAGACGAGGACCCAGGGGCCAACGATTCGTGTCCGTCAAAAGAATCCTTGGTCGAGCTGTGCCCTCTCTGACGGATTGTAGGGAACTTGAACTCATAGCCTGTGGGTACTCTGTCGACTGCGTTAGACGCGTTCGGCCGCCCGAGCACTTTCCGCTCCTGCATAGACCTTGGAGGCTGCCCGACTTGGCTTCGCGAGATATTTCGATATGCGGCGCGCGGTGTAGTCTGCTCCGTACGCGAACCGCATCATGGGCCCGAAGGTGTTTGCGGAAGATACGCCGACGAAGTACAAACCCGGTATCGATGACTCGAACGAGGCGGAGAGTGCCGGCGCTTTGCTTGTGGTCCGAATTTTCTTACGAATGGATTGGCCGAGAAATTGTACTTTCTCCAGATCCACCTGGTATCCGGTTGCTCCAATTACGTGGTCAACCGCGACGGTTGTCTGCTTGCCCGCGCTGTCCACTAACCGAAGGGTCGGGCGGCCGTTCTCAACCTGCGCGCTGGTAATACTCACACCAAGATGAAAGGGCACCTTGCCGTCCACGTCTTGCTTCGTAAACCATGGCGGTGCAGGTCCAAGCGTCTTGCGTACCCGGTCAAGCCGCAGCTGTTCAGGCAGATGCCGGAATAAATGCGGCCCATGGACATAGAAATACAGTTGCATGCCGGAACCGATGCCCGTCCTGGGATTGAGCAGCTTATGCGTGAAAGAACTCTTCCCACCTGGAGGATCCTGAAAACGAATCGCGGAGCTGCGAGCAACAACCTGAACGGAGGCACCGATTTCGTGCAGTAAGGCTGCGAGATCCAGTGCCGACCCGCCCGCTCCGACGACCGCTACGCTGCGCCCCTTGAATGCGGCAAGATCGCTGTGCGCAGCGCTATGGCTCACTGCGTCCTTGGGAAGTCCCGCCAGGATCGCAGGCAAATACGGGTAATAACTGATCCCCACCGCAACGACGACTCGGCGTGCCAGGACCTTTTCGCCGTCTTCGAGCTCCAGCTCGAAACCAACCGGCGACTCTTTCAACGAGGTAACCAGTTTCTCCTCGAGATTCGGCACAAACCTCTTCTGGAATGCGAGACCGTACGCGATGAATGTTTCCAACCGGACGGGATCGCCCACATCGGCATACTTGATGCCCTCTTGTTCGCAATAGTGACGCAATGTAAATTGCGAACGCGGGTCAGACAGCGATGAAGCAAATCCTTCCGATTTAAGCCGCATTCCTTTCGGCATGTGCTTCTGCCAAATGCTCATCGGTTGGCCAAAGATGCGAAACCGGACTCCTGAGGATGCCAAGTGCGCCGCGACGGACAGTCCGTAGGGTCCTGCTCCGATAATCACCACATCAGCGATATTTTCAATTTGACTCTTCGTTTGTGCCATAGCCGCTTTAAATTCTCTCCAATCGTTTTCGTCTCTTAGAGTTTTCCCAGGAAGGACATTCTTGCAGTTTTTGCACTTCTAGCTCACCGGCCTGCTCCCCACTACAGTTTCTGAAACGACGGTCGCAGATCGATAACTGCTGCGACACTCCTTAATTGCCCCTGCGCTAAACGATGCTTTGAGCTTGCACTCAAAACGATCTCGAGGATTCAGGGTGATGAACCATTGAAGAGTCCATCGTGTCAGTCTTCGAAAGAGTTCGATCGGCACTCCCTGCATCATCCATTTCGTATTTCGGGGAGCTCCCATCTCGCGGATGTCCGAACGTCCTTTATCAAACCACCAGACCTGAAAGTATTTCTTGTTTAGACGATCCTCGGTCACCGGGTGATATACGACCGCGGAAGCTGCGTAGTAAAACCGCTCCCCGCCTCCGAGGAGACGCCGCGCAAATTCACTGTCTTCATTCCGGATTTCGTTGTTGGGCGAGGGACCAAGATCGACCCGAAACCCCCCATATTGCTCGAATACTCTTTTCGGAAAGGCCATGTTTGTTCCAACTGGGCTCTCTTCCAGGATGCATCCCTTGTCACCCCGGTCGAAAGATACCAGTGGACCCGTAACAGCCCATCCATCGCGCGCCAGCCAGCGCGGCGGATCCGTTGTCCAACTGGGAACAACGCGTCCTCCCGTTCCGGCAAATCGACCGTTTCCCAGGGGCGCGGTCAAATTCTGAAGCCAATCGGAGGCGACGGTCACATCGTCATCCATGAATGCGAGGACATCGCCGGCCGCCGCGGCGATCCCTGCATTGAGCGCATACGATTTCCCGGGACGTTGTTCAAACAGATAACGAAACCGTCCCGGGAATCGACGGGAAAACTCTTCGACGACCAACCGCGTCTGATCGGTCGAGTTATTGTCCACGACGAGGACTTCCCATTCCACGCCGTCCGGGAGTGTCGAGGCCGCCACACTCTCCAGCGCCACTGGCAGAAGGCGGTAGCGGTTATATGTACACAGGATCACCGTAATCTTCATTCGATCTTGACCGCTTCTTGAATTTTCAACTGGAACATCAAAGATGAAAGTATCTTGTTCTGAGGGCTAATGAAAGATATCTGTTTCGAATAAGATCGCGTCTAACGGGCACGCACTCGATCCAATGGCGCTTCTACGGGAGTTTTTACAACAGCAGCCTCTTCGATTCCATGCGGCAGTTCCGACAGGGTGTCACCGGTTGAGCTCGAATGGATTCGAATATTGGTATCCACAGCACGTTTTCGCGTAAACAGTTGTACCAATCGAAACAAAATCGTACGGTCCGGAAATGGATTGAGAAGTTCCCGCAGCAATTTCGGTTCGTCTTTCGGTACGTCGCGGTAGCAATCCGCAAGAATATCTTCGTTGCCTTTGAGAGCCTGAGGAAAGTAGGCAATCAAATCATTGCGCGTCGTGACAGGGTGATTGGGAAGAGGTTTGCCCGCAAGCTGAGCCCACAAGGCTCCTGGCAGATCGCGTCCCTGTCCTAGCCGCAAATAGCAGGGTGGCGTAGGCCGAGGATTCATTTCGATCAGATAGGGGTTGTTCGATCCTTCTTCAATCATGAAGTCCAAACCGAAAAATCCCGAAAGTTCCAGTCGAGTCGCAATTCGGTCTGCTGCAGACTTCATCTCCGCATTCTTTACGATTCGTACAATACTGGCAGGGCCCGTCGATCCGTCTGATCGAACTACCTCGACTCCGATGAACGCAAGCACCCGACCCTTCCAGCAAACAACGCTGCAATTCGCCGGACGTCCTTGAATATACGATTGGACGGTTACGCCGCGCTTGATTCGGTTCCACCAGGGGCGCAGCCAAAATGAATCCCGGTTGACTAACATGCGCTTGATGGCGCGCGGGAATCGGAACACTTCGGGCAGCTCAACCAGCGAAGAGGCCGCGCTCTCCTGCGACTGAACGATCCGAACACCCTGGCCTCCCCAGGTGCCGTCGGCTTTCATCACCCACGGAAAGGCCTCTTTTGCTTGCCAGTCCGCCAACTCGGCGTCATTGCGCAAGCGGCCAAAACGGGGAACCCGAACTCCCTCTTCCTGGGCGACGGCCAGCAATTCGTAGCGCGAGGAAATCAGCTTGTAGCCGCGTTCCGGCCCGAGAGAGTTTTCAATCAGGTTCGCAACGGCCTTTCCACGATCTCCCTGGGACTTCGCGCGCGCGTGGAGTTCATGCAGATGCTCGACCCCGCGATCGCATGTAGGTATCAGAAGATCCGGATGGACGACTTCGATCGCCGCCTCTAAAGACTGGAGCGGACGCAGGCCGCTATAGCGGAAGACTCGCCTCACCACCTGCGTTTTCCGAATTGCACTCGAACCAGAGGGGCAGATCGCAAAGACCTCGCACCCCGCTTCGCTCAAACTAATAGCGAGGCGGGCTGCTAACCCCCAGCGATTCGTGCCTGTCAGCAAAATCCTAATGATCGGACTCTCCCTCATACGGAAATTATCTTTAACGCGCTTGTGAGAAACTCTGCCCAGTTAGACGTGAATTCTTTTCAAAGGCGCGATCATACGCGGCAAGTAAGTTAACGATCGAATATTTCCAGGCAAACTGCTGCTCGATGCGGGTCCGTCCAATCTCTCCCATCCTTTGACGCTCCTCCGGATGCTCAAGGAGCCAAAGAATCTTGCGTGCAAAGTCTGGAACCAGATCGTGATTGTCGCTATAGAGAGAAGCATCCCCGGCAGTGGCGCGCCCTTCTTTTAGATCGAACTGAACGATCGGCTTGCCAAGGCACATATACTCCGCGATTTTGATCATGGTCGAAATATCATTCATCTCGCATGGCTTGTCCGGATTGACGC
>Ga0210389_10002779_pt1 | contig 13703 bp, 15 predicted proteins | sample IncBWH28OmetaG_FD_160127 | JGI IMG/M metagenome (GOLD analysis project Ga0210389, IMG submission 160127) | Forest soil microbial communities from Barre Woods Harvard Forest LTER site, Petersham, Massachusetts, United States - Inc-BW-H-28-O ...
GTTGTCGAGCCAGATGCTCTGGCCCACGTTGTGGAGTAATTGTGTCGCCTTCATCTTGTCACCTCTGTTTCTTCGAGTGCGGCGGATTCTGCCCGAGCGCGATCGGCCGGACATCGCGTGGTTTCTCTGGTCAGGTCTCGCAGCCAGTCGAATGCGACCGGCGAGAGCGCATCGTCCGGGATTCGCCATCGCCAGTTGCCCGCAGCCTCGCCGGGAGTGTTCATGCGCGCGCCGGCTCCCAAATTGAGCAGATCCTGCAACGGTGCGATGGCCAGAGCGGCGGAGGACGACCACGCCAATCGCATCAGGTCGGGAGCGGCGTCGCGGTTTTCGACGGTTGCTTGACGCAGGTACGAGGAGAGCACCTGCTTCTGCTGTTCGGGCAGCGCTTCGAACCAACCTCGCGTCGTATTGTTGTCATGCGTGCCGGTGTAGGCCACGATGTTGGGAACGTAGTTCCGCGGCAGATGCGGATTTTGCGGATTGCCATCGAACGCGAATTGAAGCACGCGCATGCCAGGCACATCCTGAGAATCGCGCAATTGAACTACGTCGGACGTGATCAGCCCGAGGTCTTCGGCGATCAGCGGCAAGTGGCCCAACTCACTTTGGGCGGCCAGGAAGAAATCCGCGCCTGGACCTCGCACCCATTGCCCGAGACGCGCGGTGGGCGCACCCATTGGCACGTGCCAGGCCGCGGCAAAGCCGCGGAAGTGATCCAACCGAACCACATCGACGTGAGACAACAACGCCCGCAGCCGATCGATGCACCAGCGATAACGGGTTTGCCGAAGTTTATCCCAGTCGTAGACGGGATTGCCCCATAATTGCCCGTCCGCGCTGAAGTAATCGGGTGGAACGCCCGCGACGAATCGCGGTCTGCGCTGCTCGGTCAAGAGGAAGAACTCCGGGTTCGCCCAAACATCGCTGGAATCGGGCGAAACGAAAAACGGCAGATCGCCGATCAGCCGCACGCCGTTGGCCTGCGCGTAAGCTTTCAGGCGCGCACCCTGGCGGAATATGACCCATTGGACAAAACACACCAGATCGATCGTGTCAGCGAGTTGCGCGCGCGCTGCCGCGATTTTCGAGGAAGCCCGCTCCACAAATTCACGCGGCCAATGAAGATAGTAGGCGCCGTTGAATTTGGCTTTCAAGGCGCGGAAGAGCGCGTAGTCGTCCAGCCAGTGTGACTGGTCATTGCGAAATCGCTCATATTCAGCACGCAAATCGGCGCGCGTCCCCGCGACAAAGTTTGTCCAGGCTGTCTTGAGCAGACGCCGCTTGTACGCAGTGACTGCTTCGTAGTCGATCTCTTCAGACGCCGAAGCGCCCTCGCAATCGCGTTCCCGCAACAATCCGTCCTCGACCAGCCAGTCAGGGCTGACGAGAAGCTCATTGCCAGCGAAGGAAGACAGAGGCTGATAAGGCGAGTTGCCGTAGCCGGTAGGACCGAGCGGCAAGGCTTGCCACCAGCTTTGTCCGGCATTTCGGAGCCGATCGACCCACGCCAGAGCAGCCGGCCCGACGTCGCCGATGCCGTAGCACGTTGGGAGCGAGGTGACATGCATGAGCAAACCTGCTCCGCGATAGCCCTGTGGAAAGACGCTCACGCCGCGGACTCCAGCGCGCCGTCCACGATCTCCTGCGCTTCGCTGACGATCGAATTCAAATGGGCTTCGCTCTGAAAACTCTCGGCATAGATTTTGTAGATATCTTCAGTGCCGGAAGGCCGCGCGGCGAACCATCCGCTGGCTGTGACTACTTTCAAACCGCCGATAGGCGCGTTGTTTCCGGGGGCAAGGGTCAGCTTCGCCGCAATTGGCTCGCCGGCGAGGCGCGATTCCCTGATGCTGTCCGGTGAGAGCTTTTGCAGCCTCGCCTTTTGTGGGCCCGTTGCCGGCGCGTCGATGCGAGTGTAGTGCGGCGTTCCGAACTCCGCCGTCAACTGACGATAATGCTCACCGGGATCTTTGCCGGTGCGTGCGGTGATCTCCGCCGCGAGCAGGTCCATGATCGGCCCGTCTTTGTCCGTTGTCCACGCTGTGCCGTCGAAGCGGAGAAAGCTCGCTCCCGCGCTTTCCTCGCCGCCGAATCCGCACGATCCATCCAGGAGGCCGTCGACAAACCACTTGAATCCGACCGGAACCTCGACGAGGCGCCGGCCGAGCTTTTGCACAACTTTGTCGATGATGCTGCTGCTGACCACGGTTTTCCCGACCGAGGCATCCGCGCGCCACCTGGGCCGGTTTGCAAACAGGTATTGGATTGCGACCGCGAGGTAATGATTGGGGTTCATCAAACCGGCGGACGGCGTGACGATTCCGTGGCGGTCCGAGTCTGGATCGTTGCCAAAAGCGAGCTGATACTGATCCTTCAACCCGACTAACCGGGCCATCGCCCAGGGGCTCGAGCAGTCCATGCGGATCTGGCCATCATGATCGACAGTCATGAAGGAGAACGTTGGGTCGATCAGCGGATTGACGACGTGAATATCCAGTCTGTAGATGGCGTTGATCGGCTCCCAGTACGGCGCGGCAGCTCCGCCCAGGGGATCGACCCCGAGCTTGAGGCCGGCGTCGCGGATGGCGTCTATATCGACAACATTTTTGAGGTCCTGGACATAAGGGAGAACGAAGTCCTGCTGATGAGTAGCCGGGGCGCTCAGAGCGGATGCGAATGGGATTCGCTTCAGGCCGGCCAGCTTATTTCGGAGCAGTTCATTCGCGCGGTCCTCGATCCATTTCGTCGTGTGGGTGTCCGCGGGGCCGCCGTTCGCAGGGTTGTACTTGAAGCCGCCATCCTGCGGTGGATTGTGCGAAGGGGTGATCACGATGCCATCGGCGAAGTGATCCTTGCGGTCCCGATTCCAGACCAGGATGGCACGTGAGATGACTGGCGTTGGGGTGACGGCATCGTTCCGCTGGATGATGGTTTCGACCCCATTGGCAGCCAGGACTTCGAGGGCCGTTCGCTGCGCCGGCGCGGAGAGCGAATGCGTGTCCTTGCCCATGTAGAGCGGTCCGTCAGTGCCATGAGCCGCGCGGTAATCGCAGATCGCCTGCGTAATGGCGAGGATGTGAGCTTCGTTGAAGCTGCCTCGGAGCGGAGTACCCCGGTGTCCACTGGTTCCGAACCTGACTGCCTGCTCCGGTTCGCGCGGGTCAGGGCGGCGCTCGTAATACTCGCGCTCGAGCTGGACCGGATCGATCAACAAGCTTTGCGGCGCGGGCTTGCCCGCGAGCGGCGAGATGGTGGGCCCTGCTTGTGCCTTCACCGAACCGGGCAAGCCTTCACCCCCCAAATGCCGGATGCATATTCCGCGATGGTGCGGTCGCTCGAAAACTTGCCGGAGCCTGCCACGTTCAAAATGGCTTTTTGCGCCCATGCACGCGGCTCGCGGTACAGTTCACCCAATCGCTGTTGGGCCTGGATGTACGACGTCAGGTCCGCGAGGTGCATGTAGTAGTCGCCGCCCGTCAGCAGCGTGGCACGCAGGGGCTCAAAGACGCCGGGCTCATTGCGGCTGAAGTGATCGGAGAAGACCAGGTCCAGCGCGGCGCGAGTCTCCGGTTCGTTCTCGTAGTGCCAGTGCGGGTCGTACCAGCCGCGGCTGTTCTCGACCTGTTCCGCCGTCAGACCGAACAGGAAGAAGTTGTCCTCGCCGGCCTCTTCCGCCATCTCAATAGTTGCACCGTCGCGCGTTCCCACGGTGAGTGCGCCATTCATCATGAGTTTCATGTTGCTGGTGCCGCTGGCTTCAAAACCCGCGGTCGAAATCTGGTTCGACACGTCGCTGGCGGGGATCAGCCGCTCCGCGAGCGTGACGTCGTATTCGGGCAGAAACAGGACCTTGATGCGATCACGCACGGCAGGGTCGCCATCGATGGTGCCCGCAAGATTGTTGATGAACTTGATGATCAGTTTCGCGAGATGATACGCGGGCGCCGCCTTTCCGGCGAAGAAAAACGTCCGCGGATGCATATCGAGTCCGGGATTTTCGCGCAGGTTGTTGTAGAGCACCACAATGCGCAACGCGTTCAGGAGTTGCCGTTTGTACTCATGAATGCGCTTGATCTGGGAATCGAAAATGCTGTCGGGATCGACTACTTCACCAGACGTCGATCGCAGCCAGTCGGCAAACTCGCGTTTGGCGATCTTCTTCGCTTTGAGGAACGAATCAGAGAACGCAGCATCGCGGGCCAACGGTTCGAGCTTGCGCAACTGGCTGAGGTCCCTGATCCAGCCATCACCGATAGCCCCGGTAATCGCGCTCGAGAGCGCCGGGTTCGACAAGTGCAGCCAGCGGCGCGGCGTGACTCCGTTGGTCTTATTGTTGAATCGCTCCGGGAACATTTCCGCAAGATCCTTGACGGTCATCGTGCGGAGCAGTTCCGAATGGATGGCAGCGACTCCGTTCGTGCTGTGCGACCCGACGATCGCCAGGTTTGCCATCCGGATTTTGCGCTGAGGCACTTCTTCCACGAGGCTCATGCGCTGAACGCGTCCCTCGTCTCCGGGAAACCGCGTCCGTGCCGAATCGAGCAGGCGGCGGTTGATCTCGAGGATGATTTCCAGGTGGCGCGGCAGGAAGGTCTCGAACCAGTTCAGAGGCCACTTCTCGAGCGCCTCGGGAAGGAGCGTATGGTTCGTATAAGCCAGCGTTTTCTGCGTCAGGTCCCAGGCGTCGTCCCAGGCGAGATGCACGTCGTCGAGGAGGATCCGTATCAACTCGGGCACCGACATACTCGGGTGCGTGTCGTTGAGCTGGATGGCTACCTGGTTCGGCAGAGTCTTCCAGTCGGAGTTGCTTCGCCGGAAACGCCGCACAATATCGGCGAGCGAGCACGCCACGAGGAAATACTCCTGTATGAACCGAAGCCCCTGGCCCATACTTGTCGAATCGTCCGGATACAACACGCGGGTGAGCGATTCGGCTTCGAGAGTCTCCGCGACGGCGCCTACGAAATCGCCGTGACTGAACGCCTGAAAGTCAAAATAGTCCGGCGCAGCCGCTTCCCAAAGACGCAGCGTATTGATGGTCTTTCCGCCATAGCCCACAATGGGGCGATCGTATGGAATCCCGAACAGGCTCGACGGCCTGCCGGTAACGACCCGTAGTGCACCGGCGCGCGTTTCGAACGAAACGTTCAGCTTGACCTCGACTTGTTCCTGTGGCCGGGCGACTTCCCATGGATCCTGCCGGCGAAGCCAGTTATCCGGCTGCTCCTGCTGCCAGCCGTCCTGGAAAGACTGCTTGAACAGTCCGTAGTGATAGCGAAGGCCGTAGCCCATTGCAGGAAGCTGCATCGTCGCCATGGAGTCGAGGAAGCAAGCGGCCAACCGGCCCAGCCCTCCATTCCCGAGCGCGGCATCGGGCTCCTCCTCGAGCAGGGCGGTCCAGTCGAGGCCATGGTGCTCGACGGCCTTTCGAACGACCGGATCGAGGAAGAGATTCATGACATTGTTGGCCAGCGAACGGCCGATGAGGAACTCCATCGAGAGGTAGTAAATGCGCTTCGGGTTCAAACGATCGTACGTGCTCTCGGTCGACACCCAGCGTTGAGAAAGGATGTCCCTCACGGCACGGGCAAATGCTTCAAAGCGATCGCGGGAATCGGCTGCAGTCTGGTCGATGACGTTGTCGTATGACAGGTGGCGCTCAAACAGCGCGTTGGGCGTCCCGAAAAGATGTACTGGAACGGACGCGTCCCGGTCCAACGACGCCGGTTCAGGGGCTGCTGTCCTTGGTTTGATAACGCTTTGACTGCTCACTTGGAATCCTCCAGACATTGCGCGCTTACGTGATGCGTGTCGTTCCACAAACCGATCACCGGCTGCGAGGGATTGTGTTCATATGTCAGAGTGCTGAGGCTCGCGGTGCTCAGCAGGAAGTATTGGGCGTCCTGCGCCTTCAGCCCGAGCCAGCGCGAGGCCAGGACTCGAAGGAAGTGCCCGCTGGAAAATAGCAGCACGGCGCCGTCAATGGATCGAATCCGTTCGACGACGCGGTCCGCGCGCGCCGCGATCTGATCGAAGGTTTCTCCGCCCGGAAATCCATCACGAAACATTTGCCAGCCCGGACACTTCGCGTGAACGTCCGCGGTGCTCAGACCTTCATACTGGCCGTAATTCCATTCGACCAGGTCGCGATCCATTTCCGCCCTGGACCCGAAGCCGGCGAGTTCACAAGTGCGCTGTGCGCGTTGTAAGGGACTGGTGAACACGCGAGCGAATTCCAATCCTTTGAGCCGTTCCCCCAGCCGACGAGCGTTACATTCGCCGCGGGTCGTTAGAGGCAGATCGGTCAGCCCGGTGTGTTGTCCACTGATTGACCACGCGGTTTCGCCGTGGCGCGCCAGATAAATTAACTGAAGTTCTTTCAACAGCTTTGCCTTCGCGTTTGAGTCGCTCACTTCTGAAGAGCGGCACGGGGTGGACTTTGTTGGCCAGCAGATGAGAAGGCGTAAGGCTCTGCTCATGAGGTCGCACGCTCAGGAGGGGCGAATCCGGGATCACGCTGTGGGTCAGGTCGGGGTACTGGGCGCAGCAGTTATGCAAAAATGAAGGCCGACTCGGTGGCTGAGCTCGTGGAACTGGCCGCGCGGCACCGCCTCTCTCATCCCGAACAACATCGCAGCGCTGCAATCAGGTTCTCGAGGACCACGCATTCGCAAGAGTGGATGTCTTCGGAAGGCTGGACGTCGCCTCATGGAGACGAAGCCTCGAGATTCGATAAACCGCCATTCCGAGGCTCGGAGTCCGCTCCCTCGACGCGCTCCCGAAGGATCCATTCGCGCACGTATGGAGGGCATCCCGCCAGTTCAATGCCCTCCTCTTCGCAGCGAATCAGAAAACGAACCGCGGGGACGTCCACCGGGGTGACGTGGCGCAGATCCAGGATTTTGCGCGCCAACGGAAAGCGAATCGTCTCAAGCTGCGGCGCGGGTGACGCCGTACCTGCCGGCAGGTTCCGCGCGAGACAAGTTGGGCATCAACGCCTGACGTGCGGCCTCATAAGATTGCCATTGCCCCGCATCCGGAAGCGCGGGGATCGTCACGAACTCACCTTGATCGAGGCCAGCGAGCGCCGCATCCACCATATCCTCGGCAGTCATCACGATTTCCCGGGGCAGCTCTTCGACGGGTTTGCCGGCCAGTTTCCACAAGTCAGTAGCGGTCGCTCCAGGTAGAACGGCCTGAACATTGACTCCCGTGTTGGCCAACTCGTGCCGCAACGACGGAAGCGATGTTGATGATCACGCCGGCGCCGCGTTTCACGAATGCGGGCGCAGCGGCATAGGTCAGCCGTGTCACCGCCTCTACATTGCGCGCGATCATCCGGCTAATGGCGGCGACATCCGATTTCAGTAATGGCGCGGTAGCGGCCACGCCCGCGTTGTTCACGAGCAGGGTGACTCGGGAGTCCTCGCGAAAGAATTGCTCCAGTCTGACCACATCGTCGGAATCGGTCCGGTCGGCGGCGAGGATGTCAACATTGCTTCCCGTCTCGCTGACAAGCTTTTTCGCCAGATCCGCCATGCGGAGCTGGTTCCGTGCGACCCGTAGCACATCGTAACCGCGCCTTGCGAGGCGGCCGGCGTAGACTGCACCAATTCCAGAGGACGCTCCGGTGACGACCGCCAGCCCTTTCGAATGTTGTTTCATTTTCGTATTCCTTTCTGTTCCTGGTTCGTTGCTGTTCTTCGACCAGCACGCCCCGCAGCGCCTGAGTAGGCAGCGCGATTGCCGTTTGTAATCGACCGGATAAAAACGGGTTGATTTGGAAACGGATGCCGCATCCGCAGCAAAAGGACGAGCGCTCAGCATAAATCCGGCGCCAATCTTCACCCGAAGTTTCACCCGGCAGATCTACAGCGCCTGGCGGAGGTTGAACCTTATAAGTATGCCGAGACGCCAACAACCGGTAGTCTCCGGTACTCATCAGGAGATGAGCCGGTCGGGCGCGCGATTGGTGATGCCAGGAGAAAAGGAGCCAACTGTGTACGCCTTACCCCTGGTTACTGTAATCGCGATGACCCTGTCGCCGGATATGGACGGCAGTGCGCTCTGTGGTTCGAATGTCAATGTCGTCAAGGGCGGCATCGTACACCGGATTCTGCGCGCGATTTTGCCAACGGGTTGGCGTTTGCTCTAAAGTAGCGATGCAACCGGCAAATACGTTCGAACCCACCGCTGTGCCAGTAGGCCAACCCCGCTGGCCCGCAGTGGTTGCCTCAATCGCGGTGGGCTTGCTGTTCTACGCGGTTCCGCAAACGCTCCTCGTGGGACCTCGATGGTTACCCCTCGCATTGGTTTCGACGCTCATGGTTGGAGCGCAGCTGATGCACCGGGCCGGAGAGCGCGCATTGAACTCAATTCTTGCCTCGTCCGCACTCGGCGTTATCACTGTGGGCCTCGCCTCTTCACTCGGATTACTGGTCGTGCGGCTGCCGACCCACAAAGAATCTCCGTTGCAGTTGCTACAGGCGGCCGCTGCCCTCTGGGTCAGTAACCTGCTGATTTTCGCCTCCTGGTACTGGCGCCTGGACGGAGGCGGCCCTTACGAACGCGACAGGCGAGGAGTGCACACGGACGGCGCGTTCCTCTTCCCGCAAATGCAGATGGACCAATCGGCGCGCGTGCAAATGGGCGAAGACAAATGGAGTCCAGGTTTTGTCGACTACCTGTTTCTCGCGTTCAATACCAGCACGGCATTCTCCCCCAGCGATGTTCCGGTACTGTCAAGATGGGCGAAAGCGATGATGATGATTCAGTCAACGATTTCGTTGACAACACTCGCTCTTTTAGCGGCAAGGGCCGTCAATATCCTCTGAATGATTGGATGCCACGATGCGCATTAGCTATTGCGGCGGCCGCTATGCGCTGCGCGGGCCGGTCTTCGGCGGGTTACGTTCTCGTGACCTTCCGCTTCACCAGGACTCTGATCAGAGGAACGCCCCCATTCTCGATTGTGGGCACGGTGAGCAGCGAGATCCGAGAGTGGCTCCTGACAGTGCTTGAGATCTGCAGCACCACTGCGCGAAATCGCTTTCTATCTCGCTCGCCAGAGAAGTTTTCATGTTGATGGCCCCAGCAATATAACGAATGACTGAGCCTGCGCGGAGGGCAATTCTCGTCGGGCTTGCTATTCGGTATTGCGCAATGCCTCGTTCCCAGGCAATACGGGTTTCAGGGTTGTTGGCCTTGGCGAAATCGATCAACTTCGCGAGTGAAAAGACTCGTTACGGATCAATATGGACCACGGGGAAACGGCAACGCCCCGCCTCTGTAACAATTCACTGTTCCTCGGATGAGCGCCAAGGCCCGCGGGGAGAGACGGGCGGTAGTTATCCCCAAAGGCAGCGAATCAAGGCGATTAAGAGAATCGCCCTGCCTGTTTCGCGGCAGGCGATTGAGGTAGCGAGCTGGACCGGCCGCAGCCGCGATTCCATGAATCATCACTCCTCTTTGCCCGGCGAGTGCAAGGATACTACGTCCTGTTCACCGGCCGTGGAATGGGTGATCTCGCGAGACCAGTGTCCACAATTCGACAGGGACACTGGTCACGCTTGCCGCCCGGTCCGCGACCACCGTCTCCTTAGTGCGCCGGAAGAGCGGCCATTAAAGGGCTGGCCGCTGACGGTACAGACGGATTCTCTTCGACGATCTCGTGGTTGGTCACCGTCCGTCCGTACAGGGACTTGTTGCCTGAATTATCGGGTTTCAATGTGGCTCCGTCGAGGCCGAAACCGGCGAACGCCCCTTTCGTTTGAGCGTAAACGAGGATTTTGGCGTTTGGATCCTCATGGGCGGTCTTCCCGTTCCCCCAGGCGGCTGACGCGTCAGTCCCCAAAGTGAACCTTTCCGAAAGAAGCTTGGCGCGGCGGTCTTTGTCGAGTGAAAGAACGACCAGATCGATCTCCTCACCTCCTACCTGCACGCCCAGGCTCGTCGTTTCGAGCGTAACGGAACCTGGAGCCGACCAGCCATCCGAAGTCCGGCAGGAGATGAAGCCCTTTCCGAAGCCCACGCCGACGACAGCGGCCCCTTTCTTAAACCCGGGAACTACCGCGATGCAGTCGGAGGCTGCGAGTTTCTCCGAGGGAATGACATGAGCCGATGACGTCAAGGTTTTGAGAACCGCGGCAGATCTCTCGAGTCGCGCCGCGGTGTCATTCGCTGGCGATGCGCCCAAGGCTGCGGTCAGTACAGTAAAAAGCAAACAGGTTGTTTTTCGCATGGTTTTCCTTTGAAGTGGAGAGCCAAACCGTAATCAAGGCTCGCTCGATTCACAAGAGCTTTCCGCGCCTCGCTTTGTTTGAGGCGCCCTGGCCGGCCAGGCGTCACAAACAGGACAACCCGGACGGAGACTCCTTTCAGCAAATGCCATTTCCAGAGGCGACAAGTCAACGCACAGAGGTCCATCGAATTCTCAAAGAGATTCGAAGAACTCCTCAGGCTGTTTCAACCGAGGCATGGCTGGCGAATCGGAGGCCTAATGAGCAGCTTCCGCCGTCCAGTAAGGAAATAACTGAATGCACCGTGTACTGCATCCAGTTCGTCGCCAACGTGAACCATCTCCACCAGGCGGCTACATTTCGAGCCGCTTCTCAAATCTTTGGGAGGTCGAGACTAAGCGAAGGGGCCTCTGTTCGTGCGGGAGTGGAGCGCCGCCGCCGGCGAGTTTTCGCACGACAAAGACTTTCTGGAATACATGCGCAGATATTGATGCGAGAGCCGTATCTCTCACTCCCACGAGCGCCGCTTCCATCGCCGTGGCGGCACTCTTGGGCAAACCGGGTAATTGACGATGCAGGCGTCCATTGGATGACACCCGCTTACACGCGAACCGTTGAAAATACAGTGCGATTGTTTCGAAAGAAAACGGCAGCCCGCCTGCCTTTCTGAGGGCATGATTTTTGAAACCCGTGCCTCAGGCAGATTCGCCGCGAATGACAAAATCATCCGAGAAGCCGCCGTCATCGCCAAATTCCTTGATGAGCCAGGCAATGAGTCGTTTACCGGCCTCTATGTACTTTTCACCCCGCGGTTGGTCGCGTTCTACCGGGCCCGCAACTGCGATCCGGGACTCGCCGAAGATCTCGCACAGCAAGTCATGCTCACCGTCTATCGCAAAGCGGGCCAGATTCGGGATCGGGCACTATTCCGCGCATGGCTTTTCAGAATTGCCCACAACGCTCTGTGCCGCCACTATGGCAGGCGGGCGCGTGAAGTTCAGACTGTGCACGTGGAGGACTCCGTCGATCGCCTGGCCATCGTGTCCGCCGAGCCTGGGTCGCCGGCTTTCGAGTTCAGACATTGGATGGAATTTCTGAATCCCCGTGAGCGTGAAGTTATGACGTTGCGCTTCATCGAACAGTGGGAGTACCACGAGATCGCAGCCGCCAAGGATATGCCGATCGGCACCGTCCAGTGGATCGTTTTCAACGCAAAGAAAAAGCTGGCCCCGCGATTAACAGCAATTGACCAGAGAGTTCAGCAGGAGGGAAATCAACCCAGACGCGAACGACAAGCTGCATAGGAGCAGTTGCCATGGCGAGTCCCAGACTTTTGGACACAACCAGAGCCGGACCACCCGGCTAAGACCTCGAGAGAAAACTCCATCGCACGATCGTGGTGCAGGACGAAGCGATCCACTACATCGTTCGGGGGCAACGGCTGAGGCGCTTCTGGGGACCCGCGCGCCGTCCTCAAAATCGACCGCGCCGAATCCAGCACAGCCATGAGATCGCCAAACTCATTAGTTCGCCCCCTGGATATCTCGGGCATCGCGAGACACACCCACAACTGAGCCAGGGTGACCTGCACAGCAAAATACGGGATGGCTCGCACTCTTTCGAAGTCTTTGTGGCCTGCGTCAGTTTCTTCCCCGACCAGGAGAGGGGCCGTCGCTGCGGCGACTGCATGATTTCCGGCGGCAGCCGTTCTCGGTGCGGGCGATCAGCGTGCTTCGACAGTCGCCGGCATCCCGGCGGCAAGACGATTAAGCTGCGAACTGATATTGGAATTTGTTAATTCGCAGTTTCCTGATCCGCGACTCCAGGGTGGTTCGCGGGATCCCCAGCTTTCTGGCGGCTCCATTTGGTCCCGAAACGCGGCCGTGGCATTCTGCAAGGGCCGATTCGATACGTTCTTTCTGCTCTCTGCTTCGCCGCTGCTGAGGGTGGTACAGGCTGTCGGACGTTGACGACAACCATGCTTCCTCGACCGCTAAAGTCTCCGTCCGGCAAAGTATCACCGCTCGGTGAATCACATTCTGGAGTTCCCGAATATTGCCCGGCCAGTGATATGCCTCGAGAAGTTGTGCAGTTCGTTTATCGACGCTTCGAATCCTTTTGCCGGCGTTCGCACCGTAGCGCTCAATGAAGTACCTGGCGAGCAAAAGGATGTCGTCGCGACGCTCGCGAAGCGGTGGGACACGGATCGGAAAGACGTTCAGCCGGTAGAATAGGTCCCGTCGAAATTCTCCTGAATCAACCGCGGCTGACAAATAGCGGTTTGTAGCCGCGAGGACGCGAACGTCAACTGGGATGCTCCGATTTCCTCCGACGCGCTCGAATTCGCGTTCCTGAAGCACGCGCAACAAGGATACCTGTGTTTCGGCTGGCATATCGCCGATTTCATCCAGGAAAAGCGTGCCGTGGTTGGCGACTTCAAAACGGCCCGCACGCCGTTGATTGGCGCCAGTGAAGGCGCCTTTTTCGTGGCCGAACAGGTCGGCCGCAATCAGTGACGGCGGAGTCGCAGCGCAGTTCATAGCAATGAAAGGCCACCGCGAACGGCCCGACCTCCTGTGAATAGCACGGGCAATCAGTTCCTTCCCCGTGCCGCTTTCTCCCATGATGAGAACCGTCGCATCGCTCGGAGCGACTCTAATAACCTGCGCAGTCACGTGGCAGATCGCCTCAGAGGAGCCGACAATCTCCTCGAATATGGACGTCGAGAGGATGTCGTCGTCGCAGAAATTGAGCGTTTCTTCAGTGAGACCTCTAAACATTTCGGTATCGCCCCGGCCCGCGGTATTGTTTACGAAATGGTCGGGCGTCCGATCCGGCATCCCAGAACGACGCACGGTAGTGAAGGCGTCTAAACCAGGCGAGGAACAACTCATCGCAAGGCTCCATTAAGATCCACTTTTGCGACACGGTCTTCGGAGCAGCATCGTCTACTCCGGGCCGGTTGGGGCAACCTGTATTTGGATCGAATTGCATCAGGCATCTTCGATGTCTCCACTTGCTTCCATCGTTTCCGCTCGCTCTCTCGTGACCCATTCACGAATATACGGAGGGCAGTTTCGGATTACGGTTTCGTTGGGTTCTCTTTGAGCAAGGAATTTAACGGCCTCTCGGTCTATCAGAACCACGTTCTTCAGATCGATGGCAACCGTACCCACTTCTTGCTCGATTACGCTGCGAAGTGTTTCCACATCCTGCTCTGTAATCCGGCCGCTTACACACAGCGCGACAATGTCGTCGCCGCCGACAACTCGGTCGATTCGGCAACTCATTTTGAGACCGCGGACGACGCTTTTGCTCTTCTGCTCATGAGTGCCTTCCCAGCGCGGCTACAGCGGCGGCGCGCCATTCATTTAGCAAGCCCGCAGCCATTCGCAAGTCATTGAAAAAAAGGATGTAAACAAAAAATTCGTCCTGGTGGCCGCCGTGAATTCCGCGATGTTC
>Ga0210389_10002781_pt1 | contig 13697 bp, 10 predicted proteins | sample IncBWH28OmetaG_FD_160127 | JGI IMG/M metagenome (GOLD analysis project Ga0210389, IMG submission 160127) | Forest soil microbial communities from Barre Woods Harvard Forest LTER site, Petersham, Massachusetts, United States - Inc-BW-H-28-O ...
GGAGGGTGAGGTCGAAGAGCCTGAAGCCGCGGAAGAGCTTGAAGCTGAGCCTGAGGCCGCGGAGGCGCAAGTCGGCGAGGCTGAAGCTGTCGAGCCTGAGGCCGTCGAGTCCGACGTCGAAGAGCCTGAAGCCGCAGAGCCTGAGGCCGCCGAGCCCGAAGCCGAAGAGCCGGCCCAGACAGAGAGCGAAGTCGAGGTCGACGACGAGCAGTCCGAACCTGAGGCGCTGAAGGAACCGGCCGAAGAAACCGTGGCCGCGGACGAAGAAGCTAAATCCGAAGAACCGGCCGCCGAGAAGGCCGCTGAGGAAACTCCGGACGGTGACGACGGTAAGGCAACTCCCAGCCGATGGAGCCTCCAAACTCCGGCGGGTGACGGCCAGAGGGCAACTCCGAGGCGATGGAGTTTCCGACTAAGGAACCGAAGGGGCCGGTAGCACTCGAGATGCTCCGGCCCACGTTGTGAGGCTGGGGCGGGAGCTCGGCGGATCTGGCATGCTGAAAAGGTGACTGACCAGCCCTGGAATCGTGGGAATGATGCCGGGGAGTCTGACTCGCCATCGCCGCAGTCACCCGGATATCCACCACCGCCATATGCGCAATATCCGGGGCCCGGCGCCTATCCCGATCCGGCCGCACCATTCGGTCGGCATCCTGTCACCGGGCAACCGCTTTCGGACAAATCGAAGACCGTCGCGGGTCTTTTACAGCTGCTTGGACTGTTCGGCATCGCGGGCATTGGCCGCATCTACCTCGGTCACACCGGGTTGGGTGTCGCGCAGTTGCTCGTCGGCTTCGTTACGTGCGGTCTCGGCGCTGTCGTCTGGGGCGTTGTCGACGCGCTGCTGATATTGACCGACAAGGTCAGCGACCCGTTGGGCCGCCCGCTGCGCGATGGGACCTAATCAGCCTTCCGGGACCTCGGGGCAGTGTCATCGGCACGGCCCGCACCGTCGACGGCTGTACGGCACAGTCGGTTCAGGCGTGCTGCTCGCTGGTGCGCTCGGCTATGTCGGACTCGTCGACCCGCACAACACGAATTCGGCGTATCCGCTGTGTCCGTTCAAGATGCTTACCGGCTGGAACTGCCCCTTCTGCGGTGGGCTCCGGATGACGCATGACCTGCTGCACGGCGATTTGCCGGCCAGCATCAACGACAACATCTTCCTGCTGGTTGGCATCCCGCTGTTGCTCGGCTGGGTTGTGATACGCCGCCGCCGTGGTCAGTCACCGTTGCCGATGCCGGCGGTGGTGACGATTGTGGTTGCGGCGATCGTCTGGACGGTGCTGCGCAACCTGCCTGGCTTCCCGTTGGTTCCGACCATTCTCAGCGGGTAGCTGCCCGTCGCGCCGGACGGGTGGGCCCCCGCCGATTTCTCCGGCGGTTGAGCGCCTTGTGACATCGAGGCAACCCGGTGGCCGCGAGCGACGACTATGCTGAGTCGTCGTGGCGAGGCGCGGAAAGATTGTCTGCACTCTCGGTCCGGCCACCAGGAGCGACGAGGTGGTCCTGGCGCTGGTCGAAGCCGGAATGGACGTCGCCCGAATGAACTTCAGTCACGGCGACTACGCCGATCACAAAGCCGCGTACGAACGGGTGCGTGCCGCCTGCGACGCGACCGGCCGAGCGGTCGGCGTGCTTGCCGACCTGCAGGGCCCCAAGATCAGGCTGGGTCGCTTCGCCACCGGGTCCACCTACTGGGCCGACGGTGAAACGGTGCGGATCACCATGGCCGATTGCGAAGGCACCCACGACCGGGTGTCGACGACGTATAAGAAGTTGGCCAAGGACGCCGTCGTCGGTGACCGGGTTCTGGTCGACGACGGCAAGATCGGGCTGACGGTCTCGGGCATCGAGGGCGACGACGTGATCTGCACCGTCACCGAAGGCGGCCCGGTCAGCAACAACAAGGGCATCTCGCTGCCCGGGATGAACGTATCCGCCCCGGCCTTGTCCGAGAAGGACATCGAGGACCTCACGTTCGCGCTGAACCTCGGCGTCGACATGGTCGCGCTTTCATTCGTGCGCTCGCCGTCCGACGTCGAGCTGGTGCATGAGGTGATGGATCGGATCGGACGGCGGGTACCGGTGATCGCCAAGCTGGAGAAGCCCGAAGCCATCGATAATCTCGAAGCCATCGTGCTGGCGTTCGACGCCATCATGGTGGCCCGCGGCGACCTGGGCGTTGAGCTGCCGCTGGAAGAGGTTCCGCTGGTGCAGAAGCGGGCCATCCAGATGGCTAGGGAGAACGCGAAACCCGTGATTGTGGCGACCCAGATGCTCGATTCGATGATCGAGAACTCGCGCCCAACACGAGCCGAGGCTTCCGACGTTGCCAACGCCGTGCTCGATGGCGCCGACGCGCTGATGTTGTCCGGGGAAACCTCGGTGGGGAAGTACCCGCTGGCGGCTGTCCGGACGATGTCGCGAATCGTCTGCGCGGTTGAGGATAATTCCACGGCAGCCCCGCCGTTGACGCATGTGCCGCGCACCAAGCGGGGAGTGATTTCGTATGCCGCCCGCGATATCGGCGAGCGGCTCGACGCCAAGGCCCTGGTCGCGTTTACGCAGTCCGGCGATACCGTGCGGCGACTGGCACGCTTGCATACCCCGCTGCCGTTGCTCGCCTTCACGGCATGGCCCGAGGTGCGCAGCCAGCTCGCGATGACCTGGGGTACCGAGACGTTCATCGTCCCGGTGATGACGTCCACCGACGGCATGATCCGTCAGGTCGACAAGTCGCTGCTTGAACTGGGCCGCTACAAGCGCGGTGACCTGGTGGTCATCGTCGCTGGCGCGCCACCTGGCACAGTAGGCTCGACCAACCTGATCCATGTGCATCGGATCGGGGAGGACGACGTCTAAACGCAGGGGGACAGTTTGCCGGCTGATGATGAGCCGAACACGCGAGATTTCGAGGAACTGCTGGCGGTACTTGACCTCAACCGCATCGCCGAGGATCACTTCGTCGGATCCCATCCCAGCAAGAACCCGATGCGGACATTCGGCGGCCAGCTCATGTCGCAATCGTTTGTCGCGAGCAGCCGCACGCTAACCCGGGACGATCTGCCGCCCAGCGCATTGTCGGTGCACTTCATCAACGGTGGGGATACCGCCAAGGACATCGAATTCCACGTGGTGCGGCTGCGTGATGAACGGCGCTTCGCCAATCGGCGCGTCGACGCCGTGCAGGATGGGGTGTTGTTGTCCTCGGCGATGATCTCGTACATGTCCGGCGGTGCCGGTCTCGAGCACGCTGTCGATCCGCCGCAGGTGGGCGATCCCCACACCGTGCCGCCGCTCGGCGAGCTGTTGCGCGGTTACGAACAGACCGTCCCGCACTTCGTCAATGCCCTGCAACCGATCGAATGGCGCTACACGAATGACCCGGCATGGGTAATGCGGGATAAGGGTGATCGGCTCGCCCACAACCGGGTCTGGGTCAAGGCCTTGGGCGTAGTGCCCGACGATCCCGTGTTGCACACCGCGATGATGGTCTATTCCTCGGACACCACCGTGCTGGACTCGGTCATCACCAGGCATGGGTTGTCATGGGGCTTCGACCGCATCTTCGCGGCGTCCGCCAACCATTCGGTGTGGTTTCATCGCCAAGTCAACTTCAACGATTGGTTGTTGTATTCGACGTCGTCTCCGGTGGCCGCCGATTCCCGTGGGCTGGGCACCGGGCATTTCTTCGACCGCTCCGGGCAACTCGTCGCCACGGTGACGCAGGAAGGCGTGCTGAAATACTTTCCGCGCTCCCGCCGATAGATACGGCGTAACGTCTAATTAGCCGGATATTCGATGTAGGAGCGGCAGGTAAGCCGCCAGCTGAGGGTCAGCGCATCGGGAGGTGAGCATGAACAGGCCGCCGGTCGATGTCGGACTGCGGCTCCGTGTGCGCGAACGGGTTGTCGTTCACGTGGATTCGGTCGCAGCCCGCTGGATCGGCGCCCTGGCGCTGTTCTGCGCGGCGTGCTGGCTGATCGTGATACTCGCCCGCCACCACCATCACCCGGAATGGCACAGCGCGGGTCGCCTGGCCTGGTCGCTGACGGTTCTGGCCGCGGTGGCATTGATCGCTCGCGGCGTCTTTTTGGGCCGTCCGGTGACGGCCATGCACGCCACCGCAGCTGCGCTATTTCTGTTGGCGGGGCTGGCCTCACACGTGCTGGCGTTCGATCTGCTCGGTGACCTACTCATCGCCAGCTCGGGGATGGTGCTGATGTGGTCGACATCGTCGCGTCCCCAACCCGCAGATCTGCCGCGGGCGTGGAGATTGATCAATGCCACCACTGCGGATCCGTTGGCGCCGTTCGCCATGCAAACGGGCAAGAGCTATCACTTCACCGCGGCCGGGACAGCCGCGCTGGCATACCGGACGCGGATGGGTTACGCGGTGATCGGCGGCGACCCGATCGGCGACGAGGAGCAATTCCCCGAGTTGGTCGCCGACTTCGCGGCTATGTGCCATACCCGGGGTTGGCGGATCGCGGTGGTGGGCTGCAGTGAGCAGCGGCTCAGCCTGTGGACTGACCCCGCGGTGCTCGGGCAATCGTTGCGGGCAATACCGATCGGCCGCGACGTCGTCGTCGACGTGTCCCGCTTCGACATGGTGGGGCGCAAGTTCCGCAATCTGCGCCAGGCGGTAATGCGGACCCACAACTCCGGCATCAAGACCGAGATCGTGGCAGAGCAGGAACTCGACGATGAGCAGGTGGCCGAGCTGGCCGACGTAGTGCGGGCGTCACCTAGCGGCGCCCATACCGATCGCGGGTTCTATATGAACTTGGACGGCGCGCTGGAGCGTCGATTTCCCGGAATATTACTCATTATCGCCAGGGACGCCTCGGGGCAGGTACAGGGCTTTCATCGGTACGCGACCGCCGGCGGCGGCAGCGACGTCACCCTGGATGTGCCGTGGCGTCGTCGCGGCGCCCCGAACGGGATCGATGAACGGCTCAGCATCGACATGATAGCGGCCGCCAAAGATGCTGGTGCGCAACGGGTATCATTGTCATTCGCGGCCTTTCCGGAGTTGTTTGACGGCCCGCAATCGCGTCGACTGGATCGCCTCTTCTACCGGCTGATCCATCTGCTTGACCCGTTGATCGCACTCGAGTCGTTGTACCGATATGTGCGCAAGTTTCACGCATTGGACGCCCGGCGCTACGCGCTGGTCTCAATGACTCAGATCATTCCCTTGGTGCTCGTGCTGTTGTCCCTGGAGTTCATGCCGCGCCGTCGACACCTGTGAGCGGTCAAAACTAGCCGGGCCTATATGTATTTCGTCGCAGCGAATGTCTTCGGGCAAGTGGTGAGTAGCCACCAGCACTGTCCGGTCTGTGGTCATCAGCCCGCGATTCGGGCCCAATAGATCACGCAGGACCAGTTCGGCGTCGGTGGCGTCGAGGTGCTCGGTGGGTTCGTCGAGCAGCACGATCCGGGCAGGGGCGATTATCGCTCGAGCCAACAGCAACCTTCTGCGCTGGCCCGCCGAGACCGCTTGCGCGCCACCGGTCAACACCGTCGACAGACCCTCGGGCAGATTGGCGAGCCATCCGCTGAGGCCGACGGCGTCCAGGGCCGCCGTGAGTTCGTCGTCTCTACAGTCTCCGCGGGCGACCAGCAAGTTGTCCCGCACGGTGGTGGCGAAGACGTGCGCGTCTTCAGCGAAAAAGCTTACTGCGCTGTGTAATTGACGCTGATCGAACTGGGTCAGGTCGGTTCCGTCCAGCAGCACCTGCCCGTGCAGCGGCGGCAGCAGTCCGGCAAGCGTCATCAGCAGTGTCGTCTTGCCCGAGCCGCTGGGGCCGGTGACGGCCAGCCGGGCGCCAGGTGGTAGGTCCAGATTCACCGCGATCGACCCCGCCGCATCCGGGTGACCGGAACACACATCGGCGGACAACCGGCCGGCGTCGTTGGGTAGTCGCACCGCCATCGTGGATTCGACCGGTTCGACGCGGTGTGGCGGAACCAGGTCGAGCAGCCGACGCGCGGCGATTCGCGACCGCGTCAACTGGACCGCGGCTGCCGGTAGGGGAGTCATCGCCTCGAATGCGGAGAGTGGCAACAACATCAGGACGGCCAGTGTGGTGGGCGCGGTCGTCGGTGCCATCCCGATCCCGGCCACTACTGCGCCGAGCACACTGGCCCCGATCGCCGCGGTGGGCATTGCCTCGGCGATAGCGGCCGGTCTGGCGGCGGCGTCGAGGGCATCACCCCAAGCGCGTTGGCGGAGTTGCGATTCCGCGATGACATCAGGCAGCCGGCTGGCGACGCGAAGCTCTGGTGCGTATTCGAGCGCGATCATCGCCGCCGTGTCGCGCTCGGAATGATGTTGCCGGGCAATCGCTTCCTGTGCTGCGGCGGCCCTGCCGGCGAGCCAGGGTGCAACGACGCCGGCGATGAGTAGGCAGATCGCGAGTACTGCGGCGGCCGGCGGTGAAATGGCGGCGACAACCGCGGTCGCCGCCAGCGCCAGCAACGTCGCCACGCCAATCGGTACCAGGGCTCGCGCCAGCACGTCGGCCAGTTCGTCGACGTCAGCGCCGACTCGCGCCACCAGCTCACCGCTGTGCAGCCGGACGGCGGTCGATGCCGGTCCGTGGGCGAGCCGGTGATAGATCTGCGCGCGGGCAGTGCCGGCTGCGCGCAACGCGGTGTCGTGGGTTGCCAGTCGTTCGCAGTAGTGCAACAGGCCGCGAGAAATCGCGAATGTTCGCACCGCCACGACCGCAACGGATAGGTCCAGCACGGGAGGCATCTGCCAGGCCCGGGTGATCAGCCACGCGGAAACCCCGGCCAGCGCCAGCGCGCTGCCCAGCGACAGCACCCCCAGCGTGACAGCAACCAGGATGCGGGGCAGCCGCGGGTGCAACAGGCTCGACGCGGCCAGCAGCGTGATCTGGCGGCGACCCGCTGCGCCCGGCTTCGCCGCGCTTGCGATCGCCGCGGGATCAGACGGGCGCTCAACACTCGTCATGATCCGAGGCCATCGGAGGTTACCTCGACAATCCGGTCACCGATTGCGACGACGCGCTCGCGATGGCCGACGACGACGACGGTCGCACCGGCTCGCGCCCGCTCGATGATGGCCCGCAACACCCGGTCCTCGGTGTCGGCGTCAAGGTGCGCGGTGGGCTCGTCGAGCAGCAAAACCGGGGCGGCCGATCCGAGCGCACGGGCGAGGCCCAGTCGTTGCCGCTGTCCCAGTGACAGACCGACGCCTCCGCGCCCGAGCACGGTATCCACCCCGTTCGGCAGCTCGGCCAGCACGCTATCGAATCCCGATGCGGCGCAGGCACTCTCAATATCCTCGAGATTACCGAGCAGAACCAGGTTGTCCTGTACGCTGCCCGGGACCAGCACAGGGCGTTGCGGGAGCCAGGACAACTGCCGCCACCAAGCGGCGGGATCCAGGTCGGCAACGTCGAGTCCGGCCAAGGTGACTCGGCCCGACGACGGCACGGTGAGTCCGGCGATCGCCTGCAGCGTGGTGCTCTTGCCGGCGCCGTTTCGTCCGGTCAGCACCGTCACCACACCGGGTTCGATCACCGCGCTGAGATCGTGTGGCGAGCGGCCGTCTCGGCCGGCCACGCAGAGCTTTTCCACCTGGATCACCGCTCCGCGGGCAGCTACCATTCGCTGTCCAACCATCGCGCCGGCTGGCTCGCCGACGAGTGCGAACGCTTTATCGGCGGCGGTTCTACCGTCTTGAGCGGCATGGAATTCCACGCCGACGCGACGCAGCGGCCAGTACACGTCCGGTGCCAGCAGCAGCACCGTCAAACCCGCGGTCAGGCTCATCTCGCCGAACACCAGGCGAAGGCCGATACTGACCGCCACCAGCGCTACGCCCAGCGTCGCGAGCAATTCGAGCACCAGTGCCGACAGGAACGCGATCCGTAACGTCGCCATCGCCGAGCGTCGATGGGCGGCACCCAGTTCTGCGATGCGGTGTTCTGGCCCGGCGGCGCGACCCAGCGCCCGTAAGGTGGGGATACCGGCGATCAGATCCAGCAGGCGCGCCTGCAGGGTCGACATGTCCGCCAGCGCGGCCGCGGATCTGTCCGCGGTTGCCAGCCCGATCAGCACCATGAAGACCGGTATCAGCGGCAGTGTGATCGCCACGATCGCCGTCGATTTCAGGTCGTAGACCGCGATCACGGCGACGGTCGCCGGAGTCAGGATCGCGGCAAGCAGCAGCGTGGGCAGGTATCCGGCGAAGTAGGGACGTAAGCCATCGAGGCCGCGGGTGACCACGATCGCGGCGGCGTCCCGCTGTGCTGCGAGTTCTCTGGGCTGCCGCGCGGTCACCGCCGCCAGCACCTGCCCGTTGAGATCGGCGATAACCGCGCTGGCCCCCCGTTGACCCAGGCGCGCCTCAAGCCAGTGCGTCACCGCGCGGACCACCCACAGCGCCAACAGGATTGACAGGGAACCCAAACAGGCGCGCAGGCTACGTGCCGCAGGGTCGGTGATGACACGCGCGACGATGCCCGCCAGCACAACCGCCGACCCGATCGCGCAGCCGGAGATCACCACTCCGCAGCCCACGGCGGCGATCAGGAAGCGGCGCAACGCGGTCGAGGCCCGCCACAGTCGTGGGTCTAATGGCGCCCGGGAGCCCCTCGCGCTCAGGAGGGATGCCTCGCCAGACCGGTTGGCGGCGGTATCCGTTCAGCCGAGATCCGTTGCCGGAAAACCCAGTAGGTCCATGCCTGGTAGATAACCGTCAGTGGAGCGAAAAACGCCGTCACCCACGTCATGATCTTGAGGGTGTAGGGAGTCGACGAGGCGTTGTAGATCGTCAGGCTCCATTGCTTGTTCAGAGTTGAGGGCACCAGGTTCGGGTACAGCGCTCCGAACAAGAGGACCACAACGGCCGCCACCACCAGGGCGGTGCACGCGAACGCCCAGCCGTCGGACACGCGGCGCCATACCAACACCACCGCGGCCAGCTGCGCGACCACCGCTGCTGCCAGCACCATCCAGGTCCAGTCCTTGCCATGCGACAGTTGCGTCCAAAGGCCGAAGCCCGCAACCACTCCCGTCACCGGAAGCGATAGCCATACGGCGAATCGATGGGCATCATCGCGGATTGACCCGGCGGTCTTCAAGGCGACGAACACAGCGCCGTAGAACAAAAACAGTCCGGCCGTGGCCAAACCACCCAGCAGCGTATAGACGTTGAGCACGTCGCCGATCGACAGGTCAACGTTACCGTCGGCGTCTACCGGGAGTCCGCGGACCAAGGCGGCGAAGGCCACACCCCACAACACGCCGGGCAACCAGGACCCGGCTGCAATGCCGAAATCGGCCCATGCTCGCCACTTCGAGTCATCAATCTTGCCGCGCCATTCGATAGACACGACGCGCAAGATCATGCCGAACAGGATGGCCAGCAGCGGCAGGTACAAGGTGGAGAAAACGGTGGCATACCAGCCGGGAAACGCGGCGAACATCGCTGCGCCGGCGACGATCAGCCAGACCTCGTTGCCGTCCCAAACCGGGCCGATGGTGTTCAGCGCTGCGCGTCGGTGGGTTTCCGGATCACCGATGCCCACGTGAGCAAAAGGCTCCATCAACATGCCAACCCCGAAGTCGAAACCCTCGAGGATGAAGAAACCGAGGAACAGCACCGCGATGATGCCGAACCACAACTCTTGGAGTCCCACCGTCTGCTCCTTTCCGGCTCAGCAGGTTTCAATACGCAAAGGAAAGCGGCGCTACTTCGGCATCTTCCGGCGCCCGAGGCGGAGCCGGCTCCGCGTCGTGTTCCTGCGGTCCCTCTATGACGTAGCGCTTGAGCAGCCAGAACCAGATGACCGCGAGCACCGCGTAGACCAGGGTGAAGGTCACCAGGGAGGTAATCACCATGCCGGAGGCGTGGCTCGAGACGCCCTCGCGGACAGTGAGTCGGACCAGCTGGTCGCCGGTTGGATTGGGGACCACAATCCATGGCTGACGGCCCATTTCGGTGAAGACCCACCCGGCGCTGTTGGCCAGGAACGGCATGGGAATGGTCAGCAGCGCGAACCAGGAAAACCACCGCTGATTGGGGCTCCGGCCGCCGCGGGTGAGCCACAACGTCGTCAACGCGAACAGCACTGGGATCGCCATCAACCCGATCATCATGCGAAACGACCAGTAGGTGACAAACAGGTTGGGCCGGTAGTCATTTGGCCCGAATCTTTGTTGGTAATCCGCTTGGATGTCGCGCACGCCTTGCAGCGTCACATTGGTGAATCGGCTGTCCGCGAGGAACGGCAGTACGTAGGGGACCTCGATCACACGGGTAATGCTTTCGCAGTTGTTGTGCGTGCCGACCGTAAGGATCGAGAAGTCCGGATCGGTTTCGGTGTTGCACAACGATTCGGCCGATGCCATCTTCATCGGCTGCTGCTGAAACATCAATTTGCCTTGATAGTCACCGGTGAAGAACAGGCCGACGGCGGCAATGAGCGCAACCCAACATCCCAGGATGGCCGCCGGACGATAGATGGTGCCGGCAGCTGAATCGGCGGCTTTCTGGGACCGCACCAGCCACCACGCGCTGATGGCGGCGACAAATGTTCCCGCGGTCAGTAACGAACCGGTGACCGCGTGTGAAAAAGCCGCTCGCGCAGTGTTGTTGCTGAGCAACGCGCCGATGCTGTCCAGTTCGGCGCGCCGGGTCGCGGGGTTGTAGTGGGCGCCGACTGGGTGCTGCATAAACGAATTCGCCACGATGATGAAGAACGCGGAGACATTGACTGCGATCGCGACGATCCAGATGCATGCCAGGTGCACCAGCTTAGGCAGCCTGCTCCAGCCGAAGATCCATAACCCGAGGAAGGTGGATTCGAAGAAGAATGCGGCCAGGCCCTCCATCGCCAGCGGTGCGCCAAAGACGTCGCCGACGAACCGGGAGTACTGGCTCCAATTCATGCCGAACTGAAACTCCTGCACGATGCCGGTTGCCACGCCAATGGCGAAGTTGATCAGGAACAACTTGCCGAAGAATTTGGTGAGGCGATACCAAGTGGCCTCACCGGTGGCCACCCACACCGTCTGCATGATGGCGACCAGGGGAGCCAGACCGATGGTGAGCGGCACGAAGATGAAGTGGTAGACGGTCGTGATACCGAACTGCCACCGCGAAATGTCGACGACATTCATTTGTCATCTCCCGGGACTGCGGGCCGTATTAGCGCGCTACGACGTAGTGTAGTAGGCCAATTCAGCGGCCGCTACCCTCCGGACCCGTCGAAATCGTTTCGTGGAGTGTCATGGACGCGCCGTAGATGCCAGCGTGGATTTCCGCAGATGCGACAACAACACCGATGCGCCGGTTCGGGTATTAGGCGAGCGGGTCAGACGTGGGCCGTGCGGGATTCCTCGGCAAGCAGGTCACCGGAGACCTCATTTGCCTTGCGGCCGACGAGGTACCACGTGCGCATGATGCCCTTGCCCTTGACCTCGATGCGCCCGCGCTCATGCAGCACGAACTCGTCCTTCAGGCGCTCGTACATATCGTCGGGAACTTGAATCTGCCCCACCGAGTCCGTGGACTCCATCCGGGACGCGACATTGACCGCGTCGCCCCACACGTCGTAGAAGAACCGCCGAGCACCCACGACACCCGCGACCACGGGGCCGCAGGCCATGCCTACCCGCAGTGGCACCGAGAGGCCGTGCGGATCCTTCAGTTCGGCAGCGACATCAGCCATCTCGATGGCAAAGTCTGCCAGCGCCTGCACATGATCGGGCCGGGGCCGAGGAACCCCGCTGACGACCATGTAGGAATCGCCACTGACTTTGATTTTCTCCAGCCCGTGTTTATCCACCAGTGCGTCGAACGCGCCGTATAGGCGGTCCAGGAACTGCACCAGGTCGCATGGAGCGGTGGTGCTGGCGCGCTCGGTGAAGCCGACGATGTCGGCGAACAGAACCGAGGCCTCGTCGTATGCGTCGGCGATGACGTTTCGCTCGGGGTCTTTGAGCCGATCCGCGATGCTGGCCGGCAACATGTTGGCGAGCAAGGCCTCGGAACGCTCGTACTGCGCTTCCATGACCGATTCGGCGCGTGCGGTATCACGCAGCGCGAACCACACCGTCACGACGATCATCACGCAGGCGGAGACGGCTGTGACGACGAAGCCCATCGACTGGGCCCAGGCCGGCTGAAGCCCGGTGTCGTGCGGAACCAGGAACTCCAGCGCGATGACCAGACCGGCGGCGATTGCCGCCAGTGTTGCCGCCAACACAATGTGTTCAATCCCCAGCAGCAGCACCACCAGACAGACCGCGACCAGCAAGAAGAACTGAGCGCCTGAATCGGTGCCCACGTCCCAGATGGTGGCGGAGATCGTGACATAGGCTGCGCCGATAAACGTGAGCGGCGCAACCAATTCTCCGAAGCGCTGTAGCCATGGGACAAACGCAAAGATCATCGCGGCGGTGATGTTGATCGAGGTGATTTGCCAGATCCATGCTCCGGTTACCACTTGCACGAACACGAAGCTCGAGCTCACCATCACGGCCAGCCAGGCGGCAATCGTGAGTATCCGGGCCCGGCGGGCGTTGCTGTCGGCGTAGTGCTGATTGCGGTCGCGGGATTGTTCGCGCACGGCCGCGACACAGTCTGGGCGGCGCTCCGAGCCATCCGTCCCTGCTGATAGAGCACCGCATTTTTTCGCGGCCACGACCAAAGCCTATCCGGTGGCGTCGTCAAGCAGTAGCGCACCGAGACAACCGTCAAGGACGCCATCGACTTTTAGATCGGTAAACATTTGAATCACGACCCGATCGCCCGATCGGACAGCGTCGGGCTCGCCGGATGTGGTAGTGAGGTTCCCGATGCGCTCCGCCCAGCGCGTCGACGGCGCGTGGGCGGGACCGGTTGGGGATTGATGGGAGGCGACCCGATGGCGTTTGTGATGGCGGTTCCGGATGTATTGCTGATGGCGGCCGATGATGTGGCGGGCATCGGTTCGGCTCTGGCCGAGGCCAATTCGGCGGCGGCGGCCCCCACGACGGGTGCTCTGGCCCCGGGTGCTGACGAAGTGTCGGGGGCGGTGGCGGCAGTGTTTTCTCGCCACGCCCAGGCCTATCAGACGCTCAGCGCGCAGGCGGCGGGGTTCCATGAGCGGTTCGTGCAGGCCTTAAACGGCGCCTCGGGGTCGTATGCTGCCGCCGAAGCGGCCAACGCCTCGCCCTTGCAGGGGGCGCTCAACGCGATCAACGCGCCCACCGAGGCGCTGATGGGTCGCCCGCTGATCGGTAACGGCACCAACGGCACCGCAGCGCACCCCGGTGGCGGAGAAGGGGGACTGTTGTACGGCAACGGCGGCAACGGCTTCGACAACAGCGCAAACCCCGGGGCGGCCGGCGGGGCCGGCGGGGATGCCGGGCTGATCGGCAATGGCGGGTCCGGTGGGTCCGGTGGGGCCGGAGCGACCGGCGGGGCCGGGGGCCACGGTGGGTTTTTGCACGGAAACGGTGGTTCGGGCGGGGCCGGCGGGGTTGCCGCCGTGGCCGGCGGAACCGGCGCCAACGGCGGGACTGGCGGGTCTACCGGGCTGATCGGGGCCGGTGGGGCAGGCGGGGCCGGCGGGGCCGGCGGGGACGGCGCGAGCGGCGGGAGCGGCGGCAACGGCGGGGGTGGCGGGAATACCGGGTTTGTCGGTGGCGGTGGGGCCGGTGGAGCCGGC
>Ga0210389_10002782_pt1 | contig 13695 bp, 16 predicted proteins | sample IncBWH28OmetaG_FD_160127 | JGI IMG/M metagenome (GOLD analysis project Ga0210389, IMG submission 160127) | Forest soil microbial communities from Barre Woods Harvard Forest LTER site, Petersham, Massachusetts, United States - Inc-BW-H-28-O ...
GAACAAACCTCCGCCATTTGCCAACCAATTATGTTAACTATATGCTCAAAATCCCATATCCAATGCCTCCATTGTTGATAACCCGCGTTTTTCTGTAATTTTAAGCTTTGCACACCTGAATAGTTACTATATTTTTTATTTCGGGCGGGAATTGTTTGAGAATGCAAGCCACTTTAACTTATTCGTCCCGCCAGTCCTTTCCGCTGTACACGCCGCCTTTTTGCGGCATTTTGCTTGCTTTTATGCTAAATTGTTTAAATATGTCAGCCAGGCTGGTTACACGGCGAGCATCAACGTTATTGAGAACCGCGCCAAGCACCGGGCGGCAGTAATCCGTGCCGAGAAACCTACACGGAATGCATAAACCGTAATTTACAAAAAAATAGTTACCGATGATAAAATAATCTCCGCCCACATCGGGGGGCAGGCAATTTGATATAAGCATTCCTTTTAACGCCTCTTTTTTGCAATAAGCGGAGTCGGTTATATTATAAACGGTAAACTCAAATAATGGAGTTGGGAATGTTTTGTAGACGCTGAGATAGGAATTATCGATAACCGGTTTGTTGCGCCATAAAAACAGCACGCCTATGGGCTTAACTGAATCGGTTTTGGCCCCAACAAACGCTTTGAACTGATAATTCCACAATGCAAGCGTATCCGGCTGATACGAATAATCTTTTAATGCAGAAGAGGAAATTATAGTTCCGCCAGGCAATACGTCAGTGTATTGCGCAAATACTGCATTATTTATTTGAGCAGCGAAGCAGATAGCGAATAATAAGAAAAATCGTCTCATCATTACCAGGTTTAAAGGGAATCACTAATATAAAGCAACGAGCGTAAGTATTATTAAAAAAACTGTTTCAGGAATCCTTTATTTTTAATAAGCCTTTTATTGGAAGCCGGTTAATAAATTATCATGATTATTTTTTTGTTTTAAACATTTGTTTAAGTCAATTGTTTAATTTAGATTTGCCTGGAATTTAACAGGATGACTAAAGCCAACATCGACATCTCCACGGAGGAAAAGCTTAAAGAAGCTGCAAGGGTTGTGTTTACGCGAAAGGGCTTTGCAGCCACTACCGTGCGCGACATAGCGGCTGAGGCGAATATTAACCTGGCCCTGGTGAACTATTATTTTCGCAGTAAGGAAAAGCTGTTCGACCTGATCATGGCCGAAACCATTCAAAAACTTTTTGAAAAGATCAGGCCGATAATTTATGATGAGACCACATCCATCACTGAAAAAATTGAAAGTATCGTCGATCATTACCTCGAGCTGCTGATCGCAAATCCGGATTTTCCGCTTTTTATTGTCAACGAGCTCCTATCGGGCGCAAAACGCTTGCCTATCATGACCGATAATGGCAAAATGTTTCTCAATTCCTATTTTGTAAAACAGCTGGCTATGCTGCAAACGGAGGATAAAATAAAGTTCCACCCGGTAAATATTATCATGAATATGATCGGGATGATCATTTTTCCTTTCCTGGCCAGGCCCCTGCTATTAAAATCGGGCGCCCTGGGCGAAAAAGAATTCAGGGCGATCGTAGAGGAACGCAAAAAGCTGATCCCCCTATGGCTCACACAGATCACTAATTTATAACGAATTTAACTACCGCAATAAAATATGCTTATGTACCACGCAAACAATAAAAACTGGTTTAAATACCTGGTCTTGTTAACAGTGGCAAGCCTTTACGTACCCGTTGCCAAAGCGCAATCGTCGCCCCTCACGATACAAGAATGTTATCAGCTGGCGCGAAAGAACTATCCGCTGATCAAACAGCGCGACCTGATCACCAAAACGAAAGATTATTCGGTTTCCAATGCCTCAAAAGGCTATTTGCCGGCATTCTCGGTTAACGGGCAGGCCACTTATCAATCCGCTGTAACTACTTTCCCGTTCACTATTCCCATCAAAGGCTTCACATTGCCGCAATACAGCAAGGATCAATACAAAATAGACGGTGAAGTTGACCAGGTGATCTATGACGGGGGCGTTATCAAAAATCAAAAACAAACTGCCGAGGCCAACGAAGTCATACAACAGCAAAGCCTTGAGGTGGAATTATATGCTTTGTATGACCGCGTGAACCAGTTATTTTTTGGGGCGCTGCTGATTGACGCACAACTGAAACAAAATGATCTGCTGAAACAGGACGTGCAAAACGGCATCGATAAAGCCAAAGCCCAGGTGGCAAACGGCACCGCTTACCGCAGCAGCGTTGATGAACTGGAAGCGCAATTGCTGCAGACCGATCAATCGCGAATTGAGCTGTTAGCAAACAAAAAGGCTTATTTAGATATGCTGAGCATATTTATTAACCGCCCTGTTGACGACAATACCGCGATTGAAAAGCCCGCCGCTCCGATGATGGCCGATACCGTAAGCCGCCCGGAGCTATTATCTTACGATTATCAGAAAAAGACGTATGACCTGCAGAACGACTTGCTAAAGGCACAGCTGCGCCCCAAATTCAGTTTTTTTGTGCAAGGCGGATACGCCCGCCCGGGCCTGGACCCCTTAAGTAATAATTTTCAATGGTATTATATCGGTGGACTGAAGCTTTCCTGGAACTTTGCCAGCCTGTACATGCTGAAAAATCAGCGGCGCATCATCGATATCGATAAACAAAACCTCGATATTCAAAAAGAAACTTTCCTGTTTAATACCAACCTCACCCAAAAACAGCAAAACGCCGACATTGCGAAGTACGAGGAACTGATGAAAACCGACGACCGGATCATCGCCATGCGCGAATCGGTTAAAAAAGCGGCAAGCGCCCAACTGGAGAATGGCGTATTGAGCGCACACGACTATATCACCCAGGTGAATGCGGAGGACCAGGCGAGGCAGAACCTTATTTTACACGAAATGCAATTGCTGCAGGAGCAATACAGCTACCAAAACACCATCGGCAATATTAAAATCCAATAACAAAAACGCTTTATATAAAATATAGATGAAAACCCGGATCTTACTATACTTAGCCCTGTTACCTGCCTTGATGGCGGGATGCAGCTCGAAAAACAACGTTTCGGACGCGGAAGGAACCTTTGAGGCGGATGAAGTGATCGTCTCCGCGGAAGTTCCCGGCAAGATCATGTCGCTAAACCTGGATGAAGGCTCGATACTGAAAAAAGACAGTACTGTGGGCGAGATCGACTCCATTCCCCTCGAATTGCAAAAAGCCCAGCTGGAAGCTACGATTGGCGCTCTGAATCAAAAAACAACGGATGTAAGACCGGCTGTACAAGAATTAAAGGACCAGATTGCAGCACAAAAAGCCCAGTTGAATGACGATTTCCTGGAAAAAGCCCGAACCGAAAAACTGATAAAGGCCGACGCCGCAACAGCGAAACAACTCGACGATATCAATACCGCAATAGCGGTACTGCAAAGGCAAATTGTAGCAAACGAGCAACAAATAAAGGTAACCGAAACAAACACCGGCACGCAAAATAATACGGTATTAAGTGAGTACAAACCTTTGCGTAAATCGGTCGCCGAAATTGATGACCAACTGAAGCGAACCAATATCAAAAATCCAATCAGTGGTACCGTATTAACCAAATACGCCATGGCAGGTGAAGAAACATCCATAGGAAAGGCTTTGTATAAAATTGCCGATGTATCGGTGATTACCTTGCGGGTTTACATTACCGGTACGCAACTGGCACAGGTAAAACTGGGGCAAAATGTAAAGGTTTTGGTGGATAGCACCGCCAGCACCTACCGCACTTATCCGGGGGTGGTCACGTTTATTTCGGATAAAGCGGAGTTCACTCCAAAAACCATTCAAACTAAAGATGAGCGCGCCAACCTGGTGTATGCGGTTAAAATACACGTGAAAAATGACGGCTACTTGAAAATAGGCATGTATGGCGAGGTGAAATTTTAACTAATCAATTATGCAACCCGTTGTCGTAGAAAATATCATCCAGAATTACCGCACCAAAAAGACGGCAGTGGAAGCCCTGAAAGGCATTTCCTTTACCGTCGACCGGGGCGAGATATTCGGCATTATCGGACCCGACGGCGCGGGCAAAACCTCGTTGTTCCGCATCCTAACCACCCTCCTGCTGGCTGAAAGCGGCAAAGCCACGGTTGATGGGTTTGACGTGGTAACCGATTACAAGCAGATACGCAATCGCATCGGTTACATGCCGGGTAGGTTTTCATTATACCAGGACCTTTCTGTTGAAGAGAACCTGGAATTCTTTGCTACCATTTTCAATACTACCATCCGGCAGAATTATGACCTGATCAAAGACATTTATCAGCAAATCGAGCCTTTTAAGGATCGCAAAGCCGGCGCTTTATCGGGAGGCATGAAGCAGAAGCTGGCGTTATGTTGTGCGTTGATACACAAACCTTCTGTGCTTTTTTTAGACGAACCCACTACCGGCGTAGATGCCGTATCACGCAAGGAATTTTGGGAAATGCTGCACCGGCTGAAAGAACAGGGAATTACCATCCTGGTGTCAACCGCGTATATGGACGAAGCCAGCCTATGTGACCGCGTGGCGCTCATCCAAAAAGGTGAATTACTATCCGTCGATACGCCAAAAAACATTATCGGTCAATTTAAAAAGCCTTTATGGGCCATCCGGGCCGACGAAATGTATAAGCTGATGAATGATATTGCGGCTGATCCGGCCGTTGAAAGCTGTTACCCCTTCGGCCAATACCATCACGTCGTTTTTAAAACGCAGGAAAAACGTCGTCAAACGCTGGAAGAGATTGCAAAGGGCGGGGACCATGCAAATGTGGAGATAAAGCCCATCGAGCCAAACATCGAAGACTGCTTTATGGCATTAATGAACAATTGAAATGGCAAAGGAAAAAGTGATAACCGCTCATGAGCTAACCAAACGTTTTGGGGATTTTGTTGCCGTAAGCAAAATCACTTTCGACGTGGAGAAGGGTGAGATATTTGGTTTCCTGGGCGCAAACGGGGCCGGCAAAACCACCGCTATGCGCATGCTCTGTGGTTTGTTGATGCCGACATCGGGACAGGCAACCGTGGCCGGTTTTGATGTATTTAAACAGACAGAACAAATAAAAAAGAGCATCGGGTACATGAGCCAGAAGTTCTCGCTTTATGAGGATCTGACCGTTGCGGAAAACATCCGGTTTTATGGGGGGATTTACGGCTTAAGGGACGAAGCTATCAAAGAAAAAAGCGCCACGCTCATCAAGCAATTGCACCTTGACGGCCAGGAAAAAACGCTGGTGCGGGCGCTGCCGCTTGGCTGGAAACAAAAGCTGGCTTTTTCCATCGCCATTGTGCACGATCCGGCAATAGTTTTTTTGGATGAACCAACAGGCGGCGTTGACCCGGTTACCCGGCGCGAGTTTTGGGGACTGATCTATGAAGCCTCGGCGCGGGGCATTACCATCTTTGTTACCACGCATTACATGGATGAGGCTGAATATTGCAACCGGGTATCCATCATGGTCGACGGAAGAATTGACGCGCTGGATACGCCAGCCAACCTGATGAAAGATTATTCAGCGGCGTCAATGGACGAGGTGTTTTTGCAATTGGCGAGAAAAGCGATTCGAAGTGGTGATTAGTTTAACACGGTGACTTGTCCAGCTTAAATATTTTAACACAGAGAGCGCAAAGAATGCACAAAGAACACAAAGAAGAAAATGAAAAAATCTCCGTGTCACTCTGTGCCTCCTCTGTGGCCTCTGTGGTTAAAAAAAGGTAATCTATAAACGATGAAGCAATTTTTGATTTTTGTAAAAAAGGAATGGCTCCATATCTGGAGGGACCGGCGCACGTTGTTCATCCTCATCTGGATGCCTGTGGTGCAGATCATCCTGTATGGCTTTGCCCTTACCAACGAGGTTAAAAACTCAAATATTGCCATTTTCGACCAGTCGCGCGATGTGGCTTCGCTTGCCATTTCAGATGAAATTGCCGCCAGCCGTTATTTTAACCTGGTTAAAAACGTGTATTCCTATAAAGACATTGGCGCCACCTTCAGGCAGGGTAAGATCAGGATGGCCATCGTATTCCCGCAAAATTTCAGGAACGATCTTTTGCATACCAACAGTGCGCAGATACAGCTCATCGCCGACGCATCCGACCCCAACACGGCCAATACGCTCACCAATTACGCCCAGTCTATCATCAACGATTACCAGCAATCGCTAAATCAAAATCAGCAATTGCCTTATAACATTAAAGCCCAGGTGCGCATGCTGTACAACCCTGAATTAAAAGGCGCTTACAGTTTTGTTCCGGGTGTAATGGCATTGGTGCTCATGCTGGTTTGTACCATGATGACCTCTATCGCAATCGTCCGCGAAAAAGAAATGGGCACCATGGAAGTGATATTGGTTTCGCCGTTAAAACCGTTTCGCATCATCATTGCCAAAGCCGTCCCCTACCTGTTTGTTTCGCTGGTTAACATTATCACCATATTGCTTTTGAGCGTGTATGTGCTGGGCGTGCCTATTGTCGGCAGTCTGTGGCTGTTAATGGCCGAAAGCACCTTGTTTACCATTACCTCGCTTTCGCTGGGCATATTGATCTCCAACGGCGCCAAAACACAGCAATCAGCCATGTTTACCTCCATGATGAGCTTGTTTTTGCCCACGCTGCTGTTTAGCGGCTTTTTGTTCCCGATCGAGAACATGCCCATGCCGCTGCAGGTAATTTCGAATGTGGTTCCCTCAAAATGGTTTTATATCATCATCAAAGACATCATGATAAAAGGCCTTGGTTTTGGCGCGGTTTGGGAAGAGACACTCATACTGGTGGGCATGACCGCCATATTACTGGGTATAAGTATTTATAAATTTAAGATCAGGCTGGCATGAGGATGTTAAAATTTTTACTGCAGAAAGAGCTGAAGCAGATCTTCCGCGACCCGGCCATTATCATTATCTTATTTATCATGCCCACCATACAGTTGCTGATACTGCCGGCCGCAGCTGACTATGAAATAAAGAACATTAACCTGGGGGTAGTCGATCATGATCATTCGGAGTATTCGCGCAAAATGGTAGAAAAGATCACCTCGTCAGGTTATTTCAGGCTCAGGGATTACAGCCCATCGTTTAAACAGGGTTTAAACGCGATAGAGACCGACAAAACGGACCTGATCCTTGAAATTCCGGCCAACTTTGAACGCGACCTGGTGAAGGATAACGAATCAACATTATTTGTCGCTGTCGACGCGATCAATGGCGTAAAGGCCGGGCTGGGCGGCGCGTATTTACAGCAGATCCTCGGCGACTACAACAACGAGATCAGGACGCAGTGGATACAAAACCCGCGCATGAGCCCGCAGCCGGTTATCGATGTCACTTCATCCGATTGGTACAACCCGAACATGAACTACAAAGCATTTATGGTGCCCGGAATCCTGGTATTGCTGGTCACCATGATCGGTTCTTCGTTTGCATCAAACAACATCGTCCGCGAAAAAGAAATGGGCACTATCGAGCAGATCAACGTGAGTCCCATCAAAAAATATCAATTTATACTTGGCAAGCTTATTCCCTTTTGGATCCTGGCGCTCAGCGTGCTTACTATCGGTTTTATCATTGCGCGGGTAGTGTATGGTATTGTACCTGTGGGAAGCTATTTCACCGTTTATGTATTCGCGTCTATCTACCTGGTCGCCGTTTTGGGGCTGGGTTTATTATTATCAACTTATGCGCAAACCCAGCAGCAATCCATGCTGGTTTCGTTTTTTGTAACCATGATTTTTAACCTGATGAGCGGCCTGTATACACCCATCGAAAGTATGCCGGGTTGGGCACAATGGATCGCCCGGTTTAATCCCGTTACCTATTTTATCCAGGTAATGCGCATGGTGGTGTTAAAAGGCAGCAGCCTGGGCGATATCCGGGTGCACATTTTTATCATCCTCGGCTTTGCGCTGTTTTTTAATACCTGGGCGATATTGAATTACAGGAAGCGGACGGGCTAAAAAAATTCGCCCGTTCAAGTGTCCACACTTGAATGCTTTTCTGTATGAGCGTCCACGCTCACGATCATGAATGGGTTTACTTGTACGTTAGGATGTCCAAGCTATCGCGTGAGCGTGGACGCTCACAACTTTATGTGTTCAAGTGTGGACACTTGAACAGGCGGGATTGGCACGCTCAGGACGGCATCTCAGCCACCCTCCGCCTGCATTAACCCAACAAAGGGTTAACACAACTTAACATATTTCAATGTTAACCCAAATTAAATACCTGATAATTAATAATTTACAAAAATGAGGGTTAACGCAAAAAAGTTATTTTTTTTCCTCTTTCGTACCATCCCAAAACCGCCCGTTCAAGTGTCCACACTTGAATGCTTTTCTGTATGAGCGTCCACGCTCACGATCATGAATGGGTTTACTTGTAGGTTAGGATGTCCAGGCTATCGCGTGAGCGTGGACGCTCACAACTTTATGTGTTCAAGTGTGGACACTTGAACAGGCGGGATTGGCACACTCAAGACGGCATCTCAGCCGCCCTCCCTCGCATCAACCCAACAAAGGGTTAACACAACTTAACATATTTCAATGTTAACCCCAATTAAATATCTGATAATCAATAGCTTATAAAAAACAAGGGTTAACCTAAAAAAAGATACATTTTTTCTTTAAACTATTGCATAAATACAGATTATTCTTTATTTTTACATTTAAAATAAAGATTGTCATGAACAGCGAAACAACAGCCCTAACCAATTTTACTACTACGAAGGAAAAAATCGACCGCGTATTTGCTCTCGAAAAAATCACGCCAAAAGATGTTGAAGATTTCAACCAGCTTGAACGCGAATACTTTAACGAAATTGCCACCAAAAGATTGGAGCCTTTAAAAGGCGCACAAAGGGATAACTTTTTAAATAAAGTAGAATCGATCTTTTCTGCAAATACAAAAAACAGCGTTTGGGAATACAACCACCTGGTAATTACCAATTTCATCTCGAAATTTATGCGCGAACATGGCATCATGCCCCCTAAAAACTGCATCGTGGAACAAACCGGCCTCAGCCGGCAAACGGTTGCTAAACATTTTAAAGAATACACATCGCACCCTGAATTTACCGCAGAAATAGAGCAATTTAAATTTATGGCCAACAATATCCTGGCTACCGTTTTTAAATATGCCAGCAGGGGCGACATGCGGGCCGCCCGGCTTTATCTCGAAATGGTCGGCGCCATCAATAAAAAGCAAAATACCGTGGTGAACGAGCAAAACAACTATATCCAGATAAACAATACCATATTAAGCCAGGAAAACCTGAAGCAGCTAACCGCCGAGCAGCTAAACCAGATGGAAAGCTTTATTACGAATAATGGGTATGTAAAAAATGCGCGGCCGTTGGAGATAACGGAGAGCATAAGGGTATGAACGGGATTGTTGCTGGTGACGCGCTTTAACGGCATCGGATACAGTCTCCGGATATAGTGATAAGTGGGTAGAAAAGATGGATAACGGATTCCTGTGAGGCGCCCCGGTTGCAATTCAAATTGTCGCTAACCGGCTAATTTTGGCTAAAGCCCTTGTCGCTTTGTTATCTAACCGTCCCTTAAAGTGGCTGTTGCACAACGTTAATTGATTGATTAATGCCGCGTTAGCGGCTACCTCTTTGTAGCAACGATCCAACCCCAGATAATTGCCGCGTCAGCGGCTACCTATTGATTATGAATATCATGTCGAAATAATAGGTAGCCGCTGACGCGGCATAAAAACATATGTGATCTGTGCTACAAAGAGGTAGCCCCGATGGGGCATTGCAGTCTGCCATAACTGATGAATGTGATTTTCTGCATAAACTTCTGTTGTGCAACAGCCTCTTAAAAGGGACGGCAATGAATCGCTGATATTATATATTCATTGCCGTCGGTTTTAACCGACGGGTAAAAGAGTTACCAAAACGCGGCTTTAGCCAAAGTCCGCCGATTGCCGCCCGGAAAAAGATACTTAGCGACAATTTGATTTGCCGCCACGCTCGCCACCGCCTCAACATTTTATGAAATATTATTTAGTTTTGTGTAGTAACGCACATTACGATGAAAAATTTAGAACGCATAACCCTCAACCCGGATGTAATGGGTGGCAAGCCATGTATTAAAGGCCTAAGGATGACGGTTGGGACTATTATTGGCCTTTTGGCTTCCGGCCTTACTATCGAGGACGTTTTAAAAATGTACCCCTATCTGCAAATCGAAGATATTATGGCTGCTTTGTCCTATGCGGCCTGGCGTTCCGAAGAAATAGAAGTTCCGCTGGCAACTGCATGAAACTGTTGATAGATATGAACTTATCTCCCGCCTGGGTTGAAGAATTTAAAAGTCAGGGTTTTAAATCTGCTCATTGGTCAACTATTGGCAAACCTGATGCCCCTGACCATTCCCGCCTTTGTTGGTGTTGTCACCAACAAACCGTGGTGCCCGGGTATGCCCGGATTTGAAAATAATTTAATGGACAACTTCGATATATAAAACTAATCCAGTAGGTTCTTGTAAATGCTTGAAACATGGTCCTTGTTGGTGAAAACACCAACAAGGGCGGAAATATTGAAGTATCAATTCGCAGGGCTCCGTTACCTTAAAGCTAATCACCTTTGATAGCTTTTTGGTTGACATAGGTTTTAGCAGTGTATCAATTTCTTTCAGAAAGTGATGGAGTTCTAACCCTGTAAAATTTGTATTAATGAGATCGACGAGTGGGCTTTTTACCCCCGGCGCGTAAAAAACAAATCCCAATGCTTCGCAGGATTGCCATTCCGCATCGGTAATCACATGGTTAACAGAAGATGCAGAAGCTGACATAAACAATTTTGGGGTAAAAATATAAATTTTATAAAAAGTAGTCGTGTATGAAATCAATCAGCTGCGGAGTGTCCTGGTCCCTTTTCTCGCGCGAGAACGCAGCGCTGGCTTAAGGTGGCGGGTTCTCGTGCGCCGCTTTCAGGTAACAAACTATGAGGACACCAGTGCAAATGCGTTGCTAATTACTTTATTTAAATATTTCCCGCCTTTGTTGGTGTTGTCACCAACAAACCGTGGTGCCCGGGTATGCCCGGATTTGAAAATAATTTAATGGACAACTTCGATATATAAAACTAATCCAGTAGGTTCTTGTAAATGTTTGAAACATGGTCCTTGTTGGTGAAAACTCCAACAAGGGCGGAAAAGCCGAAAAACCAAGTGTTATACAAGTCAGAACGCAAAATGTAACCGTTGAACATTTAAGTAAAATGGTAATTTCAAGTACCGGGACTTATACCGAAGTATTGAAAAAGGGTGCATTGATTGTAATTGATGAGGATAAAAAACGAATAAGGATACTTTCATTATAATTGTGAAACTTCGGTGCAGTAAGGCCGAACGCGCGTCATCGGAGTCAAAGACTCCACGCATAACTAATTCGTAGACGCAGTCTACGAACAGCGGGGCGGTTTAGGGGGCTAGGGACTGATTGGCAAGACGGGCGAGTCGCATTTGCGAATTTGGCAGCACGTCTGACTCACGCTTGAGAGGTTCCATTTTAAACTTTACCGGTTTTCACCGGATTTAACGTAGCATTTTCTAATTTCTTGAACATAAACGATATGAAAGCCAAAACTTCCATACATTCATCAATATCGTTTATGTTCCAAAATAATTGCGTATTTATTGCGGTCTCATGGGAACCTGGATTTCTAAATGCAAACATGATGCCGGCCGACAGATGCATAAACCCGTCGTTTTCATTTTGCTCTGATTCAGTAATATTACTGTTAAACGCCAATTTCCCATTTTTGCCGAAGGCTTGAAACATCAATTTTACGCCGTCTTCTCTGCTCGAACTAATTCTTTGCACTTCTTTGTTGAACGCTTTACATGCTTCAATGACAGCGTGAAAATAGTCGCCCTTTTCAACGTAAGGTTTTGAGTGAGTAATTATCTGTTTATGGAATGATTTGCCGTTTAACAAAACATCTTTGCGATAGTTGGTTGATTGGTCCGAATACCCTGCCTCGGAGAATATTTGGTTTATATCTTCGGTCGACCCGGGTGAGACATCCAAGAGGAATCGTTTTATCAATGCCACCTTTTTATCATCGACAAGTCCTATAGTCTTGGACACATTAACTATGAAGTTAAAGATCAATTGGGCTTTTTCACTTAAACCCGATGGTGACTGATACATTCGAAATTCACCTCTGAAATATATTGGGATAATGTTTAGAATATATTCTTTTGTTTTATACGTAGGTAAATACGCGCTTTTGGTTGCTAAAAACCTCCAATCAATTTCCATGTTTTTTTTATTTTGATTTCCTATCAAGGTCTCTGCGGTGTGGCCGGTGCTGAAGGCACTTCCTGTTTATCCGTCTTTCGAATTCGGCTGAAAAAAATATTGAAAACGAGGATGATAAAACCGTTTAGGCATATATTGGCTATATAATTGTAGTACACCTGTCCTGCGATCAATGGTATTAAGGACAGCAACCATGTGACAATAATACTTGTGGCAAATAAAAATAATTCTACAAAAAAGTATATTTTAATTATAACCAATGGCTTTCGCAAAATGTACTTTACCGGATTAGTTAATTCCTTGTAAGTAGTAAATACCCCAGCGATCATTACTGCGATAAAGAACACTGAAGACGTCAGATATTGATAAATTATATATTGAACACCTTTTGGCTTATCAGAATATGAAATCAAGTTCCAAATTTTATCTTTAATCGAACTATGTTCTAAGATTTGGGTTGTTAGCAACGTCAGTTTAGATTTTGTCGCCGTATCAACGGCATTGTCTTTTAAAATTGAATGAATTTTTGACAGTATATCTAATTTGTTGTTTAAATTATAATAATATGTGAAACCAAATACATTGTCTAAAAACATTAAAAGTAAAACCGACAATGTGATTAGTAAAGCCTTCTGAAATTTCTTATTCGATTTATCTATAATAAATGAAAATACAGGCGCGAACAGTTCCATAGTGTGAAAATAAAAAGATCGGCATTAAATAGGCTCACCAAAGATAAGTAATTGATTCATATCCAGGCGCGAGCCTGAAGACATTGGCTGCTGCGCAAAGGCGACTCGTAACATCCAACCTGTCCGCCCGTCCAAACCCATACGCCAACCCAAACTGGACGGACACTACATATACTTTCTTTGTCCCCGCAGGGTCTCGCAAAGCGGACCCTGCGCCGCATGCCCGGCAGAACCGAAATGCCTGCTCCGCAGCTTGTTCACCCGCACAACATGCCACTTTGCAACGCAGGGTCTCGCAAAGCGGACCCTGCTGGAACAGTAAACAGTAAAGAATTGAATTCAACATACCAAAAAAACCGTGTTAAACGGGTCTTTTATCGACGAGGCGTATTACCTGGATAACCCCCCCGCTGTTCGTAGACTATGTCTACGAATTAGCTATGCGGGTAGTCTTCGACTACCTTCCGAATATTGGAAAGTGGCGAACTCCTTTTTTTTGCATTACCTATAGGAATAGCGCTATATTTGTTATACCAACAAATCGGTTAGCCGATTTAGAGCGTATTTTAGAGAATTATGAGAAAATCTTCACAGAAACGTGACTATTCAGGTGTGCAAAGCTTAAAATTACAGAAAAACGCGGGTTATCAACAATGGAGGCATTGGATATGGGATTTTGAGCATATAGTTAACATAATTGGTTGGCAAATGGCGGAGGTT
>Ga0210389_10002783_pt1 | contig 13695 bp, 18 predicted proteins | sample IncBWH28OmetaG_FD_160127 | JGI IMG/M metagenome (GOLD analysis project Ga0210389, IMG submission 160127) | Forest soil microbial communities from Barre Woods Harvard Forest LTER site, Petersham, Massachusetts, United States - Inc-BW-H-28-O ...
GCTCATACTCATCATGGTCAACAGTTCGCTCCGCAAAAGGCCGGATACATTTGAGCAGACTAAGGGATTCGACGCGTATGTGACGGTCGACGCCTCGGGAACTTTCGGCGAGACCACGCGGCAAGTTGGAACTCCTGCAGATGGTCCACGCGGGCGTCATCGTTTCGGACTACACAACCTTGATGGTGGAAATCCTCAAGGACAGCGCTCGACGGGAGGCAGGCGAGGTCTACGGGGCCATGGACATGGACCGGGCCAAGCTCGTGGGTCAGATCGGGCATGCGTAGGGAAATAGGTCGTCGGCTATCTTGGCTTGGGCGGGCGATGGTGGACGCGTTCGAGGAACTGTAGAACGCGAAGCCGGGTTTTCGAGAACCGTTACCGCCGTGGCCCCAAAAGGCATGACAGTTTGCTGTCGCGCTGGTCGTAGCCAACAGATCGACATGTGAGCGGTCGCACCACTATTTGACGGGCCTTTCGTCGCAACGGGAGCCAGAAGAAACACGGGCGGCGGTAGGGAAAGAAATAGGGGATCGACGGATACAGCCGAGGCACTAACTGACCGCGGAAAACTGACTATGAAAAGGAAACCACGTGCGGAGACCAGGCGACATCGCCGAAACTACTGTCAATACGCACGGCGGAGCACATCTGGAGGGTCATTCGACCCCAGAATCACCCACAGATTTCCCGGACGGGGCGAAATAAATTCTCATGTTGGGATACCAGCGAGGAGACCCGGTTGCCACAACGGTCCTGATCTGCCAGGTAAGTCCTTCCACTGGTAAGATTTTTGCGAGCCAATTCGGAAGCCTTTGGAAGCGGAGGACTTGCTTCAGAACACCCGGCTGGGCCATCATTTCCTCGAAGGCGGTACCGATCCGCGTACGATTCAGGTGCTGCCCGGTCATGGCAATCCGCTCGGAAGCGTCGGTCGGGCGCTACGCACCGAAAGCAGTTTTGAATCGATCTGGCGGGTAATTTCAGTGCCACGCGAGACTGATTGGGTGGACTGTCGTCGCAAGTTGAACCATGATGAAGCGGTTTAATTGCCCCGACTGGTCGTTGTGCTCAATCTCGTACTCGACCTTGATCAATTCATGCGTGCCGGGACGAAAGCCGACAGCCATTTCGTAAACGTCTTCGCGGCCCGTGTTGATTCCGTTTGTGGACAAATATCCGGCCCGCATGGCCGCATACCATCGAGGGGTCAGAACGCGCTTAGCTTCGATATAAGCTCCTTCCCGACGGGTAAACGGAATCACGTGATAAGACATAAGCCACCAGTTCCACTCTCCCTCAAGGTTCCAGTGACCGCGCGCAAACTGGACATCCGTACCAACGCTGTTGCCGGGCAGGCGGTTGGGATTCGCCTCCCCCGGATTGAAAAATGGCCACTGCCTGTCCAGATACGGGCCCCGTGCGCCGGAAATGCCTGCGCGCAACCCCTGCAGAATGGTATATCCCGCGCCTCCCGCCCAGTTTCCGTACTGGTCCCGATCGAATATGCTTCTGGGGTTCATGAGCGATGAATTAACAAACTGGGCGCGGGCATCCCATTTCCGCAGGGTCAGGTCAGCCTGCACTCCGGCCACGCCCATGGGCGATATCAGGCCGTAATAACCATAAAGAATCGGCATATCGACCAGAGGGTTCACGGAGTCGTCATAGCGCGAATTAAACGCGCCGACCGCCGACGCCAGTTGACCCGCGCTGATATTGATGAACCCCGATTTCCAGATTCGCGAATAGCCAAGGTGGGCGCGCAGTATCCGGGTCCTGACGCCGTGTCCCGGCGCCGTGAAGTCTTCAGTGAAATAAGGCTCAGAGTTAAACTGCACCGCACCGGAGACGGTCCAGTGCTCGTCCAGCTTCAGGAGGGGATAAACGACGGCGCGGAATGCCCCATCCAGAGGAGTCCCGTTTCTCGGACTCTCTGTAAGTTCATGAGCGTAAATGGCTTCGCCGCTGACTGTGGCGCTTACGTCGATCCCCGAACCTGCCTCCTGCGCTGACAAAGGGATCAACGGTAGGAATAATGCGAGTAAGTAACCACGCATACTTCACCTATCGGCGATTCTGACGATTTCTCGAGACTCCAGGAAGGTAACTTACATTCCTTTACATTTGGGGCGCTGGCAATGAACACGACTCCGCAGCGTCTGCGTTCCACGAATTCCCTAGCCCGTGGGTGCAGTCAGACAGATTTCGCCATTTTGAATGACCTCCGGCGAATCGAGTTAATTCTCGTCGGTATTCGATTAGCTTAGCTAAGGGCACGTCTAAACGCCCGCGCAACAAAATGATGGACGAGCTTCCATCGCGGAATGGTTGGCATGTTTGCCCGATACACGGCATGTACGTTGAATCTTTCATTGCCGGGATGCGCTTTGCTGAGATGATCGCCTGCAAATGGTACGAGCGCCGCGGGGATCGGGGAATTCAGCAAGAAATTGGGCATTAAATATACTTGACGGACCAACCGACACCCGCGTAGACTCTGCGTATCGGCGTCCACTTTGCTGATCCGCCTCCACCGGCATCTCCCACTTCCGAACTTTGCCGGTTACCAACCATACTTTGTCCATAAGCTCGATAAAAAGAATTCGATAGCCGAGCAGGTACGTCCGGAGGGCGTACTGTCTAGATCTGCGCCATACCGCCATCGACGCAGATTTCGCTGCCGTTCACGAAGGAGGAGTCGTCGGAGGCGAGAAATGCAGCCGTAGTCGCGATCTCTTCGGGTCGCCCCAGCTCCTTGCGTGGAATTGCCGATCGAAAGTACTCTTTTGCTTCTGGCGGAAGGTTTACAAAAACGTTGGTAGCAATCGGCCCGGGACTAAGGATGTTTACGCGAATCCTGCGCTCCGCAAGTTCCACTACCCACGATCGTGCGAACGATCGAAGCGCCGCCTTGCTTCCGGCATAAACGCTCAACCCTGGCATGCCCTTGAGGTGAGCTATCGAACCATTCATGATGATCGATCCACCGTCGCGCATTAGCGGGAGTGCCTTCTGCACAGTAAATAATGTGCCGCGGGTATTCAGAGAGAAGATCGAATCGAAGTATTCTTCCGTGATCGTCCCCAATGGGGCGCGGCCGCCCTGACCGGCACTGGCAAACACTACATCCACGTAGCCTTTCTCTCGTGCCACGCTGTCATAGAGGCGGTCGAGATCGGCGAGCTTCGCAGAATCGCCTTGCAATCCGATGACATTCCGCCCGATCGCCTTAACCGCTTCGTCTAGATTTTCCTTCCTCCTGCCCGTGATGAAGACGAACGCTCCTTCTTCGACAAACAGCTTCGCTGACGCCAGTGCCATTCCGGAGGTTGCCCCGGTGATCACCGCCACTTTACCGTCCAACTTACCCATGACGACTCTCCTTCTTCTCGCTTCTCGCCCTACAATTCAATGCTGGTTCGCTCGTTGGTCGAGCAGTCAGCAGGAAGCCGCGATCATCGGCACAGGCGCATCTACTTTCGCGATGAAATCCTGAACCGGACGGTTGCAGTAGGGGCACCGGTATCCCGGATAGCCGCGCAGCACGACGAGCACAACCGGTCCCTTCTCTATCACCGCCGACAACTGGATAACCTTAACCTTCGGGCGTCAATTTGAAGTCCGGGGGCGTTCACCGATGCCGGGCGCCGCTGCCGCCGGGATTGTCGCAAGTAGTGCGAGTATGTATGCGGCGAGTATTTTCATCGACACTCTTTCTTTTGCCAGGGCGATTTAGAGGCATAATGCGCCCGACACCTCTAGTTCGCGCCCGCATGTAAGAAAGTTACGGGTAAGCCGTACGAAGTTTTTTGCACAGATCGCCAGGGCGCGTTTTTGTTTGTTACTTTCGGTAAGGCCTGTTAAATTAATCGGGTTTCTTAAGAACTTCGCGGATCAGCGCCTCGGCTTCTATTCCGCCACTGTAGGGTGCAAGCGTGCAGTTCGAGTGAGAATTCCCCCGTATGAGGAGGGATACGCAGTGCTCCAGATCGCACCGGTATAGAAGGACAACTCGCTTTTCGGTCGACCTGAGGGTGTAACCTGCCTCGAAGCCTACTCAGAAGGACGACCCCGACACTTCCGCAATAAACATCTGGCTCTCTTTCCAGCCAAGCCATGTCGCGATGGTAGACCTCCTGCGCTCTGATGCGGCGGTCCGCTTCCCACGCGTTATCGTCGATCAGGTGGCGCGTTAACACCTCATGCCCCAGTTCCTCCGGAACCCGTACGATTGCCCTTGCCGCTTCGAGGCCTGAGCGGTCACCGGGGTGAAGCCGAAATAAATCTTCATTCCTTGTGGAGAGCCAAATCTGATGACCACTCCCCTGTCACGGCGTCACCTTCTGCGCCGCTATACCCAGCAGATATCCGAAACCGGGGTCCTGAATGAATGCCATTACACGCAGGCCGTTCGCCGCCCACTCCGGTTGAAGTCGACACAGCCCCTTGCCTCTCAAAGTGCATAGGAGAGCCTTTCAGTCTCCTCAACCCGGTCCGTTCGTTCAGTGTCAGGCTCGCGGCAGTCATTGTCGTTCATTCTGTCCCCGAGTTCTTTTTCGTTTGAACATCCCGGAAAGTCACGCGCGAGCCAAATTTCCAGTGAGCCGACGAAGACCACCCCAACGTCTCACGCGGCACCCTTCGTTTTACAAAGATAGTACTGCGGCTAGAGGTGGCCATTCCGGAGGAGAGCAAATGCGCCTTGCAAGGTTCAAATAATGCCGGTCCGACAAGGGTCACCGAGCGTTGTCTCCGATGAGCATAGCACGGGAAAACACCTTTGCTCCGTAACTTCACGCGAAGTACAAACGAACGTATATCATCGGGCTGAGCGCCCAATGAGGAGAACCAATGTTTCCAGTAAAAGTCGGTGCCTTGATACCTCTACTTGCTGCCTTGGCGATTGCTCAAATCAGCGACGCCGATTACAAGGCCCAGATGCAGTCGATCGGGCCGAATCTTACCGCCATTCGTGATGCCGCTGATGCTGCTGCAGCCGCACCTGCCGCCAGGAACCTCGTGGAGACATTCAATAAGGTGGCCGCATACTGGCGGGCGAAAAACGCCCCGGACGCGGTTAGCTTTGCCGAGACCGCGCGCGATGCCGCCGTGGCAATCGCTGACGGACAAGGCGACAAAGCCGCGAACCTAATGAAGCTGCAGCAACAGTGCGGCGGTTGCCACGCAGCGCACCGCGCAGGTGGGCGGGGCAATTTCACGTTTAAATAAAGCAGGGCGCCCAGAAGGCCTTTGGCTGATCAACCTCGTCTAAAGAGCGGGCCGCGAATGAGAGGAGATGGCTGGCCAATCAGCCGAAGAGTCCGGCGCTCATGGCACTGTTGTGGGGCTGACGCATACGGTTAATCCGCCTCGAATTGCGAACTGCGTGTGGTCGAATTATTTGAATGACCGGCAGGTGGAGAGTTCTTACCCCTCGTGCGCGGGTAGACGAGCGTCACTGCCCAGATTTTTGCCTTCGCCCGCCGGCCTGTCGCGACGATTCGCTTCAGACATCTCCGAGGTCTCCCGGTTTTCGTGCATAGAGTTTCGAGACGTGCTTGGGGTCCCTGACTACTCAGGGCCGACCAGCAACTCGCGTTAACGCTGCTTGTCGTGTTGCCTTCCGCCGCGGTGTCTCACGGTTGCCCGGGCATAGAGCAGCCCAACTCGCCATCTGCTCTGGAGTGGGAAACGCAGACACATCCGTTCCCGTCTCCGCCAGAATCGCCGCGGCCGATAGTTCGCCGATATCAACCATAGTCTGAACTAATCGAAATGCATCGTTGAACACCGGCATCTGCATGCGCCGCATGATCTCCGCGTCCAATTCCTCGAGTTCCTCTTCCCGACAGGCGAGATGACGGAAGCAACTGCGGATAAGAAATCTTTCGTGTTCACTCATCCGATGCTGCTGGAGGGAGTCTATCAGCTGTGGGATCTTACGTTGTTGCGGTCCAGACCGCCAGGTCAGCGATTTGTTCTGGTGTTACATCTCCAACCAGCAGCGCAACTGCGGACTTATAATGGGCCTTACGAAGATTAATGGGCCTTACGAAGATGTTCGAAAAATAACAGGTGGAAGTGAAATCGATTCCGAAGGTTCGAGCGCCATCCGCCGGGAAATTTCCGGACACGTCAAGTGATGCTTCGCTTGGTATCCCAGTGACTAGTCTAACTTGCAACGCACCGGATGCGAACAGCAGCCAAGGTGACGTCGCTCAAGAGGCAACTGCCACAGAACTGGACACTCTGATGACACTCTATCAGCAAGCCGATGCCGTTGCTACGACTGCCCTTATCGCGACGGTCGGCCCCGCCCTTCTTCGCTACTTCCTGTATCATTGCCGAGACCGAGAGGAGGCTGCGGATTTTTTGCAGGAGACCTGGCTGCGCATTCATCGCGTCCGGCACACGTATCGACCAGGTGAGTCGGTACTTCCCTGGATTTATGCCATCGCTCGCCATGTTCGTGTGGATGGATACCGCAAGAAGCGCCGACTTGAGTCCCATGAACACTTAATGGATATCGTCCCCGAATCGGCGTGCCTACCCGCCTTGGCTCACCCCGGTCTGACAGATTTCGCGACGCTTGTCGCCGAACTTCCGTCCGCGCAGCGAGAGATTATCACGATGTTGAAAGTATCAGGAATGAGCCTCGAAGAGGTTGCGCAGGCCACCCGATCTTCCGTTGGGTCTGTGAAACAAAAGGCGCACCGCGCTTACGAAAAGCTCCGGGCGTTAAAAGCGAAGTCGGGGAGCCAGAGGACAGTCCAGCCCGGGAGGAACTTCCGAGATGAAATCTGACGAATTACCGGTGGTTCAGGAACGCATCACACGCCAGATCCTCGCGAACTTGCGCCCGGTCTCACCGTTGCGCCGGACTGGCGTTCTCGTCGCCACTCTACTGTTGATTGGCGCAGCTATCGTTGCTACGGGCGCATGGCGTCAGGGTACGGCTGGAATCCGTGCCGAATCCGGCTTGCAGTCCATTGTCGTTCTCAGTCTGCTTGCGATTGCGCTGCTTGCGGGCGCGATGCTCACTGCCGGATGGATGGTACCGGTTGCGCGGTATTCCCCTTCGCCAGCTGCAGTCCTGACTGCGATAGTTCTTTCTCTGCTCATCTCGATCGTGCTTCTGTTTCGTCATGCGTCGGCCCCGAACTTCCTGGACAGGGGAATAATCTGCTGGCGAATCGGACTGCCATATTCGTCCAGTGCTGCTTTGTTGTCAGTTCTCATCCTCCGTCGCGCGGCATGGCTCTCGCCTGTAGCGCTGGGGACTGCAACAGGTATGAGTGCGGGACTAACTGCGATGACTGTTCAGGAGATCTACTGCCCGATTCTTAGCATCGAGCACATCGCCGCCTTCCACTTGGGAACCGTACTTTCTTCAGCGCTAATCGGCACAATATTAGGGCTAACTGTGCCTCATGGTCTTCAACAAATGAAACGAATAATGAAAACGAAAGCGTCTGGAATCCAAAACCCGCCGAGAAGATGAGGCGGCGAAGTTCTTTGAGACAGCACTCGAGTTGATCAATCAGGAAGCTCGACACACTGTGGTTTGTAATTGCGATTAGGGCCATCGACCTTTCGTCTGTTCGACGCATTCGCGGACGAATCCAGCCCGCAGATTTGAATGTGATCGAGCACCTATTGGGTGGCAGGCGCAAAGTCGCGCTGATCCCGTTGGCCTTGGAAGAATCTCGAAGACACTAAACCGAGGGACCGGGCAGTTCAAGAGCAGGTAACGAACTAACCGAATACTCCGGCTGATCCAGAAATGGCTGAAGGCGGGCGTTGAGGAAACGAACTTATTTTCTGCTGTGGCCGAGTGTGAGCACAAACAGCCGCGTGCGGCAATACTTGCTGGTTTGCGGATCGCGCACCATCGGGCCGGAGCCGTAGTCTATTCCTCACGTCAGGATCAATGTCAAGGATCAGTTGCTCCGTTGGCCGGTTTTCAGGTGATCACCATTGGCCGGTTTTGGGCGACGCCCCCGAGACTCTCAAACTGTTGAATGGGGAATGGTGTGTGTCGGGTTCAGACATCGGCGTAGTGACGAGAACGTTTCGGCGGTCGCGAATGCTCGCATATCCGCATCGTCATGGCGGAGAAGAAAGGAGCCAAAGGCGGAGGTCAGGCCAGCCGGCCAGGGTCGGCGGAGTAGTGGTTCGCCACACCCGTGAATACTTCCACGACCCGGGGGGCAAACTGCCTTCCGGCGAATTCGCGCAGGATCGAGATTGCCCGTTCGTGGCTCATTCCCGGCGATAGGGCCGGTCGGTGGTTATCGCGTCATAGGCGTCGGAGACAAGAATGATGCGGGCGCCGAGCGGCGTCTCCTCTCAGCAGGAGGGCGAAAGGCACGAACGAGCAGGAATGCACGTGTTCTGAAGCGCATGGGCTCTTTACTCCTGTCTCTTGGTTTCGAGTCTCTGCGTCTCGAGCTTGCGCCCGTTTTCATCGATGGGAATCAGAAACTCGACGCGCTCATCCCTGTTTGCCCCAACCTCTATGGTTTGGCGAAAGAACCCAGCTGCTTTATGCCACGCCACAATTGTGTACTTACCCGCCGGGATATCCTGCAACTCGAAGTGGCCATTGCGATCGACCCTCGTATTCCATTTGTTCGGGGCGACCACGATAATCGCGGTCATGTTCGGATGCAGGTGGCAGTTGACGTATACGATACCCGGCTCTGGGAACGCCACGACCCGTGTGTCCCCCTTCGGGTAGTTCCACAGATCGAAAGTCTTCGGGCCCGACAACGAGAAAACGTTGTGAAAGATCGGATCGTTGTTGGGAAACGATACGCTCGACCCTGCCCGAATCACCAGCGTCTCGGGCGAGAAACGACGATTGGTCTGCTCCATCTTCAGCATGGGCTTCTCTTCCGCGGGCGCAGCAAACGCCTCAGCCGGAAACCGCCCCTCCAGATACACCGCCACTCGGGAGCGCTCGAACGCCAGCGGGTCTCCTTCCGGATCCGCACCCAGTTCGACCGCAGTACCCCGCTCATACATAGGCACTTGCGCGGTCACTCTCCGCTTTGTCAGCTTCTTTTTGATGACGACGGTTCCCTTAATGCTCACGGCCTGGGCAGACCCGACGATCGCTATCGCCATGACGAATATCCGGAAGGCGCAAGCTCTTGGTATTATGTTCACCGCCACATCCTTTAGTCACTCTACTTATATCGGTAACTATCCGCGAAAATGCGGGAGCGATTCCGCGAAACCTGACGTGAGTCGCAGGCCGGGGACCCCATTGCTTAAATGATGGCGTTCCCGAACAATGCCGTCCAGTTCACTTAGGTGAACAATCCGTGAATTAGTACTGTTGCCGAGAGGGAATACCCCGAGGGCCGTTGGACGGCTTGGGCGATATCCCGGTGGGTACGCGCGTACTGGCTTGAGTGCGATGACACATGAACGCGCAAGGCTCCGGACCGTTTCCCCGAGTTCGAGGAATGGCGCGAGGCTGCGCTCGCAGTTCGCTAGCAATCACGGCCAGCTGCCCTTGTGCGAGGCTGTGTCTCAAGATCGATTCCGAACTCCAGAAGCCAGTCGCGGGCTTCAGTATCGAGACGACTCCACTCGATCTCTTCCCTATGGTCGCGCAGGAATGCGCGCAGAGAGCGTTCAGTAATCCGGCGGTTTCGGCCGACTTTGATCCATCCTGCCAAAATCCATGACCGGAGTCTCCCGTGCGAAATTTGGAGGTGCCTGAGTACTTCGGTGACCGTGGAACCTTCGTTGCATTTTGCGCTCACTCCGATTTCGGCGGCCTTCCGCCAGATCGCCTTCTCGCTCCGACGGAGTTCTTTCGCGATGACCCGGACCGGCAGATGCTGCAGGGACTCGACGAGAAACTTGAGTTCCGCGTTGGTCTACGGTCGCGTGACTGCCCGGGCTGTGTCGACGAGCCCCAGCCGCGCCGCTCTTCGACGGACCGCTTTGCACAACACGCCGTTCGGGGACATCAACGCCTCAGAGGACAATCTCCAGCCGCTGGTATTTGCCATGGTCGAGGAGGCGATCCGAGCAACCCGGCTCTTCAACGGGGTACTGTCGGCCTGTGAAGTCAATACAGCGAGAATGGCTGATCGCGCCAATTCCGACTTCCTGACGGTCACCGAGCTCACAGATTCCCTGGTGCGGGTGGAAGGCGTGAGTTTTCGACAAGTACACCATCTTGTCTCCGCTGCCGTCCAGAATTTACACGGGCGATACTCTCCGTCGGCGATGGTCGATTCCGCGGTTGCGCTTGCACCCGGACATCTCGGGCACTCCCTGAGGATAGAGCCGAAGGCGCTTTCACCGCTCTCGACCCGGTTCATTTTGTGAACATTCGCCGCATTCCCGGCGGGCCCGCTGCTGAAGCGGTTAGCGTCGCCCTCGGTGGTGCAAGAAATGATCCCGAGCAGACTTCAACCTGGCTCGAAGAAAGACGAACGCTGCTCGCGGCATACCCGTTGTAGCAATCCGATTGATTGGCTTCATCTCGGCCACGAAGAGTTCGGCGCCTTTGCTCCCACTTGCCAGGGTATCGAAGCATCTGACGGTTGTAATGAAGTCGCCACGATTCTCATTTCCTTGGCCTTGGCAGATTCCGCGCACGCCTTGCACGCAATCTATGGTTGTGCCATCCAGTTTGGTTGAGATTAAATTAAGAGAATTCGTCGGCTGATCGCTCGTCAGTCAAACAGGCAGACTTCTGGCAACACCGCAGCCTGGGCTGCTCGCGTCTGGTGTCTCGAACCTCAAACTCTGCTGTTGGACGTGTCGCAACTGCTGGAACAGGCCCGACGAGCCGCAGGCAGGGCAGTGAACGCCGTCATGACCGCTACCTACTGGCAGATCGGGCGCCGGATTGTGGAACAGGAACAAAAAGGATCAACAAGAGCCTCATACGGCGAAGAACTCGTGGCAAAGCTGGCCAGGGACCTGACGACGCGTTTCGGCCGCGGATTTTCACGAACGAACGTATTTCAGATGCGGCAGTTCTTTCTTGCGTATCGCGAGAAAATCCAGACGCCGTCTGAACTTTCAGCTCCAGACTCAATTATCCAGACACCGTCTGGATTATCTCCCTCCTATTCGGTGCTGCCTCTATCATGGTTCCATTACGTTGTCTGCTGACCGTACCCGAGGCGCAGGCTCGAAACTACTACGAAAGCGAGTCGCTGCGCGGGGGATGGTCGGTCCGCGAGTTGGACCGGCAGATCGCCAGTCAGGCGTACGAACGTCTGCGTCGAAAGGGGACAGCGGCGATTTCGAGGGTGGACTGCCCGCCGGCGGACTATGAGGTCCGCGGTCCGTTTGTGCTCGAATTCCTGAATCTGAAGGACCAGTACTCGGAATCGGATCTCGAAGATGCGCTGATCGCTGAGTTGGAAAGATTCCTGCTGGAACTCGGCAACGATTTCACATTTGTGGCACGCCAAAGGCGCCTTCGCATCGGCACGGAATGGTATCGCGTCGACCTGCTGCTGTTCAATCGGCGGCTGCGTTGCCTGGTTGTCATCGATCTAAAGATTGGCAAGTTCACTCACGCCGACGCCGGACAGATGAATCTCTATCTGAACTATGCTCGCGAGCACTGGGCATTGACGGATGAGAATCCGCCGGTCGGTCTGATTCTTTGTTCAGAACAAGACAGCGCGGTCGCGCACTATGCTCTGGAGGGTCTGCGGAATACTGTGCTCGCGCGAGAGTACCAACTCGCGCTTCCAGACGAACGAAGTCTGGCGAAGCAAATAGAAGAAACTCGTCATCGCTGACTTGCGCCGCTACAGGCTTACGATCACGCCTGCCGGTATAAAAGCCAGAGATAAAGGCGCAGAAGTGGTTAATGGAATAAGAAAAAGTAGCGGAACCCGACTACATAACGCTGAAACCCTGGGAGGCAACAGACTGTCCTCAGGAAAACTGAGGCCACTGAAGCATTGCCGCCCTGGCCACGGCAAGCAGTTCCTTTTGCGTTGCCCCGTCCCTGGCCTGAATCGTCATGCCCTGCATGACCGTCATATAAAACTTGCCCAGCGCGGCTGCATTCGCGCGGGGAGGAAGTTCTCCGTCCCTGATGCCACGCTTAATCTTGGCGGTGATGCGCGCCTCCGCTTCAAGGCGGCAACCCCTGAGTGCGGCCTGCAAGTGGGCGGATTGAGGCGAGCCGTTTATGGCGGACGCAACGACCATGCAGCCGGGCGGATGGTCCTTGGTATTCGTCAACTCGATCGCCGAGGCTTCGAGAAGCCGCTCGATGGCGCCCCGTGAGGTCGCCTCCCCGGCGAGAATGCTGCCTGAATCCCCGAGGCCGGACTTGTAACGCTCCACGGCCTCCAGATACAGGCGCTCCTTGTCGCCAAACGCGGCATAGAGGCTGGGCGCACTAATTTCCATAGCGGAGGTCAGGTCGCTGATTGACGTCGACTCATACCCCTGCCGCCAGAATAATTCCATTGCACGATGAAGCGCCGCGTGCCGGTCGAATGCCCGAGGACGCCCGCGTGCCTTTCTGGGTTTTTTCAAAGGTCGCGCCACCGTACTGAAATACTAAACGCCTTGGCTCTTTCCCGCAACGCCTATTGTATAAAGCATATTATATAATGATCGCTACATAATTCTAGGCGACCCCATGAGCAACACCCTGAGCACAGCCACGATCGGTCTCAACGGACTACTCAGCTACACATAGATATCAATGGAGCCAATTATGAACGCAAATAAACTCGATGGAAAAATAGCAGTTATCACTGGCGCTACCAGCGGCCTCGGCCTCGCCACGGCGAAGCGGTTTGTCGCGGAAGGCGCCTATGTTTTCATTACGGGCCGCCGCCAGAATGAACTGCAAGAGGCCGTCAGGAAAGTCGGCCGCAATGTCACCGGCATTCAGGGCGACATCGCGAATCTGGCCGATCTCGATCGTTTGTATGGACAGGTAAAAGAAGAGAAAGGACACATTGACATCCTGGTCGCCAATGCCGGGGGCGGCAGCTTTGCGCCGCTCGGCGCAATAACGGAAGAGCATTTTGACAAGACGTTCGACGGCAATGTCAAGGGGACACTTTTCACAGTGCAGAAGGCCCTGCCGCTAATGAAAGACGGCGGATCTATCATCCTGACGGCTTCGTCTGCTGCCTTGAAAGGCATGGACGCCTTCAGCGTCTACGCCGCCAGCAAAGCCGCCATCCGGTCCTTCGCTCGCGGCTGGACAACCGACCTCAAGGCGCGCAAAATCCGTGTTAACGCCATCAGCCCGGGCGTCGTGCCAACAGAAGGTTATAACACCAGCCTCGGCATGAGCGCCGAGCAAGTCGTTCAGTTTTCGCAGCAGATGTCCGCCAGCATCCCTCTGGGGCGTGTTGGCACGCCGGATGAAATCGCCAACGCCATGGTTTTTTTGGCATCGGATGACTCAAGCTACATCACTGGAATCGAGCTTGCTGTCGACGGCGGCATGAACCAAGTTTGAGCCACGGCAACGCGTTTAAATCCCGGAAGTGGCATTCCCGCGCGCCAGGCAGTAACGTCAGAATCGCATGTCCGGCAAGACCGTGGAAGAGTCGAACTAATCCGCAGCCACTGTGCGGCCTCACTTGCGCGGTTGCCGTAAGTCAATCTACTCGCCTGTCGAAGCAAAGCGAGCTCGATATTCGCGGGGCGGCACTCCCAGTGCTCTGATAA
>Ga0210389_10002785_pt1 | contig 13689 bp, 7 predicted proteins | sample IncBWH28OmetaG_FD_160127 | JGI IMG/M metagenome (GOLD analysis project Ga0210389, IMG submission 160127) | Forest soil microbial communities from Barre Woods Harvard Forest LTER site, Petersham, Massachusetts, United States - Inc-BW-H-28-O ...
CGCCACCGGTGCGGCAGGAAGTCATCCGGCGGCTAGGCCTGCGGGATCCCGTGGTGGTGATCGGCGACTTCGACCGGCCGCACATCGGGCTCTCGGTGCGTCACGTGCGCACCATCCCTGACAAGGAGCGCGAACTCGTCAGCGCGGCGCGGGAATTCGGCGGCCCGGGAATCGTCTACGCCGCGACGCACGCCAGCGCCCAGGCGGCGCACGACACGCTCGCGGCGGCAGGCGAGCGGGTGACGCTCTATCACGCCGGGCTGCCGGCGCACGAGCGGAGCGACGCGATGGCGGCATTCCTTGACGGCACCTCCCGCATCATCGCGGCCACGGTCGCGTTCGGCATGGGGATCGACAAACCGGACGTGCGCTGGGTGCTGCACTTTGACCCGACACCCTCGCTCGACGAGTACTACCAGGAGTTCGGAAGGGCAGGCCGGGACGCCGAGCCAGCGCAGGCGCGGCTGCTCTACCGCTACGAGGACTTCGAAACCGCGCGTTGGCTGACCGCTCGCGGCGTCTCCGCGGAAGCGGTGGCGCGCGCGGCGGCCGAGGCCGCGGCCGGGCAAGGGGTCAAGCCCGGCGCACGGCAGCACACGGCCGCGCTTGTCCGTCTCACCGATATCGGCGCGGCCACGTGGCAAGCGGACGGTGAAGTTCACTGGACAGGCGCGATGACCGTCGCGGCGGCGCTGGGAGCGTCGGAAGCCGAGACAGAACGTGAGGGCGAGGTGGAGCGCTCGCGGCTGAGGATGATGCGCAACTACGCGGAGCACACCGGCTGCCGGCGCTCGTTCCTGCTCTCTTACTTCGGGCAGGATTATCCCGGTCCCTGCGGCAACTGCGACAACGACTTCGCCCACCCAGAAGCCGTGCCGGTCGACGTCCCGTTTGCCGTAGGCACGCGTGTCGTGAGCGACCGCTGGGGCGAGGGCACGGTGCAGCGCTACGACGCGGACCAGGTCACGGTGCTGTTCGACGAGCACGGCTACCGTGACCTGTACCTCCCCGTCGTGCTTGAACACGGACTGCTGCGGCTCGCGGGCGACGGCGGGCCTGCCAGCTAAGCTCGCTGAGCCCGACCGCGCCCGGCCGCTGACCACTTCGGTACCTGAAACTACTGTCCGAGAGAATACTCCTGGAGTATTCTCGCGGTTGTGGGTGTTTCGCCGACGCCGCTCGCCGATCACCTGCTCTACCGGCTGGAGGCTGACCTTCGATGGATCGACTACACCGCGACCCGAGTGGACCTGCTACCGCGGCAGGCACGGCGAGGGGACGGCAGAGTCAGCACCCTCAACGGGACCCGGCCGTGATCGGGCTCGGACTGCGGCTGGTGCTCAGCGGCGGCCGCGAGGCCGTCACCCGGCTGGTCGTCCTGGCCGTCGCGGTCGGCCTCGGCGTCGGCCTGCTGCTGACCGCCGTGGCCGCGACCAACGCGGCCGTCACCTGGAACAACCGCCATGGATGGTTCTGGACCGGTACCTCGTCCGTGCCCGCGGGCCCGGCGGCGGGCATCGCCCCGCTGTGGTGGGACCCCAGTGCTGACACCTTCGACGGCCGGCAGATCGGCCGCTTCGACGTGGCCGCGACCGGCAGCTCGTCGCCGGTTCCGCCGGGCATTCCCCGTGACCCGGGACCTGGCCAGTACTACGCCTCGCCCGCACTCGCCGCGCTGCTGCGGTCCACCCCGGCGGACCAGCTGGCCGGCCGCTACCCCGGCCGCCTGGCCGGGGTGATCGGCGACGCGGGGCTGCCGTCGCCGGACTCGCTGGTCATCATCATCGGGCACACTCCGGCGCAGCTGGCGCACATCGCGGACAGCGCGCCGGTGACGTCGATCGCAACGACGGAGCCCGGCAACTTCGGTGGCCAGGCGAACCCCAAGGGGCTGGACTACAACCCGCCCGACCCGGGAGGCGGGCAGAGCGCCGTCAACCTCCTGTTGTCCGTCGCGGCGCTGGCCATCCTGGCTCCGGTGCTGATCTTCATCGCCACCGCGACCCGGCTGTCGGCCGCCCGCCGCGAGCAGCGGCTCGCGGCGATGCGCCTCGTCGGCGCGACCCGCAGGCAGGTCTCACTGCTCGCCGCCACCGAATCGACGGTGGCCGGGATCGCCGGGGTGGCGGCCGGGTTCGGGATCTTCTTCGGACTGCGCATCCCGGTCGCGGGCATCCCGTTCATCGGCCAGCCGTTCTTCCCCGCCGAGCTTGCACTCAGCCCGCTTGACATCCTCGCGGTCGCGATCGGAGTGCCGGTGGCCGCCGCCGTGGCGGCCCGGCTGGCGCTGCGCCGGGTGCGCATCTCCCCGCTCGGCGTCGCCCGCAGGACAACGCCGGAGCCGCCGCGCGCCTGGCGGGTACTGCCGCTGCTGGCCGGCTTCGCCGAGCTCGGGTTCTTCATGGTGCACGGCAAGCCGACGAACCCTTCCGGGCAGGACCTGGCGTTCATTCCTAGCTTCGCGCTCATCATCGTCGGCCTGGTCCTCGCGGGCCCGTGGCTCACCATGGCCACCGCCCGGGTCATGGCCAGGCGGACCAGCCGCCCCAGCACGCTGATCGCCGCCCGCCGCCTCGCCGACGACCCGCGGGCCGCCTTCCGCGCCGTCAGCGGCCTGGTGCTCGCCCTGTTCGTCACCACCGTGGCCGTGGTGGCCATCAGCACGTGGAACGCCCAGCAAGTCAACGTGCGGGTCAGTGCCGCGGAAACGAAGGTACTGACCGATCAGCTGACGGTCCCGCAGCTCAGCCCAGGGTCCAAGGCAGCCCCTGGACCGGCCGCGCCCGCCGCGCCGCTCGCGGCACAGCTGAGCGGGATTCCCGGCGTACAGGGGGTGATGGTGGTCCGCGCGGACCCGGGGCTGAACATACCCGCGGCGTTCCACAACCTGGGCGCCAATTTCGGCAGCACCGCTCCGGTTCCGGCGGGCGTGGTCTCGTGCGTCCAGCTCGCGGCCGTTCCCGCCCTCGGCCGCTGCCCCGCCGGGGCCACAGCGGCGGCGTTCCCGGCCGACGGGTTCGGCGTTTCCCTGGACGGCGTGGACGCCACCGGGATCACCTGGCCAGCCGCGAACGTCCCGGTCACCCGGCTGGACAGCCTCGGCGTGGACGCCATTAACGTGGCCACGAACGGCACCGTGCCGGCGGTCGAGCAGGCCAGGACGGTGCTGGAGGACGCGCACGCCTATCCCGCCCGCCAACTCGGCGACGGCGCGCCGTCCACCGTCGGCGAGCTCATCGCGCAGTCGAATCCCACCAGCAAGGGCTACCAGCAGCTCGCGAACACGGTGATCCTGGTCAGCCTGCCGATCGCCGGCTGCACGCTCGCCGCGGGCATCGCGGCCGGGCTCGCCGACCGCAAGCGGCCGTTCAGCATGCTGCGCCTCACCGGTGCCCGGCTCGCCACGCTGCGCCGCGTGATCGCGCTGGAAACCGCCGTCCCGCTGCTCGCCGCCGCCGCCGTCGCGATCGGCACGGGGTTCGGCGCCACCGCGATGTACGCCTCCCTGGCGATGCGGCACCCGATGGTCGCGCCCGGCACCGTCTACTACCTCCTGACCGCGGGCGGGATCCTGGCGGCGCTCGGCATCATCATCGCCACCTTCCCGCTGCTGGCACGCATCACCGGACCCGAGGTCGCCAGGAACGAATGACCGGCGCGGGCCTTGAACCAGCTGTAGCGCTTTCTCGCGCACCCGGCCCTAGCGCGGCCCCGACTGGTAGTCGCGTGCCACCGCGGGCGCGACCCGCCGTGCTTCTGCCGCGATATCGCGCAGCATGCCCCTGAGCGAGACGGTGTATCCGAGGAAGAACAGTCCAGGCGCCGCGGGCGGCCCGCCGTGGACCTTGGGCATGCCGCTTTGGTCGAGCACCCCCAGGTGCCCGGCCATCTTTTCCAGCCCGCGGCGGTAGCCGGTCGCCGCGATCACCGCCTGGGCGACGATGGCCGATCCGTCAGCCAGCAAGACCTTGTCGCCCGCGAACCCGGTCACGGCCGCGACCGGCGTCACCTTGCCGCCGCGGACCGCGGCCACGAACCCCACGTCCTGGAGCGGCACCTCCCCGGCGCGCCGGACCCGCGAGAGCAAGCCGTCTTCCGGCACAGGGATGCCGTAGGGGGTCAGATCCGGGATCGAGAGCCGCCGCTGCAGCCGGGCGACCGGGTCCACCAGCGCCGCGGGCAGCCGGCTGACCAGGATGCCGGTCGCGTGAGCGGGCCACCCGGCCAGATCGCGCCGGACGATCTGCGGCGGAGTCCGCACCGCGATCCAGACGCGGCGGGCACCTCCCTCCCCCAGATCGGCCGCGATCTCTGAACCGCTGTTACCCACGCCGGCCACGAGCACGTCGAGCCCGGCGTACGGGACCGGGTTGCGGTACTCCCTGGCGTGCCGCAGCTGGCCGGTATACGACTCAAGCCCCGGCCAGTCCGGCACATACGGCGTATGCGCGTGACCGGTCGCGACCACGACCGACCGCGCCGGGAGCCGCTCGCCCGCCGTGGTGTGGATCACCCACCGATTGCCGTCACCGGCCTGCGGCTCCGCCGCTGCTATCCGCTCCACCTCGGTGCGCCCGCGGACCTCGACCTCATGCCTGGCCCGGTACCGTTCCAGGTAATCGACCACGGCGTCCCTGGACGGCCAGCGACCCGCCGCACGCGGAATTCCGAAGCCAGGCAGCCCGGAAAGACCGCGCACGGTATGCAAGCGCAGCCGGTCGTAGCCCGCGCGCCAACTGGTCCCCACCTGCTCACCGCGCTCCAGGACCACCGGCGGCAGCCCCTGGCGGCCTAGCTCAGCGGCGGCGGCCAGCCCGGCCGGGCCGCCGCCGATGACGTAGACCTGCCGCGACTCGTCCATGTCCACGATCCCGCCTCTCGTTTTCAGCGCCGACTGGCCCATTCTTCCCGACGGGCGGGACATGCGCGGGTAGCCGCGAGCAGAGCCTCCAAGTTGCGCGAAAGCGGCACCCGCCGTCCGGCGCTAGCCGCGCTCCGCGCCTGCCCGCTAGCGCTCCTTGACCGCGTGCAGCAGCGTGATGCCGAGCCACGGACCGCCGTACCAGTACCCGGGGCCGAGCCCGCGCAACGTGCCATGGCCAATGTGCGCGGCATACTTCCTGGCCATGGGCCAGGGATCGGCGATGAGCAGTTGCCCGCCCGGGCGCAGCACCCGCATGGCCTCGTCCACCGCGCGGTAGCGCCCCCCTTGTGTCGGGATGTTGTGGATCGCCAGCGCGCTCGTCACGACGTCGAAAGAGCCGTCTGGGAACGGCAGCGCGGTCATGTCGGCCGTGTGCACTTCCACCCGGTCGGCGACCCCGGCCGCGGCGGCGTTGGCGAGCGTGACTTCTGGACTGTTGCCGCTCTGGTCCCTTGTCCACCGGTCCGCGCCGACGGCCCGTCCCGTCGGCAGCCTCCTGGCCGCCGCGATCAGTACCGCGCCGCGGCCGCAGCCCAGGTCAAGCAGCTGCTCGTTGCCTCGCAGGCCGGCGCGGTCCAGTTCCCGTTCCCAGATGCGCAGCTTGCCGCGCAGCGTCGTGTGCAGGTAAACGCCGGCGTTGGCCAGCAGTACCGTCCCGGCGGCCGCCATCGCTATCCGGCCTGGCCGCCACCGGACGGCGGCCACCCAGCACGCCACGCCGGCGGCGCCGAGAGCCGCCGGGACCGGCGGCGCGTCAACGCCGTACCGCGGCCACCGAGGGGTTGGCAGAGGGGACTCATTCAGGTTCTTGGACATAAGAGAATCCTTCCGTTGAGCGGGCTAGACGAGGGCGGACCGGGGCGCGCGGGCGGACTGGTCCTGCGCGGGGGGCTCGATGGCCAGGTGCGGCAGGCGGCGGTCCAGCCAGCGGGGCAGCCACCAGTTGGCCCGGCCGCACAGATGCATCACGGCCGGCACGAGCACCGTCCGCAGGACGAAGGCGTCGAGCGCCACGGCGGCGGCCAGCCCGATGCCGAACTCGGCGATGTCGACCTGGCCCATGAACACGAACGTGATGAAGACGGCGATCATGATCGCCGCGGCGGCGGTGATCACGCGGGCGGTGTGGGTCTGGCCGACGAGCACCGCCCTTGTGTTGTCACCGGTACGGGACCATTCCTCGGCCATCCTGCTGACCAGGAACACCTGGTAATCCATGGACAGGCCGAACAGGACCGCCAGCACCAGCCCGGGCAGGTAGCCCTCGACCGGGGTGGGCGCGCCGAGGCCGAAGGCCCTGGTTCCCCAGCCCCACTGGAAGAACGCGGTGAGCACGCCGAACGACGCGGCCGCCGACAGCAGGTTCAGCACCGCCGTGATAGCGGGGATGAGCAGGCTGCGGAACGCGAGCACGAGCAGCAGGAAGCTGAAGCCCGCGATCGCGGCGAGCAGCCAGGGCAGCTTGGCGGCGGTCACCGCCGCGAAGTCATCGAACGTGGCGGTCAGGCCGCCCACGTAGACGCGCAGCGTGGTGCCGCGCGTGTAGCGCGGTATGACGGTGTTCCGCAGTCGGGTGATCAGGGTGGAGGTGGCCTGGGCTTCTGGCGCTGTGGCGGGGAGGACCTGGGTCACCTCGACCGCCGACCCGGCACCTGGCCCGGCTTGCCCTGGCCCGGCCTGCACGGCGGCCACCCCGGGGACGGCGGCGAGCGCGCGGTCGAGCCGGTCGAGCGCGGCGCGGTCGGCGGCGGACTGGGGCTGGGCGACCAGGAGCAGCGGGCCGTTGAAGCCCGGCCCGAACCCGCCGGCGAGCATCTCGTATGCCTGGTAACTGGTGGCCGACGTGGGGTCGTTGGACGCGTCGGCGAAGCCCAGCCGCAGGTGCAGCACGGGAAGGGACACGACGACCATGACCGCGACAGCCGCGGCGGCGAGCACGGCGGGGAAGCGGGGCACGGTGCGCGACCAGCGCGCCCACATGCCGTTCCCGCTCCGCGCGTGGTCCGGCCCGACGGACCGCAGCGTGCGGCGCTGCCTGCGGCTCAGCACGCGCAGGCCGAGCACGCCGAACAGCGCGGGCAGCAGCGTGATGGCCGCGAGCACGGTGCACGCCACGGTGATCACCGCCGCGAAAGCCAGCCCGTCGAGGAAACCCTGGCCGAGGGTGAGCAGGCCGAGCAGTGCGATGCACACCGTGCCGCCCGCGAACAGGACCGCGCGGCCCGATGTGTTCAGCGCGGCCACGGCCGACCGCTGCGGGTCGAGCCCCGACTGCAGGCCGCGGCGGTGCCTGGTCACAATGAACAGGGCGTAGTCGACCCCGACGCCAAGGCCGATAAGCGCGCCGAGGATCGGCGCTATGCCGGTCACGGACGTCAGGTGGCTGAGCGGTGCCATGAGCATCACGCCGCTGCCGACCCCCGCCACCGCGGTCGCGATCGGCAGTGCCATCGCGAACAGCGAGCCGAACGCGGCGAGCAGGATTACCGCGGCCGCGCCGATGCCGACCGCCGATACGGCCGACAGCGGAGCCTGCTCGGAGTGCGAGATCGCCTGCCCGCCAAGCTCAACCGCAAGGCCCGGCTCCCTGGCGGCCTTCGCCACCGTGATCACCCGGCTGACGTCGGCCGGATCCAGGTTGTCGGCCGACTTGGTGAAGTTCACCGTGGCGTAGGCGGTGCGCCGGTCCTGGCTTATCTGCAAGGCCCCGCCCGGGACCTTGCCGCCCGGCAGGTAGGGGCTGGCGACCGAGGCCACCTCGGGCAGGTGCGACACCCGCGCGAGCATCGCCGACATCCGCCGCTCGATGGCGGGTTCTGTGACGCTGCCCTGGCCGACCTGCCAGACGATCTGGTCGGAGTCGCCCGCCTGGGCAGGCGCCGACCGCTGCAGTAGTTCCTGGGCGCTGCCCGAACCTGTGCCGGCCAGCGTGAACGAGTTGTCATAGGACGCCTTCACCGCCTGTGACATCACCGCCAGGCCGATGAGCAGACCGATCCAGGCGGTGATCACGACCAAGCGGTGCCGGTAGCACCAGCGTGCGAGAGCCGACATGATTCTCCACTCCTCATAGGATTCGGCTCCCATCGTCTGGGTCTCGGCCGCCGCCAGTCGTCGGCCTGCCGCAGCGGTTACCGCGATCGCGACCGCGCTATCCGGCGCGGCTTCCGGCTCCGCCTACTGCGTTGGCAGTAGTTCGGTTGTGCACGGCGACGGCGGCTGCCTACAGTCCAGTTATGTTGGCGAGTGCCTGGAACAGGCTGATGGCCCGGGAGCAGTTGCTGCTGTTTTCGGCGATCCTTGCGATGGGGCTGTTCGCGGTGGTGACCATTCCCACCGACATCCGGCACGCGCTGAGCTCCGACCAGCCGCTGAGCTGGACGGTGGCCGTCGTGGTCTACGCGGCCCTGGTGGCGCGCCGGCGGTTCCCGCTCGGCACCGTGGCGGTCGCCACCGTCGGGTCGGTGGTGCTGATAGCCGCCGGGATGGCGTACCCGCTGACTCTGCCGGCGGTTTTCTACGTGCTGTACTGGATCGCGGCAGGTTCCTCTCAGCTCAGGGCGCTCGCGGTCGGCGTCACGGTCAAGGCGGCGCTGGTGACCGCCTCGCTCATCACCCACCCCGGCATCACGGGCTTCGTCATCCTGCTGTGGGCAGCCCTGGCGGTGACCGCCGGCAGCGCCGCCCGTAGCCACGGTGCCTACGTCGCCGAGGTCGAGGAGCGCGCCAGGCGCGCCGAGCAGGCCAAGCAAGATGAGGCGAACCGCCGCGTCGCCGAGGAACGGCTGCGGATCGCACGGGAACTGCACGATGCCGTCGGGCACCATGTCGCCCTGATCAACGTGCAGTCCGGTGCGCTGGCCTGCCTGCTCGACGACGAGGACCTCATTCAGGCCAGGGAGTCGGTCACGCACATCCAGCGGGCCAGCGAGGAAGCCCTCGACGAGCTGCGGCTGACCGTCGGGCTGCTGCGCGAGCCCGGCGCGCCCGAGCCGTCGGAGCCGGCCGAGCCGGCGCCGGGACTCGACCGGCTCGGCGAGCTGATCTGCTCGTTCGCCGGCGCGGGCCTGCTGGTTACCCGCGAGGTGACCGGCCAGGCCAGGCCGCTGCCCGAGGCGGTAGAGCTGACCGCGTACCGGGTGATCCAGGAGTCGCTGACGAACACCCGCAAGCACGCCGGCTGCGACACCGCCGTGGTCCGGCTCGGGTACACGCCCGGGGCGCTCAGCCTGGCGGTCGAGGACGAGGGAAAGCCGGTCACCAGGAACAGCCGGCCCACGCCCGGAGGACACGGCATCGTGGGCATGCGAGAGCGGGTGACTGCCCTGGGCGGACGGCTGTCGGCGGGGCCACGGCCCGGGGGAGGGTACCGCGTCTTCGCGGAGCTTCCGCTGCGAGCGGCCAGGATCGAGGGCTCGTGACCGGTACCGCACCTGCCTCGCCGGGGTCCGCTGCCGCTGCGTCCGCCACCACGGGCCCGACCCGCGTGGTCCTCGCCGACGACCAGGACCTGATCCGCGCGGGCCTGCGGCTGGTGATCGACCGCGCGCCTGGGCTGACCGTGGTGGGCGAGGCGGCCAACGGCCACGACGCGGTCCGGGTCGCCCGCCAGGCACGCGCCGACGTCGTCTTGATGGACATCCGGATGCCCGGCCTTGACGGGCTGGCGGCGACCCGGCGGATCGCAGCTGACGACAGCCTCGCCGGCGTGCGGGTGCTGATCCTGACGACGTTCGAGGTCGACGACTACGTCTTCGAGGCGCTGCGGTCGGGGGCTAGCGGGTTCCTTGGCAAGGGCGCGCGCCCGGACGCCCTGATCGACGCGATCCGCACGGTCGCCCGCGGCGACGCGCTGCTTTCCCCGTCCGCCACCCGGGGCCTCATTGCCAGGTTCCTCAAGCTGCACGACAGCGAGCCGGTCCGCGCGTCACAGCTGCTTGCCGCCCTCACCGACCGTGAGCGTGAGGTGACCACCCTGGTCGCCGACGGGATGTCCAATACGGAGATCGCCCGCCAGCTCACGCTCAGCCCGCTCACCGTCAAGACACACGTCAACCACGCCATGACCAAACTCGGCGCGCGCGACCGCGCGCAACTCGTCGTGCTCGCCTACCAGACCGGCCTGGCCCGCGCGCCACGTCCCCGGCCGTGAGCACAGGGCCCGCGGCCGCACCAAGTGCTGCCCGGCCAACCTCGCCGGAAGCTCACGTCGGCGGGGTCCAGCCAGTTGGCCCGGATGGGCAGCTACCTCCTTTGTTACCACCGGCCCGGTGCATCTGATTAGACGAAGTACCTGGCTTGCAGGCGGAACAACTCGGCGTAAAGTCCGTCGGCCTGACTCAGCGTGTCGTGCGTGCCGACCTCGACGACCCTGCCGCCGTCCAGCACGACGATGAGATCAGCCGCCCGGGCGGTGGTGAAGCGGTGCGTGACGAGGACCGTCACGCCGCCCTCCAGACGGCTCAGGTCCGCGTACTGCTGGAACAGCCACTCCTCGGCCCGTGCGTCGAGACTGGCGGAGGGCTCGTCCAGGACCCGCAGCAGCGGCGCCTGCCGCATCGCCGCCCGGGCGTTGGCGACCGTCTGCCACTGGCCGCCCGACAGTCCCTTGCCGTCCCACGATTTTCGCCCGAGCCGCGTCTCCAGGCCCTCGGGCAGCGAAGCGAGGAGCTTGTCGCCGCCGGCCGTCCGCAGCGCCGCGAGGATCCGCTCGTGGTCGCCGCGATGCTCGAGCCAGCCCAGCCCGATCGTGTCCTTCAGCGACATCTCGATGTGTAACGGGTCCTGGAAGGCCGCCGTGATCCTGGCGCGCCAGTCCTCCGGCGCGAACCGCGCGAGATCGGTCCCGTCCACCAGGATGCGCCCCGCGCTCGGCCGGTAGAGACCGCTGAGCATCTTGACGAACGTCGACTTCCCCGCGCCGTTCTCGCCGACCAGGGCCACCACGGCGCCGGCCGGAAGCTCGAGGTTGATGTCGTTCAGTGACGGCCGATCGCGGTTCCAGTACTGGAAGCTGAGACCCTCCACCTTGATGCCGCCGTCCAGCCGGGCCGGCACCGTCGCCGGCGTGGCCGGCCCGGTGTTGGCTAGCACAGTGGCCGCCCGCTCGACGGCGCCGTCCTCGACCACGTCGAGGAACGCCCGGGTTGCCCGCAGCGACTCCAGCGTCCAGAAGGTCAGGGTCAACACGCCCTGCACCTGCCCGGTGATCTGGCTGGTGACGGCGACGGCCGCGACGATGAGGCCAAGCGAGGCGTCGCCGGCCAGGCCGGCCCGCACCATCAGCACGATGGCGGTCGCGTACGCCAGCACGAAGAACAGCCAGGCCAGCGCGACCGGTACCCGAGCCCGTCGATCAGTCCTGGCGATGTCCCGGCCTCCGGAGTCCCACTCCTCGCGGTGCCGCCGCCGCAGCTCGCTCGCCAGTCCGAAGAGGCGGGTCTCGCGACCGGGCGCGGCCGTGGTGGCGAGCGTGAACAGATGACCGGCCAGCCGGGTCCGTGGCGTGGCGCGCTGCACGGCCTGACCGAGCTTCTTGTCCGCCGCCCGGGTGGCCAGCACCGCGGGGACGGCGAAGAGCGGCAGTACGGCGAGGACGGGAACGACCGAGGCCATCAGGACGGCCGAGGCGATCAAGGCCAGCGCGGCTCCGGCCAGCCACAGCAGCCGGTCGAAGGCCGTCGCGATGTCGCCCCGCGCACCACGGACCACCGCCGCCTTGTCGGAGCGGCTCGAACGCTCGTGGATCTCCAGCGTCGGCGTGGTGCCGACCACGTCGATGAACTGGCGCTCCACTTCGTTCTGGATCTCCTCCTGCAGGCGAAGGCGGGCGAAGTAGCCGGCGATGAAGGTGCCCTGGGTGAGCATCACGAAGACCGCCGTACACAGCGCGAGTGTCACCACGCCGCTGGTCGAATGCCGGGTCGCCACCTCGCTCAACAGTCCGAGCAGGAGCGCGAGGCCGATCCCGGTGGCCTGTTCGAGAATCGCCACCGCCACCACGACCAGGGACCGGGCCCGGTCGATGCGGGGTCCGATCGTGAGGACGAAGCGCAGGGCGCTGATCAAGCTGGTGCCTCCTCGAAACGCTTCGCCTGCAGGCGGAACAGCTCGGCGTACCGGCCGTCGGCAGCGATCAGCTCCTCGTGCGTGCCATCCTCGATGATCCGGCCGTGCTCGAGCACGACCACCCGCTCCGCCTTGCGCACGGTGGCGAACCGATGCGAGATCGCGACGGTGGTGGCGCCCGCGGTGAGCTCGTGGAACGTGTCGTAGAGCTGAGCCTCGGCGCGGGCGTCGAGGCTCGCGGCCGGCTCGTCCATGATCAGCAGCCGGGCGCCGTGCCGCAGGCCGAACAGTGCCCGGGCGATGGCGATGCGCTGCCACTCGCCGCCTGACGCGTCGACCCCGCCCGTGTACCCGCTGGACATCACCGTGTCCCAGCCGTCCGGAAGTCCCTCGATGAACTTCAGCAGTCCGGCCTGGCGCGCCACGGCGCGCAGGCCCTCCTCGTCGTCCGCCTGGGCCAGGGAACCGAAGGCGATGTTGTCCCGCACGGTCAGCTCATAGCGGCCGAAGTCCTGGAAGACGGCGACCACCTGACGCTGCCAGCTCCGGCGGTTGGCGTCCTCGATCGGGGTCCCCCCGACGCGCACGGAGCCCCCGCTCGGCGCGTCCAGGCCGGCGATGAGCCGCGCGAGCGTCGTCTTGCCTGCGCCGTTGAGACCGACGACGGCGAGCGACTGACCCGCGGGGATGGCGAGGTCGAGGCCGTGCAGCACCTCGTCTGCCGCGCCGCCGTAACGGAAGCGCAGATCCTCGCACGAGATGGTCGCGACCGGCGCGGGCCAGGAATCCTTGTCCGGCCCGGCGGGCGACGCTACGACTGGGAAGGCGAACGCCTCGGCGGCTGCCTTCGAGCCGAAGCCCATGCGGAGATCATCGTCGTCCGCCCTGAGCATCTGCAGGAGTGCCCGTACGGCCAGGCCGCCGATCGCCAGATCACCCACCGTCGTACGTCCGGTGGCGGCCCGGTATCCCAGGTAGTAGAACACCGAGGCGACCGTGACGCCGGTGACCACGACCACCACGACGACGAACGAGCGGTGCTCGCGCCGCCGCTGCCAGACCTCCAGCATGTTCGGGCGCCACTGCGACTGGTAGGCATCACGGAAGAAGGCGGCGAGGCCGAAGAGGCGGACTTCCCTGGCCGCGCCCGGCGTGGTCGGCACGTCCCGCAAATACGACGTACGGCGGAGCTTCTCCGTCTGATTCACGGTCTCGATGACGGCTATCCGGTAGTTCCTGACCAGCCGGGAGTGGATCACGGCGAAGACAGCGAAGACGATCAGCCCGAGTCCCCAGGTGACCTGGGTGAGCAGCGCCGCGGAGCCGATGCTGGTCACCCACATCGAGGCCTTGGTGGAGAAGCCGAAGACCGCTTCACCGGGGGGCATGTCGATGGTTCCGTCGCCCCGTGCCCGCCCGAGCCGGCTGAGGTAGGCGGGATCCTCGAGGTGGCCGATGGTCGCCGGCTCGGCGGCGGCCATCATCACGCGCTCGCCGAGCCGGCCGGTGACCTGGCGGCCGAGGGCCCGGCCCAGCGCCGTCCGCGCCGACTCGGCGAGGTGGGTGAGGAAGAACAGCACGACGATGAGGGCGACCCAGCGGTAGCACTCCCGTGCTGCCGGGGTGCCAAGGCCTTGGCCGATCGCCGAAGTGAGCCCGTCCACCAGTTCGCCGATCGCGATGGTGATGCCGACCGG
>Ga0210389_10002786_pt1 | contig 13687 bp, 16 predicted proteins | sample IncBWH28OmetaG_FD_160127 | JGI IMG/M metagenome (GOLD analysis project Ga0210389, IMG submission 160127) | Forest soil microbial communities from Barre Woods Harvard Forest LTER site, Petersham, Massachusetts, United States - Inc-BW-H-28-O ...
CTGGTGGCAAACTATAACGGGGATAGCACACATTCTGGCTCTTCTGCGACCTTGACCGAGAGTGTAGAGCTGGCGTCAAACATCAGCGTGATTGCTACCGACGCAGCGGGCGACACCGCAGCAGCGCCGCTCAGTGTGACAGTGCAGTAGGAATTGGCCGATGCGCAGAGCGAAGGGGCTCTTCACGACAGTCCGCACAACGAGCAGGTGCTGGAAGGGTCACTGACGAACGGAAGCGCTCGGAGTTGTGCTCCAAGCAAGGTCGGATCGAGGAACAGTCCTTATGGTGGCCACTGCTATTGTGTGTCCATTACTAATGGACAACGTAAAATGCGAGACCAATCCCTCTCGATCCCGGCAAGGGATGCGAACTCCAATTAATAGCCAGCGAGTTAGCCGCGTCCTGAATGCGATCTATTGTGATGTCTACGTCAGCAAGGAGAAAAACCAGTTGGAGTACGCGGATTTGCTGACTCAGGGAATAAGGGTCGAGATTTACGACGGAAGCCACGTTGGCAACTCGCCCACGCCAGGTGCTCGAGCTTCGCATCACGCACCTGGAACCTGTTCAGCAGCACGGCCTGCATAGGGTCGATCCTCAGCTCTGAAGCGGTGTCAGCCAGCAGATCATGAGAGATCCGAATTACGAATGCCGTGTCCTGCTTCTTTATCGTCCACCGGCTGGATACCCCTGCGGGGATAATGTCAATGTCGCCGTGGACGCTCAACCCGCGATGCATCTGACCGCCACGCTCGCAACCGATCTCGACTGGCAGCTCGTCATGAACCACGAGGACCGGGTCGGGCCGTGCGGGCGATTCCAGCACACCCGCCGGATCGGTCTGGAGCTTCGCCGTCAATCGCCAGGTATTCATGCCGCCATTGTCTCATTCTCTGGCACGTTTTATCACATTGTGACCGAATCCGTCCTTAAGTCTTTGGATTTTTAGATTCTATCAACCTGCCGCAAAGGAATTGAGGAGTCTCGGTACAGGAAGGGCACGGCCACCTATCGTAGCATTCACCTGCTCTGCCGCGCGTCAGATCCTTTCGATGATTGTTCACTTCACCAAAGGGTTCCAATCCTGAACCTGGAATGGCGAAAGCCAAGTGATCGGGATCAAAATCCCAAGATGCAAAGATCAAATGCGTTCAAGACTCACGACAGCATAGCCGTGGCATCCTTTCTGTACGAAATGAAATGGTTCCCCCTTTCCTTATGTACTGCCTCCACAGATTTGAATCGTCGCTGACATCTAGCACGAAATAACGGGATCGAGAGGGCGCGATGGCATCAGCGGAATATTTCAACCTTAGCTCTGAGAGCAAAAGTCCCCACCTAAGTGTCGAACAGCAGGCAGGTCGTAACGATTGGACCCCTCACAGAATCGAAGACCTGGCGTCCTGGGCGGTATTGTGGCGATATAGGCGCGGTAGGACGATGAGATGCGGCTCGGAAACTGGGACGACGCTGGCTACACCGCCTGGGTCTGGCACACAGACACGGTCAAGCCTTCGGCCCACGATCCATAGGCCGCAACACATGGCCGAGCCCATTCGATCGAAGGAGTGTGCGAAGAACAGGGTGCGCCAATGGTTTGGATCGAGAGTGCTGTTTCTAATAGTTGTTCTCGCCGTAAGTGCGGCTGGACAGGAGAAACGTCACGCCTTCGGCGATGCCACCGTTTGGCGATGGGCACCGAGCCGAACATATCACGTAGAGAAATACAAGCTGATGCTGCACTTCGAGGAACCGAAAGGTGAAGTGTTCGGAGATGAATTGATCACACTGCGGCCATTCCAGTCAGATTTCCAGAAATTCTATTTGAACAGCAGCGAGCTGACCATCGATTCGGTCACCCTAGAGGCAGGGCCCAGTACACCGGTCAAGTTGACATACTCCGCACAAGATCCGCGTCTATGGATCACGCTCGATCGCAGTTACGACGCGGCTCACGTGCTGAACGTGCGGATTGTGTATCACGGTTTTCCGCGTACCGGGCTATTTTTCGTAAATCCAACCCCGAATTATCCAGACTGGCCACGAGAAGTATTTTCGCAAGGGGATCCCGAACTCAATCACTATTGGTTTCCGTGCTGGGATTATCCGAACGATATGGCTACAAGTGAGACGGTCACGACGGTTCCCGAGGGACAAACCGTCGTTTCGAATGGCAAGCTGATGAACGTCACCCGTTCCGCCGGTCAGGTGACCTATGACTGGGTGGAGAGCATTCCGCACAGCTCGTATCTGATTTCCATTGCTGTAGGCCCATGGCACAAATTCAGCGACAAGTATAAGGATAAGCCGGTTGACTACTACGTCGCCACTACTGTCGATGAAGCCACGGCCCGACGGTCCTTTCACTTAACACCCGACATGATTGATTTTTTCTCGCACGCCACCGGTGTCGACTATCCGTATGAGCAATACGCGCAGACCACGGTGCAAAACTTCATCTTCGGAGGCCAGGAGAACGTCAGTGCAACTACGCTGACCGATGGCACGCTGCACGATGAGCGCGCCGACCAGGATTATCCCAGCACGATCCTGGTAGACCATGAGTTGGGCCAGCATTGGTTTGGTGACTATGTGCAAGGGCGCGATTGGGCCAATATCTGGCTCAATGAGGGTTTTGCCACGTACCTTGAGGCGCTCTACGCCCAGCATCACGAGGGCAACGACGCCTATCGCTTTGCGATTTACAACGACCAGGTAAGGGAGCAGGACGAAGATCGTGACAGCTACCGGCGACCGATTGTGGACCGCCATTACACTGACCCGTTAGACATGCTCGATGTGACTACGCATGCGAAAGGAGCAGCCGTGCTGGAAATGCTGCGTTACGTGGTCGACGGTCCGCAAGCTATGTCGCATCCTGCCTCGCAAGACGAAGTATTGTTCCGGGCGTTCCATCAATATCTGGTTGCTCATCGCGAACAGAGTGTCGATACCCCCGAACTGATCGAGTCTATTCGGACCGTCACCGGTCAGGAACTCGGTTGGTTTTTCCGGGAATGGTTATTCATGGCTGGCCACCCGGATTATCGAGTTGAGGCGCGCTACGACGCCGCGACGAAAACAGAGAAAATTACGGTTGAGCAGACACAGCCAACCGATGCTGAGACTCCCATATTCGATATGCCCATCGACCTCGCCTTCTTTGGCGCGAAAGGCGAGCAGAAAAAGATTCGGGTCCGCAATAATTTGCAGCGGCAGGTGTTCGAGCTCCCGCTCGACTTTGAACCGCGGTGGGTCGATTTCGACCCCGATGATTTCATCGATAAGACTGTGCAGTTTGATAAGTCTCTCGATGCACTGATTGGGGCGGCGGAGAAAGATCCGTCAATGATGAGCCGCCTGTGGGCCGCACAGCAACTAGGCGCACCAACTCTCGAGTTTGGGGCGAAAACGCTCGCGAACAACGATGCGCGCGTCGAGGCACTTACGCAGGTGCTGGGCTCGGACGAGTTCTACGCTGTGCGCGTCGCGGCTGCGACGAGTCTTGGCAGTATCGGAACCGAGCGGGCTAAGGCCGTCCTGCTTTCAGCATTGCAGCAGCCGGATAGCCGTGTGCGAACGGCAGTGGCAGAAGCTTTAGCCGGTCTGGCAACGGACCAAGCGGTATATGGCGCACTCGTCGACGCGTTACACACTGATGCCAGCTATGCTGTGGAAGCCGCAGCGGCCAAGGGTTTGGGAAAGTCGGGCATAGCGCAGGCGTTCGATGTTCTCGAGGCCGAGGTGCTGACCAAGCCCGAACGACATGTGATGCAAGGGGCATTCGCAGGTTTGGTGGCGACAAAAAACCCGAGAGCTGTAGAAGTCCTGCTTAGGCAAGCACAGCCTGGCATTGCGGAACGGATCCGGGTCAGCGCGCTTACCGCACTCGAGAGCCTGAAGGAAGTTGTCACACGCCAGCAGCTACAGGAGCTAACCGAGGTGGTGCGCGCGGCACTGCATGATCCGTTCTACGCGACACGGGAGGCCGGTGAAGAATTAGTCGGGGTTTTTAACCTGATTCAGTTCGAAGCGGACATTCAAGCGGAAGCGCAGGGAGCGCCTATGTCTATGCAGCGTGACCCGGCAACGCAGGTTCTCAAGCAATTGCATCATCAGCAATGAGCCAATCAACCACGAGAATTTTTCAATTCTCAGGGTAGGGCACGCAGAAAGGAGATTTGAGATGCCGGAGCCGTTGAATCGCACCGCAGTGCTATCCACTTGTTCAGTTCGGTCACCTGAGCCAGGCGACTACGACAAAATGGCGGATTTGGCAGAACAACTCGGCTATCTATCTACTGCGCAACAGGTTCGAATGCGGCTCGAAGCAATGGCGAATTCGAGCCAGTATGGCGTCTATGTCGCTCAGCTTCCCGGGGAGCAAATTGGTGGTTGGATCGGACTGTACGTGTTCCGTTCTGTCGAACAAGATAACTGTGCTGGGATCAGCGGACTAATTGTTGACCAACAAGTCCGCGGTCGCGGAATCGGAAAGGCGTTACTCGAGGCCGCCGAAGAGTGGGCGCGTAGTCAAGGTTGCAGCGCAATCGCGATACATTCAAACGTCGTGCGGGAGCTAGCTCATCGATTCTATGCCCGCAATGGATACGAGCACATCAAGACTCAAAAATACTTGCGCAAGTGTCTCTGACCAAGTCTTGCGATCACTTGCCCTCATGGCGGACGGCACTCAAGAAAACGCGAGGATGATTTCTCGTCCAGATGGCCGACAGGATACGACGACCCATCGGACCGCACATTTCCGACTCGGCAAGAAAAGCTGGCTTCTAGATCGCCTCGCTTCCGTGGTCCGGGAGGATCGTTGAGTTTAGATGAGCCCCAGTCGAACAGAGGTTCCGCGTTCGCCACAAAAGATACGTCTGCTTCTCCCCCAACCCTACGGAAGGAGCTCAACCTCTTTGATGCAGTAGCGGTTGTGGTCGGCACGACCATTGGATCGGGAATTTTTCTCATTCCCAGCTCCATTGCCGCCCAGTTGCACTCGCTGGCGGCTGTCTTGCTCGCGTGGATGATTGGCGGAATCCTGACGCTATTTGGCGCCTTATCGCTGGGTGAACTCGGCTCGATTTACCCTGGTACCGGCGGCCTCTGCACTTACCTGCGGCACGCTTACGGCCCACTGACCGCTTTTCTGTATGCGTGGGGGCTGCTTTTCATGATTCATTCGGGAACGATTGCCGCTCTGGCCGTTGCTTTCGGACTGTATGTGGCCCAAATCCTGCCCTTGAACCCGATTGAGCAGAAAGTATCGAGTGCAATGCTCATCTTGGCGTTCACAACGCTCAGTTGCTTTGGAATTCGTGGCGGCAAGCGGGTGCAAAACTTTGTCGCTGGGGCCAAAATCAGCGGGCTGGCCGGAATCATCGCTCTGTTATGTGTGAAAGGGTCGCGGCCTATCCGCCTTTTCGACGGCGCGGCCAATAATGGAAGCCACACATTTTCTCTCACGGGGTTTGGTGTCGCATTGGTTGCCGTTCTGTTCGCCTACGAGGGCTGGCACGTTATATCGTTTGTCGCCGGAGAGATGAACAAGCCTCAGCTAGACTTGCCAAGAAGTCTTTTCTACGGCAGTGCGATCGTCATGCTCATCTACGTGCTCGCGAACCTCGGTTACTACCATGTATTGTCTCCTCCCGAGATTCAGGGGAGCAACGCCGTCGCTGCCCTGGCCGTGAAAAAGATACTCGGTCCAATCGCCGCCAACTTCATTTCGCTCTTGATCGTGGTTTCGATACTGGGTTGCATGAACGGCTTGATACTAACCGGTCCACGCGTCTACTATGGCATGGCGCGCGACGACGCATTCCCTCACGCTTTCGGCAGGATCAGCGAGCGCTACCGCACGCCGATGCTGGCCCTGATTGTCCAAGGCGTTTGGGCGGCTGTGCTCTCTGTTTCCGGCAGCTATCGGCAGATTTTCACAGATGTCATCATCACCGCCTGGATCTTCTACGGGCTGGGGGTCGCAGCTGTCTTGGTACTAAGGCGTACGCAGCCGCAATTGGACCGCCCTTTTCGCGTTCCTGGATACCCATGGGTCCCCCTGCTGTTCTGTGCTGCGGCAATCGGGTTGGTGTTGAACACCTTCATTGACGGACCCCTACGTGCGGTGGCGGGGATCGCTCTAATAGTCATGGGTCTTCCGGTCTATTATTTCCTGGACAGGTCTTCCACGGATCGTGGGTAAGATGTCCGACGCTTGGGAGAAGCTTCTCATGCCGGGACATGCAGCTGTAAGAAAATGTCTAAACTTCCTTCGCCCGCATGCAGCCAATTGTCAGAACAAAGTAATACGTTCAGCCGTGCTCAAACAAAGTTGGGTTGCGACGCCAGGCACCGGGAGGGGAACCGGTGATGCGGCTAATCCATCTAGTCATATGGGATTGATCTGCAAAACCGGTTTCTGCTGCAATCCTGCAAAGCCCATCGGATCCTCGCGTGATACGCAACCACGCAGTACGGGCGCGTAATTCGGCCTGAAAAACGGTCGGCGCAACATCATACGCCGCGGCGAATCCGCGAGACACCGTTTCGCGCGCCAAGCCGTTCACTTCCGCCCAGTCACCAATCTCCATGGAAGCATTCTGAGCCAAGGTTATCGCCAGCAGATCAGGCCAATCTTCCTTTCTCCCGGGTGGTGGTGGTGATCTCCTACTCAGGATCTGCTTCAAGAGAAGAGCAGCGTCGACTACATCGTTTTCGGCGACTCGGGCCAACTCGTCTACATCATTCAGGCGATAAAGGCCCCCTTCTCCATCCGTATCAGACCACTCGAGCCGTATCAACTTGACCCCCGCAGAGACGAAGGAATTCGCATGGCAATCTAACGCGGGATGGATCATCACGTCCCCGGCTGTTGCGCGTAAACGTCCGACATAGCCCGATTCTTCAAGGCTGCCCGCCAGCACAACCGTGGCATACGCTCTAAAATGGCGATGCCGCGGTAGGCTGAAGGACGAACGTAGGACTTCTATTCCGGGAGTAATGCGACGGAAACCTGTGCGATTGTTCAATGTAGACAAGGTTGATTGTAAGACGACAGCATAGCATTCAGATTCATTGCCGCCCGCAGAAGGTGGCTTGTTCTTCGCGCGCACGGCGTTTCCAAGGTTCCATCAGAAAAGCCCAACGCCGCGATTGTTGCCGCCTTTGTGGCGTCTGCAGGAACTGCTTTTTGCCACTCGGCCGTATCCGCCAGAGCATCACCCACAAGTAGGCGACAAGAATGCCTTTTCAGTTGACGTCTCCGAATCCAAAACGTCAACGGCGTAAAACTCCTGCGACTCCGATCCACACCTTGCCAGTTTTGCATCGATGCCATCCATTTGGGTCCGCACCGTCTGATCCATCGTATTCTGTGATGATTGTAAGCATTCAAGCGAACAAGGTATGGCGCCGGTCCGGATGGGATCCAGACAATAGCCACTTTGATGGGTTCCGTTTGGGCCAGAATGCGGACGGGGTCGAACAACCAGACCAAAGCTAATGCTCGGTGCGGGCCGAAGCCGGGGATAGAATTCGAGTGCAAAACTAAGAACGACGTTGAGGGGATCCCGATGGAGCACTATGTCTGCAGAAACCATCCGAAAGCGTGATCAAGAGCGGCTTCGCCATTGGGCCTTGACGCTCGAATCTCCCGTCCAGTCGAGAGAAGTCCGCGTGGCGTTGCAATACCTGCAGGCGTTGGACGTTTGCGAACCCTTGATTCAGTGCGCAGAAAGACAGGCCGAGTTTGCCAGTGCGGCACTTTTTCACTTTGGCCTCGAAACATTAGCTGTCGGATTTTGGATCGCATGTGTTGCCAGCGACGATACAGATGCATCATCCATATTCGACTCCCTTTCAGAAGCTTAGGCCAGACTCGGGCGATTTTCAAAGACGCCTTGCCGCTCGCTGTAGAGCAGCAAGGCCCGTTCTTCGTGCATTCTTCGCATCGGACGCGATGTCTCTACTTTGTCTTTAAGTATTGGCAAACTGCGCCCTGCCCAGCATCTCGAATCAGCTCGTGCGCCGTGACATTGTGGCATTGCGTGATTTGAGAAACTCGAAGGGCATTGGAACAATCATTGTCCTTAGCCGATTGGATCGCTTTTTTCATCATGCACGAGCGTCCACCCGAAACCCAACACTCGGGATAGGTTGCGGCATATTTTGTCCGGGCAATCGACTGAACCACCAGCATCGGAGTTTTGAATCGACCAATCGAGGTGTTTTTGCCAGTCAGGTTTGTTCTGCGCCTGGCCGGAAAGGCTAAGGACGGCAGAGCACGTCAAGGATATACTGCGGGCCACCCTGGCTGCATGCTACTCCGGCCCGCGCGAACCGACCGTCGCACGCGTTCGAGGCATTGGCAGGTGCCAGCGGAAATGGTCAGCCACGTTTACGAGCGATAGTCATGCGAGACCAACAATTTTGGGCGCGGTCTGCGATGCGGAATTTACTTGCGTCGATTAGTCCAGTGACGGCCGTGCGGACCCGCCCAGTAGCGACGAATTCATGTTGAAAATGTTGTGATGGCCCTCCGGCCCGCCCCACGCAAACATCACTGAGACCATCGGGAACCCTCCGGCACGCAACGTCAGCCCGGCTGCAAAGCTGTGCCTCATGTGCGAGAAACCGATGTCTCCTCGCGTTAGCGCAACCCTTCCCTCGTCGGCCGTGAACTTCACCCCAAACGGTCCCCACAAGGAGGGCGATGCTGCATTGTCGCCCTGATGGATCGTACATATCCCATATCCTCAACATACGAATACAGCAATATGGCTCTCAGGTGGTATCGCGGCTAATCTCAAAAGTGGTTATGCGTGAAAGACGTGGTTCTGTGGCATCGTCATTTAGAGGGCGGAGACGGCCAAGTGTATGCGTTTGGAATGTGTCTCGGCGATTGGGCTACACTGAGGCGAAGCGCTCTCGAAATTAGGAGGGAAACATGCGAGTTGCTCAGGCGGCCGCACTGGCGATTCTTCTCTTCGCTGGCATTCATCTGCCAGCCCAGGCGCTCTTCAAAGTGGGCGCGGCCCAGAGGGCTTTCGTGCCCGACGAGCCCTACTGCTGGCGAGGTGCGAAGACGCATGCGCTCGTCACAACTATCTGGTACCCCGCTGAACCTGCGTCTGTGGAACAGCCGCAGTGGGTCGGTCCTTCGAACGCACCGCTTTTCGCGGCGGGCTCCGCTGCACCGGACGCTCGGCCCGCGGCTGGCAGATTCCCGCTCATCGTGCTGTCTCACGGAACGGGCGGTTCGGCTGACATGCTGGGTTGGCTCGGACGGACGCTGGCGTCGCACGGATATATCGCCGCCGCGGTCAACCATCCTGGTAACAATGCTCTGGAGCCGTACACTCCTTCCGGGTTTTCGCTATGGTGGGAGCGGGCGCGGGACCTTAGCGAGGTGATCGACAAAATGGTTGCAGACCGAGAGTTCGGCGCTCGCATTGATTCCAGACGGATCGGTGCCGCCGGGTTTTCACTCGGGGGCTACACTATGGTCGAAATCGCCGGCGGCATCACAGATCGCTCCGCATATCAGGAGTTCTGCAAATCGCCCGCTGCAGACGACATGTGCAAATCACCACCCGAGTTCTCGCAACTTCTCGCCTACTTCAACCGGCTCGACGAAGTAGCCAAAGGCGATCCGGAGATTGCCGCGTCGCTCGGCAAGGAAAAAGAGTCGCATCGTGATGGACGAATCCGCGCCGTTTTCGCCATCGCGCCAGCGTTGGGACCCGCTTTCCGACCGGAGGGACTGAAAAAGATAACGATTCCTGTACAAATCGTGGCCGGCATCGAGGACGACAGCGTGCCGATAGCAAGCAGTGCCGAGTATTTTGCTGCACACATCCCTGGCTCGAAACTAGTGCTACTCAATGGCGGCGTACAGCACTACCAGTTTCTTAGTTCGTGCACGGCGACAGGGCGTGAGCGTCTTGCCTCGCTCTGTACAGACAAACCCGGTGTGGATCGGGAGTCGATTCACGAGAAGACCGCCGCGATGGCGGTCCAATTCTTCGATGCACAACTGAGAGCAGCGAAACCCTGAGTTGGGTGTCAAGGGTGTCAAGGGAATATGAGAAAGTCTCTGCGTAGCGAATTCGATTCAATAGACGGCGCTGGTGATTCCCGTGATTTTGTTCGCTATCTCGACGCGACCCGCGCTACGGATTTCGTTCAAGAGATTAAACAGCGCTCGTTTGCCCTGATGGACCTTCGGGGCGGCGAAATTGTAGCTGACCTAGGATGTGGTACGGGTGAAGATGTGCGGTCACTGGCTGCCCTGGTCGGCCCAACCGGTCGGGCCATAGGGGTAGATTTGAGTTCGACGATGATTGCGACCGCCAGAGATCGGTCGGGAGATTGCGGGTTGAATCTGAGTTTCGTGCAGGGAGATGTACAGAAGTTGGATTTCGGGGACGGGTACTTTGACGCCCTTAGAGCCGAACGATTGCTTCAACACACTCCGAATCCTCAGACAGCATTGCGAGAGATGGTTCGAGTGCTGAAGCCTGAAGGAAGGATTGTCAGCTGGGAGGCAGACCTCGATTTATTCACGATCGATGCGCAGGATTACGAGACAAGCCGCATCATGCAGCGATTCATCTGTGATAGCTTTCATCACGGTGCCATTGGGCACTCGCTTTACCGCCACCTCCTCGAACTTGGGCTCACAGACGTACGCGCGACACCGCTGGTGCGAAACTTCGTGGACTTATCGCTGATCGAGAGCGCATTTGACCTGAGGGCTTCCGTTGGTCGCGCGATTGAACAACACTTGATAGAGGCAGACAAAGGTGCGCGATGGCTCGATTCCTTGTGGTCAGCCAGCAATTCTGGTCACTTTATTTCCGCGATCGGTGGCTTTATTACGTTTGGTCGAAAATTTAATTAAGATCTCCAGCGAAACGCGCAAGCCTTCACCCGTTACAGACCTAGTCAAGCATGGCGTGGCAGAAAAGCGAATTCACCGATGTACTGGCGAGGCGGTCATCCGAGACGTTTGTGGAAGGCAGGCGGGATGCTCCGAAGCATCTTTGCCCGAACCGTGCAAGATTTGTACTTCGAGCCCCAAGAGCGAACCGTTTCCAGCGTCGGGCGCTCTGGAGTCTCTCGAACACTTTGACCCGGCATTCAAGGAACTGGATCCCCTAGCCCGTCACGGAGTAAATCATGTTCACCAAAACCGGAATCATCGATTTGCATGCCATCACGCATGAACGCTTAGACCTTCTATTACGCCACGTCGCAACCGTGCCTGATGACCTGTGTCGCAAGCCAATTTCAGGATTCGGGCATCCGTCCGTTTGGCAGCAGTTGGTGCACATCCTGGCGTGTGAGGAAGGCTGGGTACACGACTTACAGAACCAGCCCTTTGCGTGTTGGCACGCAGAAGACTGCCCAACCGTGGCGGCGTTACAAACCTTCAAAGACCGCGTTTCAGAAGCGACGCGCGCTTATTTGGCGAATCTGACGGAAGAGCAACTTAACACGACCCTCGAGGAGCGTCCCGCAGACTGGGCCGGCGAACTCCGGAGTCCTGCTTTTATCTTTTTGCACGTCATCACTCATGCATTTCACCACAAAGGCCAGGTTGTCGCGATGCTGCGAATTCTCGGATACCCGCCACCCGACACAGACTTGCAGCCGGTATAGACCTTTGCTCAAGGAATGGCGAAGGCACCAAGCGCAGTCCATGCTTACGAAATGCTGAGGCAGGAGTCATAACGGGTATCCGCAACAGCCTTTGGTTTCTGTACGACTTTACAACTCATTGAGAATTGAATAATACAGTGAGACTTCTGAGTTTCGGCGCTGGTTTCTGGCCGTCGTCAAAACCTCGTCGCCTCTTTATTGCCACGAATTCGTTGACAGAAGTAGGTGTCAGGTTCTCGTTTTGCAGGCAGACGCTCTAAAGTTCGAGCGTGCCGTGAAGGTACAAGCGTGCCCTGCCGGCGATCTTCACGCGATCGCCACCGATTGTGCACTGCATGCATCCACCGCGGACACTGAGTTGTTGCGCATGCAACCTGTCCTTACCCAGCCGCCCCGCCCAATATGGAGCCAGTGTGCAGTGGATCGAGCCGGTTGCGGGGTCCTCATCGATGCCGACCGACGGTGGAAAAAATCGGCACACGTAATCCACGTCATTCTCGCCGGGTGCGGTAACAATCGTTCCGCCGATCCCGATGTCCAGTTTGGCAAGAGCGGCAATATCGGGCGAGAGTGCTCGCACCTGCTCCGCCCGATCTACCACCACCAGATAATCGCGCGATTTCATTACTAACGCCACTTTTAGACCTAGGTCTGGTAAGAGATCGACCGGCGTCGCACATGGTTGGGGTGGCCTGGCAGGAAAGTCCATTTCAAAGCTGTCTCCGTTCTGGGCGACGGTAAACATGCCGCTGCAGGTGTGGAAGCGCACCGGCCACACGTTGTGCTTCCGCAGCGCCAGCACATAAGCGGACGCCAAGGTCGCGTGCCCGCAAAGGTCATCCTCGACTTTGGGTGTAAACCATCGCAAGTCGAAATCACCGTCCACGCGAGGAACAACAAAAGCGGTCTCGCTGTGCCGGTTCTCAGCCGCAATGTTCTGCATGATGCTATCCGCTAGAAAAGCGGTTAAGGATGCAGACCCCCGCCGGGTTACCTGCAAAGAGTTCACCCGTGAATGCATCAACGTGGTAATACGGAATTGCCATGTCGTGCTCCTCTACGCTAGTGGATCCCCCAAGAAACGGGCCAGCAGGATCGGTAATCATTGAAAATCTGCACGAATACAAGTGACCTCGGAAACAGATCGGCCTGCTGCCAGAAGGCGAACACCCATGGTAGGCTGGGTTGCGCATACGACGAAGCGCCTGGCGCGCGTGGTCGCTCAGTTGCCCGAAAGTTCGCAGAAGGCGGGTAACTCATGGCGCTTTCAGTGTGATGACAAATACTCCATACAGTTGAGTTCCGGGGAATAGGCGGATAAGCGCTCCACCCAGAGTCGGCCCGGCGCACGAAGTGCTATATCATGCGACTGCCGTGACCGGGCAAGCCGTCCCATACGATTCGCAACTGCTCAGGAATGTGACGGACAGAAACTCGATGACCTGCGTGCTCCCGATCGCACCGCAAACAGCCGGAAGTGAAATTCACGAGGGCACGCCAGCGATCACTGACAGGGTCTTCCATTTCGTCTAGCCACAAGTAACGAAGCAGCCGACGTTCCATCATCGAGAAATGCGCAAACTATCTTTTCGGCCTCTGCGAACAACGAAGACACGACCGGTGTCACCAAGTCCTCATACTTCTTGAAGCTAAAGTTATTCCGCCCACTTCGTACTTCGCCCAGCTTGCCGGAGTACGACTGAAGGAGCGGCGCTCCATTTCTCGCGCCTGACAAGTAGACGCTGATATAGTTCTTTTGAAGTGCAACGCCCACGACTGGCCATTCCACACTCTTACCGGCTCGCGCGAGATACCGAAATCTTCCATATCCAATCATTTTGAAACGCATGCCAGGTTCACCCGGGGGAGTGCCTCGATGAAAGTAGCGTCTAAGTCCGGGCGCCGATTCTCTCACTAGTTTGTCCAGCTTCTGAAGATCAACCTTCCGTCTTGGGTCGAAGTTAAAGTAGGACTGTAAGTTGTCCACGTCCACACGAAACATCTCATCCTCCTGGT
>Ga0210389_10002787_pt1 | contig 13686 bp, 11 predicted proteins | sample IncBWH28OmetaG_FD_160127 | JGI IMG/M metagenome (GOLD analysis project Ga0210389, IMG submission 160127) | Forest soil microbial communities from Barre Woods Harvard Forest LTER site, Petersham, Massachusetts, United States - Inc-BW-H-28-O ...
GCGGCGCTGGTCGATGAGGCCACGCCGCCGGATGTGAAGCGGGCGCGGCTGGCCGCCTGATCTTCACAATCGGTCTAAAGACGGCTTTCGCGGACGTAGCGGCGCGCCTATCTCTCGTGGTGCGCCCGCCAATATTTTCAAGGATGCATTTGTGCCCGATGCCATCGACCTTCTGAAGACCCGCCGTTCCGTCAAGCCGCGCGAGATGACCGGCCCCGGCCCCTCGCCTGCCGACCTGGAAACGATCCTGACGATCGGCGCGCGAGTGCCGGACCACGGCAAGCTGGCGCCGTGGCGCTTCATTATTTTCGAGGGCGACGCGCGTCATCGTGCCGGCGAGGTCATTGCCAAGGTCTTCGCAGGCAAAAATCCCAATGCAACGCCTGCCGAGATCGACGTCGAGAAGCGCCGGCTGACCGATGCACCGCTGGTGATCGGCGTCGTCAGCCTGACCAAGCCGCATCCGAAGGTGCCGCCCTGGGAACAGGAGTTGTCCGCCGGTGCCAGTGCCATGAACATCGTCACCGCAGCCACCGCGCTCGGCTATGGCGCCTGCTGGCTCACCGGATGGTTCGCGTTCGATCGTGACGTGCTCGACGGTTTCGGGCTGAAAGCGGACGAAAAACTCGCCGGCCTCATCCATATCGGCACGGTGTCCAAGCCGAACGAAGACCGGCCGCGGCCGGTCCTGTCGGATCTTGTCACGCGGTTTTAGGAGTGCCCGAGCAGGCCGAACGCTAGCGAGGCCGTTAGCGAATGGCACAAAAGAAAGAGATCAGGCCGCCTGCGAGGCGCGCCGCCCAAACCGGGACAACAGCCCGGCGATTTCGCTGGCCGGTTTGGCGGCACTGAAGAGAAAGCCCTGCACTTCGTTGCAGCCCTCGTTGCGCAGCCAATCAAGCTGATCGACCGTCTCCACCCCTTCGGCCGTCGTGGTGATCTTGAGACTGCGGCCAAGACCTGAGATGGCCCGGACGATCGCAACACAATCCGGACGCTCGGCAAGATCCTTGACGAAGGAGCGGTCGATCTTGATCTTGTCGAACGGAAAGCTGCGAAGATAGCTCAGGCTCGAATAGCCGGTGCCGAAATCGTCCATCGAGATGCTGACGCCGAGTTCGCGCAACTGATGCAGGATGGCGAGATTGGCTTCGGTCTCGGCCAGGAACACCGATTCGGTGATCTCGAGTTCGAGCCGCAGCGCCGACAATCCGGAATGCGCCAGCGCCGAGATCACGGCCTGGACCAGATTGCGGCTGCGGAATTGCACGGCCGACAGGTTGACCGCGACCTTGACGTCATCAGGCCATTTCGTTGCCTCGGTGCAGGCTTCACGCAGCACCCACTCTCCGAGCGGCACGATCAATCCGATATCCTCGGCGATCGGAATGAAATCCGCCGGCGAGATCATGCCTTTGTCGGGATGCTGCCAGCGCAACAACGATTCAAAACCGCTGATACGGTCGGCGCCGATATCCACCAGCGGCTGGTAGTGCAATTCGAACTCGCCATTGGCGAAGGCGCGGCGCAGGTCGACCTCCATGTCGCGGCGTTTCTGCGCCAGCCGGTCCATCTCGCGTTCAAAGAAGCGATGAACGCCGCCGCCGTCGGACTTCGCCCGGTACAGTGCCATATCGGCGTTGCGCATCAATTCTTCGGATGTCGTGCCGTCGCTGGGCGACAACGCAATCCCGACGCTGGCGCCGATCACGACCTCGATGCCGTCGATATCGTAGCTCGCGCTCAACACGTTGATCAGGCGGGTCGAGAAATCGCTGACCTCGTTCGGTGAGACTTCGGAGGTCAGGATCAGCGCAAACTCATCGCCGGCGAGGCGAGCCGCAACATGGTTGCCGCGAAGCTCCGACCGCAGCCGGTCGGCAACTAGCCTCAGCAGGCGATCCCCCATGGGATGGCCGAAGGAATCGTTGACGTTCTTGAACAGGTCAAGGTCGACACACAGCACCGCGACCCGCTTGTTGCCGGCCTGCGGTTCTGCCAACGCCTGGCGAAGCCGCTCCTGATAGAACTCACGGTTGGGCAGATCCGTCAGCCCGTCATGATGGGCCATGTAGGCGATACGCGCCTCGGCCTTGCGCCGCTCGGTGATATCGACGACGGCGACGAGATAGCCGTCGCGTCCGTCGAACGCCACCCGCCGCCCGAATGTCAGGACATGAATCTCGTTGCCGTCGGCCTTGATATGGCGCCAGTTGCGGCTGGACTGGTAGGCATCGCCGATATTGACCAGCGCCTCCTCGTGACTGGTGCGCTCGTCCTCGGGCCAGATATCCTGGAGCGTCATGGCGAGAAACGCCTCGCGGCTATATCCGTAGTGCTGCACCGCGGCGTCGTTGACGCCAAGAAACCGGGTCGTGTTAGCGTCGAACACCCACATCGGCATCGGGTTGTTGTCGAACAGCAACCGGAAAGAGGCCTCGCGGCGTTTCAAGGCGGTGACATCGGAGACCGTCAGCGCGAGGATGTCGCCAAAGGCGGTTGCGCCCAACTTCAGGCTTCGGTCGTCGCTGTCGATCTCGAACTGATCGCCCTCGCCGCTGCTAACGACGCGAAGCAATCGCTCGATGACCTCGCTCGCGCACAGAAGGTTTCCTTTTGAGCTGAGCCGCTGCCATAGCAGCTCGGTCGTCGGCAGTTTGAGCAGCCGCGCGGCCCCCGCATTGTGGTGCACGATCTGGAAATCGAACGGCTGGCCTTGCGGATCGCGGATCGCGGCGAGCGACAGCACTCCTTCATCGGTGGCAGAGAAAATCGCGTCGAGCAGATTATACTGGGCCGCCCGCTCATTGAGATAAACGCCGATCAGCGTGTGGCCCCAACGCGAGGAGGTCGGAAGCGCAAGAACGTCGTAGGTCTGGACCAGCCCGTCGCGCACGCAATGGGCGGCGGTGAAATAGGGACGATTGTTGTTGAGCGCGCAGGCGGCGACCTCTGCCAGCACGGTCGCGCAATCCGGCGACAGCATGTCGATCGGGATATTGCAATGGTCATGGCCCAGCCATTTCTGGGTATAACGGCCGGTGCGCGAGACCTCGAGCCCGTCGGGGCTGGCCTTGAGGAGAACGATGTGATCGGCGAGCCGCCCAAGACTGCCGAGCATCACATCTTCATAGGCCGGCAGTTTTTCGCCCGGCCGCAACGCCGCCTGCCACTTGCGCTGCAAGACCGGGACATCATCGAATATTTCCGGAACGGATTTTCCGGACGATTTCCCGGCAGCAGGCATGACATCCCCCAAAACGCATTTCGAATCAGAGGCCGCCGCGACAAGTGTGCGAACTTCGGAATCGGAACTCTAGTGACCGCGGTCGCGATCCAATGCGGCGGCGCTTAAGGCATTGTAAAAATTATAGGTGGGGGTTGCCGAAGCAGCGATTATGACAGTTTTAAGTCGCGCGATGGTTAGTGCGCGTTAGCGACTATGACACTGCCCGCGAAGATCAGCGCGCGACGACTTCGACCTCGCCATCGACGCCGTTGACGACGTTGAAAGGCCGCTCATACACTTTGCCTTCATTCTTGGCGATCGCGCGGTATTCGCCTTCAGACAGTACGACGCGGGGGAATGCACCGATCGATTCCTTGATGACGTCGCCGCCGGGCGTGATCACCGACCATGCGGTATTGGCCAGCGCCTCGCCACCGCGATCGCTGACGAGTTTGAGCGTAATGACTGCGGCGCGATGGGTGATAGTCACGTCCGTCAGCTTGCTGGCCTGCACGCGAATGTCGGAACGCACCACCGAGTTGGCATCGCCGTAGTTGGAAATGATGTAGTAGGTGCCCTCCGGCAGCAGCACGACGTCGCCGGGGGCGACGCTGGGCAAGAGCGAGGCACGCTCGCCGACTTCGAATTGGCTACCCTTGTAGATCGCAAACGAAATCTGGTTCTGCGGAATCTTCGAGGTGCCGACGCGTCCCTCGATACGCAGGCCGCCGGCCGGAAGGATGAAGGATTCGCGGTCGGTTTCCGCCTTCAGCGTCACGGGGCGCACGGCGCTGACCAGTCCCAGCGCGACATGGATGACATAGTTGCCGGGCGGCAGCACGATGTTCGGCGTCGCGCCGCGATCCTCGCGGACCAGTTTCATGTTGCCGGTCTCATCCGACCGGTCCGAAAATACCCGCCACACCAGCCCGCCGGTAATGAGCGGCAGGTCTTTGCCGAAACGTGCCGTCAGCGCCAGGACAGCCTGGTTCGGCGGGGCGACGCTTTGGGGCGCAACGGCCGGCGGCGCGGTGGCGACGGAGGGCGGCTGGGTTAGTGGCGGCGGCAGATTGGGAATCGATGCCGGACCGGATTGCGGCGCGAGATTCATCGCCGGTCCCGCAGGCGCCTCTGGAACGGATGCCGGGGGCACCGGCGGCGGCCGGTCGCTGAACATTTGGGCTGAAACGGGACCGGCAAAGGCAAAAGCCAGCAGGAAGACGGCCATCGACGCAACGCACATAGCTGCGCCCCGCCGCAATTCGCCGGTACCCTGCTTTCCCCAAATCATAATGATGCTTTTCACTGAAAACGCGGCAAATTCAAGCCTCCACAGGTCGAAGGGGTGCGATGGAACCCGTGCGGCCCGGCACGGTTACTTCCAAAGGGCGGCCGCGGTCCCGTCACAATCCTCTGTCTCACCCCTACATAAACCATGCTTTTCGGCCATTCTGGCCGTAGCCGGCTTCTCGCTGTAGCCTTCCCACCCGTTCAAGGAGACTGTTTTCGGTGCTGGATAGTTGGATGGGACGAGGCCAAGACGGCAGGGAAAGCCAGGACAACGCGGGCGGCCGGCGGCCGGTGATTGGACTTGCCCTCGGCGGCGGAGCGGCGCGTGGCTTCGCCCATATCGGCATCGTCCGGACGCTGATTGCACACGGCATCGTTCCCAACGTCGTGGTCGGCACCTCCATCGGTGCGGTGGTCGGCGGAGCCTATGCAGCGGGGCATCTCGATACGCTTGAAGAGTGGGCGCGCCGCCTGCAGCCGCGAAACGTCTTTTCCTATCTGGATCTCCGGCTGAACGGCTCGGGCCTGATCGGCGGCGACAAGCTTGCCGCGGAGCTTGAAGCGGCGATCGGCCCGACCCTGATTGAAGACCTGCCGTTGAAGTTTGCCACGGTGGCCACCGAGGTGCGCACCGGCCACGAAACCTGGGTGACCCACGGCCGCATGGTGGATGCGATGCGCGCCTCCTATGCGCTGCCGGGGATATTTGCACCGGTTCTGATCGGCAACCGCTGGCTGGTCGACGGCGCTCTGGTCAATCCGGTGCCGGTATCGGCGGCGCGCGCGCTCGGCGCAGAAATCGTGATCGCTGCCAACCTCTCAAGCGATATTTTTACGCACTCCACCACGATCTATTCGCACGGTGCATCCGCGGTGGCTCGCGAAGAAGCCGAACCTGTCCCACCCAAGCGCGGCCTCGGCAAGTTCTTCTCGGCCGAGCGCGCGGTGAAACGCGAATTCTTCGGCGGCGGCGGCCGGCCCGGCATTTCTTCTGTCATGGTCGATGCCTTCAACATCATGCAGGATCGCATTACCCGCGCGCGGCTTGCGGGCGACCCGCCGGATCTTCTGATTACGCCAAGGGTAGGTCAAATCGGCTGGTTTGATTTTCACCGCGCCGACGAACTGATCGCGCATGGCACGCGCGCGGCCGAGCGCGCGATGGCCTCGATCCAGGAAGTCATCGACGTTCTGGCGCCTGCGCCAGTCATCCCGCCGGCAACGATCAACGACTAGTGTGGCGAATTTGAAGTTCCTGTCAGTACTGCGGCGAGTTCGTTATAGGAACTTCAAATTCAAGGCCGCTACTTAAATCACAAGTTGCTAGAACTCCTTGATTCCGAAGTTCGCGTCAGAGGTTGCCGCGATACCATGCGAACTTCGGAATCGGAGCTCCAGGCCTTGAGGGTCGATCTCTCGGGCGCCGCCTGACCGCTTCAAGCCGTCTTGATATATTCGCGCAGCGCTTCCTGCTCGAGCTCGTATTCCTGCACGCGCCACTTGACGATGTCGCCGATCGAAATCAGACCGACCACCCGCTCCCCGTCGAGGACTGGCAAGTGGCGGAATTTTCCAAGCGTCATCATCTCCATGATCGCAGCGACCGTATCGGACTGCTTGCAGCTGACGACCTTGCGCGTCATCACCGCGCTGACGGGCTCTTCCAGAACGGCAGCACCCCGCTCACCCAGCACGCGCACAATGTCGCGCTCCGACAGAATGCCCTCGATCCGGCCCTCGCTCATCACGAGCACGGCGCCGATCTTGCGCTCACCCAGGACTTTGACGACGGCTGAAAGCTTCGCCTCCGGCGGAACGCTCTGGATTTGATGACCCTTGGTATCGAGAATTGTACGTACCGTCATTGTCGTCTCCCTGAATCCGATTGCGCCCTTGCACGAGCGCTCTCTTGGTTCACTCTAGAGTCTTCGAACAACAGTGTGGCGCCGATTTGGTTGCGGACGCCGCGGGGCCTGAAAGCACATCACGGTCTTATGCCGTGCCGCATGGTACAAATGATGGATGAAATTGCGCTACCCTGCAAGCGACGATAGCGGGAGTCAGGCCTGATCCCGCCTTAGCCGCCACTTTTGCGAATGTTAGAATTACGGGCCCATTGGCAAGTATATGTTTCTAGTGGAGTTTGGATTTGGCATTCGCATTGCGCGTCTGCGGCTAGGCAGTTGCGAATGCCAAACCCACTCCACTAGGAGGACGCATCCGCAGCATCGCCTGGCGCGCGCGGAACCGGATCGAACAGCGAGAACAGCAGAAGTCCGGCAAGAAAGCCGCCAATATGCGCCTGCCAGGCAACGCTCGCGCCATCGGCGCCGATCGCGATCGATCCGAGGCCGAACACGATGTTGACGCCGAACCACACCGCGAGGAATCCGAGCACGCGGCGGTCGCGCAAGGCGCGCCACAATCGTTGCGCGGGCACTTTGGCCGCGGCATCCGCGTCCCCACGGCTGAAGGAGAGAAAGCTGCCGCGCACGAAGGCAAAGCGGATGGCGGCGGCCATCGTGCCCGAGACGGAGGCGGATGCACCGATCATCGGTTCCAGCGCGTGCTCATGGGTTGCAAGATGCGCCAGCGCACCGGCTGCGGCCGTCACGGCCATAAAGCCGAAGAAGCGGAGCGCGCCGAAACGCCGCACCAGCGCGCTGCCGAACGGCAACAGCCACAGCACGTTGAAACCGATGTGGCTGAGATTGGCGTGCAGCAGCGAATAAGTCACAAAGGTCCAGAGCTTGGCGCCCTCCCCGCCAGGAAAGCCGATGGCCAGCAGGCTTGAATCGTAGCGCTTGGGAATGAAGCCGAAGACGTCGATGGTCCAGTTCTCGAGATCGGGCGGCAGCAACACGTGCAAGTGGATGACCGCCAGCAACAGGATGTACGCGGTCAGCGCGCCCGGCAGCATCAGGAGCGGCTCGCGCTTGGTGACTGGCGCCGGCTCGGGGAGGATTTCGGGCGGGGATTCAGATTCCACGGGGGTGACGATCTCAGGCTTGAGCAGCAATCCGCCCCATTAGAGGGTTTTGCGTCAAAATGTAAGCCGGATCAGCCCCGCAGCCTGGCTCGCGGTTGTGTCGAAGAAGACTGGGCGGGCAGAGCAGCAAAGTATGCGGAATTGCTGCCCAAAAAGCGGCTGGTACCCTCCCCCAGGATGATGTCCGCTGTTGGGGGTAAAATGGCTATTTCGCGGCGGAGCCGCGATGTCCGCTTTTGACGACAACCCTAAGCGGACTTCGCACTTCGCGTTGGCCGTTAGCAAGGTGGCTCTCTTGCGTTTCGCAAATTACGGCGGCGGCGAGTCAAGGTAAACGTAGAGAGCCGCGATCTTGCCGTCCCGTGCGACAATGAAATCGACACCCGTATATGCGGACGTTTCGCCTTTCGGCCCCGAGCCCCACGCCAGCCGTCCCGAATTGTGCAGAACCTGCGGCGCGCCATGAGGCGTATACACATAATGCGGGTGCGTCGCTCTGAGATCGCCGGCGAATTTGTCCAGTGCGTCGTGACCAACGAAAGTGCCGGGCGGCACGTACAGTACACAGTCTTCGGTGTAAAGCTCCACAATCGCGGCCCTTCGGCGAGCGGAATCACCTTCACCGAAAACTTCCGGAAGATTGCGGTTGAGCAGGGTCTCGATACGGCTCACGTCCGCGCCCACGGACGGCGGGGCGGCATTCTTACTAGCTTGCGGGTTCATCAGAGGACTCCATGTATGCGCGACGAAAAGACGTCGTGTGGACTGCGGATCAGCAACATCAAGATGCTCCACGACATAGCTCGCCTTCAGGCGGCTACCGCGCGACTTGAACTCAGTTCGCCGTTGCCGCGCCGGTTGTCGACGCTGAATGCGCCAGCCCCGAATGCCGCGATCTGAAGCAGCCCGCCAGCCATCATCACGTTCTTGAGGAAGTGGATCATCTGGTTCTGGTCGGCGAAGTTATTGTGGAACGAAACGGCTGTCGCGAGCGAGAATACCGCAAGCGCGATCGCGACGGAGCGAGCACGATAGCCGGCAATCAAAAGCAAGCCGCCGCCGAGTTCGACGGCGACAGCGGCGGCGAAGGCCAGCGGCGGCAATGGCAATCCTGCAGCGCTGATCATTCCGGTCGTGGCGCCATAGGCGGCGAGCTTGCCAAGACCGCTCATAGCGAAGGGAAGCCCGATCATCAGCCGGCCAACAAAGGGAAGGTAACGGGTCGCGGTCATTGGAAAATCTCCCTGGTTCGAGGTCATGGAAACATATCTGCGCAATAATCATCTGGACAGATGCGGGAATAGGACGAATATTTGTCGATAATAGAACAATGCGAGCTGCCGCATGACCCCGGTTCAAGATCTCAACAACCTCTACTTCTTTGCCAAAGTGGTCGACTTCGGCTCCTACACGGCGGCGGCGAAGGCGTTGGGCTTGCAAACCTCGAAGCTCAGCCGCCGCATCTCCACGCTGGAGACCGAGCTCGGCGTGCGTCTCATCAACCGCACGACGCGACGCCTTTCGCTCACCGAGGCGGGCAAGACGTTCCATCGCCATTGCCTGGCGCTGCTCGATGAAGCGCAGGCGGCGAGAGATGCGATGAGTCAGGTTCTTGCCTCGCCACAGGGGCTCGTGCGCATCTCCTGTCCCACGGGCTTGCTGCAAGGCGGTATCGCCAGCATCCTCTCGCGCTTCCTCGCCAGGCATCCGCAAGTGCGCATCGCGCTCGATGCCACCAATCGTCGCGTCGACGTCGTCGACGAAGGCCTCGACATCGCCATCCGGGTCCGCAAGCCTCCGTTGGAGGACTCCGATCTCGCCATGCGCGCATTCGGTCCCGACGAGATGGTCCTCGTCGCCAGTCCCCAACTGATCGCAGCTTATGGCGCGCCGCAAACGCTCGGAGATGTTGCACGCATGCCGACGCTTTCAATGGCAAGCGCCGGCGAGAGCTCAACCTGGCATTTCCTTGATGCGAATGAGCCTGCCGAAATGACACACACGCCGCGCCTCTGCACGGACGATCTCTTCACGCTGCGTCGTGCGGCGCTGGAAGGAATCGGTGCAGTCCTTGTCCCGCTTCTCCTCGTAGCGGGCGATATGGAGCGCGGCACGCTCGTCCGATTGTTACCGTTGCTGAAGGCCCAAGCCGGGATCATTCACGCTGTCTTCCCGTCTCGGCGCGGAATGGTTCCGGCAGTGCGCGCGCTTCTCGACTTCCTCTCGGAGACGATTGGGTCTGTCCGCCGGCGCCCAAGCTAGCCAGATCGCGCCCGCCCCTCATTGCCGGCCCGGTGTCGAGGATGGCGCCGAACTGGCGGCGGGCGGCGTTTCGGCGGCAACGTGAACCCTATCTCCTTCCGTGAGGGTTTCCGGCGGATTATCGACGATCCGGTCGGATGGCGACAGGCCGGCAATGACTTCCACACTGTCACCGAAATCGCGGCCAAGCTGCACGCGTTTGAGGACGACCTTGTCGTTGCTGTCGAGGGTTGCGACCTGCGTGCCATGATTGCCGGTCACTAGCGCAGTGGATGGGATTCTCACCAAATTCGCGTCGGCCGGGATTTGGAACTGCACATTGCAATAGCTGCCGGCAAGAAACTTGCCGGCTGAGTTGTCGGCCTGAAGCTCGACCTGCATGCTGTGGGAAGCCGGGTTCATCGCCCCTGAAACATGCGAGAGCGTTGCGTCGAAGTGCACGCCCGGATATTGCGGCATTTCGAACGTCGCCTTCAGCCCCGGCGTCAGGCCGGCGGAGAAGGATTGCGGCACCTGGACGTAGATGCGAACCCGATGCAGATCGGATACCTCGAAAAGCGGTAGGCCGGAACCTCCCGAATTGATCAGCATTCCGAGCTCCACGTTTCGGGCGGTCACGACGCCATCAAACGGCGCAGCCAGCGTCTTGAACGATTGCATGGCCTCGAGCTGCCGGACGTTGGCCGCGTTGGCGTCGACGACCGCTTGCTTTGCTTTGGCGTCGGCGGTGGTCTGGTCCGCAAGCTGCTGCGCCACGATCTGCTTTTGCAGCAGGATGTTGTTCCGGTTCGCGGTCAGCGTTGCGATCTGCTCATTGGCCTCGACGCTCGCGAGCGTCGCTTTCGCCTGACTGAGCTGCTGATCGAGATCGGGCGCGTCGATGGTGGCCAACACTTGCCCGGCCTTGACGGATGATCCGATGTCGTGGTCCCAGCTTTTCACGTAACCATTCACGCGCGCATAGATCGCCGCCTTGTTAAAGGGTTGGATGTTGCCGGGCAACGTAAGCATTTGATGCGGACTGCCGGGAATGGGTTGGGCCAGCGCAACGGTGGGCGTTGCCTGCGCGTCGGTCCACTGCACCACTTCCTGCTTGCTCTCAGCGCGCTGGATGAAACCATAGGCAACCACGACGGCAGCAAGCAGAACCGTGGCGGCGGCGGCCGTGACCAGGCTTCGCTTGCGGGGAAGAGTGATTTCTTCTGAGGGCATTTTGTTCTCCTCTCGTTCACGCGGCGATTGCCGTGGCTGGCTGATTGGCGGAGCGGCGCTTCGGGTCGTGAACCAGGCTGAAGATGGTGGGAACCAAAACCAGGGTGGCGCAGGTGGCAAAGATCAGCCCACCGATCACGGCGCGGCCCAGTGGCGTGTTCTGTCCGGGTTCGATCGCCATCGGCACCATGCCGATGACCATCGCCAGCGCCGTCATCATCACGGGACGAAACCGCGCGCGACCCGCTTCGAATGCCGCTGCGGTCGCATTGAGACCGGCCGCCATCTGGTCGCGCGCAAAGCTGATCACCAGGATGCTGTTGGCGGTCGCGACCCCCATGCACATGATGGCGCCGGTGAGCGCCGGAACGGAAAGCGTGGTTCCGGTCGCAAACAACATCCAGACGATGCCGGCCAGGGCGGTCGGCAGCGCCATGATGATGACGAACGGATCGACCCAGGACTGGAAGTTGACGACGATCAAAAGATAGATCAGCACGATCGCCGCCGCGAGCCCGACATATAGCTGCCGATAGGCGCTTGTCATGGTGGTGACCTGACCGCGCAGCGTCACGCTCGCGCCGCGGGGAACGTCTTGCGCGGTCGCGTGGATCACCTTTTGAATGTCCGACGCAACCGCGCCGAGATCGCGTCCCTGTGGCGTCGCATAGATATCGATCACGGGCTGGACGTTATAGTGCGACACCACGGCATTGCTGTTGGTCCGCACGACATTCGCCAGGCCGCCGAGCAGCTGGGTGCTGGCGGAAGGAGAGCTGACCGGAATGTTTTTCAAGCCGCTCATGGTGTCGATGTCGCGCTGCGGGGTCTGGACCGAGACCGCATAATTGACGCCGTTGGCGGGGTTCAGCCAGTAGGTCGGGGCCGATTGCGAGCTTCCCGACAGCGTCGTCAGCATGGCGTTGGCGACATCCTTCTCGGAGAGGCCGGCAAGCGTGGTAAGCGAGCGGTCGACGTTGACGTTAAGGGTCGGCTGCGCAAACGCCTGCTGGATGTGCGCATCGGCGATTCCTGGAATTTGCTTGACCTTTGTCAACAGCGCGTTGGCATATCTGCGGTCCGCCGCAAGATCTCTGCCGGCCACCTGCAGGTCGATCGGCGCCGGGGCGCCGAAATTGAGGACCTGACTGACGATATCGGCGGGCAGGAAAGCGAATGTCGTGCCAGGGAACTGCTGTGGCAATTTTTCCCGCATGGTTTTGACGTAATTATCGGTCGGCGCATGTTTGGGTTTGAGGCTGATCAAAATGTCGGCGTCGCCGATGCCGATGGTACCGGAATTATTGTACGCCATGTTGATGCCGCTGACGGTGAGCCCGATGTTGCTCACAACGCCGTCCAGTTCGGTTGGCGGAATAATGCGCTTGATTGCAGTCGCGATCCGATCAGTGAGGGCCGTCGTCACCTCGAACCGGGTCCCCGTCGCGGCGCGAACGTGAAGCTTGATCTGGCCGCCATCCACCGCCGGGAAAAAATCCTGGCCGAGTGAGGGAGCAAGCCCGAGCGACAGCAGGCTGATGCACAGGAATCCAGCAACCATCTTGATGCGGTTTTGCAGCGCGAGTTGCAGAAGGCCGAGATAGGCTTTGCGCAGATTTTCGAAACGACGCTCGAATCCATGCTGGAAGCGCGCAAGCGGATTGCGGCTGGGCTTCGTCTCGCTGCCGTCCTCGGCCGGGCCATGGCCGTGTTGTTTCCGCAGAAGGTGGTTCGCCAGCGTCGGAACCAAGGTCTGCGACAGCACATAAGAGGCGGCCAGCGCAAGGATCACCGCCTCGGCAAGGGGCCGAAACAGATAACCGGCGACGCCGCCAAGCCAGAACATCGGCACGAAGGCAATGGAAATGCAGAACAGCGACACGGTCGCCGGCACGATGATTTGAGACGCGCCATCGAGGATGGCCGGCTTGATCTCTTTGCCCTCTTCCAGGTGACGATTGATATTTTCGATAGTGACGGTGGCGTCGTCGACGAGAATTCCGACCGCGAGCGCCAGACCGCCGAGCGTCATGACATTGATGGTCTCGCCGAGCAGCGACAGGCCACTCAGCGCCGCAAGGATCGCAAGCGGAATCGAGATCGTGATGATAAGGGTCGAACGCCAGCTTCCGAGGAACAAGAGAATCATCATTCCGGTCAGCGCCGCCGCGATCACGCCTTCCCGGATCACGCTGGATACCGCGTCGGTGACGTAGACCGACTGATCCCCCACGGCCGTCAATTTCAGGCTGGCGGGAAGCGTCTGCGATATCGACGGCAGCAGGTTCTTGACGCCATTGATGATGTCGAGCGTCGAGGTGGCGCCGGCCTTGACGATGGTCAGCAGCACGGCGCTGGCGCCGTTGACATGCACGGCGTTGGTCTGCGGCGGACTGCCGTCATGCACATAGGCGACGTCCCGCATATAGATGACCGTGCCGTTGGCGGTCTTGATCGGCAGATCGTTGAACGCTTTGACCGCTGTCGGCGAGTCGTTCAAGTTCACGGTATATTCGTAAGTGCCGATCTTCTGGGTTCCGACCGGGACGATCAGGTTCTGCAGCGAAAGCGCGTTGATGACGTCGTTCGCCGAAACCCCATATTGGTGCAGGGCCTGCTGATTGAGGTCGGCCTGGACCTGCCGCACCTTGCCGCCGAACGGAAGCGGCAGGGCTGCGCCCGGCACCGGCGCCAAGGCGGGGCG
>Ga0210389_10002793_pt1 | contig 13672 bp, 9 predicted proteins | sample IncBWH28OmetaG_FD_160127 | JGI IMG/M metagenome (GOLD analysis project Ga0210389, IMG submission 160127) | Forest soil microbial communities from Barre Woods Harvard Forest LTER site, Petersham, Massachusetts, United States - Inc-BW-H-28-O ...
ACAGGCCGCGTTATTCGCGCGGGTGCGGCGGATGATGCTGATTGCGGGCCTCACCACGGCGATCGCGATTTCGGCCGTGCTGATCGCCATCGGCTACCGTCTTTTCCGCTCCGAGGGAAGCGGCAACATCCCCGACATCACGGCTACGCTGCCGAAGGGGGCCAGGATCATCTCCACCGGCGTCACCGGCCGCCGGGTGGTGGTGACGCTCGATATCAGCGGGACCACCGAAGTCCGCATCTTTGACGCGCAGACGCTCAAGCCCGCGGGCCGTCTTAAGTTTGTGAGCGAGCCGTAGAGCCTATTCGGTTCTGATTGAATCAGAACCTGGCTCTACTCTTTTGTTTTGACGCGTTTTCTTCGCGCGAACCGGTTTCCACCTCGCTCGAAAACGCTCTGTCGCTTCTTATCCCTCCGCGCGAGCGAAGCGAGCAGCGGGGAGGGAGGGCCGACGCTCAGCGAAGGCCAGTGTCCCGGTTCTGACATTCGTACTGTGTCTCGGAGGGTTCGTTTGCGAATGTCGGAACCATGGGGACACTGGCAAATATAAGATTCTGGTGCGGTTTTGGATTTGGCATTCGCTGTCGAGGACTCGCGGCAAAATCAAAGCGAATGCCAAATCCACCGCATCAGGGTGGGGCTCAAACCCCCACCCGGCACCTCGTTCGTTGTACTCACAAGGTGCCGCCCTCCCCACAAGGGGAGGGAGAAGAGAGAGGAAACCCGCCTTGCCGCGGACCGATTTCAAGGCTATTCCCTAGCGCCTATGCTCCCATCGTCTAGCGGTTAGGACGCGGCCCTCTCAAGGCTGAAACAGGGGTTCGATTCCCCTTGGGAGCGCCATTCGTCTATCCCATCATCCTTCAAGGTCTGCCTCCGACAACGCGCCAATGTTGAGGGGGCGGCGACGCGGCGGCTGTTCCAGGCCCTCGAGCCCGGTCATGGGCTTGGTGCGACAATCCGCGCCCAAACGAGTGCGCCGCCGTGGCTGTCGCTTGAGCGCCGTTTACGCCGTTTTAATGATGATGAAATAATTGATTAAGGACAGAGCGCGATCCGATACCGAGACTGGCAGTCTTTACCTTGGGGCTATCGGCCTTCCGCCAGGGGCCGCGAAGGAGATTTGTGAATGTCCAGCTGCTTCGGCCGTGTATTGATGGTGGCGACGCTGCTCTTGATTGCGCCGGTTGGCGCCCGGGCAGAGCAGGTTCTCAGAATAGGATATCTGCTGTCTCAGAACTCGCAACTCGGCGCCGGCGCCAAGGCCTTCGCCGACGAGGTCAAGAAACGGACCGGCGGCAAGTTTCGCGTCGAGCAATTTCCGAACGGCGAAGTCGGCGGCGAGGTCGAGATGATCCAGGCCGTCCAGAGCGGTCAGGTCGATATCGCGCTGATCACCAACGCGCCGTTCACCAACATCATTCCTGAATTCGGCGTATTTGACGTTCCTTTCCTGTTCAGGAACGCCCATCACGCGCACGCCGTCCTCGATGGTCCGATCGGCAAGGAGTATCTGGAGAAATTCAAGTCGAAGGACATGGTGGCGCTGGCCTGGGGTGAAAACGGTCTGCGCCACCTCACGAACTCCAAACGGCCGATCAAGGGGCCGCAGGATCTTTCCGGACTAAAACTCCGCGTGCCGCAATCGGATGTCATGGTGCAGGGTTTTCAGGCGCTTGGTGCCGCCGCGGAACCGCTGGCGTTTCCGCTGCTCTACAGCGCACTCTCCACGGGCAAGTTCGACGGTCAGGAAAATCCGATCGCGACGATCGTCTCGGCCAAGTACGACAAGGTCCAGAAATACCTGACGCTGTCGGGACACATTTATTCGTGGGCGGCGTTCATCATCTCGAAGGACGTCTACGACGATCTTTCGCCCGCGGATCGGGCGGCGTTTGTCGCGGCGGCCGAATTGGGCGGCGCCGCCTCGCGGCGTTACGCGGCGGACGCGGAGAAATCCGGCGTCGAAAAGCTTCGCCAGGGTGGGATGGAGGTCGTCACCGACATCGATCGGGACGCGTTCATCGCCACGCTCAAGCCCGTCAAGGCGAAATTCGTCGAAAAATTCGGAGCCGCATTGATCGCTCGCATCGAGAGCACAAAGGACGAGTCGGCCAATTAGGACGTTGCGTCGATTGGACGAACGTGGGGGAGGCGTCGTGACCGCTAAATTTTCACCGGCTGCATTGCTGGGCAAACGAATTCAGAACGTATCGATCAAGGTCCGCCTGTATGGCGGTTTCGCCATTGTGCTGTTTCTTCTCGGCGCGGTGGCCTTCATTGCGGCGACCAGCCTGACGACGGTGGAGCACCGCGTCGGCCCGGTCGAGGCCGGAACCCGGTTGGCAACGGCCGTCGGCGATTTCGTCGAAAAGCAGCTCGAAGTCCGGGTGCAGCTTAGCACCTACACTATTTCGGGATCCGTGGAAGATCAGGAACGGCTCAAGCGCGGGACGGTAGCGCTGTCCGAAAGTCTGAAACGACTGGAGCAAATGCCGCTCGCCTCCGAGCTGTCCGCGCTTCGCAGTCAGGTGTCCTCAAGCATTGCCGAATATCTCAAGCTTCTCGACGAGACGCTGCAGGCGATCGCAAAGCGGAAGACCTCCGCCGATCAGCTCTCGAAGATCGGAACGGCTTTGACCAATGCTTCAACGGCACTTTTCGATCAGCTCGAGAAGGAGGGCCGGCTGGAACTGATGGGGCCGGGCGCCCGTGTCGTGGAAAACCTCCAGGCGGCCTTGCATGCGGCGGATCAATTCCTGCTGACGCGCACACCGGCGAGCGCCGACACCACACTTGTGGCGCTTGAACGGTTGACGCATGACTTCCCTGAAATCAAGGAGGCCAGCGTTGGAAATGCTCGCATCCAGCGCCATCTCGCGGCCCTCGAGAATGGACTTCCGCAGCTCAAGGGTGCCGTAGCGGCTGCGGTCTCGGTCGACAACGATATGGGCACGCTGCGCGACAAGCGCGTGGCGCTCAGCGGCAAGCTTGCCAAGGTCAGCATCGAGCTGCGGGATCAGGCCGTGAGCTCGCAGTCGCAGGATCTCCGGAGCATGCAGGCCGCGGCGGCATGGGCGTATCAGAGCGGCCTTGCGGTTTCGATCGGTGCATTGGTGTTGGGATTGGTGTTGGCTACCCTGATCGGCAGCAGCATCACGAGTCCCGTCGCGGGCATGACACAGGCGATGCAGATGCTCGCCAGCGGTAACCGATCGGCCGAGATCCCCGGGATCGGGCAGCGGAACGAAATCGGCCAGATGGCGGCCGCCGTCCAGGTGTTCAAGGACAATATCGTCGAGACCGAACGGCTGCGCGGCGATCGCGAGCAGATGATGGCGCAAGCCGAGACCGAGAAGAACGCCGTCATGAACAAGATGGCCGACGAATTCGAGGCCGGCGTCAAGGGCATCGTGCAGATGGTCTCGGCGGCGGTGACGCAGTTGCAGGCGACCGCGAGGTCGATGTCGGCGACGGCGGATGAGACCAGCCGTCAATCGACGGCGGCGACGGCTTCTTCCGAGCAGGCTTCGATGAATGTGGAGACGGTCGCCAGCGCGACGGAGGAATTGTCGGCCTCCATCTCCGAGATCGGCCGCCAGGTTGGCGAGTCCACCCGTATCGCGGCCCAGGCGGTCAGGGAGACCGAACTGACCAACGGGCAGATCCAAACCCTGGCCGATGCGGCACAGAAGATCGGCGACGTCGTGCAGCTCATCAGTGAGATCGCCGGTCAAACCAACCTGCTCGCGCTTAACGCTACCATCGAGGCGGCGCGAGCCGGCGATGCGGGCAGGGGCTTCGCGGTCGTGGCGTCGGAAGTCAAGTCGCTGGCCAGTCAGACCGCCAAGGCGACCGAGGAAATCAGTTCGAAGATCGCCGAGATGCAGTCGGCTACCGGCCAGGCGGTCGATGCGGTCAAGACCATCGGCACCACCATCGGCCGGGTGAGCGAGATCGCCACCGCGATCGCGTCGGCCGTCGAAGAGCAAGGCGCGGCCACCAAGGATATCTCGCTGAACGTGCAACAGGCTTCCGTCGGGACGCGTGAGGTGTCGTCGAACTTTGCCGGCCTTGCCAAGGCGGCCAACGATACGGGCGCGGCCTCATCCCACGTCCTGGGTGCTGCCGCCGAATTGGCCAAGCAATCGGAGGCCCTGAACCGGCAAGTCGAGAGATTTATCGCGAAGGTCCGGGCGGCGTAACGATATTCGGTCGGCAAGGCCAATTGTTTCGAACGTCTGATGGCGCCAGGGGTTTGCGCAACAGGCGTTCAGCCGAGCAGCAATAGGCCGCCGGCCATGAGGAGTGCCAGCGTCCAGATCAGGTCGACGTTGAACCAGGCGTGACGCAGGATTTCGAGGCCGATCCACTCATAGACCGCGACCGCAACGGCCGTGCTGACAGTCAGCATCGCCAGCGTGTGAATCCCCACACCTAGTAGTGCGACAAGAAATGGGCCGGTAACAGTCGGCTCTGAGGCTGCCGGAAAACAAAGCGGCATCAGCACTGGCCATAGCATGAGACCGGCGCCGTGCGTGGTCGCCATGAGAAATGACCACGCTGTGAGCGCTGCCAGTCCCGCCTGCATACCCACGCGCACGCGATGCCGATACCCGTAGCGCCAGTGATACAACGCCCAGCCGATCAGGAAGAGACCGGCGCCGATGCGGACCGCGCGCAGATCGATCACCAGGCCAGCCCAAATGAACGCGCCTGCCACGATGGCGATCGAGAGGGCGTGTCCGAGCGCAATGGGAAGGGGTGAGAGCCATAGCACGCGCCGGTTGTGGCTATGAAGTCCCAGCGCGACCGCGAACAGCCAGCCCATCGCAGGATTGAGACCATGAAATGCCCCGAGGCCGGCGAGCGCGAGCCATGGCCAGAACTCGGAGGAGACGGGGTTCATGGGCACGCTATTTCCGACTTATCGCGGCTCCGGATGTGTGGTGCGAGCCGACTGCATCATGCGTTCGTTCATGCTTGCTGCCGGCGCGCGTTGAATGATCGAGTAGGGCCCTGCTTCGTCACGGATAGCAATAGGAATCCGACGAGCAGTCGCCGCCTTCAAGACGTACCTGGTGCGGCCTGTGCGATACCGGCCAGTCCACAAAGAATCCGGAATCGAAAGCGATGCCGCCTTTCGGATCGGCGTCGAGCTTGACCATCCAACCCTCTATGCCATCGGGATAGAATTGCGGATCGATGGCGCCGTACAGCGAGTTGGTGAAATAGACGCGACGGCCGTCGCGGCTGATCTCCACCATCTGCGGGCCGCCGCTGAGTGCACCGTTCTTGGCGGCCGGATGCGTTGCCTTCGACACAATGCCGCCGATGCGTATCTTGCCGGTCAGCTTCGGCTTGAACGGGTCCGAGACGTCGTATTGCTGCAGGTCGCCCGTGCCCCAGCAGGCGACATAGAGGTACTTGTCGTCCATCGACAGGTCGATGTCGGTCACCAGCGGCGGGCAGGCCTTGAATCCTTTCAGCACCGGGGGCAGTTGATCTTCGCTGGCCGCTTCGGCCGGAATCTCGATCACTTTCTGCACCGCCCACTTGTCGCCGTCGCGATACCAGGTCCAGATCGAGGACGACAGATTCTCCAGGCTGACCACGCAGTTGACGAAGCCGTAGGCCTTGGTCGGATCGTGAGCTGGCCTCAGTTCGAAAACGAGCTGATACTTGTCGCCGAAGTCGATCGTCTGCAGATGTTTCCGCTTCTGCAAATCCCAGAAATGGAGCCGCCTGCCGTATTTGGCGCCAAGCAGCACTTCCGGGATGAGTCCGTTCTCGAATGTGTCGGGAGTCCCCCACTCACTGGTGACCAGCGTATCGTGGCCGAGATGCCACCAGGCATCATAGGCAAGATGTTGAGGCCCGCGATCCATCTCCCACTGTCCGAGCACGTCGAAGCTCTCGTGATCCATCAGGAAGATGCCGCCCGGTCCCTTGCCCTCGCGGTTGCCGAGGGCCGCGACATAAATGCCCTCGGGGCCGCAATGTACGGTATGCGGGCGCGTGTAGCCCGCCTTGTCGGCGACCTCGTCCGGCTCGATCACTTTGACGATCTGCGGTGCTCTCGGGTCGGGCTTGGTGTCGAGTATGTGGATGCGCGAAGACCTCAAGCCCGGCACCACCAGGTAGCGGCGCTCGACATGCGGGTGCGGGGCGTTGGGACACAGGCACGAGGAGCAGGCATTCCAGCCGAAGTGATGTAGTTCGTCACCCGCGTTGGGCATCGGCGTCGTATTGATGATCTTGGAGTAGGAGTTCGACTTGGGGTCGACATCGACGACCGCGATCGCGTCGGGCGTTTTTCTGTCCGGGTCGAATGCGGCGACGTAAGCTACGGTCTCCGGCGCGGCCTTCGATGCCATGCGCGGAGAAGGATAAAAACTGGGGTCGGGTTTCCAATTCGCCATGTGCGGTGCTCCCGGGTCAGGTTCATTTGAACAGCCAACGCCCGCGGATGCCCCTCGGCCGCAGGATATTTCACCAGGCCAGTCTTCCGAAGACGATCTTAAGCCGAATGGACGTTACCAAGGAGCGGGAAAAAAGTTCCTGCGACTTGTTTCCACGCCTCGGCGCTTATCATGACACCGTGAAGAAGACGCTCTTTCGACGTATACGTGTGGGAGCCCGACGTCTCGCCAAGGGCTCCGAAGTCCGTTCGGGCTGGCCAGATCCGCCGTTTCGAGCATGTCTTTGCCGCCTTTTATGCGGATTTGGCTATCGCGGCGAAGCGGCGGGAAGGGTAAGCATTGATTGCGCCCTGCGGCCATCTCTCGGTAGTCTCACGGCCAATCTGAGGTGAAACTGGACTTCTGATGAACGCCGGCACATCGAAACGCTTTGGTCGCAAAGGCAACACGACCAAGACCAACAAGGCTCTCTCGACCCTGCTGAAGCTGCCTTTGACCCTGTTATTCTCGCTGACGGGATCCGGCGCAATTGCGCAGACCAAATGGCTGATGGCGACCGAATATCCGGCCAGCAACATCTCCGGAATTGGGCTCACGACATTCGGGCAGCTGGTGTCTTCCTATACGAGCGGCTTTGTGACCACGACAAACTCGCTGGATAACGAACTGCATATCAGCTCCGAACGGATGCTGTCTGCGGCCGAGGGGCGGCAGATTGTGGGTGGCGACGCCTTTGCCGGGCCGCTGGAATCATCGGACATCGTTTTTGGTTTGGCGTCGCTTCCCTTTGTCGTGCAGTCGATCGATTCAGCGATATCGATCAACGCCGCTGCGCGTCCCTTTTATGAAGCGGCCTTGGCGAAGAGATCGCTGAAGCTCCTGTATATTACGGTTTGGCCGTCGACGGGCCTGTGGTCCGACCGTCCCATCAATACTGCCGGCGATCTGAACGGACTGGCTATCCGAACCTACGATCACAATTCTGCTGAAGTGATGCGTGCGCTGGGAGCGACCGCAGAATATCTCCCGTTCAACGACGCCATCGCTCGCGTCCGAAAGCACGAGCTGAACGCCATTCTCACGTCAGGCGATGGCGGGGCGGGGCGGAAGCTCTGGGACGATTTGCGCTATTTCACGCCGATCAATTATGCAATTCCGATCTCGCTGGCATTCGTTCGTTCCGACGAATTTGAAGCGCTGCCGCCCGCCGTCCAGGCTCAGGTCTTGAAGGCCGCCGCCGACACCGAGCAATCACAGCTGAAGTTGCTCTATACGCGAACCGAACTGAACTACACCCAGATGCGCGAGCATGGCGTGACGATCAATTCATCGCCGAGCCAGGGCTTGATGACCGCGCTTCGATCGGCGGCCAAAGGTCCTGTTGCCAGGTGGAAGGCCAAAGTGCCGCCGGCACTGGCTTCAACCATCGACTAAAGCGCGTTTCTTGCGCACAAAAAAAACGCCGGCATTTGCCGGCGTTTTCGTTTGCGCCAGAGATCGGCCGATCGAATTACTTCTTTGCAGCGACCGGCGCCGCGTTGCACCAATCGAAGATGCTCAATGCCATCACCTTGACCGCAGTCATGTAGTCGTCGATCGAGACGTACTCGTCGTTGGCGTGCATGATCGCGGTCGAGCCCGGCCCGAAGATCACGGTCGGGGTGTCGGCGTATTTGTTCAGGAAGCGGGTATCGGCGGCGCCCTGGCGGCCCGAGATGGTCGGCTTCTTGCCGGTGAGCTCGGTATAAACATCACAGACCGTCTGCACGATTGGGTGCTGCACCGGAATTTCAGAAGCCTCCGCGTCGTAGCCGACGAATTTCACCACCGGCGGATGATCCTTCATCCAGGGATCCTTGGCCGCGACTTCGGCGATCTTCTTGACCAGGCTCTGCTTGACGCCCTCATGGTCTTCGCTCGGCACCGTGCCGATCGAGCCCTTCAGCACGGCGCTTGCCGGGAAGGCGCTCGGATAGTTGCCGGCCTGGAAACTGCCGATGATGCAGGGCAGCGAGTCGATCGCGCTCGGATAGAGATGATGCTTGACGGTTGCGACGCGCTCATCCTCGAGCTCTTGCACCGCCTTGACGATCTTGTTCCCCAGTTCGATCGCGCTGATGCCCATGTAGCGCTGCTGGATGCCGGCCGGCTTGCCCTCGACGTCGATCTGGAACCAGATTCGGCCGATGCAGGCCGGCTGCACGAACAGGTCGCTGGTCTCGCCGGAAATGCCCGCGTCCGCCTTGTAGCCGCGCATCACGGTGTCGAGCGTGCCGTGTCCGCTGACCTCCTCATCGATGACGACGTTGATCAGCACGTCGCCCTTCGGCGTCAGTCCGAGCTCTTTCAGGAATTCGACCGCCAGAATGTGGCTGGCGACGCCGCTCTTCATGTCGCAGGAGCCGCGGCCGTAGATGCGGCCTTCCTTGATCGAAGCCGACCAGGGATTGTCGCTCCAGCCTTCGCCGTTGCCAACCGGAATCACATCGGTGTGGCCGTTGAGCAGCAGCGAGCGGCCGCCGCCAGTGCCCTTCAGGGTCGCGACGATGTTCGGACGGTTCTCGTAGCCGCGATCGACCGGACGATATCCGGGATGTTTCTTCAGCTTCTCCCAATCGGTCTCCCACATGTCGACCTCAAGGCCGATCTTGCGCATGTAGTCCGACAGGAAGCGCTGAATGGCGGCCTCGTCACCGGTGACGCTGGGAATGCGAACCATGTCCTGCAGAAACTTGATGGCCTTGTCGCGGTTCTTGTCGACGGTATCGAGAATTTTTTGACGGGTGGTGTCGGTCATTGTGGCCTCAACAGTTGGACATGGACTACGCCAGGCGGATAAACCCACGGGGTGCGAAGATCAGGACGCTCGCCGGAATATTCCCCGCGATCGAAGTCGTCGACCGAAACCCGCTGTTTGCGGACACATGCGCCGCTTCCGATAGAGCTTAACCGCGTTCAAGCTATCATACTATAATCAGAATGATAGTATCATCTAGCGCGCTCGCGGAATTATACGCGCGCTTCCGGGTAAAAGAAAACCGCCTAACCTCCGAGCTGACCGCTGCGTTTGAGCCGGCGGAGGCTGCCTTCCAGCACGCGCCGGACAGCCAGCCGCGCGCGATAGGCGTCGGAGTCGGCAATCGCCTGATAGATCGCGCAATGATCCTTGTAAGCGGAGGCCTCAGTCTTGAGCTTCTTGGCCGAGTTGCTGCGGGCCTTCGAGATCGATTCATACAAATGCGGCTGGAGAAACTGCATAAAGCTCACAATCAGCGGGTTCTGCGTGGCTTCCGCTATGGCGAGGTGAAAGGCGATGTCAGAGGCAAGGGCTTTTTCAAACGGGTTACGCGAAGGCTCCATCTCCCTGAGGCATTTTGCCATCGTCTTGAGGTCGCTCGGCCGGCGCCGTTGCGCCGCCAGAACCGCCGCCTGCATTTCAATGGCCATGCGCAATTCAAAAATGTGATGCAATGAATTTTGCTTGCCGGTCGGGCTTGCCAATCTGAAGGGGCGGCTTCTGGCGTCATTTTCCACGAACACGCCCTTGCCCTGGTGCGATGCGACCAGACCGTCCGACTTCAACCGCGAAAGCGCCTCCCGTATGACGGTAATGCTAACCCCAAACAGGTCACTCAGATCCTTTCCGGCCGGCAACTGCCGCCCGGGCTGATACTTGCCACCGACAATGTCGTCGCGCAGCATCAGCGTGATGCGGTCTGTCAAGTTGTTCGAAGCGGTGATGCGCTGAACCTGTTTGTACGTCATGGTCGTATCAAAATTTCCGGCTTCGCGGTGTTGGAGCGGTCACTTTACGCATCGCAATGCCGATGCGTTGCGCTAAATGACGCAAATCCGCAAGAATTTTGAGCGGCATCGAGCTTGCTCCCGAACTTATAATATAAGATGATAAGCTGCGGAAGCGCGAAAAGCAGCGGGAGATGACGTTGGCGACAGACAATCAGAGCTTGCGCGGGTTCATCGAGGCCACGGAGAAGGCAGACGCGGACGACGTCCTGAGAATCAGCGAGCCGGTCAGTCAGCAACTGGAAATGACGGCGACGGTTTTCGAACTCGACCGTCTCAACAAGAGTCCGGTCGTGATATTCGAGAATGTCGCCGGTTTTGACATGCCTGTTGTCACAAATGTTGCGGGCAATCGAAAACTGCTGGCACGCTGCCTCAACAGCGATGTCGCGAACCTTCCGACCGCGTTTCGCAACCGCTGCCAGAACTACATTCCCTGCGAAGTGGTCGCCAAAGGCGCCTTCGACGAGGTGGTGCTGGAAGGAGACGAGGTCGATCTGACCCGGCTGCCGATTCCGTTTCAGTTTACCGTCGATGCCGCGCCATACATCACCGCGGGCCAGATTACCGCGCGCGATCCGGAAACCGGCGTCGACACCACCGGCTTTCACCGGTTGATGCTGAAGGGAAAGAACCGGCTTGGAATTTCACTGCATTCGCGCCGCCGGATGTATGAGTTTCATCGCCGCGCCGAAGCCAAGGGGCAATCGTTGCCCGCCGCCATCGTGATCGGCGTGCATCCGCTGCATTACATGGGATCGATGGTCTACGCCTATCCGCCGAATGTCCGAAAATTCGAGATTATCGGCGGATTGTTCGGCGAACCCTACCGTCTCGCCCGTTGCGGCATCGGCGATATCGAGGTGCCTGCGGCGGCGGAGATCGTCATCGAAGGCGAGATCCTGGCCGGTGTGCACGAGCCGGAAGGCCCGTTCGGAGAATTCACCGGTTATGCGTCCTACCGCAGCACGCAGAACGTCTTTGTGGCCAAGCGCGTTCGGATGCGGAAAGACGCTTATTTTCACAGCGTCGTATCGGGCATGTCGCGCGATCACATTCTCATTTCGTGCATCACGCGCGAAGGCGAGATTCTGAACGCGCTGCGCCGCAATCTGCCGAATGTCCGTGCCGTTCACGTGCCGCACGAGACATGTGGAGCGTTTCTTGCAATCGTCTCCATGAAGAAAATTGCCGAAGGCGAACCAAAGATGGCTATGCTGACGGCGCTTGGCACCGAGCTCTACACCAAGCACGTGATTGTCGTGGACGACGATGTCGACATTTACGACATGGATGACGTGATGTGGGCGGTGGCAACGCGGATGCGGGCCGAAAGGGATATCTTCATGGTGCCAGGTGTGAAATCCGCGATCATCGATCCGACCTCCGATCCGAAAGCGTTTACCGTCACGAAGATGGGCATCGATGCAACCGCGCCCACCGATGAGCAATTCGCCGAGCGTCTGACGATCCCGGATGCGCAGCGGGAGCGGGCCCGGGCGATTCTCGCCAAGGCCGGGGTCGCCTAGCGGCGGCTGACGAATTCGGCGGGACGGGCAAACAGTGTGAAGCGATCAACTCTTAAACTCGGATAGGCAACATGACGCTGCAACGACGTATCGCTGTGATTGGACTGCTTGTCATGACGACCGTGATGGGGTCGCAGGCAGCCAATGCGCAGACCAAGGTTCGCTTTACGCTGGACTGGATACCCGGCGCGACGCACGGCGCGTTCCTGATCGCGCTGCAAAAGGGATACTACAAGGCTGAGGGCCTCGACGTGACCATCGATCGGGGCAAGGGGTCGGCCGAAGTCGTTCGCCAGTTGGCCGCCAATGTCTATGACATGGGCTTTCCCGATATCAACGTGCTGATGGATTTCAATTCGAAGAATCCCGAGCAGGCTTTTCCGGCCCTGATGAGCGGTTATGAAGAGGCACCGGCTGCGATCATGGTTCTGAAGTCGAGTGGCATGACCGAACCGAAGCAGTTGAACGGCAAGAAACTCGGCTCGGCGCCCAACGACTCGACCTTCAAGCTGTTCCCGATATTCGCCAAGCAGGTCGGCGTCGACGTGTCCACCATGCAGATTCAGAGTATCGATCCCAGTCTGCGCGAAGTGCTGCTGGCGCAGAAGAAAGTCGATGCGATCCCCGGACAGATTTTCAATTCGATGATCGAACTGCAGGCCAAGGGCGTCCCCGCATCCGACGTCAGCTATTTCATGTACAAGGACTACGGCCTTGAGCTCTATGCCAATTGCGTTGCCGCGTCGCGGGCCTTCTTGAAGGAGCATCCGGAGGCCGTGAAGGGTTTCCTGCGCGCAACGGTAAAGGGGCTCAAGGACATGGCGCGCGATCCCGAACTGGCGGTCAAGGCTGCGCTTGCCTATGAATCGCTGCTCAATGCTGACATCGAGCGCGATCGGCTTCGCATTGCGCTTGATTGCTGCATCCTCACCCCGAATGTTCGAAAGAGCGGCTTCGGCGACATCAATCAGGATCGGCTTCGCAAGATCATCCCGTTGATCGCCTCGGCCTACCAATTGCCCCGCGAGCCCAGGCTCGAGGAGGTTTTCGATCCCGCCTACCTGCCTCCGGCAAGCGACAGGATGATCAACTAAATTCGCGATCCGTGCAGCAGGGTTGGCAATAGGGTTTCCCGGCAATGGCGTTTATCCAGTTGACTGATGTCGATCTGATCTATGGGTCTGCTGGAGCAAAACAGGTTGGGGGCGAGACGCTGGCCGTGTCGTCTGCCAATTTGAGCATCGGGCATGGCGAATTTCTCGCCATCGTCGGCCCCAGCGGATGCGGCAAGTCGACCTTGCTCAAGCTCATTGCGGGGCTGGTCAGGCCGAACCGGGGAAGCGTTTCCGTCGACGGTCAGGACGTGACGAAACCGCTCAAGACCGTGGGAATGGCTTTTCAGAATGCGACCCTGCTGCCGTGGCGCAATATCCGTGACAACGTGATGTTGCCGCTGGAGATCGTCGAGCCGTACCGCAGCCGTCAAAAACGGGATCGCAAGGCCAACCGCGAACGCGCGGAGACCTTGCTGGCGAAAGTCGGCCTATCGGGGTTTGCCGATCGCATGCCCTGGCAGCTGTCGGGAGGCATGCAACAGCGTGCGCAGCTCTGCCGCGCGCTGATTCACGAGCCCTCGATCCTGCTGCTCGACGAACCCTTTGCAGCGCTCGATACGTTCACGCGCGAAGACCTCTGGAGCGTCTTGCAGGAATTGTGGTCGTTCAGGAAGTGCACGATCGTGCTCGTCACCCACGAACTGCGCGAAGCCGTCTATCTTGCGGAAACCGTTCATGTGATGAGCGCGAGACCGGGGCGGATCGTGAAAACCAGCTCGATCGATATTCCGCGTCCTCGCACCCTTGAATCGACCTTTCAGCCGCACTTCGTCGATCTGGTTCATGATCTGCGGCATCACGT
>Ga0210389_10002794_pt1 | contig 13671 bp, 12 predicted proteins | sample IncBWH28OmetaG_FD_160127 | JGI IMG/M metagenome (GOLD analysis project Ga0210389, IMG submission 160127) | Forest soil microbial communities from Barre Woods Harvard Forest LTER site, Petersham, Massachusetts, United States - Inc-BW-H-28-O ...
GAGGATTTTCGGTTCGGCTACAAGCAGTCGGGAAACGTCGATACGCTGCGCACGCTCGGCGGACGCTTTGGATACGATCTTGAGGCGGTGCCGGCAATCACGCAACGGGGCGAGCGGATCAGCAGCACCGCCATTCGAAAGATGGTCGAAGCAGGACGGGTCTCGCGGGCGTGCCGCATGCTGGGCGGCCCATTTGCGCTGGAAGGCAGCGTCGTTTCAGGGCGGGGAATCGGTTCGAAACAGACGGTGCCGACGCTCAACCTCGTACCACTGAATGAAGTTCTGCCGACGACCGGTGTCTATGTCACGCGCACGATTGATCTTGATTCGCAGCGCATATGGCCTTCCATCACCAATGTGGGCTATCGACCTACTTTCGATGGTGAAGGACTTACGGTCGAAACGTTTCTGCTGGAGCCGCCGGGCGACGAACAGCCACGCCGGATTGAAGTGAGCTTCGTGAAATTCGTTCGCGACGAACGGAAGTTCGAAAGTTCGGACGCTTTGAAAGCCCGAATTTTTCAGGATGTCAGCGTGGCCAAACGCCTCCATCAGCGCCTGGCGAAGATACGCATGGGATAATTTTAATTTGCCCTGAGGAGTAAGATCTGTGAGTCTATCCGCCGGCAAGATCAAGCACATGAATGCGCTGTCCAACAAAGACGGCGTCATTGCGGCCGCTGCAATGGATCAACGAGGGAGCCTGGCCAAGTCGCTGGCAACCGCAAAAGGTGTCGCTCAAAAGGACATTACAGACGAAATGATGCAGGAGTTCAAGACCGCTGTGACGCGGATTCTGACTCCTCATGCCAGCGCCATTCTGCTCGACCCCGAATGGGGTCTTCCCGCTTCAAAGGCACGCGCGAAGAACGCCGGCCTGTTGCTCGCGTACGAACACAGCGGCTACGACAACACACAGCCGGGGCGCCTGCCAGATCTTCTGCCGCATGTATCCGTAAAGCGAATTAAAGAGGACATGGGCGCGGACGCAGTCAAGATCCTGATCTATTACACGCCGTTCGACGATCCGAAGGTGAATGACATCAAGCACGCCTTTATAGAGCGGATCGGCGCGGAATGCGAGACTTACGAGATTCCGTTTTTCCTCGAATTCGTCGGCTACGATCCGCAGGGCGGTGACGAAAAAGGTCTCGAATTCGCGAAGAAGAAGCCCGCTATTGTCAAAGGCAGCATGGCGGAATTTGCCAAGCCGGTGTACAGGGTCGACGTACTCAAAGTGGAAGTTCCCGTGAATGCCAACTTTGTGGAAGGCAGCAGCGTCTTCAAGGGACAAGCCGCTTACTCGCGGAAGGAAGCTCTGAATCATTTCCGCGACGCTGCTTCGGTTGCGACCAAGCCTTTTATCTATTTGAGTGCTGGAGTAAGTAACCCGCAGTTCATTGAATCGCTGAGCATGGCGGATGAAAGCGGTACGGACTACTCGGGCGTTCTGTGCGGCCGGGCGACATGGAAGGATGGCATGCCTATCTATGCCACAAAGGGTCTGAAGGCCCTGGAGGATTTTCTTTCAACCGAGGGAGTCAAAAACATTGAAGCCGTGAACCAGGCGATCAAGTCAGCGGTGTCCTGGAAAAAGAAAGCAGGCGTTGCGGCCGCCTGAATCCGACCAACAAATGTCAACATCTATCAGTGCCAAGAAACGAGACGCATCGATCCCGCTCAGCAGCAATGAGCATCTGCAGAAGTGGGTTGAGAAGATGGCCGAGCTTACGGAGCCGGCCGAAATCCACTGGGTGGATGGATCGGAGGAAGAACGCGATCAACTCTACGCCGAGATGGTCGCGAGCGGAACGCTGATCAAGCTGAACGAGAAGCTGTGGCCGGGATGCTACTACGCGCGTTCGGATGCCAACGATGTGGCGCGGGTGGAAGACCGCACGTTTATCTGTTCGCTTTCAAAGGACGCCGCGGGCCCCACCAACAACTGGGAAAACCCGTTCGACATGCGGCGCAAGCTGAAAGGCCTGTTCAGCGGCTGCATGCGCGGCCGCAGGATGTATGTGCTGCCATTCAGCATGGGACCTGTGGGATCGCCGATGTCGCAGATCGGTGTGCAGTTGACCGATTCGCCTTACGTCGTGGTCAGCATGCGCATCATGGCGCGGATTGGCGTGCCGGTGTTCCGCGAAATCGATAAGGACTTCAAGCGCGTGGTGCCCTGCATGCACTCAGTGGGCGTGCCGCTGGCTCCGGGCAAATCCGATGTGCCGTGGCCGTGCAACAAAGAGAAGTACATCGTCCATTTCCCGGAGACGCGCGAGATCTGGTCTTATGGCTCGGGCTACGGTGGGAACGCGTTGCTGGGCAAGAAGTGCTTCGCGCTGCGAATTGCATCGAATATTGCGCGCGATGAAGGCTGGCTTGCCGAGCACATGCTCATCCTCGGCGTGGAGAATCCGCAGGGCGAAAAGACGTATGTTGCGGCGGCTTTCCCAAGCGCCTGCGGCAAAACGAATTTCGCCATGCTCATCCCTCCGGAAGGTTTTGACGGATGGAAGGTGTGGACGGTGGGCGACGATATCGCCTGGATCCGGCCTGGTTCGGATGGCCGTCTTTACGCCATCAATCCGGAGGCGGGCTTCTGCGGCGTCGCGCCTGGGACATCCGAAAAAACGAACCCAAACGCGATGAAAACGCTGGCGAAGAACAGCATCTTCACCAACGTGGCGCTCACTCCCGATGGCGGGGTCTGGTGGGAAGGCATGACCGATGAACCGCCGGCCGAGTGCCTGGACTGGCAGGGCCGGTTGTGGACGCCCGAGATCGCCAAGACCACCGGCGCCAAGGCTGCGCATCCGAACTCGCGGTTCACCATGCCTGCGTCGCAATGCCCGACGATCGATCCAGCGTGGGAAGATCCACATGGCGTGCCGATCAGCGCATTCATCTTCGGCGGACGCCGCGCCACAACCATCCCGCTGGTGTTTCAGGCGTTCAACTGGACTGCCGGCGTGTATATCGGCGCGACGATGGGCTCCGAGATGACGGCTGCTGCTGCGGGCACGATTGGCAAGGTCCGCCGCGACCCCATGGCGATGCTGCCCTTCTGCGGGTATCACATGGGCGACTACTTCCGGCACTGGATCAAGATGCGGCGCCAGTCGAGCGAGACTCCCCGGATCTTCCATGTGAACTGGTTCCGCAAGGACGCCGATGGAAGGTTCATCTGGCCTGGCTTCAGCGAGAATATGCGCGTCCTGAAGTGGATTGTGGACCGCGCGCATGGCCGTGGCGCCGCGATGGAGACGCCGATTGGCTGGCAACCGCATTACGAGGACATCGAATGGAAGGGACTCGACTTCCCGCGTGAGAAATTCGAGCAACTTCAGGCGTTCGATGCCAAGGCGTGGCGCGATGAAGTGATGGGACACGAGGAGCTGTTCATCGATCTTCATGACCATCTACCATCGGAGATTATTTACGAGCGCGAACTGCTGATCTGCCGGATCTAGGTCGGCGATCGTTTGACGGCCTCCGTTCCACACGGGGACACCATTTCGGTGTGCCCGAATTTGAACCTCTGGTACAGTCCGGAATGCGCCTGGACGGCTGATCCCGGCTGGGCTTCATCAGATCGATCCACAGGCAATTCATTCCAGCGTATCCGCGCCGCTCTGTAATCACCGGTTTGGCGGTATGTTGAGTGAATGAGGAACCTGATCAACGCACCCGTTGCGACCGTCATCGCCGCACTGATTGCGTTGCTGGGGACGGTGCTGGGACTGTTCGCCGGTTACAGGCGCTGGCGGAAAGAGCGGGAAACGGCGCGTTTCGGGAGATTCGAGGCTGACCGTCAGGATATCTACAAAGCTTTGTGGCAGAAGGTGGAGGACGTTAACGTCGCCTTGCGGCGGGATCGCGTTGACGATGGTGGGTTCATGCAACTCGTAGCCGATCTCAATGAGTTCATGTTAAGAAACGGTACGCACATCGAGGATTCCGACATCCGGCTTGCCAACCGTTATGTTGAGGCGGTGAAGAAATTCGACAGCGCCGTCCTGGCGGCTGGCACGGAGTCGCGCGTCCCATACGGCGCAACGCAGGAGATTCCCACGGAAATACTTCAACGCGAGCTGTCTATTGGGACGGCCGAAAGCGAGGCGACCCGACTGCGAACGGAGCTTCGGCGCAATATCAGGAAGGTACTGGCCGGCGATTCGTTCAAGGACTGATGCCGATTGGCAGCGTCAGTATAGCGGAATTTTACCCGGCGGCAGGGGCTGAGGGTTCAGGCCATCCGATACCTGAGCCTGGTCTCCCCGAGGCGGTGGGCCGGCGGCTCGACAAAACTTTTCGAAAAATCAAATGTCGATTCCTGACGCCCCCGTCCGTTTATAGGATAGGAGAAAGAAAACATGTCCCAATTCATGTTGCTGCTTTATCAGGAGCCCGGCTGGTTTCAGAAACTCAGCCCGGAAGAGATGCAAAAGGCCACGGAGAAGTACATGGCGTGGACGAAGAAGCCATTTGTGAAAGGCGCAGAGAGACTGCAGATGGACCCGGGGAAGGTGCTGCGCTCGCAAAACGGCAAACCTCGCTCGACTGACGGCCCGTACAGCGAAACGAAGGAGATTCTCGGTGGCTATTATGTCATCGAAGCGCCCGATTACACGGAAGCAGTGCAGCGGTCGCTTGACCACCCGCATCTGGACTTCGGGGGCACGATCGAATTGAGACAGGTCTTTTCGATGTGACACCGCGTGAAGAAACCGGACTGATGCTGGAACATTTGTTCCGGCATCAGTCCAGCCGCATTCTGGCGCACCTGACCCGGTTTCTCGGCCCGGCCCACCTCGAAGTGGCCGAGGAAGCCGTGCAGGAAGCGATGCTGCGCGCATGGCAGACCTGGCCCTATCAGGGAATGCCGGAGAACGCGGCGGGCTGGCTATTTCGCGTCGCCCACAACGCTGCGATAGACGCCGTGCGCCGCGACCGGATCGGCGGGCAGAAGAGCGCTGAGGTCGTGGCTGCGCTGAGCGTGCCGCCGGATGACACGCCCGAATTTGAATCGCAGTTGCGCGACGATCAGCTGCGCCTCGTCTTCATGTGCTGCCATCCGCGGATCCCACGGGACGGCCGCGCCGTGCTCAGTCTTCAGATTGCGGGAGGCTTCAACGTGCGTGAAATCGCTCGCGCTTTCCTGGCCGAAGATGCAGCGATCGCGCAACGGCTGGTGCGAGCGCGGCGGCAGATCCGGGAACAGGGACTCACACTGGATATGCCAGACGGCGAGGAGCTGAAGCGACGGCTCGATTCCGTGTTCGAAGTGATCTACCTGATGTTCAACGAGGGCTATGCCGCCCATGAGGGCGCGGATCTCATCCGAACTGATCTCTGCCACGAGGCGCTGCGTCTGGGGCAGTTGATCGCGACTTCATCGATTGCCGAGCCACGGGCGCACGCATTGATGGCGCTCATGGCGCTCCAGGCGGCGCGTTTGCCCGCGCGCACGGACGAAGCCGGAGATCTCATTCTGCTGGAAGACCAGGACCGTTCGCGCTGGGACCAGACGTTGATCACAATCGGCTTTCGTCATTTCGATCGTTCGATCGACGGCGATGACGTTTCCGTGTATCACGTCCAGGCAGCAATTGCGGCCGTTCACGCGCGCGCTGAGAGCCGGGAAGCCGTCGACTGGCCGGCGATTCTGGACCTCTATGATCAGTTGTTTGCCATGAACCCCTCACCTGTTGTGGCTCTGAATCGGGCCGTGGCGATCGAAAGGGTGCGTGGACCGGCTGAGGCGCTGGCGTCGATTGAGACCCTCTCCGCCGACGCGAAAATGGGCGGCTACTACCTGTATCTGGCGGTGCGCGGTCATCTGCTGGTTGCGCTTGGACGACGGGCCGAAGGCGTCGCGTGTTTTGAGCAGGCATTGCAATGCCGCTGCTCGGAACCGGAGAGACGATTCCTGCGGCGCAGGATCGATCAGGGTTCCTTGAATTGAATGGCGCCAGAGCCGGTCAGGGCACGGCGCAGATAGTCGATTTGTCCGAGATGATAGTTCAGGTGTCCGTGAAGATGAATGAGGAATCGCTCCGTTGAGACGGGCGTGCCGAGCACGTTTTCCGGGTACGCGCGGCCAAGCGCGTCTTCGGACAGACCGGACACTACACCCGCAATCAGATCCGGCAACGGGCGCAGGCGCGCGGCGAGTTCTGCAGCCGGGACAATTCGCCTTGAGAACTCGAGGTCGCGCTGGCGATTGTAATTGACGCCGCCAAGTTGTCTTCCGATGTACTCGCGCAGGTTGCCTTCGAGGTGAAGGAAGAGGTTGCCCGCCGAATTCGAGACGCCCGGCAGGGTCTTCCAGAGATTTTCATCCGCCGGGAAGGCACCGAGTTCCTCGATGAGTCTCTCCAGATCGCGGCGAAAGCCCGCTGCAAGCTCGTTGGCCGAACCCACGCTACTGGCCCGAAACTTTATCGGGCAGCGTGAGGAGGTACGAGACCTCGTTCTGCATGTCGGCGCTCGAGAATTTGTACGGCGGCATCGGCGTGCCGGGCGACATCTTCTGCGGATTCTGGAAGTGTTCGATGACCCAGGCTTCGCTGCGCCGGTTCGCCAGCCCGTTGAGTGCCGGGCCGATCTTTCCGCCCACGCCGTTGATGGAATGGCATGCCGCGCATCCGTTCTTCTGGAAGATCACCGCGCCCTGGACGGCGTAGCTGGGGGCGTTATCAATGACGTCGCTGTTTTCCGGGGTCAGGGTCATCATCAGAGCCGAGAGATCACGGAGTTGCGTCTCGCTCAGATTGGGCGCTGTCATTACGGTGCCGGGCGTCACCGCCATCGGATCTTTGAAGTGCGCCATAAGCCAGGTCGTATCGTGCCGCTTGGAGGTATTGAGGAGGTTCGGGCCGTTCTTGGGCGAATCGCCGGTTACGTTGTGGCAGTTCTCGCATTGTTCCTGGCGGAAATACTGGACTCCCGCCATTTGCGCGGGCGTCAACTGCATCCACTGCGTTGGAGCGGAGAAATCGATCTGCTCGGCGACAGTCGGCGGCGGGGTGCTCTTCACTGCGGCCGTTGTCAGGCCCGCCCAACCGAGACCCGCCAGGAGCACAACGCCGAAAGCCAGGGTCCTTTGGCGCACGCGCGCTACCCTGCCGCGATCTATGAATGGCGTCAGAATCAACGCGAGGATTGCCAGAGTTGGGAGGACTACGGTGCCGATTACTTCAAGCGGTCCGTTGAAGAATTTCAAGAGCTGGAACAGGAAAAGGAAATACCATTCCGGACGCGGATTGAAATTCGTGTCAGTGGGGTCGGCCATCCGTTCCAGCGGAACTCGTACCGCAATCGCCATGACGAAGAGGATGGCGAAGGCGATGAAGACGGCGACGGTGTCTTTGAAGACCTGCTCAGGAAAGAAGGACTTCTTCGGCTTCATTTCGTCTTCGGGGTTCGGGGCTACTCCGTGCCGGCGCACCAGATAGACGTGGAAGGCAACCAGCGCCAGGGTCGCCGGGGGAAGCAGTAGCACGTGCAGTCCGTAGAATCGCGCGAATGTCACGACGCCAATATCGCCGGTGCTGGCAAGCAGACGACTGACATATGGACCCACAATGGGCACGGTGGCGCCAATCTGGGTTGTGACGACGGTGCCCCAATAGGCGCGGTTGTCCCAGGGCAGCAGATAACCCGTCAAACCGTACGCCAGAGTGAGCAGCAGAAGAATGACGCCGACGATCCATGTGCCTTCACGCGGTTTCTTGTACGCGCCCCAGAGGAAGACCTGAACCATATGGAGCACGACGATCACGATGATCATGCTCGCGCCCCAGTGATGCAGGCCGCGCATCAGCCGGCCCGCAGTCACCTCGGTCAGGATGTAGCGGAGGCTGCTGTAGGCATCGCCGGGAGTGGGTGCGTAATTGAAGGCCAGCATCGCGCCGGTGAAGAACTGAATGAGCATGAGGAACAGCGCCACGCTGCCGAATACCTGGTGCCATCCGCTCGACGCGGGAATTTCTTCATAAAGGAATTTCTGCAGTCCCGTATGAAGGCCAGTGCGCCGGTCTACCGCTTCGATGAATTCGCCGAGTGTCTTCCGCATGGTCAGGCCTGTGATTGTTTCAGTTCGCCAAGCTGAAGACGGTTATTTTCAATTTTGGTGACATATCGATCCAGCGGCCGCGGAGCGGGACCGGCAAGAACCTTCCCCTCCAGTGAAAACTCCGATCCATGACAAGGACAAATGAACTTGTCCGCCGCGGCCTCCCAGTGATAGGCGCAAGCCAGATGCGTGCACTGCGGGCCGAACGCCACAACCTGATTGTCGGCCTCCTTCACCACCCAGGCCGTTTTCTTGACGGATTCCACTTTCCAGCCGTCAATGCTGTTCTGCTGGAAACTCAGCTCAATGGGTTCGCCAGGTTTCAACTGGCTGATGTCGCCGGCATCGATCCATCCGGATCTCTTGCGGACGCGCGGCGGGACCAGCAGATAGATCACGGTGGGGATTGCCATCGCCAGCGTCATGATCGCTCCCAGCATGTAGATTATGGTGAGGTGGAACGCGCGCCGCGTTGTGGAGTAGACTTCCGTGCCGTTATGTTCGGCAGTTGGGTTTGTCATTCGTGCCAAAGTCCATCGTACAAAACTGATATTTCTGAAACGTTCCAATAGTGTAAATGAGTTTGCGGCTGGTCGTTCCCTTGCCAAAAGGACGAGCGGGAATATAGACATAAAGGCTGATCCGGGGGGAGAGGGGTTACGGGATAGAGACAATTTTGTGGTGGAATGGTGGAATGGATGGCGGGATCGCGGGAACCGGCCCGGCAAGCCTGCAGGATTCCCTTCCGCGTTCGGATGTCGCAGCGGGCTCAAAACACGCGGCGCAGTATCATGCCGCCGCAGCGGACCTGACGGAAGACGAAATCGCGGGCTCTCTGCTGAACCTCACGAATCCGGAGATCGGCCGATTGCTCGATCGTCTGGAGCAGGCGAGATTGACGCTCGATCCGGCGATCCTTGACGCTCTGTTTCGAACGGCGGTCACCGCAGCAAGTTCGAACGACATGCCATCCGCGATGGCGGCTATCGCACAATTGGTAAAGCGCGACCCCGAACGAGGCGCGCAGCTTGTGCGCGAATCGGTTTTCTTCGCACCGGTACGGACGGAAGTGAATGAACTCCTGCACCAGTTGTCCATGAACGCCAAAACGGAGGCGGAACACACACTGGCGGCCGCGTCGCAGGCTATCGAGGGAAGTTCGCCACCGGACACGCCGGCGCAGATGCTGGCTCTGGCGCAACGGTTCTTCGACACAGGGCAGCATATCAATTTCGTGCGGGCTCAGGAACTTGCGCAAGCGGTTCTGGCCGGCGATCCCCGTCTTCGCGGGGATATGGCTGGGAGGCGGGCACCACGGATCTTCACGATTCTTGGCTGGGCTTCCGTGGGGTTCCTGGTGCTGGTTGCGTTTGTGCTTTTGGTGATGAATCGGGCGTAACCGCTTCCTCGCGGTCGCGGCTGAGAAGCGTTTTACTGGTTGGCGTGGGTGGATACGCCGGCGACGATAAGGTCTTGCGAGGCATACTCGTCGAACACCTCTTCCAAGAGGTTTGCTGGACCCATAGGGTAATACTTCGTGTTGCTCGCGGCGCGGGTCTGAAGTCCCGTCTTCGGATCGATGAGCATCACTGTCGCCGTTCGCCGGACCTCGCTGGCGCCTGGCATCCGGGTCTCTCTTCTCCAGACTTCCTGAAGATAACGAACACGGGGATCGGGTTTGACACCGCTGCGGTAAGGCAACGTGCGAATGCGAACGACAAGGTCTTTTTCGAGTGGGGGGAACTTATCCTCGGCGTTGAGAGGGTTCGGCGGCAATGCGGCCAGCGCGTTGGTCTCAGCGCTGCGAAGCAAGTCGATTTCGCGATCGGATTGATCGAACAGTTGTTCCCATTTGTCGGCGGCCGGGTCAGTTGAAACAACCCATTCCTCGCGGTTGGCCCATGCGGCGAGCGGCTGCAGCGCGCGAATGGTCTCATCGCCGCGTGCAACGGCCCTGCGCACACGCTTCTCCAGGTTAACGATGGGTTCGACTCCGGCAAGATGCCAGCGAATGGCGAATAGCGCCTCGCGAACGCGAGGCGACAAGCCGCCGTCAAGCAGGACGTCATTGGCCATCGCGCGCATGCGGTCGTCGCGCAGCAGCGCCTCACGAATAGCGCTCCGAAAGTCCTGAATTGCCGCGTGGACTTCATCACGCGACCGCGCCACGTCCGCGATGGCGGATTGCACTTCATCGCGCGCGGGTTCGGCCTCGTCATCGGGCGGCTCCAGCGACCAGAGGCTGTGGTTGTGTGAGTCGTAATAACGGTCCAAAGTACCCGCAAATTCGAGCGCAGGATAACGCTTGATGAGAATATGCCGGCCAGTCGCTGGTTCCACTCCGACACGCCAGCGCTCCCATACGACGGATGGTCCCCGCTGTCTCCAAGCCTCCTGATAAAAGATGTGCCGGCCAAGATTGTCTTCCATCCCGGAGTCGGTGAGAGCCATCCGCAGTGAGGCCTCACGAACCAGGGTGAACCTGCGGAGGCGCTCGATGTTCAGGCGCCCATAATCCGGTTTGCCGCTTCCCTCCCTTGAAACCGGAACAGAGGCAGGCCGGTTGGCAACGTGGAGATCCCAGGCCTTCTGCGCGCTTTCCTCGGGCGAATCGGTGTCGGGCAAATCGATGGGCAGCGCCAGGAATGCCATTTTTGCCGCTTCCTGAGCCTCGGTGCGCGCCCTCAGCAATCTCGCGTGACGGAGTTTGGCCTGAATGTCAGCGCTGCGGTTGATGTCGTTCACCGACACCACCAACAGCCGCCGCAGAACCGCGCTACTGGCTTCAACGCGCCCGGTCGATTCCGCGATAAGCTCCTGAATCCGGTCTATGTCAGCCGCGGCCGCAGGTTGCCAGGATTCGTTGCGGGCCGCCAACATCCGGAATGCGACAAACTTGCGGACGCTGGTCTGGACGATATCGGCTTGTCCCGAGTTGAGATCCGCATCGGCCGCCTCGACGCGGCGCCCGTCAGCAAGGCGGTAACCACGGTCGCGCCGCGTGATCGCTTCGTCCAGATGCTTGCGCAGCTCGCTGACTGTGTTGATCAGGTCGGTTGTGACTTCCTTGAGTCCCTTGACGGCGCTGTCGGCAGCCGACAGGTCGGCTGGATGGGCAGTCAGAGATTCGGCGAGAATCAGCGCAAGGAGTAACACGCCGGCCATCGATCGCAACGGCGCTCTTCGCAGTCTCGCCACAGGTTTACCGACTCACACAGTCTTACATAAAATGAACCCTCGCGCAGCGGTCTCGCTAATCGAATCCAAAAGGTTGGCGTCTGCCGTGTCGAACCGTCGCGCTGAGCTCGCCCACTCCATCGATGCGCGCTCTCACCGTGTCGTCGGGCTTGATGCGCGCTCCTTTCGGGCAGCCAGTGGAAATCAGATCGCCGGGTTGCAGCGTGAAGAAATCGCTGTGAAAGGCGACGAGTTCGAACGGGCGGACCTTCATATTGCGGACGAAATCTCTGGAACAGACGGATCCGTTGTGTTCCGTCACGACCTCCAACGAATCGAGATCGGGAACCTCGTCTGCCGTAACAATCACCGGTCCGAAGCTGAAAAAGGTATCGATGGCTTTGGCCCGCGTGAGATAGCGCGGGTTCTTCCGCAGCACGTCAAGGGCAGTCAGATCCAGGGTAGTGGTAAATCCGTACACAACCTGGCGCGCCTTGTCCGGCGGCACGAACCGGCAGCTCCGCCCGATGACGACGCCCAGCTCTCCCTCGGCGTCGACATCGTTCGAAACCTCAGGCGGCGGGAGCAGAATCTCACCACCGGGCTGGAACATGCAGGATGCGGGTTTCATGAAGCTTCCGGGCTCCTCCGGCTGAACCGCGTTGATGTCTTCGGCATGCGTTTTATAGTTCAACCCAATGCACCAGATTTTGGGTGGGACCTCGTAAGGCAGGCGCGGTTCGATTTGGCTGAGCGGGATGGGGCGGGCACCGGACACCGGGATGTCCCGAATATCCTGGCGGATGATTTCCAACAGGCTGTTCGGAACGTGCAGGTCATGTTTCGCATTGATCTCGAGAACCGGTGCAACTCCGCCGGGAGTCAGGACACCGGCATGGTCCTGGCCGGCGTATCGGAATGTCATCAAACGCATGTCACAATAAGACCATGAGCGTACCCATAGCCAGCGGTCCTGCCGAGCTGTTTTCGCGACTGGATAACGAAACTGTGGAGCAGGCAGCGTTGCGCGCGGGCGTGATCACCACCACACTCGACAGCCTGATCAACTGGGGCCGCAAGAATTCGATCTGGCCGATGGCTTTCGGACTGGCCTGCTGCGCGATCGAGATGATGTCGATGAGCGCTTCGCGCTTTGATATTTCGCGCTTCGGCGCCGAGGTTTTTCGCGGATCGCCGCGGCAGAGCGACCTTATGATCATTGCCGGCCGCGTCTCGAACAAGATGGCGCCGGTGATTCGCCACCTGTATCAGCAGATGCCGGAGCCGAAATGGGTAATCTCGATGGGCGCCTGCGCGACGTCCACCGGTGTCTTCAACAATTACGCGCTGATTCCTGTAAACCAGGTCATCCCGGTCGACGTCTTCGTGCCCGGATGCCCGCCGCGACCCGAGCAACTGATCCACGCGATCATGATGCTGCAGGAGAAAATCCAGGGATCTGCGGGATCGTTCAAACAAACCCTCAATCTCGCCTGATTATGCGCTTCGCAGTCCTGTTGGCCGGCGCACTCGCGCTGTCGGCACAGGAGACTGTGAGGAATGCGGTCGTCGAAGGGACCGTGGTCAACAGCATCACTGGAGCGCCGATTGAAGGCGCGAAGGTCGAGCTTTCGAACCGCGGCGGGAAACACAACTACAATCTTGTAACCGACGCGAAGGGCGTGTTCTTCTATGACAATGTCGCGCCGGGCGACTACTTGCCCGTCGTGCGCAAGGATGGGTTCGTTCTTTCGAAAGCGAGCATTACAGGGGGCGGGATGCCATTCCATGTCGATGCGGGGGATGTTCCGGTTCGACCGCGCTTCGAATTGATCCCTCCGGGCAGGCTGCGGGGGCGTGTTATCGGTTTCGATGGTAATCCCGCCGCCGGCGTCGACGTGACGCTTGGGCCTTTTTACAGAACAACCCAAAAGACCGCTGAGGATGGGAGCTTTGTCTTTGAGAACGTCGAAGCCGGTTCGCACAGTCTGGTTGCCGGCGACGAGCGATCGCGGACATATTTCCCCGCTGCCTCCGATTTCGCATTGGCCGAAGTCATCGCAATGGCGCCGGGCGCCGATCAGGGCGGCTACGAAATCCGGTTGCAGACGGCCACGGTACACCGAGTGCGTGGTGTGGTACTGGACGAGACTGGCGAGCCCCAGGCGAAGGCGCGCGTTGAACTAGTCGCGGCGGCGACGCCTGTCCAAGCTCTCGGCTTGTCTGTGAATGGCGTTACAGATTTTGCGTTGCAGAGTTTGCGAACGGGTGTATCGCCAGTCCGCGAGAAACCAGTCACCACCGACGCGGATGGTGCATTCGAATTTCCTGCTGCCCGTGAAGGCAGTTGGCTCCTGTTCGCCTCGGCTGAGAGGTTTCGCGAGAACATGCCTGTTAACGTTCGCAAGGACATT
>Ga0210389_10002796_pt1 | contig 13668 bp, 18 predicted proteins | sample IncBWH28OmetaG_FD_160127 | JGI IMG/M metagenome (GOLD analysis project Ga0210389, IMG submission 160127) | Forest soil microbial communities from Barre Woods Harvard Forest LTER site, Petersham, Massachusetts, United States - Inc-BW-H-28-O ...
TTGTTCTGCTCATTTTACAGGTCTTTAAGGTTATTCTTTCACGTCAGTCGGCGGGGGAAAGTTCGCCCGTGGAACTTATCGTCGGCTGCAGCCAGTTCCTGTTGGTGCTTGCCGTTGTATTCGTCACCCTGTTCATGGGGATAGCGGGAAGGTTTTGGAAGGACCGTCGCGGGCGCCGGCTGTCTTTGTTTGCCGCCTTGCTTTTTTTCGGGATATCGATCGTCGGTCTTGAATGCCTGTTTGCCTGGTGGATGCATCATCCGGGCAACATACCTTTTTTCCTCCGGTATTCGTATGCGTATTATTACGATCGTTTTGAGGAAGACATTTTACAGTTCGATGCCCGTTATGCCGTTTACGACAAGGACCTTTTCTATACGTTGAAGAGAGATACCTCCTTTACCTTCCGGAATATTGAGTTCAATGATCCTTACCATACAAATCGTCTTGGGTTGCGGGATGATGATACGGCTTTGCGGGCTCCGCAGGTCGTTTGTCTTGGCGATTCCTATACGATGGGGTGGGGGGTAGGGCAGGGGGAGACATTTGCGGCGCGATTGGGTTCCCTGACGGGGCTAACGGTAGCGAATACGGGCGTTGCCTCCTATGGAACCGCCCGGGAGCTCATCAACCTGGGCAGGATCGAAACTTCGCGGCTGAGATGGCTTGTCATCCAATATTGCAGCAATGACCTGGGTGAGAACAAGACCTGTATCCGGAGCAACTACAAACTTCCGATCTCTTCTGCTGCGAGTTATGAGCGGCTGGTGCGGATGCAAAGCGTCTCGAGGGTTTATTTCCCGGGGAAGTATTTCCTGGTCATCGCGAATTTTTTCTGGAAGCAGGGGGTGAACAGGATACATCCCTGGTTCAGGCTGGAATGGGAGCGAAAGGATGGTATTGCGGGGCAGGAAGAGCAGGCGCGGGTCTTTCTCGATGTGTTGTATCATTCGGCCATCGATTTTAAAAAGGTCGGGGTTGTCGTCACCTTTATGGATGACTATGAGAGTATGCGGGGGCCTTTTTTGAAAGCGGTGAAGCGGTTGAGCCTGGAGGAGCCCTACCGGGGAAAGTTTGGCGATGCCCTGAAGACATTGGATATTGCTCCCCTGCTTGGGCCGGAGGATCTTTATATACTCGATGTTCATTTCAGGGCTTCGGGGCATGTGAAGATCGCGAAGGCAATTGCGGACATTATCGGGAGGTGATGGGGGAGGCCGGGAGGTATCGCCATGGGCCGGGCGCCTCAGGCGGGTAAAGACGTCTAGCGGGTCTGGAGGAAGCGGGTCAGGTATTTGCCGACCATATCGAATTCGAGGTTTACGGTAGAGCCGGGGGAAAGGGTTTGGATATTCGTGTGTTCGTAGGTGTAGGGGATGATGGCGACGGAGAATTCGTCTTTTGCGACATTATAGATCGTCAGGCTGATCCCGTTGAGACAGATGGATCCTTTTTCGATGACGAGGTGTGTAAATTCCTGAGGGAAGCGAAAGCGGAATTCCCAGCTGCCATCCAGTGCTTTTCTTTCGATACAGGTGGCGATGCTGTCGGTATGTCCCTGTACGATATGACCGTCGAGGCGGCCGTTCAGGACCATAGAGCGTTCGAGGTTGACGAGTCCCCCCGTTTTCCAGTCTCCGAGGTTGGTTTTGCGGAGCGTCTCTTCGATGGCGGTGACGCGGTGCCGATCGTCTTTCAGCTCTTCTACGGTCAGGCAGACGCCGTTGTGGGAGACGCTTTGGTCGATCTTTAGTTCCCGGGAGATATCGGACCGGATCCAGAAGGTTTTATTGGTACCGTTGGCGGTCAGAGAGGTGATCTCGGCGAGGGATTCGATGATTCCTGTAAACATGGGGGCGAATTTCGTAAAATTTATGGGAGATTTGAAGTTTTCGTTTTTTGGCGTATATTTGCAATCCGTAATAATGCGGAAAGACCAAAGGGGGTATAAATTAAGTTATGCTGATTATTGATTCAAAAGATTGCGAAAACATCGACAAAGCGCTGAAAAAGTACAAGAAGAAGTTTGAAAAGGCGAAGGTGCTGGTACAATTGAGGGAGCGTCAGTCGTTCACCAAGCCTTCTGTTAAGCGCAGGGGTGAAGTGTTGAAAGCGGTCTACAAGCAGCAGGTTGCTGCCGGCAAGTTCGACATATAGGCTAATAGCCTTGTTGAGATATTCGAAGGTTGGTTCAAAGGTAAAACTTTGGCCAGCCTTTTTTTATTTTGGGGGTTTGGAGCTTAGCGGACCTTGTTTTTCAGGCGAAGTGCGGGTCTTTCCACCCCATACCAGGAGAGGATTGCGGGCGGTAATACGGCAATCAGTGATAAAACAAAGAAAATCAATGAGTTAGACGGATGGAGGTTGTTGGCTACGAGTTGCTGGACCGGGAAGGCGAATACGTAGATCCCGTAGGAAAGGTCGGCCCGGGGTGTGATCTTTTTCAGGAAGCGGACGCCATGGGTCGCGGCGAAAATGACCGTGGCGGGGATCAGCAAAAAGGCGGTAGTATACAGGATGCCCAGCCGGGAGCTGGCTATAAATGCAAGGGGGAGGAGGAGGAGCCAGTAGCTCCGGGAATGGATCCTGTCTCTATAGATATAGCACAGAATGCCAAGAAGGAAATGTGCTCCAAGGGTAAGCCGGGGGCGGAGAGATTGGCCGAATGGATCGTTCTTTAAGAAATGGCAGGCGATTATCGTTGCGGTGACCAGGATGAGCAGCAGGACCTTTTTTCCGGGGATCTTCAGCATCGAGGCGACCAGCAGGCCTGCGTATAGTTTTAGCTCCAGTGCGATCGTCCAGAGGGAGGAGTTTACGGAATCCGTTCCCAGGACGGAGTGGGTGAAAACGCCGGGCAATTGAAAGTTTATGTGGATCAGGGAGCAGGTTTCCAGGTACCGGTAGAAGACCGGGGAGGTAAAATAGTCTGTGAGGCTGCCGGTAGTGACCAGGGGGCCCATGATGAGTGCTGAGGCCAGTATGGAAAGCCAGGCGGCGGGGCAAACGCGCAGGAGACGCCGCCAGGCGAAATTTTTCCAGGAGGAGCTTTTATGGAGGCTTTGGGTGACCAGGAGGCCGCTAAGGAAAAAGAAGACAGGCAGGCCGAGGAAGTTGAAGTGGAAGGAGTCGTAATAGAGGTCCTGTTTTTCTCCGGAAAGGAGATGAGAATGTACTTCCATCACCATCAGGGCGGCTATGAGCCGGATCAGTCCGAAGTTATTCCGGTGCGGATCCTCCAAATGATCTCCCAGTCGTTTTTTGGTATATAAAAAATTGATATTCAATAAATTACATTTCTCATAAAGGGATAAAGACGGGTATTGCCGTTGTTTTCCCAACCCGAAAAATAGCGATATTTCCGATTGGGCGTTGAATAAAGCTGAAATACAATCAATATCTTTATCGGGGCAAACAACTATCCCGGGCCAGTGATCCAATCCTTTATCGATTATCTGAAGTTTGAGAAGCGTTATTCTGCGCATACCATCCAGGCATACCGGGACGACCTGGTATCTTTTTTTGATTATATCGCGATACAGTTTGGGGGGATAGCGTTGCCGCAGATCTCTCCGGCGATCATCCGGAGTTGGCTGGCGTCCTTGAAGGAGGCGGGGCTTAGTTCCCGGTCGGTGAACCGTAAAATATCTTCTCTCCGGTCATTTTACAAATACCAGTTACGCAGTGGGGTGGTGGAGCAGTCGCCGATGATCGCCATCAGCAGTCCGAAGGTCAGCAAGCGGCTTCCTGTTTATGTCGAGCAGGAGGATATGGCGGCGTTGCTGGGTGAGATCCGTTGGCCTGACAATTGGGAAGGCTGGACGGACCGGCTGGTGCTGGCTATTTTCTATCATACCGGCATGCGGCTGGCCGAATTGGTAAATCTGCGGGAAAGTCAGGTAGACGCCGGTAAGTGTGCGTTGAAGGTGTTGGGGAAGGGGAATAAGGAGCGGGTGATACCGGTGAGTCCTGTATTAATGGAGGGGATCGGGGAGTATATGCGGAAGAAGCGGGCGGAGCTGGAGGCGCCGGATACGGAGTACCTGCTGGTGAGTGATAAGGGTAAGAAGCTGTATCCGAAGTATCTGTACCGGGCGGTGCGGAAGTATCTTTCGCAGGTCACGACTATCGAGCAGCGGAGCCCGCATGTGTTGCGGCATACGTTTGCCACACATTTGATGAATGAGGGGGCGGAGTTGAATTCGGTGAAAGAGTTGTTGGGGCATGCCAGTCTGGCGGCTACCCAGGTGTATACACACAATACCATCGAGAAATTGAAAGATATTCATAAAAAGGCCCATCCTAAGGCGTAATGCGTAATGGGTGGTGGAGAGAGGGAGGATCGGGGTTGCCGGCGTGCTGTTTAGGATAGAGATCTTTAACGTTTAGCCCGTTATAAAACGGGCATTTTATTTGGAAAAAAGGGGTTGAAAGATTAACTTCATTGTCTGCCTTATCCTCCACTCGCACTATTACAAATCCTAGCAGGTTGTAAAGTTCTTTCATTTATTGTTCACTGATTAAAATGGGATTTCTATGAACGTAAACATTCAAACTGTGCACTTTGATGCAGATGGTAAATTAGTCGATTACGTAACAAAAAAAATGTCAAAATTAAACACGTTCCATGACAGAATTATTAAAGTCGATGTATTCCTGAAGTTGGACAATGTGGTACATAAGATCAAGGACAAGATCGCGGAGATCAGGGTCCAGGTTCCCCGGCACCACTTTTTTGTAAAATGTTCCTCAAAATCTTTCGAAGAGTCTTTTGACAGCGCGTTCGAGTCGCTGGTTAACCAGGTAAAAAAGAAAAAAGATAAGGAGATCGCTTAGTGCGGAGGATCGCATGAGGCCTAAAAATATCCAAGACCCCCGGGGATCCGGGGGTCTTTTTTTAAGGCGCGGTCGTATTATCGTAAATCTTTCATTAAATGTTCAAATATAAATTTCTTTGATCTGCCCGATGCTGAATCATATCTAACTCCAATCTCTTTGATCGTGTCAACTTCCGGGGAAACGACATTCTTATAATAGGCAAGCGGTACATTGGGATCGATCTCGGTGGTTCGGATGACGTGGCCGTCGCCGCCTACGTTATCAATCCGGATCTTCATCGAAGTTTTTGGTTGATGGGAGATAAGCAATAAGGTTTTAATCGTGTCAACACCGTTGTTACCTTTGCCTATTGTCAGAGAATCCATAAAATAAAAATCGCTCTTCTCTTCCGTTTTTGCTCCGTCCCTGTCATAGTTACAAGCCAGCAATAGTTCCTTATTGAAACCTAAAAAATTATACTTTTGCAAGGTATTTAAGGTATCATAGTAATAAACATCGCCCATCGGTTTGTCATGATATAAAAGCCCCACCAGTTTCTTTGTCCCATCCTCTCTAAAAGAAATATACCTGCCATTTCCCACGCCATGTTTGTAGTCGACAATTTGCGAGGGAACACCGTTTGGATAAAAAGACCAGCATTTTCCATTTAGGATGCCATTGGAATCGTATACATCTATAGATTCGAGCCACCCTTGTTTCGAGTAACTTTTGATCGTATCTATCGGGATATTTTTTATATAATATCCTTCTGATCTCAGGATGTTCGTTCCCGGATAATATTCTTGCTTAAATCGCCTGCCATCCGTACAGTTGAAAGACGGCAATGCAGCTAATAACAGCCAGCAGAGGGTTAAGGATTGCGACGCCTGTTTGATATTAAATAAATTCATAATTGGTTGCCGACGGTTATCTTTGCTGATGTGCAAAATTTTTTCAATTCATTTAGCCCCCGGTCGTTCAAGCCGCCTTTTCTGCAAAGCCTGAATTCCGGGATAGACATGATGCGGGCGCATTCGAAACATACTTCGTACCAGCCTATAATTTCGCTCCTGCTGTTATAAAAACAAAAGCAGTTTCTTGGGGAATAGCAGAATGCGGCTGTGTTGGAATAATTTCCCGGATCGTTGATGATGGACAGCAGTTTCTGCGTCTGCGATCTTGTCAGTACGATCTTTGGGTGGCGGTCTTTTTTAGACAAATACTGATCATAATTGGGCATGATGAAGAGCAATTGTCCCCGATCCGAAGAGTCGAATTCGTAGTCGTGGATATCCAGGAAAGAGTAGCTTACGGCTCTGACGGCGCCGGCGTCCGGAAAGCGGTTCTTTTTTGTCTTATTGAATCTCACCGTCTGCGGCTCCTGAATTACGGTATCGGCATTGAAAGCTTGCGCCGCGGTGCTTTTGGGCGGATGATGTTTTATCTGGCTGCAGGAAAAGAAGAAAAGGGTGAGGAGGATAACAGGGGTTTTCATGGATAAATTTGAGATTAAAATACGCAACAATAATTGAATTTGCAATGAGTCGGCCATTCAATTCCCTTTGCGCCGGATCTTTGCTATTTCCAGGTTATTGGTTCCCATTTATGAATGTGATATTTGTGCAATATGGGGTGTTGCAGGGGCCCGGGTTTGTTATATTTCCCGGAACTGGGGGAAATAGGGTAAAAAAAAGGGGATCAAAATTTTTGAATTTAACAAATATGCCTACCTTTGCCATCCCTAAAAAATCAGTAGATCAGTGAGATGGGGTGGATTTTAGGATGAGTTATTAGCCGGCGTAGCTCAGTTGGTAGAGCAGCTGATTTGTAATCAGCAGGTCGGGGGTTCGAATCCCTTCTCCGGCTCTTTGTTAATTTTGGGTAGGTAGTCAAGTGGCCAACGACAACAGACTGTAAATCTGTCCTCTTACGAGTTCGAAGGTTCGAATCCTTCCCTGCCCACAGTCAAACGCCGATCCTTCTGGCTACAGTCAGGAGTCGGTTGGATGGTAAATGTTCTTTTAGGGAATGTCAAAACAGGCCACGGGCCTGTTGGCCGAAGGCCAGACATAAAGTGATAAATGCGGAAGTAGCTCAGTTGGTAGAGCGACAGCCTTCCAAGCTGTAGGTCGCGGGTTCGAACCTCGTCTTCCGCTCAGGTTTTGGGTTGACTCAAGACGGTTATAACCGATGGCCCTGAAACAAGCCGTTGTAGCTCAGGGGTAGAGCACTTCCTTGGTAAGGAAGAGGTCGTGAGTTCAATTCTCATCAACGGCTCTTGTAGTTTTTTGAGATTAAGGATTTAGTAAGAAAGATCAGTATAATAGGGGGCCCTGTAAGTTTTGGGCTGGCCCGGATTAAAATTTTAAAACACAACTTTAAAAACAGATAACAATGTCAAAAGAGACCTTCAAGAGGGACAAACCCCACGTTAACGTTGGTACCATCGGTCACGTTGACCACGGTAAAACCACTTTGACTGCTGCTATCACCTCTATCCTGGCTGGAAGAGGGTTGGCAGAAGCCAAGAAATATGATGAGATTGATGCAGCTCCGGAAGAAAAGGAGAGGGGTATTACCATCAACACAGCGCACGTTGAGTATGCGACGGCTAACCGTCACTATGCGCACGTGGACTGTCCCGGTCACGCTGACTATGTGAAAAATATGATCACCGGTGCTGCCCAGATGGATGGAGCGATCCTCGTAGTAGCTGCTACGGATGGTCCGATGCCCCAGACGAAGGAGCATATCCTGCTGGCCCGCCAGGTAGGGGTTCCCCGTATCGTCGTTTTCATGAACAAGGTAGACCTGGTTGATGATCCCGAGCTGCTGGAACTGGTAGAAATGGAGATCCGTGAGCTGTTGTCTTCCTATGGTTTTGATGGGGATAACACGCCGATCATCCAGGGTTCTGCCACCGGCGCGCTTGCTGGTGAAGAAAAATGGGTAAAGGCGATCGATGAGCTGATGGCAGCTGTCGACAGCTATATTCCCCTGCCTCCCCGCCCGGTCGATCAGCCGTTCCTGATGTCTGTCGAAGATGTGTTCTCTATCACGGGTCGTGGTACGGTTGCCACGGGTCGTATTGAAAGAGGTCGTATCAAGGTAGGTGAAGGTATCGAGATCGTAGGTCTGATGGAAGCTCCGCTGACTTCTACTGTAACCGGTGTGGAAATGTTCCGCAAGTTGCTGGATGCAGGTGAGGCTGGTGACAATGCAGGTCTGCTGCTCCGTGGTATTGAAAAGACCCAGATCCGTCGTGGTATGGTTCTTTGCAAACCCGGGTCGATCACTCCGCACACTGAGTTCAAGGGTGAAGTATATGTACTGAGCAAGGAAGAAGGTGGTCGTCACACTCCTTTCTTTAACAAATACCGTCCCCAGTTCTATTTCCGTACAACGGACGTTACCGGTGAGGTTACGTTACCGGCAGGTACTGAGATGGTTATGCCTGGTGATAACACTTCCCTGAGCGTGGTGCTGATCCAGCCGATCGCCATGGAAAAGGGTCTGAAGTTCGCTATCCGTGAGGGTGGTCGTACGGTAGGCGCCGGTCAGGTGACGGATATCATTAAATAAGGCGGATCGGGAGCGATCCCGGGAATTAAGGCGGATCCGGGGCTTGTTCCGGGGCCGAATTAACGAAAAGTAGTACGAGATTTTTTATATATTTGTAAAGAACTGGAAGCTGTTCCGAATCCCTTCGGGATAGCTTTCAGCTTTATAGCCGCAGGATGCGGCTAGGCCTGAAAGGCCAATCATTAGATGTATTTCTGAAAGGGACTACATTTTGCGAGAGGCCCTTTCAGGAATTAATGCCGCCGCGGGGCGGTTGGCCGAAAGCCAAACACGGGCATAGTACAACGGTTAGTATAGAGGTCTCCAAAACCTTTGATCTGGGTTCGAATCCTAGTGCCCGTGCAACCGGGGATGCTTTGGCATCCTGGCTAAAAATTCGATAAAATGAACAAAATCACGATCTATTTCCGTGAGTCTTATAAGGAATTGCTGGAAAAAGTGACCTGGCCTACCTGGCTGCAGTTGCAATCGTCCACGATCATTGTGCTGGTGGCCACTTTGCTGATCACGGTGCTTGTTTGGATCATGGATCTGGCATCCAGTTCCATTTTGCATTTGATCTACTCATTTTTCTCTTCATAGATGTTGTGATTTGCTCGCAAAATTTTCTTTATGACGGAAACTGTCAATCAACAAGAGACCAAGAATGCGCCGGAGGTCAAACCTCAGCCGGAAACCAAGTGGTATGTATTACGGGTGGTGAGTGGTAAGGAGCGTAAGGTAAAAGAGTACCTGGATAAGGAGATATCGCGCGGCGGTTGGACGGAAGTGGTCAGGCAGGTATTCCTGCCCGTTGAAAAGGTATATAAGGTGCAGAACGGGAAGAAGGTGATGCGGGAGCGGAACTATTATCCCGGGTATGTGATGGTCGAGGTAACGGAGGGGAAGTTAGGGGATGATCTGAAGGAAGTGATCAAGAATACGAATAGTGTTATCCATTTTCTTGGAAAGGAGAATCCCATTGCCCTTCGTAAGGCGGAGGTCAACAAGATGCTGGGTAAGATGGATGAGATGGCCGAGTCCGGCAGCATGAGTATGAGTGAGCCTTTCATCATCGGGGAGACGATCAAGATCATCGAAGGGCCGTTCAATGATTTCAATGGTATCATTGAAGAGGTGAATGATGAGAAGAAGAAATTGAAGGTGACGGTAAAGATATTCGGTCGTTCGACGCCGGTAGAATTGAATTATATGCAGGTAGAAAAGATAGCTTAGGACACTGACTATAGAGACTGATTATAATTAATTAAAAATAAAAACCCTCCAGGTGGAGGGTTTTCCTATTAGAGGACTATTGTCTTAGTTGCCATTGTCATTGTCCATTTCAAAATGGGGGGGCTCATCGAAAGAGGGTGAAGCAGGAGCGGGAGCGACGGGCATTGGAGTGCTGGTCACAGGTGCCTTTTTAGGGGCTGCTTTCTTTTTTGCCGCTTTCTTTTTAGGGGCCGCTTTTTTAGGAGCAGCTTTCTTTGGAGCAGCTTTTTTAACCGCTTTTTTCACGGCTTTTTTGGCAGCTTTTTTAGGGGCTGCTTTTTTGGAAGCAGCTTTCTTCGCAACTTTTTTCTTCGCAGCTTTTTTAGGGGCTGCTTTTTTTGCCGCTTTCCTGACAGGTTTTTTAGCCGCTTTCTTAGGCGCTGCTTTCTTGGCCGGCTTTTTCTTAGACTTTGACATAGTTTGTTGAGCGTTTTAAGTTGTTATTAGAATTAAATGGAGTTATTAACGGAAAAGTTAGTTAGAAAAATTCATATAGAGAAAAATGACGCTAATTTTTCTTCACAAAATGTTGATATGGACGCTGAAAACCGGTGGGTGGTGGTGTTGGAAGAGTGGGTTTCCGGTTACTGGTTGACGGAGGGGGCTATCTGTTGGCGGAAGTATTTGTGAAGGGAGGCGGGATGAAGGTGGGGTGCCAGGACGATGAAGGGGGGAAGGAAGGGCGATAAAAAGTCGATAAAAAAGTTGTCAAATGCCGGATTTATCGTAGTTTTGCGTCCCCAAATAGAAAGTTCTTACAATATTGGTTTGGGAGTTTTCGCCGGTTGGCGGGGACGTTAACACCAAAAAAAGAAGCAACATGGCAAAAGAAATCACCGGTTACGTAAAGTTGCAGGTTAAGGGCGGTCAAGCCAATCCTGCACCTCCTATCGGACCTGCATTAGGTTCCAAAGGGATCAATATCATGGAGTTCTGTAAGCAATTTAATGCCAGGACCCAGGATCGGATGGGAAAAGTCCTTCCAGTTCTCATCACTGTTTATTCAGACAAGTCGTTCGAATTTATCATCAAGACCCCTCCTGCGGCCATTCAGCTGCTGGAAGCTACCAAATTACAGAGTGGTTCCAAGGAGCCGAATCGTAATAAAGTTGGAAAAGTTACCTGGGCGCAGGTAGAAGCGATCGCGAAGGACAAAATGCCCGACCTGAACGCTTTTACGATCGAGAGTGCTATGCGCATGGTAGCCGGTACTGCCCGGAGCATGGGTATCACGGTCGAGGGAGCAGCACCCTGGGCCAATTAAACCGTCTTTGGCGGTTGGGCGCCTGGGAAGACCTTGTGCCTGTCGATAATTCTAACTTCAAATTTATTACGAAATGGCTATCACGAAAAAAAGAAAAGCAGCCTCTGTAAAGGTTGATAAAAATAAGTTCTACTCTCTCCGGGAAGCGTCTTCCCTGGTAAAAGAGGTGAATATAACGAAATTCGATGCTTCTGTTGACCTGCATGTGCGTCTGGGTGTCGATCCCAAGAAGGCCGACCAGAGCATCCGGGGAACGGTCAACCTGCCGCATGGCACGGGTAAGACCAAGCGGGTATTGGTACTTTGCACGCCTGATAAGGAAGCCGATGCAAGGGCAGCCGGTGCCGATTATGTCGGCCTGGATGAGTTCATTACGAAGATCGAAGGCGGCTGGGTGGATGTCGATGTGATCATCGCTACTCCGTCTGTCATGCCGAAGATCGGTAAACTAGGTAAGGTGCTGGGGCCGCGTAACCTGATGCCCAATCCTAAGACCGGTACGGTGACCAATGATGTGGCTGCCGCTGTGAACGAGGTAAAGGGTGGCAAGATCGCTTTCAAGGTCGACAAGGCCGGGATCATCCATGCTTCGATCGGCCGGGTGAGCTTCACCCCCGAAAAGCTGGTGGAGAACAGCAATGAGCTGATCAATGCGATCATCAAGGCCAAGCCGGCGACTGCCAAGGGGACGTATGTAAAGAGCGTTTTTATGGCGAGCTCGATGAGCCCCGGTATTGCATTAGACACCAAGGCGTTTGCCCAATAAGAATAGACAATTCGAATCATCGGGTCCCGGCCACGGGTTTGGGACACAAAAAAAGAGATTATGAACAAAGATCAAAAAAATGAAGTCATTGAACTGTTGAAAGACAAGTTCAGCCAATATAATAACTTCTACGTGACCAATACGGAGTCATTGACCGTAGCGCAGGTGAGCAAACTGCGCCGGATCTGCTTTGACAAGAAAGTGGAGATGAAGGTTGCGAAGAACACGCTGATCAAGAAGGCGCTGGAAGGCCTTGATAACACCCGTTATTCCGGGGTATATGAGTCCCTGAATGGGGTAACGGCCCTGTTGTTCTCCGAGAACGCCAAGGAGCCTGCCATGATCATCAGTACTTTCCGGAAGGAAGGCAACCTGGAGAAGCCGGTGTTGAAGGCGGCCTTCATCGACGGGGATGTATTTGAAGGGGACGACCAGTTGAAGGCCCTGATCACCCTGAAGAGCAAGAACGACCTTATCGGCGAGATCATTGGTCTGCTGCAGTCGCCTGCGAAGAACGTTATCAGCGGTCTGAATGCCGGTGGCAAGCTGGCCAGCCTGATCAAGGCGCTGGAAGCAAGGGCGGAAGCTGCGGGTGCGAATTAAGAAGATCCGGGCGGCAGGCTGAAGCCCGCCGTCTTAAGTAAGATAATGCCCAGGCCCTGGGGGCATGATGACCAGGGCAGAATTTTTTTAAAACCTCCGCCGGAGCGAATAAAGCAGTGAAGGCGGGAAAAATTTACAATTATGGCAGACTTAAAAGCATTTGCAGAACAGTTAGTAGGACTGACTGTTAAAGAAGTAAACGAATTAGCAAAGATCCTGAAGGAAGAATACGGTATCGAGCCTGCAGCTGCTGCTGTAGCCGTTGCTGCCGGTCCTGCTGCAGGTGGTGGCGCTGCCGCTGCTGAAGAAAAGACCGCTTTCAACGTGATCCTGAAAGCCGCTGGCGCTAACAAGCTGAACGTGGTTAAGATCGTTAAGGATCTGACCGGTTTGGGCCTGAAAGAAGCCAAGGACCTGGTTGACGGCGCTCCCAAGCCCGTTAAGGAAGGTGTAAGCAAGGCCGATGCGGATGCGTTGGTGGCTAAGCTGAAGGAAGCTGGTGCTGAAGTAGAGATCCAGTAATTCGGTATAGCCACTGGCTAAAAGATTGGACCCCGGTTTCGGCCGGGGTTTTTTTGGTTTTTAGTATATATTCATTAACTTTGCGGTCCGTTTCCCCAAGCCAAGTTATTAGTATATAAGTGTTTGTATGCGTATATTATTGAGAATCAACTAATTCTCAAGGAATCGAGTGAATAGACGATTTTGAAGTTTGAATCATAAAAAACCGGTTTTAAACAATATGTCTTCAACAAAATTGCAAAACAGGATCAACTTCGGTAAAATCAAGCACCTTGCCGAAACCCCTGACCTCCTGGAAGTACAGATCCAATCTTTTAAAGAATTTTTCCAGTTAGAGACCACTCCGGACAAGCGTAATATCGAAGGTTTGTTCAAAGTGTTCAAAGAAAATTTCCCGATCACGGATACGCGGAACATTTTCATGCTGGAATTCCTGGATTACTTCATCGATCCCCCCCGTTACACCATCGAGGAATGTATGGAGCGTGGATTGACGTACGCCGTTCCTTTGAAGGCGAAGCTGCGTTTGAGTTGTAATGACGAGGAGCATGTGGATTTCCAGACCATCGTGCAGGACGTGTTCCTGGGCAATATACCGTATATGACCCCACGCGGAACCTTCGTGATCAACGGAGCGGAGCGGGTTGTCGTATCGCAATTGCATCGTAGCCCCGGTGTATTCTTCGGTCAGTCCATTCACCCGAACGGCACGAAGATCTATTCTGCCCGTGTGATCCCTTTCAAGGGCGCCTGGATGGAATTCGCCACGGATATCAACAACGTGATGTATGCGTACATCGACCGGAAGAAGAAGTTCCCGGTGACCACCCTGCTTCGTTCCATCGCGTACGAAACGGAC
>Ga0210389_10002798_pt1 | contig 13666 bp, 15 predicted proteins | sample IncBWH28OmetaG_FD_160127 | JGI IMG/M metagenome (GOLD analysis project Ga0210389, IMG submission 160127) | Forest soil microbial communities from Barre Woods Harvard Forest LTER site, Petersham, Massachusetts, United States - Inc-BW-H-28-O ...
CGCGCCCAGGCCCGGCACGGGTTCACCGAGACATGGACAGAACGACTCCGGCGAATCGGCCTCGGCCAGATCACCGTGGCCTCGCTGGCCATCAACTACCGGACGCCGGAAGAGGTCATGGCGGAAGCCGAGCCGGTCATCCGGGCCGTGCTCCCGGACGCGAATGTGCCGGCCTCCATCCGCAGCACCGGCGTCCCGGTCAGGCACGGGCCAGCCTCAGACCTGGGGCCGGTCCTCGAGGCGTGGCTCGCCGCGCACGCCGACGGGATCGCCTGCGTCATCGGCGATCCCGCGGCTTTGGAAAGCACGGCCGTGGGAGGCACTGCCCGTGCTACCTCCCGTGTCCGGTCGCTGACCCCGGAGCTGGCGAAAGGGCTCGAATTCGACCTGGTGGTCCTCATCGACCCGGAGTCGTTCGGCACGGGCATTGAAGGAGCGGTCGACCGCTATGTCGCGATGACCCGCGCGACCCAGCAACTCGTCATCCTCACGAGCGGAGCACGGCCATGACCAGGCATGCGGTGGTAATCGCCGGAGGCGGCCCGACCGGGCTGATGCTGGCGGGTGAGCTGGCGCTGGCAGGGGTCGACGTCGCCATCGCCGAGCGGCGCGCCAGCCAGGACCTCGCCGGCTCACGCGCCCGCGGCCTGCACTCGCGGACCATCGAGGTGCTCGATCAGCGCGGAATCGCCGGCCGGTTCGTTGCCGAGGGGCAGGTGTACCCGCGGGCAAGCTTCGTGATCCCCCTGGACATCAGCGACTTCCCCAGCCGCCACCCCTACACGCTCGGGCTGTCGCAAGCGCACTTCGAGCGCATCCTGGCCGGCTGGGCCGGCGAGCTAGGGGTGCCGGTCTACCGCGGGCGTGAGCTGACGGGCTTCGCTCAGGACGAGGCCGGCGTCGACGTCGAGTTGTCCGACGGGCAGTGCCTGCGGGCGGACTACCTCGTCGGGTGCGACGGAGGGCGCAGCCTGGTCCGCAAGGCCGCCGGCATCGAGTTCCCCGGCTGGGACCCGTCGGTCAGCTCCCTGATCGCCGAGGTCGAGATGAGCGAGGAGCCACCGTGGGGCATCCGCTATGACGACAAGGGCACGCAAGCCATGGGCAGGCTGGAGGACGGGACGCGGGTCGGGCTGGTCGTGAGCGAGCGGTATGCCGGGCAAGCTGGCGAGCCGACCCTGGGCGACCTGAGGAAGGCGCTCATCGCCGCCTGGGGAACGGACTACGGGGTGCACAGCCCGACCTGGATCTCCAGGTTCACCGACATGACCCGGCAGGCTGCGTCTTACCGCAAGGGACGCGTGCTGCTCGCCGGCGACGCCGCGCACGTGCACTACCCGGTCGGCGGGCAGGGCCTCCAGATTGGCGTCCAGGACGCGGTGAACCTGGGCTGGAAGCTGGCCCAGGTGGTCAACGGGACATCACCGGAAAGCCTGCTGGACACCTACCACGCCGAGCAGCACCCGGTCGCCGCCCGCATGCTGCGCGCCACCATGGCGCTCACCGCGCTCACCCGGTCCGACGCGCGCATCGACGCCCTGCGCGACACGATGTCCGACTTGCTGGGCATGGACGGACCGCGCAAGCGGTACGCCGCGATGATGACCGGCCTGGACATCCATTATGACCTCGGCGAGGGGCACCCGCTGCTCGGGCGCCGCATGCCCGATCTCGACCTGGTCACCGCCAGCGGCCCGCTGCGGGTCTACACCCTGCTGCACGACGCCCGGCCGCTGCTGCTCAACCTCGGTGCCCCCGGCGGCGTCGACATCACGCCATGGGCGGACCGGGTCCGGCTGGTCGACGCTGACTACGCCGGCAGCTGGGAGCTTCCGGTACTCGGCGTCGTCACCGCTCCTGCTGCCGTGCTGATCCGGCCGGACGGGCATGTCGCGTGGGCGGGAGGCCCGGCCGGGCCTGCTGACCCCGCCCACCCGGGCCTGCCGGACGCGCTCGCCACCTGGTTCGGGCCACCCGCCGGGGCCTGACGGGCGGGCCCGTCACGGTTCGGGCGCCGGGGTGGCGCTCTCGGCCTTGACCCGCCCGCCGGGGCTGCCAGCGGGCCGCTGCTCGGGACGGGTCAGCAGGCAGGCGGCGGTGACGGTGAAGACGGCGGCCATGACCGCGAGCAGCACCTGGTAGTCGACGACGGCGATGAGGGCGGCGCCCACCGCGATGGAGACGGTCTGCGGGGTGGTGACCAGGACCTCCGCGGCCGCGTAGACGCGGCCCTGCAACTGCGGCGGGGTGAGGCGCTGGGCGAGCGTGATGAGCCCCACGACCAGCCAGGGAAGGGCCGCGCCGAACAAGATGATGCCGGCGATGACCGGTGGCAGCAGCGGAGGGATCGTCAGCGCGACGCCCGCCGCGGCGACGAGCATGGCCACGCCGACCAGGCGCCCCTCGCCCAGCCTGCGGACCAGTGGCGCGGCGCTGAGCCCGCCGCCGACCGCGCCGATGCCCTGCACGGCCCCCAGGATCCCGACGAAGGCCGCCGGGCGGCGCAGCCCGTCGGTGGTGATGGCGAAGCTCGTGGTCTCCGCGAAGCCGAACACCGTGGTCGTGCAGGCAGCCGCGATGAGGACCTGCCGGAGCTCGGCGATCCGCCAGATGTGCCGCACCCCCGCCGCCACCTGGCTCGCCCAGCCAGCCCCGGCGGGCCCCGGGACGGGCTCGCGTACCCGCAGCATCAGCAGGGACGCGACCGGGAAGGCGAAGCTGGCCGCGTCGATGACCGCGATCACGTGCGGGCCCGCGGCGACGAACAGGCCAGCCCCGGCGAGCGGCGCGATGAGGCGCAGGCTCTCCTGCACGGTGCGCAGCGCCGCGTTGGCGTCGGGCAGGAGCTCGGCGGGAACCATGACGGCCAGCAAGGCGGCCTGAGCCGGCCCCATGACCTGGGAGGACACGCCATAGGCGAGCATCACGCCATCGATCAGCCACACCTGCCCCGGGCTGTGCACCGCCAGCAGGGCAAGGACCGCCCCCGCCGTGAGGACGTTGACGGCCAGGAGCAGCGGCCGCCGCCTGACCCGGTCGGCCAGCAGGCCGAGGGCCGGGGCCAGCAGCGCCGGGGCGGTGTAGAAGAAGAACACCAGCCCGGCCTGGGCGTTGCTCCCGGTGAGCGCCCGGGCCCAGATCCCCATGGCCAGCCACAGGCAGGAGTCACCGAACAGCGAGAACACCTGCCCGGCCAGGTAGACGCGAGCATCGCGGTGGGCGAGCAGCCGGCGCACGTCCAGGTCACCCCCCCAGGGGGCCCGGGTTGCCCGGGGGGCCAGGAAGGTAGGCGAACAGCAGGACCTCGACGGGCTGCGACCCCGCCGGGCGCCGCGCTGGGTCGGTGATCCGGTCCCGGTAGCGGTCGATGATGGCCGTGACCTCCTGGTCCACCTGCCGCAGCTCCGCCGGGGTCAGGTGCAGCGTCGCCTGGCTGCCTCCGGTGACCTCCTGCCACTCCTGGGGCAGGGCGGACCTTATCGCGTAGAACGCGGCCAGCCGGGTGAGGTACCTGTCCATCAGCATCGATTCGAGTTCCCGGGCAGCTATCGCGGTGTCCGGGTCCTCATGCAGGTGGGTGAAGTGCATCCCGGCGGTGACCAGCCGCCACGGCCGGGACCGGCCCGGGCCGGGTCCCGCCTCCTCGACGAACCCGTACTTGGCCAGCTGCCGGAAGTGAAACGAGCAGGTGTTGGGCGGCTCGCCGATCAGCTCGCCGGCCCGAGTGGCGGTGAGCTGGCCTTCCAGTTCCAGCACCCGCAGCAGTTCCAGCCGCACCGGGTGCGTCAGCGCCCGCATCGCCTGCGGGTCCCTCAGCTCCCGCCGCGCGGGCGCCCCCCGCCCCTCCCCCGCGCCGCCATCCTTCGCAAGGATACTGTCGCTAGACATATTGCGACAGTACCCTTGCGACAGTGCCTGTGGCAACCTGCCAGGCAGCGCCGCACGGGGGCCTGCGCGGTCCGCCGGCTGCTGGCCGCGCGCGGGGACGCGGTACCGTTGACGTCGCGACTGGCGCAGCCGGAGACAACCGGCGTGGAGCGAAACGAGTGGCATCGACCGCCTGGGTGCCCCTTTGGCAGCAGCCGGAGGGAAGACGCCGATGCGATACGGAATGAACCCGCACCAGTCCGCCTCGATCGTCGCGGGTCACGGCCCGCGGGTGATCAACGGGGCACCGTCGATGATCAACCTTCTCGACGCGCTGAACGCTTTCGAGCTCGTCCGCGAGGCCGACGCCGCAACGGGCAGGCCCGCGGCCGCGTCGTTCAAGCACGTCTCGCCGGCCGGCGCAGCGCTCGCCGGCGCTGTCGACGCGACGGCGGCACGAACCTGGCGAGTCGGGGAAGCCGCGGGCGGGAGCCTCCTGTCGGCGTACGTCCGCGCCCGCGACGCGGATCCGAAGTCCTCGTTCGGAGACGTCGTCGCACTGTCGCGGCCAGCCGACCTGGCCACCGCGCAGTTCCTGAGCACCGTCATCTGCGACGCGGTCATCGCGCCGGGGTTCGAGCCGGGCACGGTCAAGGTCCTCGCCGCCAAGCGCGCAGGCGGGTTCCTCGTCCTCGAAGCCGACCCGGCCAGGGTGCCGCCCGCCGTTGAACGACGCGACGTCCTTGGCGTCACGATCGAGCAGGAGCGCGACGCCGTGCCGGTCACCAGCGTGCTGCCCGACGACGGCACGCTTGACGCCGCGACCCGGACCGACGCACTGCTCGGGCTGGTGACCCTGCGGTACACCCAGTCCAACTCGGTGGCCCTCGTTCGTGACGGGGCCGCGATCGGGATCAGCGCCGGGCAGCAGAACCGTGTTGACTGCGTGCGGCTGGCGAGCGCCAAGGCGCGCACCTGGTGGTTGCGCAGGCACCCGTTTGCCGGTGACCTGCCCGGTCGCGACGGCATGGGCCGGCAGGACCGCCTCAACTGGCAGATCCGGTTCGCCGGCCAGGAGATGACCCCAGCACTGCTGAGGGAATTTGAGGCCCTGTTCGGCCCCGGGGCCCGCTGCCGCTATGACGACGCGGGCTGGCGGGGCGAGTGGCTCGCCGCGCTCCGCGGCGTCACGATGACCTCCGACGGGTACCTGCCGTTCAGCGACAACGTCGAGCACGCCGCGACCGCGGGCGTGGCCACTATCGTGGAGCCCGGAGGGTCGGCCCGCACGGGAGACGTCGCCGGCGCCGCGGCCGCGCACGGCATCGCCCACGTGCAAACGGGCCTCCGCCTGTTCCACCACTAAGGATCCGCCGTTGATGGACCATTGGGATGCATAACGTGCTCGCGGGCAATCCTGGGCCGGCGACGTCTCCCGTGACCGCCGTCGTGGTCGTGATGATCCTCGTGCTTGCCGCGGGGGGCGCGTTCGGCGTCGCGGCGCTCAGAGGGCCTGGCTGGCGCCGCAGGCAGGCCGGCGTCCGCCGGGAGGCCCTCTCCGGCGACGTCACTGCCACCTGGCCAGTGGAAGTGCAAGGGGAAGGCTATTTCACCTTCCATGGTCCTGGCATGCGAGGCGGGCGGGTCAGCCTCAGGGGCGGGTTCATCGAGGTCGTCCACGCGTCGCCGGTCGCGCGCACGCTGAACGGGGGTGAGCTCTGCTTCCCGGCACGGGAGACCCGGCTGTCGGTGGAAAGCAGCCTCTTCGGCCGGGAACGGCTTGTCATCAGCGGGCCGTCAGGCGGGCGTGCCGCCGTCGCCCGCGTCGCCCCCGGCAGCCGCGTGGTCCTGGAGCAGATATGGAAGGCCCTGATAGCGGCCGGCGCCACTTACGGGCAGTGAGCCGCACGACCTGGGCAGCGCCGCGTGATCGCTGGCCGGGGCACGAGCCCACGGACATGAGAGCGGCATAATGCGTCGGGTGACGGATGCCGGCGTGATCATCGTGGGGGCGGGCCTGGACACCTACCACGGCGAGCGCCACCTCGCCGGCACGCGCACGATGCTGCACACCCAGGCCCAGGTGGCGCTGCGGCACGGGCACGACCCTGCCGCCGAGGCACTGCGGGAACTGTTGGGCGAACTGCTCGCCGACGAGCAGCCGCTGCGCCGCATCGGGGCCCTGATCGCCGGGAACGACATCCGCTGCCCCATGCCTGGCACGGCCCAGCATCCCTTGGCCGGCGCCTTCGCGCCGGACCTCACCCTGCACACCGACCGGGCGGCCGGCCAGGACCCGGCGAGGGCCACTTTATTCGCTCGACTGTTCTTAGTTTCCCATGTAATTACATGGGAAACTAAGAACAGTTTCGATCATGCTGATCATACTGCCTGGACATTAGGTCATATATAAGGCAAAACGGACTGACTTGGCGACGCGCCGCAGGACTTCCTGGCGATATTTCATTTCTCCGCAGTGACCGCGGCCACTAGCGTGAGCATTCGCCGACGGAAGGAACCACGCCATGTCAGCTGAATCTGCCGTGCCGCCGCTGGTGGCGGCTGCCACCGCCCGCGCCCGCCAGTCCGGATTCCCGCTGTCGTGCGAGCCCGCGGTGGGGCGGCTGCTCGCGGTGCTGGCTGCGCAGCTGCCCGAGGGCGCGCGGGTGCTGGAGCTCGGCACCGGGACCGGGGTCGGCACGGCCTGGATCGTGTCGGGCCTGCTGCCGAGAGCCGATGTCACGGTGACCTCGGTTGAGAAGGACCCGGCGACCGCCGCGCTGGCCGCCGCCGGGGACTGGCCGCCTTTCGTGCACTTGCGCCACGGCGACGCCCTGGACGTGCTCGCGGAAGGCGGGACGTTCAACCTGGTCTTCGCCGACGCCGCCGGCGGCAAGCATGACGGGCTCGACCGCTCGGTCGCCGCGCTGCGCCCGCGCGGCCTGCTGGTCGTTGATGACATGACTCCGCAACCGGGCTGGGCCGGCAGCCTGCGGGCCGCCCAGGGCAAGGTCCGCCAGCAGCTCTTGTCCGCCGCGGAGCTGACCTCCGCTGAACTCGCCGTCGGCTCCGGGGTGATCCTCAGCGCCCGCAGCGCCTAGAGACCGCCCGCGGCGCCTAGGGCCGGCAGTCGATCGTCAGGGGGTGCGGGCGCAGCGCGTCCAGGAAGCCGGCGGCGTCGAAGGCCTCCCCGGGCGCGACGGCGCCCAGCACCTTCACGCGGCCGTCGATGAGCCGCCCGGCCGCCTCGACGACGAGCGGCGCCGTGACGGCGTAGATGTCGCGCCCGGCCGCCGAGATCCGGCGCTCCTGCCCGCCGCGGCGCACGACGACGTCAACGGCGAACTGCTGAGCCGAGCGGCCAGCCTCATCGGCGGCCTGCGGGGCGGGCGTCCGGGGATCGCGGATGTCCTCCAGCGCGACGGCCGAGAGGTAGGTGCTGATCCTCGACGCGGCCAGGTGCCGTGCCATCACGATGACCTCGCTGAACGGGTTCCCGGCCACGGCCTGGCGCCCGAGTGGCCCGGGGAACTCCCAGTCACGCAGCGCCGCGGGGCCGCGGACCGGGACGAGGCGGCCGCCGTCGACGACGAGCCGGGCCGCGGTGTTGCGCCGGCCGGTCTTCCTGGTGCCCTCGGTCGGCCACCACCTGTCCAGGCCGAAGGCAACGGTGATCTCGTCGACGGTTTCCCAGCCGGCGAGGGCGGCCGTCGCCAGCAGGTCGGCGAGCCCGCCGTAGAACGCCATCGCGGGCATGACCGCCACGTCGGCGCCCCACCCAAGCTCCTGGTGGGCGCGGTACACCTGCTGGACCGCCGCCTGCTCGGCGGTGACGTCCAGGTAGTGCGCCCCGGCGTGGACCGCGGCGGCCGCCACCGGGACGGCGGTGTCCAGGAACGGGCCAGCGCAGTTCACGACCACGCTGGCGCCGCGGATGGCATCCTCCAGCGAGCGGGCGTCGTCAACGGCCGCCGGCCGCGCCTCCAGGGCGGGCCACCGAGCGGCCATCTCGCCGAGCCTTGCCGGGTCGCGCCCTGACAGGACCGGCGTCAGGCCCTGGCGCAGCAGTTCGGCGACGACGAATCGCCCGGTGTGCCCGTAAGCACCGTAGACAAGCACTGATCTGTCCATGCCCGCAATCTCATCAGGTCAACGTGATCGAGCGTGAGTGGCAGATCTGACATCACGCGTACAGTTTGCGACAGTATCGTATGGAACATGGGCCATGTGATCGGCCTCGCCCTCCACGAGGACGCGATGCTGTACGAGACGGCGATCGCCGCTGAGGTCTTCGGGGTTGACCGCCGCGATCTTTCCCCCACGGGCACGTGGTATGACCTCCTTCCCTGCACCCCGGACGGGTCACGGTCGCCGTGGCTCCCCGGCTTCGCAGCGGGCGCCTTCGCGGACCTGGCCACGGTCGGCACGGTCGTGATCCCGTCCACCAGCGTCCTGGACAGGCAGCCCGACCCGGCCCTGTCGGCGGCGCTGCACGCCGCGCACGCCGCCGGCGCGCGGATCGCCGCGCTCTGCACGGGCTCGTTCGTGCTCGCCGCCACGGGGCTGCTCGACGGCCGCCCGGCGGCCACCCACTGGATGCACGCTGAGCAGCTCGCCCGGCTCCATCCCCGCGTCACGGTGCGGGCCGACGTGCTGTACGTCGATGACGGGCAGCTGCTGACCTCGGCCGGGAAGACCGCGGCGCTCGACCTCTGCCTGCACTTGGTCCATCGTGACCACGGTGCCTCCGCCGCGAACGGGCTCGCCCGCCGCCTCGTGGTGGCCTCGCACCGCCCTGGCGGGCAGGCCCAGTTCATCGCGGCACCGCCCGACCCGCGGGTGACTGACCGGCTCGGGCCGGCGCTGGACTGGGCCCGGGCTCACCTCGATGAGCCCCTCACCGTGCAAGACCTCGCCCGGCAGTCCGGCCTCAGTGCCCGGCAGCTCGCGCGCCGGATGGCGGCCGAGGTCGGGCTCAGCCCGCTTGGATGGCTGCACCAGCAGCGCATCACCCGCGCCCAGGACCTGCTCGAGCGCACCGAAGCGTCGGTCGAGCAGGTCGCCGCGCGGTGCGGCATGGGCACGGCGACCACGCTGCGCCGTCACTTTCACCGGGCCGTTGGCGTCAGCCCGACGGCCTACCGCACCGCTTTCCGCCGCTGAGCCAGATCGCGCTACCCTGGAATGGTGACGCCGCAGGAGCTAGTGAACCTCGCGCACCTGCGCCGTGCGCGCGACCTGATGGACCGGGAGTACGCTCAGCCGCTCGACGTCGCCGACCTGGCCCGCGCCGCGCTGATGTCGACCGCGCACTTCGCGCGCCAGTTTCGCGCGGCCTACGGGGAGACGCCGTATTCCTACCTGATGACGCGGCGTGTCGAGCGCGCGAAGGCGCTGCTGCGCCGCGGCGACATGTCGGTCACCGACGTCTGCATGGCCGTCGGGTGCACGTCGCTCGGCTCGTTCAGCGCGCGCTTCACCGAGCTGGTGGGCGAGACGCCGACGGCCTACCGGGACCGGGACCACGGCGCGCTCGCGGGCGTGCCGGGCTGCATCGCCAAGCAGGCCACCCGCCCGAGCCGCCGGCCGGGCAGGACCGGGGCAGCGCGCGAGGCGCAGGCTGGCTAACGTGGCGTACATGGACATCGCTCTTTCCACGTGCTTCATCCAAGTCAACGACCCTGACCTGGCCCTCGCGTTCTACCGTGACACGCTCGGCCTGGAAGTGCGCAACGACGTCGCCCGCGGCGACCTGCGCTGGATCACCGTCGGCTCAGCCGCCCAGCCCGGCGTCTCGATCGTCATCACCAACTTCCTGGCCGGCAGCCCCGAGGACGGCGAGGCGATCGCCGCCCTCATCGCCAAGGGCGCGCTGAACGGCGTCCACTTCCGGACCGGCGACCTCGACGCGCTCTTCGAGAAGGTCCGGGCCTCAGGCGCCGACGTCGTGCAGGAGCCGACCGAGCAGTTCTGGGGCGGGCGGGACTTCGCCGTGCGGGACCCGTCCGGCAACCTGGTGCGCATCGACCAGCCGCGGCCGGGTGATCGCGCATGACTGGACGCCCTCTCACCGAACGGCGCGCGATCCTCAGCGGCTCGGCATTCGAGGAGCAGATTGGCTATGCCCGGGCCGTGGTGGACGGCGACTGGGTGCACGTTTCCGGGACGACCGGGTTCGACTACGCCACGATGACGATCTCCGATGACGTGGCCGAGCAGGCCAGGCAGTGCCTGCGCAACATCGGGGCCGCGCTGGCCGAGGCCGGGTCCAGCTTCGCCGACGTGGTCCGGGTGCGCTACCTGCTCCCCGACCGCGAGGACTTCGAGCCCTGCTGGCCGCTGCTTCGCGCGTGCTTCGGCGAGGTCCGGCCGGCCGCCACCATGCAGGTCTGCGGCCTGTCCGACCCCCGGATGAAGATCGAGATCGAGGTAGACGCCCGGCGTGCGCGCTGACTCGCTCGCTCGCGCCTTACTCCTGCGGGGCCTCCTCGTGGAGCGCGCGCAGGGTGCCCGGCCGCAGCGGGGTGCCGAGCATCTGGCTGACGTAGACGCGGTGGGCGTGGTGGAGGGTCCGCACGGCGGCGGGGACGAGGCCGGGCTTGACGGGCGGGTCGCCGCCGCGCGGGCGGCCGGGCTTGACGGGGATCCACAGGTGGCCTGGATCGCTGCCCTCCAGCTCGGCGATGATCGCGGCCCGCGCGGACAGCCAGCGGGAGACCACCTGGACGGTCTCCCCGCCCAGGTGGAAGGACTCCTCGTCCACCTCCACGGTGGGCGGGTCCGCGGACAGGTGCAGGGCGCCGACCGTAAGGCCGGCGAGCTCCGGGACGCCGTGGCCCGTGTCGGCGACCAGCGCGGCGACGGCGGCGGTGCGCAGCGCGGTCACGGCATTGGCGGTGACCGGCCGGCGGACGGCCAGGTCATGGACGAGTTGCTCGGCCTCGATGGGCGGCAGGCGGAACCCGTCGGCGGGCTTTGGCGCGGCGAGGCGGTCGGGCAGGGTGAGGAACTCGGCGAATGCGTTCCACGTGTCGGCCCGCACCCGCATCGAGTTCTGGTAGGCGGCGGCCTCCCGGCCCCGTGCGGTGCCCCGGGTGCGGGTCTTGCCGGGGCGGCGTCCGCGAGCCATGCGCCCGCCCGGGCGGGGTCCATTAGGTCGCCCGCCGTGACCGGGCGCGGGCCGGCCACCGGGCTAGTGGCAGCACTGTGTCTCACCTCAGCACTGCGTCCCGCCTCGGCGCTGCTTTCCCCTGCGCCGTCATCCCCTTCGGCGCTGGCCATGGCCGCAGCGTCGCCGGCGGCCTGGAGAGCGTGCCGGAGGTACTCGCGCAGGAAGTGCCCGCGGATCCGCCGGGTGGTCGCGGAGAAGCCGCGGGCGGCCAGGTCACGGAGGAACGCCTCGATCGCCTCGACAGGCGGCGTAGCGGCGTCGGCTGCTGGCATGGGCGCACTCTACCGTCCCAGGATGATAACAGCTAGATATTCCGTCGCCTGGCGTGTCGCGGCCACCTGAGGCAGTGCCCGCCGGGCGCATCACCGCCGCCCCGGCGGGTAGAAGGCCGGCATGAGGCGCATCCGGGTCGCCGAGGGAGCAATCGTCGCGCTGGTCACCGTGGCCGTGATGGTGATCGCGGCGGGCGGCCTGGCCCTCGCGTCCTGGAACGGCGGGCACCGGGCTGGCGAGCGCAGCGCACCCGGGACGGGACCGGGTTCGCAGCCCAGCGCGCTGGCGGGCACGGCGCGGCCCAGCCCGCCCAGTGCCAGTCAGCCCAGCGCGCGGCCCGCGTCCCCGCCCGCCCAGCCCACCCTGGCGAGTGCCTCGTCGGTGCCGCTGTCTGCGCTGCCTGCCGGGACTCGGGTAGTGACACTGGCGGTGGTGAACGGCACCTCGTCGCTGTCGGTCAACGTCGCCCCGCTGGGCGGGACGCTGGCCCAGGCGTCACCGCCCGTGGGCGGCCAGGGCGGTGCCACGCTGGGCCTGGCCGTGGGGCCGGGCGGACGGAGTCGTTCGGGCCAGGGGAACCAGGGCGGTGCGGTGGTCATCGTGTCGGTGGCGCCGGCCGGGCCGGCGGTGAGCCTGACGCTCAGCCCTGCCGTGGCGTGGCGGCTGGAGTTCGATGGCGGGACCAGCGGGACGGACGTCGACATGACGGGCGGGCACGTGGCGGCACTGGACGTGTTCGCCGGGTCGTCGGCGGTCTCGGTGGCGCTGCCGCGGCCGCAGGGCACGCTGGTGCTGACGCTGGACGGCGGGGCGGGCAGGCTGGCGGTGACCGTCCCGGCCGGGGTGCCCGCGCGGGTCATCGCGGGCGGCGGCGCCGGGCAGGTGACGCTGGGCGGGACGACCTGGAACGGGGTCGCGGGCGGGACGGTGATCACCCAGCCGGGCTGGGCCGCGGCCGCCGCGCGCCTGGACGTCGACGCCACGGCGGGGGTCTCGCAGGTGACCGTCGCCCAGCGGTAGCGTTGCGCCGTGGGCACCTACCGTCACCCTGGCACCGTCGTCACCGAGCACGCCTTCAGCGTCCCGCTGGACCACTCCCGGCCAGACGGGGAGCGGATCGAGGTGTTCGCCCGGGAAGTGGCCGCCGCCGGCAGCAAGGGCACGGCCCTGCCGTGGCTGCTGTTCCTGCAGGGCGGCCCGGGCAACGCCGCCGGCCGGATGACCGGCCGGGCCGCCTGGCTGGACCGGGCGCTGCGCGACTACCGGGTGCTGCTGCTGGACCAGCGCGGCACCGGCCGCTCCACCCAGGTGAGCGCCCGGTCGCTGGCCCGGCGGGGGCTAGTCACGCCGGGCCAGCAGGCGGAGTACCTGACGCTGTTCCGGGCGGACTCGATCGTGCGCGATGCCGAGCTGATCCGCCGGGAGGTGTGCGGGGAGGCGCCGTGGAGCGTGCTGGGGCAGAGCTTCGGCGGCTTCTGCACGGTGACCTACCTGTCACTGTTCCCGGAGGGAATCGCCGAGGCAATGATCACCGGCGGGCTGCCGGGGCTGGCGGCCTCGGCGGAGGACGCCTACCGGCTCACCTACGCGGCGGTGGCGGGCAAGGTGGCCGAGCACTACGAGCGGTACCCGATGGACGCCGGGCGCGCCCGGTCGGTGGCCCGCGCGATCGCCACCGGGCAGCCGCGGCTGCCCGACGGGCGGCCGCTGACGGTCGCGGGGCTGCAGGCGCTGGGGCAGCTGCTGGGGACCGGGACGGGCAGCCACGAGCTGCACTTCCTGCTCGAGGACGCGCTCGACGACGGCGGGGAGCTGACCGACGCCTTCCTGCACGCGATGCTGGGGCGGCTGTCGTTCGCCGGGATGCCGCTGTACGCGGTGCTGCACGAGGCCTGCTACGCGCAAGGGCAGGCGACCCGGTGGGCGGCGACGCGGGCGCGACCCGCGTGGCTCGACCCGGCCGCGGCGCTGGAGGGGGACGCGCCGCTGCAGTTCACCGGGGAGATGATCTACCCGTGGATGGTGGAGCACGACCCGTTGCTCGCGCCGCTGCGGGAAGCCGCGGACCTGCTGGCGGACAAGGACGACTGGCCGCCGCTGTATGACCCTGGGCGGCTGGCGGCATGCGGGGTGCCGGCGGCGGCCGCGGTGTACTACGGCGACATGTACGTGCCCCGCGAGCTGTCGATGCAGACGGCCGCCGCCATCGGGGGGCTGCGGGCGTGGGTGACTAGCGAGTGGGAGCATGACGGGCTGCGGGTGAGCAACGGGGCGGTCCTGGGCCGGCTGATCGCGATGAACCGGGGGGAACTTTGAGAAGGGGGCGGGGAACGGGTGAGAAGGGGGGCGGGAACG
>Ga0210389_10002800_pt1 | contig 13661 bp, 14 predicted proteins | sample IncBWH28OmetaG_FD_160127 | JGI IMG/M metagenome (GOLD analysis project Ga0210389, IMG submission 160127) | Forest soil microbial communities from Barre Woods Harvard Forest LTER site, Petersham, Massachusetts, United States - Inc-BW-H-28-O ...
ACCCACGGCCTTCCAGCGGTGTTCCCCCGGTGACCAACCGCGCCCCGGCCGACACACTGCGCTCAACCTGGCTGATCAGCGAATGCCTGATGCTCGCTTTGGCCAGCGGCCCCACCCGGGTGCCCTTGAGTATGGGGTCGCCTACCGTTAGCTCCGCGACGCCGGCGGCGAACGCTTCGGTGAACTCGCTGCGGATCGCGTCCTCGACGATGAACCGTTTGGCGGCGATACAGCTCTGCCCGGCATTGTGGTTACGCGCGGAGACGGCGGCGGCCGCGGCGGCGGCGACGTCGGCGTCCGCCAGCACGATGAACGGATCAGATCCGCCGAGTTCGAGCACCTGCCGTTTGAGATGACCGGCCGCGGTGGCGGCCACCAGCTGCCCGACTTCGGTCGACGCCGTCAGCGTGAGCGCTTGGATGCGGTCGTCGGCGAGGAGGTCGGCGACCTGTTCTGCGCCCACGAGCAGGGTGGTAAACAGCCCGGGCGGGCACACCTCGTCGATGATGTCGGCGATGTCGAGTGCGCATTGCGGAACGTTTGGTGCATGTTTGAGTACGATCCCGTTGCCGGCCAGAAGGGTCGGAGGGGTAAACCGGAACACTTGCCACAGTGGGAAGTTCCAGGGCATGACCGCCAACACCAGGCCCAGTGGTTCGTAGGACACGTAGGACCGCTTGGCCCAGGTGGAGACCGGCTGGTCGGCGAGCATCGCCGGGCCGTGCTCCGCGTAGAACTCGCAGCACCACGCGCTTTTATCGACTTCGGCCCGCGATTCCAGGAGCGGTTTGCCCATCTCTTGGGTGATGTGCCGGGCAAGTCGTTCCCTGTTGGCGCGCAGCGCGTCCGCCATCGCAAACAGACTTTTCGCCCGCTCACTGACTGGAAGTGTCCGCCACGTCTGCGCGGCGGCCGCCGCACGCTCCAGGGCACGGTCGACGTTTCGGGCCGAGGTCGGCTCGAAGGTGGCATTGACTTCTTCGGTGGCGGGGTTAATCGAGACTATCTGAGACGTGGTCGTCATTATGAACCTTCTTGAGGCCGGTAAGTGATTACGAATAAATTGGACTGGGAAAAGGCTATTGACGCTGCCGAGGCGGTTAAAAGGAGCATCCAACTGACACTCACTGAACTGCCCAACGCAATACATCTTCGAGTTGCGGGCCCGCCCAGAGATCGTCGTCGTCGATAACTTTCTCACGTTCTGCCGGCCAGTTGAGCGCGTCGAGAACTGCACGCGCAAGGCGCTCGTACCATTGCCCGATTTCCGGCGGGTAATCAGCGTAGCTACCATTCTCATGCACAATAGGGCCCTCTACGGTATGGATGTCGGTGATCCCGTCGAATTCCTGCGTGTAAGGCTTGCCGAGTCGCGCGGCCGTCCGCGCGTCAATGGTTGCGTCGAGCTTGACCCAGCGGCCGTTGAGGAAGGCTTCGCCCAGCGAGTGCCAGGTGAACGGCCGGCCGCGTTTGCCGCCCCACAGTGCCCGAACCTCCGGAGACAGGAACTCCTTTTCGGGGGAGTCGAGCGTCTGGAACGCGACGCGCGCGGGCACCCCCGCCGCCCGCGACAAGGCCACGAATGAGCTGGCCTTACCCATGCAGAAGGCCACGCCGTATTTGAGGACAGCACTCGCGGAGCGCTCGCCGGCCGCCAGATAGCGAAAGGACTCGAGAATGTTGTATGGACGATCGCGGACATAGAGATAGATCGCCCGGATCCGCTCGACATCGGACTGTGCGCCGCGCGTGAGTTTCCCCGCGAGCAAGACCACTAATGGGTGGTCTGCGTCGAGGTATTCGGTAGATTGCAAATACAAATCGAGATTGTTTGTCAAGCTGTTTTTGGCATGCGCCATGGAACTACTCCTTAGTTTATTGGCTAACTAGTTGAAACGAAGAGCGCGATTCATCACCTTCGAGTAGCAGCTCCTCGGAATGCGGTAAGAATCTTTTGCCCGACGGTATGTATAAAGTCCGATCGTGCAACGTACGGAATCGTGAACAGGAATGTGTCCACTCCGGATTCGTAATATTCATTGATCCGCTCGATGCACTTATCCGCGGGGCCGACGATCAGACCCGAATCTGGAATCGCCGAGAACTCTGCTCGGGTCTGGGCTTCCTGTTCGGCGGAGTGGGTCGGTGCGAGTAATGCAGTCAGTGAAAATCGTAATGTCGCGGGGTCGCGTTCAACTGAGGCACAGGCCTGCGCAAGGAAATCTTGGCGCCGCCGCACCTTTTCGGGCGACCACCACCTGACGTTGATCCCCTGCGCAGAGCGGGCGGCGATCCGATGCACCCGATCGCCTTCGCCTCCGACCCACATTGGTGGATGTGGCTTCTGCACGGGAGGTGGGTCGCAGACGGCTCCGTCCAGCGCGTAGAACCGGCCCGAGTACACCGGATTGGGCTGCGTCCAGATCGCCTTGATCACCTCCAGCGCCTCACCGAAAGCGGAGACCCGATCACCCACAGCCGCGAACGGGATTCCGTACGCTTCGAATTCGCGCTGAAACCAGCCGGCGCCCAAGCCGAGGTCCAGGCGACCGTCGGAGATGACGTCCAAGGTGGCGGCCATCTTGGCCAGTACCGATGGGTGACGGTAGGAGTTACACAGCACGCTGGTCCCGAGGCGGATATTTGTGGTGTCGCGGGCCAGCGCGCTCAGCGCTGTCCATGCCTCGAGTAAAGGCATCGTCGCCGGCCGCGTCTTCTCTTGGCGCTGCCCATCGACGCCACTGATGCCGGCGTGCTGAACGTAGTCATCGGGACTCAACGTCAGGAAGTGATCGCACAGCCAGACTGAACTGAAGCCGTAGCTTTCGGCGATATTGGCGACCCGGACCATCTCGGGATATTCGCTGATCGCCAGTCCTTCGGTTATCAGCGCAAGAATCAACCCGAAATGCGGGCCATCGTGTGGGGACTGGTCGTCGATGTATTCGCGCATCGGACTGTCTACCTTTCGGTCATACCGGCCTGCTGTCCCGGCAGCGTCCGGGGCAGCGTGACGGAGAATTCGTATCGCTCGGGACGGTGGTGGAAGACCACGACCTCCAGCGGCTTGTCCTTGTCGGTGTAACTGGTGCGCCGCAGGACCAGAACGGGTGCGCCTTCCGACAATCCCAGTGCTGCAGCGATTTCTGGGGAGGCGCCCGCGGCGTGAATCTCGTGGGTGGCCGAGCCAATGTGCACGCCGAGTCGTTGTTCCCACATCGTGTACGTCGTCTCGGTCGCCGACTCTGCCGACAGCAGCGGCTCGACGGCGTCGTCGGCCAGATCCGCAGGCAGGTACGCGGTTACGATCGCGAGCGGCTGATCATTCTCGCTGAAGCGCCGCTGGATCCGCAGCACGTGCGAACGTCCGAGGGTGGCGCCCACCGGTTCGGGCGCTCGGACGACTTCATGGGATAACACCTCGACGCGGGGCGTCACCCCCCGGCCCAGGAGGACTTCGGTGATGGTGCGGACACCGGACTCCAACGCCTGTTTCACCGGTTCGGCCACGAACGTGCCCAACCCCTGACGGCGGAGCACCCAGCCTTCGTCCTCGAGGATCCCGACCGCGGCCCGGACAGTGACCCTGCTCAGGCCGGACCGTGCGATCAACTCTTGTTCGGTGGGCAGCCGGCTGCCCGCAGGGAGCCGCTGCTCGAGGATCTGCGCTTTCAACAGTCCCGCGAGCTGGGCACTTGCCGGCACACTTCCGCGGGTGACCCGCAGGTCGGCATCCGCCAGGTCAAATCGAGGGGAATCCGTGCCAGACGTCATGAAACGTATTACATCGCATCCTGCAGTCATCCGAGGTACCCGTCGATCGCGCACCTCCTCCGCTACACCACCCCGAGCGGCCGCAGTCACCGGAAGGTTGACATTCGTCATAAGACGTATTAAAACGTCTAGTAGATTGCATGTCAAAGTGACCTCAGCCACTCCATCGACAGGAGTTACTCGTGTCCCACCCTGTAGGCGTTATCGCCCGATTCACTCCCCTGCCCGAAAAGCGCTCTGATCTGCAAGCCCTCCTCGAGGGCATGGTCGCTCCCACGCGATCCGAGCCGGGATGCCGCAGCTACAACCTCTACGAAGCGCCGGCTGACAGCGACCTGGTGCTAATCGAGCGCTACGACGATCAAGCCGCCCTCGAGCACCACCGCACGACCGAGCACTACCTCAACTACCGCGCCCAACTGAGCCCGCTACTGGCTAGCCCGATCTCCGTCAGCGTGCTCGCGCCTCTCGATGAGGCCTAGCGATTTCACTCCCCGCACGGAAGCCGAGCAGATGGGAAAGCCCGGCGGCTGTGCAGGCGGCGCTTGATCCCGCCCCGGCTCCGTACCCCGGCGACTATGACGCCTTGGGCGTTTCGTCCCCGGCGGCTTTTGCCTTCCCCTTCACGATGGCCATCAGTTCAGGGTCCAGGTGGACGGGCGTCCACTTGCTGACGTCAAGCTCGCTCATGTCGGTCGGCATCGGTTCCGCGCCCAACGGGGCGCAATAAGCCTTAGTCGGTTGATCGATTTCGCTGTCGGCAAGAACGGGATCGGTGAACGCCGACTCGTCGATGTCAAGCAGACCCTCCCGGACTAAGTAGGTGATCAACCAGAGGGTGTCGTCGACGCATCTACTGATGCGCGAATAGACACCCGCTGCTGCCTTGTATCGCTCGTTCAGGCTCATGTCCTTGCCGATGGCCGACTCAATCAGCTGCGTGTGGAGCGCATCAGAATTCAGCCACAGGTCGGCCAATTTGACGTCCGTGATGACGCCGTTCTCGGTCATCACGTAGTAGGCCTGCGCGACCGTCGAGCCTTCAACCCGCTCCCGCCAATGGTCGCGAAGACTGTCGATATCAACAAGTTCTGCCAGCGTTTCCTTGCTCAACAGCTTTTCGAGCGCGTTCAAAACGGACGCCCAGTACACGGGTTCCTTACCGATGGTGAACGGCCTGATCCTTGCGGCGAACGACTCGAATTGCTCCTCTGGCGGCAGCTTGAACTGCAATCGATGCTCGCCCTCGCCCGTCTTCAAATCCACCTGAATTTGCAGCGTGAAGGTGCCCTGGGCCGCTGCGTTCAAAAGCTCAAGGTGTTCGCGCACGAGAGAATGCGCCACCACCTTTCGGGCACGCAGAACGAACCGTCTCAGACGTTCGCGGGGATCAAGAGCTGGCATACTTCCAGCCTATGACTGACCACCGACAGCTCTTGGGCGTGTCGCGAAGTGTGTGTCGTTAGCTTGCGCCGGTAGTATGCCGCTCACGCGCCGGTAAAACGCCGGTAAATCGGACCTTCCGGGGCGGTGCGGACCGAGCAACATCGCCTCTACCAGCAAAAACGAGTGGGGCGGGCGGGGCTCGAACCCGCGACCAACGGATTATGAGTCCGGATCCAGTACGCGCGCGCAGACATGGGGCGACTCGTTGACACCGCGACAGGTCGTTGGAAACGCTGCGAGGCACGGGGGCTACCCAGCGACCACGTAGCCCCCCCGGTAGCGGTCAACGTGCGCACATCGCTACGGCCAAGCTAGGCCGCAGAACGGCACACCCCTAGTCGAAGGGTGGCGGGGTGTTCCTGCGTGTGTCCGCCACCAGCCCCGCCCTGTCCTAGTGGAAGTACACCGTCTGCGGCTCCTCATGCGGCTCACCATTTTCCAGCCAGCGGACGGTCACATTGATCTGTCGGGGTGACTGCCAGAACAAGACCACTGGCCACTGGGCCATGCCTCCGCGTGGGAGGAGATTAACCGGCTTACCGTCATAGTCAATTTCGTAATGCCCGTTCGGTATATCCAGCATGAGCTCATCGGCGCGCACCGCGTCGCTCATGTTTTCCGCAACGAGCCGTTTGTTGTGCTCGTCCCACCGCAGACGAGGCATCGCGTGCTCGGGTGGCGCAGCGATTGGCAACTCGGCCACACCCAGGTCCATTTGCGTTACGTCGTGCTCGATGGCTTCTCGGACCTGGTAACCGAGGTCGTTTGGATTGACGTACACACCGACCAGTCCCTTCGCCTCCATTTCAGCGCGAAAGTCGTTAAGCCGAGCCAACTCCTGTAGATCAATCGCCTTACGGTCGATGGGCTCATCGGAGAAGTAGACATGTACCGGCTTACCGGCCTCGGAGGAGCGCTCGATTTCGTGGGCTGTGCCTGAGACCGATCCCATCGTGGCGCTGCCAAGGCGGCGGTCGAACACCGCAATCACGATGTCGGCGTCGTCAACGATTTGCGAGTTGACAACCGCCTGTCCACCGTCGGCGTTCAGCAGCGGCACCGTATCCGATTTCCAGTGCCGCGGTAACAGAATTACGCCCTCTGCTTCCGCGCGCCGGCCATTCCATGTGTGGAGGCTCTGCATGATCGCCGCCACCTCTTCTACGGTATCGCCAGGTGTGGCAATCAAGACCTTTAATACGGTCGCGCGGAACATCTTTGCGTGAAGCTCCTCGTCACCAAGCCATCATCTCGAATAATTCAAGCTCTTGGTCAAATGGCAAGCGGATCCGGTCTACGCGGCCAGCACGAGCCAAGCCAGGCTTAGCCGGGTGCTGAACCGCGACCAACATGCCTCGGTTGCGATGCTCGTCGTCGCGGCGGACCTCGATGATCTTGGCGCCGTAGTTCGCCCCTGTGCTGGAGTCGTTACAGCCGAGCAACTTGCCGATGTGTTCCTTAGTGAGCTCGTCCGCAGTAATCCGCTTGATCGAGATCAGGGCTTGCGTTTCCGGTCCGTCGGGCACCACGTCGCCGATGTACATCTCCGACTCGGGCTTGGGTTCATCGGTCATGCCGCAGATTCTTGCACCGACTATCGACATCTCGCGGCGTGTCGCGATGGTGCCTACCGAACATCGCATCGACACCCGGCTTACCCCGGCGTCACCCCGGCGACCGGGGGCGATATGGGCCCGTACCCGAGCCGTACTGCCGCCGGACTGCGCTCTGTGCTAGTAGCACGGAATCAGCAGGCCGCGTTGGTGTCCGGGTTAGCTATCAGTCTATCTGCCTGCGCATATACGACAGCCGTTCGACCCTGGTAAGTAACTTCTAATCCCTAGGTCGCACATTCGAGTCGTGCCGGGGGCACTGAAAAGACACCATCGGGCAAGCTCCGTCGCGCTCATACCATCCCGCTGGTGAGCTGACCGCGTCGGAGAGCGGGGGCCGTTCTAGACGCGCGTCGTGTCGATGGCCGCGCTCATCGCGGTCTGCGACTCGACGCGCTGACCAAGGGTGGCGGCCGTGAGCATGAACAGTGTTCGCCCGTCGGCACCGCCCACTTCGCACGCGATCGCGTGACGACCCGGGGTTTCGACGGTTGCCGTCACCTCGCCACCCGCGATCACGCGGACGAACCGGTCGAACGCCGGGCTGGCCACCCAGACGCCATCGTCTTCATCGATGGCGATGCCGTCGGGAAAATCCTCGAGTTCGGCCCACACTCGGCGGTTATCAAGCGAGCCGTCGGTCGACAGGTCGAACCCGGTGATGCATCGCCCGAAGCTCTCCGCTACCAACAGGGTGGAACCGTCGGCCGTGATCACCATGCCGTTCGCAAATTGGAGATCGTCGGCCACTTCGCAAGCCGAGCCGTCCGGGTCGGCACGCAACAGCGCGGCTGCCACCGGCTTGTCGCCGCCGGTGTAGTCGTAGCCGAACTGGCCAACGAAGGCATAGCCGTGACGATCGACGCACATGTCGTTGATTTCGTGGGACGCGAATGGGCTCAAGTCGGCGTGCACGGCAAGATCCGAACCGTCGAAGCGCATTACCTGGCGACGCGTCATCGACGAGATCAGCAACGAGCCGTCAGGAAGCCAGCCCAGCCCCGACGGCTGTTCGAGCTCGACCACGGTTGAAACTTCACCGTCTTCGCTGACGCGCAGCACGGCGTCACCGTGCATCTCCGAGACGTACAGCGCGCCGTCATGCCAGCGCGGACCCTCCAAGAATGAGCGCCCCGTGACCAGAGCATGGATGTCAGCCATGGGCGCGATCCTAAGACCGCATAGATTGGACCCATGGCCGCCCGTCGAAACGTCACCGCGCCGGAGCGCGAAGCGGCGGGCGTCAAGGCCGTTCTGATCGCGCTGCAACGCGGGCTGAAATTCATGGGCGTGTTCCGTACCGCCGACAGGCTTCGACCCGGCCTGCGCTTGGCCTGAGCAACAGGGTGACCGCAAGTTTGAGTTCTGCGAGAACGGCGCCGAGGCCGTGGAGGCACCGCGGCTATTCGGTGCGCCGACCCATTCGCCGAGTTAGCTAGCGCGTATTCTTGTCGCCAGCCCGCGTACACGCCGCGTACGCCGACGCCCCTTCCGCGAACGCCGGCCAGCCGTAGAATCTCTCCGACCAGGCCTTTTACCCGTGCCCCCAGTCGGACTCGAACCGACACTGGACGGATTTTAAGAACGGACGGCCCGCACGTCTGCGACCGCAGGCTCTTTCAAGGTCAATGCGGCGAATATCGCGGTGTTAGCCGCCGCCCCGAGGGCAGCGGCACTCAGATCGCGTGCTTTGACGTGGAAACCCACCGCCAGTGCGAAGTAGATCGTGAGCATCGCAGTTGTGAGTCTCGCCAGCCCAGGCGACCATCGCGCCGAGAGCAGACCGACTGCAGCAGCAGCCTTTATGGGTGCGAATATCCATCGGTATCTGGGCGGAAAATCGATCGCATCGAGCACTTGTGTCACGAACGGCATCGGAATGGCATCGCCGACAGCGCTCGCCGCTAGGTAAGCCGCCAACACGTCATAGGTTCGCAACGATGCCATGACCTCCACTATCGCTGATTGTGAGTTAACGAACATGCCCAGGCCCTGCCGGGTAGCCGAACCGGCGCACGCGGTACCCCGTTCGTACCCCGAACGCGATCGACCCGTAGCCGTACTCGGGCCGTACCGAAGTCGAGTGCCAACCGCAACCAAAAGCACAGTTGCAGTGCAGGTTTGCGTTAGCGACCGACCCCGTAACCAGGCGCTATCCGAACGAGCGTTCGGGCCTGGAAATAGCTTCCCAAGCTGAATACGCGGGTTCGATTCCCGTCATCGGCTCCATCCCTGAGCAGCGCACTCGTCGCCCGGCGCGGTGCCCGCAGGGCGGGCCGGTACCTACCGGGTACCTACCGCCCGGCGACACTCTTATCCGTGGGCCTCCTAAGGCGCCGGAGAAATCCAATTCCGAAGTGTTATCTAGGGTGTCTCGTCGCGCTCCGCACCGAGTTCGTGGAAGAGCGGGCGTTGTGGACCGCAGGGTGCGACCGAGGATGTGGTCACGTCCCATCGATTGCACGCCGAGTTTCGTAAAGACGCGTTGAGAAGCGCGAATGTGCATCGGGACGATCAACGATCGCCATGCCAACTACCGCCCTACGGCATCGGCCCCGGACCCAACGCCCGGGTGCGCAGAGTCTCTGGAACCAGGCGCCTGACGCTTAGACGCGGGCTGCTGCGTACTTTTTCAGCTGGGCTTCGAGGGCCTCCGGTTTGGAGACGAGGCCGACGACGCCGCCGCCATCGCCGCGATCCTCGATCCCGAAATTGGGCACGAAGTTGCGGATGCGGCCCTCGCGCACCACCTTCGACGGATAGTGCGGCACATGCGGTGGCGCGTTGCCGGCCGGGTTCGCTGTCCACCCGATGGTGTCGGGGTCAGTGCCCGGCCACGAGGGGGGACGCAGAGCCGTCGACGGGGTATGGCTGAACGCGATCGGTGGCGCGAACCGTGTGAAGGTGCCCCACGGGCTGACCTGGTCCACACCGTGCTCGATGAGGTCCTGCTCGGTGACCGGCGCATAGGGCTCGGCGTCGACCGGCTCCACGAGGGTTTGGCCGAACGTGGACGTGCGGGTGAGCGATGTGTCGACGCGCCAGTAGCCCCCTTGCTCTTCGCGCTCGGCCAGCGCCCCCACCACCGCAATGGCCAGCAGATAACCGGTGAGGTGGTCATTCATCAGTGCCGGGGTCACGGTAGGAGTGTCTAGCCCCAGACCCTCGGAATGCACATGCGCGGTGCCCGTGACCGCCTGCGCAATCTGCTCGAATCCCCGGCGCACGGCCCACGGCGTACCGAGGGAGGCGTACGACTCGGACGCGTAGATCAGGTTGGGATTGATTGCCCGCAGTTCGCCTTCGCTCAGACCGAGGTCATCGAGCGCACCCGGCCGTTGGCTGCTGAGCAGGACGTCCGCACTGGCGATCAGGTCGATGAAGCGCTGTTTCCCGTCGGGACTCTTGATGTCGGTCAGGATGGATTTCTTGCCCCAGCCCACGCTCAGCCAGATCGGCGTGACGCAGTCCCCGCGGGGCGGATGAACCACAATGACATCGGCGCCCTGCTCGGCCAACGCGAACCCGGCAGTGGGACCGGCAACGACGTTGGTGAGGTCAATCACCCGCACACCTTCCAGCGGGCGATATTTGGCATTGCCCAGCACACGCTTCTTGGTGGTGCGCTGTTGATCGATGTTGAACAACGGCAGCTTGGCCGTCGCTGCTCCCTGCGGGTGGGCGAGCCATTCCTGCGGACTGCGGACCATGCCCAGCGTTAGGTTGAGGCCACCGGCGACTTCATCCTCAAATTGCTGCGCGGTGTACTTCTCGACCGCCGCCTGGATCGCCTCCGCGGTGTCCGGGCACTGCAGATGGCCCATGAGTGCATTGACCAAGTGCGGAAAAAGCCCAACCATCCAGACGTAGCGCCCGTCCTTCGTGCGATAGGCACCGTTGTCGGCGCCCACCGGCCAGTTGTCCAGCAGGACCGGATAACCGTTAAGGAATTGGGTCTGCAGCTCGTTGAGATGAAACCCGCACAGCCGACGGTTCAAGGTCATCGTCTGGGACGGCAGTCCGCGTAGCTCGCCAAGATATTCGACAACCGAGCCGAACGCCGCCATGACACCGGCGGCATAGTCGTGAAGCTTGATCGGGCTCGGCAGGTAAGACACCCCGGGCTCCACCGTGATTTTCGCAGGATCAATTGCAAACGGAAGTGCGGCCGCGACCGCGTCATAGGCCCTCCTCTGGAAGGGATTGGTGATCATTGGATTGCTCTCCTTGATTGATGGACCGCAGTGGCCCAATTCTTTTGACGGATAGGGGGTTCTATCTATTCGGTTGTGTTTCTTCGATGCCGCAGTTCTGTAATTCCTTGGCAGGAAGGCCCTTTGGTTATGTGCGGCCTAGGACAGGGCGATGTCCTCGAGGTCAATGGAGATGATCACCGGCTCGGCCACCTTGCGGCCGTTCTTATCGGTGGGGTGCACGGAGTGATGCGTCGGGAAGACGAAGCCGTCGAAGGTCTGGTGGCCCCAGGTGTAGTGCGCTGAGTCGGTCTCGGCCGGGCCGAGCACGTCGACGCGGTAGTCGTGGCGCCGGATCAGGCCGTGCGCGTCGATGTAATAGGTCTGTACGCGAGAGTGAGTGGCGATGTGCTGGGGGAAGGTCACCTGCAGGCGGCGCCAGGTCTCGCCGTGCTCCTCCCACGGCTCGAGCTCGACGGTGGAGAAGCCTGGCTCGGCGAAGACGAACGGCTCGGTGAGGTAGTTCCACATCGCATAGCCCGCGAAGTACGCCGCGTGCAGCCGGTCCCACGGGGTCTGGAGGGTGTGGCCGCTGAAGGAGGTGCGCGGGTTTGCGCGCTCCTCGACCAGCTGGCCGTCCACGGTCTCGATGGCGACGCGCTCGGGCGTGTAAGTGGCGCGGAGGTCAGGGGCCGCGAACGGCGCCATCGTCGCGGACTGCAGGTTCGGGGTAAGCGTGAGCGTGTAGTCCTTGAGGATGCGGGGCTGGCCCTTGAGGCCCCACAGCACACCGCCCGCCGAGACCTTGGCGGTCAACTGGTCGAGCGAGCGCCAGCGGTCGAGGTCGCCGTGCGCGGTAATGACGGTGTCGAGCAGGTCAGACTTGTGCGTTTCTGGTGCTGTGCTGGTCATGATGATGGATCTCCTCTGTGTGCAAATGGACTGCAGAACGTGGGACTGCTCTGTTGTTGTCGATCGTGTCGAGCGGCAGCCAGGTCTGGGTAAACCCGTTGAGGCTGGTAGCGGCAGGGCGACGTTTAGGCTTGGTCACGTGGGCAAGGCCAACCACCTGGGCGATTACCTGCGGGCACGGCGCGCGCGGGTGACGCCCACCGAGGTGGGACTGGCGCCTGGGCCGCGACGGCGCCTTGCAGGGTTGCGGCGCGACGAATTGGCCATGCTGGCCGGTATCAGTAGCGAGTATCTGCAACGCCTGGAGCAGGGCCGCGACCGACACCCCTCATCCGAAGTCCTCGACGCGATCGCCCGGGCACTGCGCATGGACGCCAAAGCGACCGCCCACCTGCATCAGCTCGCTTACCCGACCTCCCCGCGACACGACGCGCCGCAGGAGCAAGTTTCGGCGGCGATCGCCGAACTCATCGATCAGTTCCCCATGCCCGCGGTCGTCGTGAGCCGGTGTCAAGACGTGCTGGCCGCAAACCCGATCGCCCGTGCGTTGGCACCGGGATATGAAGTGGGACAAAATCTCTCGCGTTGGCGGTTCCTCGATCCCGCGGCCAAGCAGGTGTATCCCGACTGGGACGACGCGACCGCTCTGGCCGTCAGCGGCCTGCGGGCACTGTCCGCCGACGGCCCCGACGATCCTCGGCTGCGCGCACTCATCAGCGAACTGTCCAGTGCCAGCGAGCGATTCAAGCAGCTCTGGGAACGCGCCGACGTGGGATATCCCAAAGGCGACATCCATATTCGCCATCCAGAGGTAGGGGATCTATACCTGACCCGCACCCAGCTCGACCTCGCCCAATCTCCTGGCCAACACGTCCTGACCTTGCACGCACCAACCAATAGCGCATCGATGCGCGCACTCGACCAGCTACGCGCATCGCTGCCAATAAAACCGGTGTCCAACCGCTGAGAAGCGAGATCTATCAGGCCACTGCATTCCGAGGGCGCGCCTTCAACAACGTCACCGACCGCCACGGTCACCAGCTCAGCCTGAAGATTTCGAACGCCACAGTGATACGACGTTGCCGGACTCCGCGAGGCTCCCCATTGCCCCGAGCGCGGCCATAGCGTCGGCGTGGTTGTCCTCGAACAGGTGCGCGTAGATCGACAGCGTTGTCGTCGGCTTCGCGTGGCCCATGAAGCGGCTGATGTCGAACGGCGGTATCCCCGCCGCCACGCACAAGCTCGCGTACGTGTGCCGGAGGCTGTGGAACTTCAGCTCGGGCGACAGCTTGGCGGTCTGGTTAAGCCTGTTGGCGCGCAACACGGCGGGCCGGTAGACGGCCTTGTACCACCCAACGTGCCGCAACGGCTCCGACCAGTCCAGCACCAGGCGGTCCTCCGCTTCCGCCGCCGACAGCTCAGCCAAGGCGATCGCTTGGCGCAGCACGACTGCTTGGCGGTCCTGGCTGGCGGGCTTGCCGTCGGGGCCCGCTGCGCGCACAGTGGCGAACAACAGCGCTTGCGGCGGCTGCCACCGCGGCAATGTAGCGAAGTGCGCTACCCACAACGGGATGACGGTGCTGCTCACGCCACAAATTGAAAGCGGTAGCGCCGGAAGTTAGCTGATAGGTCATGAGCTGTAACTGAGCGGACTCTGGTGGGGGTTCGATCAGAGGAGGCGGTTCATGTCGATGTTGGGCGTGGCCCTTGATCCGGCGACGGT
>Ga0210389_10002801_pt1 | contig 13660 bp, 9 predicted proteins | sample IncBWH28OmetaG_FD_160127 | JGI IMG/M metagenome (GOLD analysis project Ga0210389, IMG submission 160127) | Forest soil microbial communities from Barre Woods Harvard Forest LTER site, Petersham, Massachusetts, United States - Inc-BW-H-28-O ...
ACCGCGGTTGGGAGGCTGCGTGAATTCCAGAATCGCCAACGCGCCGCCTGGCCGCAGGACGCGTCGCATCTCAACCAACCCGGTGCGGTAATTCGCCAGATTGCGAAAGCCGAACGCGATGGTTATGAGGTCGAGGCTCGCATCGCGAAACGGCAGCGCGAGGGCATCCGATTCCAGGAGTACAGACCTGAATCCACGGCGCTCCAGCTTATCCTGGGCGCCGGTCAACATCGGATGACAGAAATCGCTTCCCATCAGCCGGCGTCCGGCCGCGCGCTCCATCGCGATCAGGAGGTCACCGGTACCACAGGCGAGATCCAGCACTCGCGAATCTGGGCGTGTCAGGATATCCTGGACACGCTTGACGGTGAGATTTCGCCAGTAACGATCGACGTTGGCGGAAAGGAGGTGATTGGCGAAATCATAGCGAGGCGCAACGCGCCCGAACATCGAGCGCACCCATCGCGATGCCTCCTGTTCCGAATTTGCTCCTTCGGGCGTGGTGCCTGCAGGCGCTGCCTGCATCAGACCCGGCATGCCGCCAGTGAGTGTTCAATCGCGTTCTGCGCCGCGGCAATAGGCACGTCGGACCGTACTACCGCCTCGCCGATCTTCACCGGAAGTACGAAGTTAATCCGATTCTGGATCGTTTTCTTGTCGCGCATCAGGCGCACTTGCAGATTGACCCGGCTGATGCCATTGCATTTTGGAATTGGCCCGTATGCATCCAGCACGCGCACAATTGCGCTGGAATCCTCGCTGGGAAGCATTTCGAGGCTCTCGGCCAGACGAGTCGCGGCGCGCATACCCCACGATACCGCTTCGCCGTGCAGGAATCGCGTATAGTGCGTCTCGGCTTCGAGCGCATGCCCGAACGTGTGACCGAAATTGAGAATGCGACGCAGGTCCGACTCGCGCTCGTCGGCGGATACCACTTCTGCTTTGATGCGAACCGATTCGGCGATCATATGGTCGACCACACTCGGCGCCTGCCGCAGGACTTCGTCGTGGTGTTCCGCGAGCAGGCGGAACAGCGGTTCGCTTCGAATCACGCCCGCCTTGATGATTTCATACAAGCCGGCGCGGTATTCCCGTTCGGGCAGGGAAGCGAGTACCGCGGGATCGATCAGAACCGCAAGCGGCTGATGGAAACTGCCAACCAGATTCTTTCCGGCAACCAGGTTCACGCCGGTCTTGCCGCCCACAGAGGCATCGACCTGCGCAAGCAGCGTTGTCGGGATCTGTACTACCGGCAGGCCGCGCATGAAGATGGCGGCAAGGAATCCCGCCATGTCGTTGACGATACCGCCACCAACCGCGAGCACAAGGCTGGAGCGGTCGGCACCGCGCTCCACCATCTGCTCCGCCATTTGCTCAATGTGCAAAAGGCGCTTGTTGTCTTCGCCTCCTGCGAAGAAAAGCACCTCGCACCCGCGTTCCCCGATTGCCCGGCAGACCTGGTCCCCATAAAGGTTCCATACGTCGCGGGTCGTAACAGTGAAGATGCGACCGATGCCCGCAGGCAGAAATGCCGCAAGGCGGTCGATGACGCCCCGTTCGACCACCACCGGATATGTGCGCTGCGGAGTCTTTACCTCAAACTCTGCCATCGCCTCCCATCATATCCATCGAAAGTACTATTGGGGAGAGGGGTTGTCGCACATTTTGCACGGAACCGTGCCATCGGGCACGAACGTTAACATACTTATTTCCTTCGCCTCCCGGTTTCGATGCATGGTTTTTAACAAACCTGCGTAGCGCTCGATCAGGGTTCGTTGAAGTTCGCTGTGCGGCGCAAGCGCACGAGTTATGGCGAAAGCGCGCTCATAATCCTTCACTGCCGCTCCAGGATCCCCCAACTCCTGCTCCACGGTGGCGCGGTTCAGGAAAGCCACAGCAGTTGGAACTGCATTTTCACCGAACAAAGATCGCATCGAATCCACGGCATTGGTAGCGTAGTCACGCGCCAGGTTGTGTTCTCCCAGTTTCGAGTAGACCTCTGCGAGCATTGCCATCACCGTGGCGATCTGTGGGTGAAGATCGCCGAATACCGTTCGCTCGAGTTGCAACGCTTTTGACCATGCGTCCTCCGCCAGCGCAAACTTGTTCTGGGCTCGATAGAGTTGAGCCATGTTGAATAGCGCTGTGGCAACGTCCTGGGGCGCTGCCGCCGGATTGTTTTCCACGATCGCGAGAGCGCGGCGGAACAGAGGTTCCGCCCGGGCGAGGTTGCCGGTGCTGAGCCAGAGCAAAGCCAAGCCGCGCGAAGCGATCCCTTCCGAGAGGTCGTCCCGGTAGCTTCGTGAGATCTCCAGCACTTCATTCCATTCCTTCGTGCTGGCCTCGCGATTGCCCTGTTGACGATCGATGTCCGCCAGGCCCGTGAGCGCATTCACGCGTTGCTGCAATGAGATGCCATCGCGTTGGAGCGATGCCGAAAAGAGATTGCGCGCTTCGGTGGATCGGCCCTCCTCCCGGAGCAGGTCGGCGAGGTCGTTCCGAATGGCGTCAGCCGAATCCAGGTCGTTGGTACATGCGCCAAGCGCTTCCCGCAGGAGAGCCTCGGCCGCGGCATAGTCCCCCGTATCCCGGTACACCTCTGCCAGGCTGGATGCAGTAACGGCGAGATGGCGGTTTGCGCCCGGATTTTCGCGCCAGATGTGCCAGGCGCGTTCCAGCCACACTTTGGCCTGTTTCGGCCGTTTGAGTTCACGATACGCCTGTCCGATGTCGTTCGCGGAAACTCCCTGCTGTTCCGGAGTGAGAGCAGAAGACCAGCTCTGCGTGAAATATTCGAGAGCCTGCTCGTGGTTCTGACGTTCATCGGCCCCGATACCGGCTGCATGGATAGCAGCCCAATCCATGTTGTTGGTGTCCTCTGCAGACGCCGCTGCTGTAAGAGACACGTAGAGTGCAAGCGCAATATGGATGCGCATCGAAATTCCCCCTTTGGCCGGAGACACCTCCAGCTCGATGTTTTTGATCCGGAAAGATCCGGTTTACACGCTACGTGGGTGAATGCTTTCCCTGGACCGCGGGAACAACGGGGTACCGTTCACGGCAGGAGCCCTGCCTTACATGTGAGGTACAACACCATCATCGCACAGAATGGTTGAAATTCGATGACTATGGAGTACCGGCTTCGCGAAATATGTGTTTTCCGGGCAATGGTATGCTGTTCACCATGTCAAACGGGCTTCGCAATTCTTCCGTTCTTCTCTCCGCAATGTTGATCGCGCTTGCTCCGGGGCTGCGCGCGCAATCGGCTCCCAAACCGCCGTCTTCGCTGCGGCTCTACGTGATGGATTGTGGGGTGATCAAAGGCATGAGCGTGACCACGTTCAACTTCAAAGAAGGTGAGGTGCCTGTACGCGACTTCGTCGTTCCCTGCTACCTTGTCGTCCACCCCAAAGGCACGCTGATGTGGGATGTGGGCGTGATTCCTGACAGCGCGTTTGCGGCCGGGGGCGGTCCCGTAACACAAGGGATCTCTACCGCTACAAAAACACTGACTTCACAAATGGCGGCGATAGGCTATAGGCCTTCCGACATCACGTATCTTTCGCTGTCGCACTACCATTCCGACCACACGGCGAATGCCAATATGTTTGCCGGATCCACATGGCTTGTCTCGCAGGCTGAGCGCGACGCCATGTTCGCTGAGAAGCCAGCTGGGATCATCCAGCAGAACACCTTCAAGGATCTGAAAGACAGCAAAACCGTGATCTTGAAGACAGAGGAATACGACGTCTTTGGCGATGGTTCGGTGATTATCAAGTCCGCTCCGGGGCATACGCCCGGTCACCAGGTTTTGTTCCTCAAACTGGCTAAAACCGGCCCGCTGGTCGTCGCCGGGGATCTCTATCATTATCCGGAAGAGGGAACCATGAACCGGTTTCCCACGTTTGAATACAACAAGGACCAATCGGCCGCGAGCCGCGCGGCAATCGCAGCATTCCTGAAAAAGACGGGAGCGCAGATGTGGATCGAGCACGATGCCGCGACGTTCGCGAAACTAAAAAAGTCCCCGGATTACTACGATTGAGAGCGATAGACACGGCCTATGTAGCATTCTACAGTTAGAGAACCGGAGAATGGCCAGTGGCTCAAGGAGGCCACGAATCATGAAGAAGGTATTGCTGATTCACCTGGCTGGCGCGCTGGTCGCGCTGACGGGACACGCGCTTTACGCACAGGACGTCGCCGGCGACTGGCAGGGAACAATCAAGGCAGGACCCGCTGAACTGCGCATCCAGCTTCATATAACGAAGTCTGACAAGGGGCTTGCGGCGACCATGGATAGCGTGGACCAGGGAGCCAACGGCATTCCCGTCGACTCGGTGACGCTGACCGGTTCAACCTTGAAGTTTGGTGTCGGCGCAGTACAGGGCAACTACGAGGGGAAAGTCAGCGCCGATGGCAATTCGATTTCAGGCAACTGGACGCAGGGCCAGGCGCTGCCGCTCGATTTCACGCGTGGAACATTCAAAGCGGTCGTGCACAAGCCCGGTAAGCCTTCGGATATTGACGGAGCGTGGACGGGATCCATCGACACACCGGCGGGAGCTCAGCAGGTTGTGTTCAATATTGTGAACACTGAGGACGGGTTGACAGCGACAGTCGACCTTCCAGCTCTGGGCGCCAAAGGATTACCAGTGAGCAACGTCACTCGCGACGGGCAGACGCTGAAGATGGAAATGAAACAGTTCGGCGGCGGATTTGAAGGCACCATTTCACCGGATCTCAAGACGGTCACGGGAACGTTCGGCCCCGCTGGGAACGCACTTCCGCTGGTGTTGAAGCGATAGTCCCTGTAACCAGGCGAAGCCGCTTGCGTTTGTTTTCGCGTTAATTCATTTTCTTTTCCCTCTTCGATCAGAAAATCTGGGGTACCCCACTGTCTGATAACCCTCAGTACAAGGGCCGTTGTTGGTTTCCCGGACGGGACCGGGGCCGCACCAATGACGGGGGCGCCTGCCGCCCATTGTTTTGACATTCACCATGCAGAGCCGCGCGGAACTACATGGCTTAGTGTGCAGGAACATCATGGGTACGTCCTGCTTCTCGATTGCAAAGTAGCACGCGGCTTGGGAAGGTGGGGCGCAGCTGTTTCCCTCCGGTGGACAAGTCCTTTAACTGGAATCGGTCACGCTTCAAAAATTTTTCCGCTACGGTGGTGACCGGCGTCGGCTGCCCAGGCGTCGCTGCGGGGTTCTAATAGGGGAATGAAAGCCGCCGGCTTCCTCCTGACGCTTTTTGCGCTTCCGCTCGGCGCCCAGAATGCGCGTGCCGTTGTGCTGCATGCCGCGAGACTGATCGAAGTGGATACGGGAGGAGTGGTGGCCCCCGGGGAGATTCGCGTCGAGGGCGATCGGATTGCCGAGGTTGGCAGTGCTGTCCGCCGGCCGGCTGGCGCTGAGATCGTGGATCTCGGGGATGCGACACTGCTGCCGGGTCTGATCGATGCCCACGTGCACCTGTTCCTGCATCCCGGAGCGGAGGATCTGCAGACCGTTCAGGAATCGGTTCCGCAGCGCACGATCCTGGCAACCCTGGCAGCGCGGGACGATCTGATGGCCGGCTTCACGGCGGAACGTGACATGGGCACGGAGGGCGCAGGATCGGCCGACACCGCGGTGCGGGATGCGGTCAATCGCGGCCAGATTCCGGGACCGCGTTTGCGGATCAGCGGCAACGCGGTGGACATCCTCGGCGGACACGAGGATGCCATCGGCTTCAATCCGGCGCAACGCGTGCTTCCCAACGCGACGCGGGCAAATGGCGCAGAGGAACTAGTGAAAGTGATTCGCCAGCAGTTCAAAGAGGGCGCCGACTTCATCAAGGTCTACGAAACCGGCCGCGATGAAATTCGAAACGGGGAATGGTGGACGCCGTTTCAGTACACGCAGGCCGAGCTTGAAGCGGCGGTGCGCGAGGCGGCGCGCGTGGATAAACGAATCGCGGTGCACGCGACAGGTGAGCCGGGCGCTCTCTACGCAGCGAAGGCGGGTGTGGCGTCAATCGACCATGCTGACCATCTGAGCGAGGAAACGATGCGGATCATGCGCGAGAAGCATATCTTCGCCGTTCCCACGTTTGCGATTCTGGATTACTTCACGGAACACCCGGAATCGCCCGGCGCGGTGGATTCGTACCGCGCGATGATCGGAGTGCATATCAAAGAGTTTGGGAAACAGCTCGCTGCCGGTATTCCGATCGCCATGGGTTCCGACGTGGGGCCCTTTCCGCATGGAACGCAGGCGCGCGAGCTCGTGCTGATGGTGAAGTACGGAATGACCCCGCTGGCGGCGCTGCAGGCCGCTACGTTGAACGGGGCGGCGTTGCTTGGGTGGGACCAGCAGATTGGACAGCTGAAGCCGGGGTTTCTGGCGGACGTCATTGCCGTCGCAGGCGACCCGCTCCGGGACATCAGCGCTACGGAGCGGGTCCGCTTCGTCATGAAGAACGGCGTGATCGTGCGGCGGTGAGTGTTGTCGGTACCAGGCCAAGCGGATTGACGAATCCGCTGCGGGCCGACAGCCGCCTGCATTGCCTGGCCGCGGGCGCGCAGGCTGGTGGTTTTCAACCGCGCGTTGGTTAGGTTGTCCGGCCGTATAACCTTTGTAATCAAGAAATAAGATTTGGTTGGGGACGTGCCTTCCTACAGGTGACGCGAAAGGGAGCGCAGTGTTATGAAACGCACAAACGCTGGAGGCAGTTCAATCAGGGGCGCAATGGGGGTCGTCTGTGCGGTTTCGCTGATCGCCTTCACTTTAGGATTACCAGCGTTTGGACAGCAGGCTCCGCCTCCGTATCCGGCACCTCCACCCAATGGGCAGCAGGGTCCGCCTCCGGCGGCGCAACCGCTTCTGACGCCGGATCAATTGGATAACCTGGTTGCACCAATCGCGTTGTATCCCGATCCGATGTTAGGGCAGGTGCTGGCAGCGTCGACGTATCCGTTGGAAGTGGTCGAAGCCGGGCAGTGGCTGCAGCAGAATGGGAATCTGCGCGGGGCAGATCTGATGAACGCCGCGAGACAACAGAACTGGGATCCGAGCATTCAGGCATTGGTGGCGTTTCCCGATGTTGTCGCGACGCTCAATCGCGACGTGCGCTGGACTACCGATCTGGGCAATGCCTTCCTCGCCCAACAACAGGATGTGATGGAAGCGGTTCAGCGCATGCGAGTGCGCGCGCAGCAGAATGGACGACGGTCGTCCAATTCGCAGCAAACCGTGACGACGCAAGACCAGAATGGGCAGAGTGCGGTGGTGATTGAACCGGCAAACCCTCAGGTGGTCTACGTTCCGGTCTACAACCCCGACTACGTCTGGGGTCCACCGGTGGCGGGGTATTATCCGCCGCTTTGGTATCCGCCGGTTGGCTACGGTTTTGGCTTCGGTCCGGGAATCTATCTTAATGCGTTCTTCCCAGGATGGGGTGGCTTTGGCTGGGGCGGCTGGGGACTGGGCTGGGGATGGGGTTGCGGATGGTTCGGCGGCGGACTCTTTGTAAACGCGGGATTCTTCAATCATTGGGGATTCCACGGATTCTACGGCGGACGTTTTGGCGGAGGCATCGGCGGCCGGTATGGGTGGGAGCACGACGCGTATCATCGGGCCGGCGTGGGGTATGCCAGTCAGGGTGTGGCGGCGCGCTTCAATAATTCGCGCTTCGCTGCGGGACGATTTGATCGCGGCGGGTTCAACGGGAATGCGCGCTCCTTTGCCGGATCTTCGGCGCGCGGATTCAACGGCGGGTCATCATTCGCTCGAGGCGGAGGGGCGGCCCAGGCTGGAGGCGGATGGCAGCACTTTGGCGGATCCGGGTCGGCGACGGCGCGAGGATTTGCTCCGTCCAATGGCGGACAGAGCTATCGGGGCAACGCTGGCTCCGGCTTTGGCGGCGGCGCTCGCAGTTACGCGGCTCCGCGGTCTTATTCCAATGGCGGCGGGTTCAACGGGAATGCGCGTTCATATTCAGGCGGTGGGTTTAATGGCGGCGCTCGATCCTTCTCGGGCGGGGGATTCAGTGGAGGGGCGCGATCGTATTCAGGCGGGGGATCCAGCGGTGGCCGGTCTTTCGGGGGCGGTGGTGGGGGCCATTCGTTTGGTGGCGGCGGAGGTCACGCCGGCGGCGGTGGTGGCCATGGCGGCGGGCATCGATAAACGCTGATCGAATAAAAAAAGGCGGCAACGGAATTTCCGTTGCCGCCTTTTTGTTTTGACAAGAGCTCCTCAGACGCCGTCGCTCTGCGCCGGAAATGTATGAGGGTCAGGATTTTTGATCTCACCGGCGGCGAACGAACCCAGGCGAAAATGTCGCGCTACATGTTAGGCGCATTACCTATCACCGGAACTGATAACACCTATCGAAACTAGACTCTCTATTTGATGAGTGATAAGGTCTAAGCAAACTTAGACGCAAATCAGGGCTTATTTACATCAGAAAAGAGAGTCTTATCACATGAAAAGATTTGGGTTTGTGAATGTTATTACTCTGTTGGCATGCTGCTTTTGCAACTGTGTATCGGTCGGCACTCTCTATGGCCAGGCAGCAACAGCATCTCTATCCGGACGTGTGAGCGATGCCACAGGTGCGGCGATCGGCAGTGCGCCTGTCACCATAAAGAACACGGGAACTTCCGCGACGCAGACTGTCAACACAGATAACCAGGGCCGATATGGCGTGCCGGATTTGCCTATCGGCACCTACGAAATAACTGCGTCGAAACCCGGATTCCAGACCGCCGTCCACTCCGGGATAACACTCACGGTGGGGAGTGCGCCTGTTGTGGATTTTCAACTGACGATTGGCCAGACGAATCAAAGCGTCAATGTCTCCGCGGAAGCGACTCAGGTTGATACCACGAATGCGTCTGTCTCGTCGCTGGTAAATCAGACTCAGATGCGCGAATTGCCGTTGAATGGCCGCGATTTCGAACAACTCATTCTGCTGGCGCCTGGTGTGTCGAGTTATCCCGAAGGCGGCAGCAGTGCGCTGACATCAGTGGCCAACGCTTACTCCATCGCTGGCACGAGACCGGAAGGATACGCTAATATGCTCGATGGCGAAGACGTTCTGAACTGGTGGCAGCGCAACGCAGGCGCTAACGTCACAGGCACGTCTCTGGGCATCGAGGCCATCGCTGAGTTTCAGACGCTGACCGGCACTTACAGCGCTGAGTACGCCGGCAATGGTGGGGCGATCAATGCGGTAACCAAGTCGGGCACGAACGACTTTCATGGGTCGGCCTACGAGTTCTTCCGCAACAGCGATCTCGATTCGCGCGGCTTCTTCGATGCCGGCTCTCCGCCTCCATTCCGGAGAAATCAGTTCGGGGCAAGTCTGGGCGGGCCGATCGTGAAGAACAAGGTGTTCTTCTTTGCGAACTACGAAGGAATTCAGCAGGTGCTGGATACGACCAACGTCAATGATGTGCCGAGCGCCGCGGTTCATCAGGGGATTGTCAATAACACAGCCTGCACGTCGGCGAGTCCGTGCGCCATCAATCCGGCTTCCGCCGCAATGTTGTCGCTGTTTCCGCTTCCAAACGGGCCGATGCTGAACCCCGATGTGGGCATTTACAACTTTGTCGGTTCGCAGAACTCGCCTGAGAATTTCGGCGTGACCCGCATCGACTGGAACATTTCCACCAAAGACGCCATGTTCGGACGCTACGAGATCGACTATGGCAACAGGACGACTTTCGGCGGGCTGGGGCTTTGGCCAACCTACGACATCACCCACAACAACTTTCTAACGCTGGGCGAACGCCACATCTTCTCGCCGGCCATGGTCAATCAGTTCACCGTCTCGTACTCGCGTCCCGTGACCTCAGAAACCCAGCCGGCGGAACACTCTGCGCTCCAACTCTTTACGCCCGGGCGCGAGGATGCCTTCGTCGCATTTCCGGAGGGCATTTCCGCTCTGGGGGCGGCATTCATCAATCCTTTCCAATATCTTCAGAATAAGTTCACGGAAAAGGATGACCTGACCTGGACCAAGGGGTCGCATACTCTGCACATTGGCGGCATGTTCCAGCGGCAGCAGCTCAATCCGACCGCATACACTTACTGGAACGGCTTCTACCTGTTCCTGAGTCTTCCGAGTTTCTACGCCGGCAATCCATTCTCATTTACTGGCGCCCCGAACGGCGGGACGAATGCGTATCGCGCCGAACGTTATATCGCAGTCCAGCCCTATATACAGGACGACTGGAAAATTACGAACAGACTGACGCTCAATTTTGGCTTGCGCTATGACTGGGAGTCCAACCCGATCGAGAATCACAACAACTTCTTTAACGCTGTGGGACCGCCTTTCGGAACGAACTTCCAGAATGTGCCACACGCTTATGTGAGCAACCCGGCAAACTTCAACTTCGATCCGCGAGTTGGCCTGGCATGGGATGTGTTCGGCGATCACAAGACTTCTCTTCGCGCAGGTTTCGGCATTTTCCACGATCCCTTCACGACGTACACGTTCTCGTCCGCCTATACCTCCAACCCGCCATACCTGACTGAGAACCAGATTTTTGGCTTCGCTCCGGATCCGTGCTGGCCCACGCCTCTTCAGGCGGGTTGTGGACAGCCCGGCCTTCTGAGCCAGACAAACGGGACTTATTACGGAACTCACAAGACTCCGTATTCGATGGAATACACAATCAGCGTCGAGCGTGAACTCCCGGGCGGCAATCTTCTGACTGTGGGCTATCAGGGAACACGTGGGGTTCATCTTCTGGCTTTCCACGACTTCAATGCACCGATACCGAATGTAGTCAATGGAGTCGATACCTTTGCGAGCATCTCTAATGGGCTCGGCGTGGAGAACCCCAGGCCCGCTCCAAGCTTCGGCGCCCTGGATATGACTGACACCAGCAGCTACTCCTCTTACAATGCGCTGCAGGTTGGGCTGACGCACCGGTCGGGCAATCTGGTCTACCAGTTCTCGTATACGTATTCGCACTGCATCGACAGCGCGTACACCTATGGCGGCCTTGGTTTCAACAACTCGTCATCCGCGATCACCAACCCTTACGACTGGAACGCGGACAAGGGAAATTGCAGCTTCGATCTTCGCCACAACATTACGTTCAACGCCGTTTACATTTTCCCGTTCAAGGGCAATCGATTGAAGGAAGGCTGGGAATTGACGGGTATTACATCGTGGCACACCGGGGTTCCTTTCTCGCTGAGCGAGGGCGATCAGGCCGATCTGCAGAACAACTTCGACGCCGAACGCCCGAACCTCGTACCTGGATGCAATGTGTACGCGAACCAGAGTCCGACGCAGTGGTATAACCCGCTTTGCTTCGCGGCGTCGCCGTATGGGACGGTCGGCAATCTGGGAAGGAATGTTATGGTCGGGCCGGGATATGCGGATACGGATTTCGGTGTCACTAAAGATACGAAGATTAATGAGCGGTTCAGCCTTCAGTTCAGGGCTGAGCTGTTCAATATCTTCAATCACCCGAACTTCGCGACCCCGGCCGGGGCGGTGTTTAATGCGGGCGTGACTCCTACCCGAACCGTCACGGCCGGACAGATCACAACGCTTGTGGGCAGCGGCGGCATCGCGGGAGTGGCGCGCCAGACGCAGTTCAGCCTTAAGTTGTTGTTTTAGACGCGGGGACCGCTCCCTTACGGTCGCGGCTCGGAAGGGCGAATCGCGAGGGAGCGGTTCATTTGGTAATGGAAAACGCGTACGGCAAATCCGCCCGCCGCGCTTTCGCGATACATGCCAGGCGAATTACCTGTGAAGATGCTTGAGTTCTACTTGGGTCGGGCTCCGTCGCCGCTCGTGTAGTGTTGCAGGTCTTTCTCACCTTCGACGCACGCGTATTCCATCTGTTCGTAGTTCGCGTCCTTGTTCCGGACGAGATCGAACGCAATGGTGAACGGGCGCGTGAAGACTTTGACATCGTCGAGCGTGGCCCGGTACTGGATGGTGTTGGCGTTCTTCATGGTGAAGCGCTCGACAACGTGCAGCACGTCGCTGTGGAAGTTACCCGCCATGTCGAACCAGGTACCTGGGTTCTGATTGGTCACGTCGACAACCAGGGTGTCTGCTTCCCAATGACCGCGTGAGTCACCCTCGAAAAGGCGGATTGCATCGGGTATGTGGGGGCGCCCGTCGAGCGGAATGATTCGGTAGGAGTGAAAAGCCTCGTAGAGAAGCAGCACGCTGTTCTTCGGCTGCAGGATCTGGAAGCCGAAAGGAGTGTACATCTGCCTGGGTACGCCGGACAGATAGCAGTGGGCCTGAGGATCTTCGAACAGGTGGTGCTCAACAAGATCCTTCTTCTTTGCAAGAGCCCAGGGTTGATAGGGGATCTTCCCGTCGGGCGGGTCGACGATAACCCCCTTGCCGGCCGGAACACCGAATTCGGCCGTCTCATGGGTTTCCAGATCGAAGGCGGTGAAGAAATTGGCTGTCTCCCAGTAGCCTTGCATGTCCGGCTTGCCGTCGGGCAGACGCTTGAAAGGCGACGCAGGCTGCGATGTTGAGGCAGCTCCTCGTGTCTGTGCGGAAAGCGCGCCTGGCAATAACAGCAATGCGGCGGCAAGGCCAGCCGAAGCGAGACCCCGGAACGCGTTATTCATGGAGCCCCGGCGCGAATTCTTTGTACACATGACACTCGTACTCATAAAGCTGGGCGTTCTTTTCGGTGTGACGGTAAAGAGGAATCCTGATGGTAAAAGGGCGAGTAAAGGTCCTGGGGTCGTCAATCGTGGCTTCGTAGATCAAGGTATCCGGCGACGTTTTCGTGTAGCGTTCTACAATGTGCATGGCATCGCTATGAAAGTTGCCGGACGGGTCGAGCCATGTTGTCGCGTTGTTGTCGGTGACATCGACAACCAGGGTGTTTCCGACCCACTTGCCGCGTGAGTCGCCCATCCAGAAATCGATGTCCGTCAGGTGCTCGGTTTTCTTCATATGAATCGTCCGGGATGCATGGACGTATTCATAGGTGATAGCCACGAAATCGGGTGTCTGGAAAATCTCAAAGGGGAACGGCATGTAGGTGATCCGGGGAACACCTGGCAAGTAGCACTTATTGATAGGATCTTCCGTCTGCCTGTTCTTGTAGTTGTCTTTCTGTTTGGCCGCGGCTTCGGGGCGATAAGGGATCTTGCCGTCGGGCGGATCGACAATCACACTTTCACCCGCACGAATGCCGGCATCCGCGCTGTGAGCTTCCAGATTGCCCGGAGAGTTCCGTACTTCCCAGATGCCCTGCAGATCTCGTTTGTCATCGGTTTGCTGAGCCGGGGCGAGCGCGATCCCGGTCAGAAGGAGCAACGAGGCTCCGAACCGAATCCAGAATCTCATTGGGTAACCTGTGGCGCTGATTCCGTGGCCGCTTGCTTGCGCGCGCGGCTCAGTAAAAACACGCGGCTCCGTAAAAACACGCGGCTCAGTAAGAACGCAGGCGAAAACGCCTGCTTTACAAAATCGCGATCCACTAGTTCTTCTTATCGCCGCCGACAGGCCCGCCGTCGCCGGTCGCGCCCGTGAAATAGCGCTTACCATCGGGGGTCTGCACGGTGCGGGCATTCAGCGTGTGCGTTCCGTCTTTTGCCATAAAGCCATCGATGACGATTTCGTCGCCGGCCTTCAGGCTGTCTTTGCGCCATCCCTGGCGGTACAGCAT
>Ga0210389_10002802_pt1 | contig 13659 bp, 10 predicted proteins | sample IncBWH28OmetaG_FD_160127 | JGI IMG/M metagenome (GOLD analysis project Ga0210389, IMG submission 160127) | Forest soil microbial communities from Barre Woods Harvard Forest LTER site, Petersham, Massachusetts, United States - Inc-BW-H-28-O ...
CCAGCATCGTGGGCCCCACGGCCCGCTCCATCACGATGTCGCACCCGGAGACGTCGAAAACCTCGGGCACCGGCACGCCCGCCGCGCGGGCCCGCACCATGACCTGGGCCTCGGTGTCTACCCGGCGCGCCTCCCGCCCGTCACGGTACCGGCGCAGCACCCGCCCGTCCCCGACGTCAAAGACGTCCGCGTTCCGCCCCGCCCCGACCAGCGTCCCCGGCATCCCAACGGCCATACCCAGAGTCTGGCACCGGGCAAGCTACGTGTCATTCGCGTTAGCGCCGAGAATCAGGCCCAATTGGGTGCCGAACTCCCGGCGCCAAGCCAGGAAGCTACTGGCCGTGCAGGACCACGCCACGGATGTTCTTGCCCGCCACCAGGTCCGCGTAGCCCTGGTTGACCTGTTCCAGGGAGTACCGCGAGGTCACCAGCTCGTCGAGCTTCAACGTGCCCGCCTGGTAGAGGTCGAGCATCTTGAGGATGTCGCGCTGCGGGTTCCCCGAGCCGAACAGGCTGCCCTTGATCGTCTTCTCGAACAGCGTCAGCACCGCGCCGGACACGTGCACGGTGAGCTTCGCCGGGTTGGCGAGCCCGGTGACGACCACCACGCCGCCCTTGCCGATCACGTCGAACGCGGCGGAGACGACCTCCTCGTCCACGACGCCGACCGTGACCAGGGCCTTGTCCGCGCCCTGGCCGCGGGTCATCTCGACGACGGCGGCCTGCGCCTCACCCGCGGAGGAAAACGCGTGCGTGGCGCCGAACTGGAGCGCCGTCGACCGCTTGAACTCCAGCGGGTCCACCACGACCACGTTCCTCGCCCCGGCGTGCGCGGCGCCCTGCACCGCGTTGATCCCGATCCCGCCGATGCCGTAGATCACGACGGTGTCCCCGGCCCGCACGTCCCCCGCGTACACCGCCGTGCCCCAGCCGGTCGGCACGCCGCACCCGACGAGCACCGCCGTCTCCAGGGACAGCGAAGGGTCGACCTTCACCACCGAGTGCTGCGAGATCGTGGAGTACTCGGCGAACGTGCCGAGCATGCACATCTGCCCGTAATCGGTACCGCCGGAGTGGAACCGGAACGAGCCGTCGGGGAACGACCCCACGAGGATCGTGGCCCCCATGTCACACAAGCTTGACCGTCCGGTCGCGCAGTAGCGGCAGACGCCGCAGTTCGGGATGAACGAGCACACGACGTGGTCTCCCGGGGCCACCTTCGTCACGCCGGGCCCGACCTCCTCGATGATCCCGGCGCCCTCGTGCCCGCCGACGATCGGGAACCGCGGCGGCAGGTCACCGTCGGTCAGGTGCAGGTCGGAGTGGCACAGTCCGGCGGCGACGTACCGGATGAGCACCTCGCCGGGACCCGGCCCGTCCAGGTCGAGTTCGGTGATCTCGAACGGGGTCTTGACGTCCTGCAGTACCGCGGCCTTGACCTTCATCGCGGGCCAACCTCCTTGTTCGCCTGACACGGGCCTGCCGAGCATTGTCCCAGCGTAACCGCTCGGTAACTGTCTCAAAGTGAGATGCCGGCGCGCGCATCCGCCCGCTCAGACGTGAGTATCCGCCAGCGACAGCGGCTGACTCTCCACGCATCCGCCGCAGCCACCGGTGGATGCGCCGTCCGGTGTGAACTGCCACCCTGGTGCCATGACACCTGAGCCCGCGGGCCATCGAGCAGGCCGCATGACGTTCACCCCGGCCAGGACGAAGCTGCTCGTGTCCCTCGGCGCGGCGATCGCCGTGGGCGGGGCCGCCGGGGCTGCGGGCGCGGGCCGGGCGGCGCCGATGATCGGGTGGGACATCCTGGCCCTGACCTACTGCGGTTGGGTGTGGTCCACCGTGTGGCGGATGGACGCGGAGGCGACGGCGAGCCATGCCACGCGGGAGGAACCCAGCCGCGACCAGGCCGACCTGGTGCTGCTCGGCGCGGCGATCGCCAGTCTGGCCGCCGTGGGGGCGGAGCTGTTCGGCGCCAGCGGTGCCCCGGGGAACCTGAAGTACATCTACGCAGGCCTCGCGCTCGTCTCCGTGTTCGTGTCCTGGACCCTCGTCCACACGGTGTTCACCCTGAAATACGCCAGGCTGTACTACTCAGACGCGCCAGGGGGCATCGACTTCAACGGGTCAGGCCGGCCCGACTACGCTGACTTCGCCTACCTGGCCTTCACGATCGGGATGACGTTCCAGGTCTCTGACACCAACATCGAGACCAAGCTGATCAGGCGGACGGCACTGCGTCACGCGTGGCTGTCGTTCCCGCTCGGCGCGGTGATCATCGCCGCGTGCATCAACCTCGTATCCGGACTGGCCAAATGACCTGGGCGGGCTCAGGCGAGATTCAGGTACGGATCACCGTCCGTGCCTGGCGCGAGGTCAAGGGTGACGGAGTATTCGTACCGGTCGCCGCGGTACCAGGAGCGGACGTACTCCATGGGGCGGCCCGCGTCATCGTGCACGATCCGCTCGACGAAAAGCACCGGGGCGCCGATTTCGACGTCAATCTGCGAGCACACGTCAAGGTCGGCGAGCTGTGCCCTGATCGCCTGCGTCGCGTTACTCAGCACAATCCCGCCGTCTATGAGCAGTTCCATCAGCGCCTTCTTGCGCAACCCGGCGGCCGTGATTTTCTTGCCCGCATCCGGCGGCAGATACGTGATGGTGAGCGCGAATGGCTGGCCGTCCATCGTCCTGGTCCGCTTGACGATCGTGCCAACCGGCTTATCGAGCTGAAGTGCCTCGGCGATCGGCAACGGGAGCTGCGCGTTATGGGTCAGTTCCATGTTCCGGGTCTTCGCCCGGTTCGACTCGCGGATGAGATCGCCGAGTGACCCGCGGAAACGCTGCTGCAAGACGTGCTTGTCCCGTGCCTCCACGAAAGTGCCGCGGCCCTGCCGGCGCACGACGCGTCCTTCCATCACCAGCTCGCCGACGGCCTGCCTAATCGTGGCCCGGCTTACCTCGAATTCGGCGGCCAGCTCGTCTTCGGCAAGCAGCCTGCCGCCAACGGGATAGATTCCGTCTTCGATTCGCTGCCGGAGAATACCCGCTACCTGGTGGTACAGCGGAAGCGCTTGCGCATTGTCGATCACCGGATTACCTTATGGCTCCCTGGGCGCCTGTAACGGTGAAAATCCGGCACTTTCGCCCCCGTGGTTGACGTTTTTGGTCATCCTACGGCAGTTATCTCCCGGCATCGAGTTCTTACGAATCGAGGCCAAGTTCGCGGGCGATGAGCATGCGCTGCACCTCCGAGGTGCCCTCACCGATCTCCAGGATCTTCGCGTCACGGTAGAACCGGCCGACGGCGAACTCGTTCATGAACCCGTACCCGCCGAAGATCTGCGTCGCGTCCCGCGCGTTATCCATCGCCGCGTTGGAGGCGGTCAGCTTCGCGATCGCCGCCTCTTTCTTGAACGGCTCGCCGGCCAGCATCTTGGCCGCGGCGTGCCACCAGGCGAGCCGCGCGTTATGGGTGCGGACCTCCATGTCGGCGATCTTGAACTGCAGCGCCTGGAACCTGCCGATCGGGCCGCCGAACGCGGTCCTTTCCCTGACATAGGCCAGCGACTCATCCACGCACCCCTGGGCGAGGCCGGTGGAGAGCGCCGCGATCGCGACCCGTCCCTCGTCCAGCGTGCGCAGGAACTGGGCATAGCCGCGCCCGCGCTCGCCGAGCAGGTTCGCCTCAGGCACCCGGCAGCCTGAGAACGAGAGCTCGTGCGTGTCGGAAGCACACCAGCCGACCTTGGAGTACTTCGGCGCGACGGTGAACCCTGGCGTCCCCGCGGGCACCAGGATCGTGGAGATCTCCGGCTTGCCGTCCTGCCTGGTGCCGGTGACGGCGGCGACGCCGACCACGGCGGTGATCGAGGTGCCCGAGTTGGTGATGAACGACTTCGACCCGTCGATCACCCACTCCCCGCCGTCAAGCCGGGCCCGCGTCTTCATCGCCCCGGCCACGTCGGTGCCGCCGCCCGGCTCGGTCAGCCCGAACGCGCTGAGCGTCTCGCCCGCGCAGAGGGCGGGCAGCCACTCCCGCTGCTGCGCCTCGGTGCCGAACCGGTAGATCGGCATGATGCCGAGCCCCACGCCGGCCTCAAGGGTGATAGCGACCGAGGAGTCCACCCTGGCGAGTTCTTCAAGCGCGAGGCAGAGCGCGAAGTAGTCGCCGCCCATGCCGCCGTACTCCTCGGGCACCGGCAGCCCGAACAGGCCCATCCGCCCCATCTGCGCGACGATGTCGTAGGGGAACTCACCGCGCTCATACAACTCACCGATAACCGGCGCGACGGCGTCGCGGGCGAACTCCTCGACGCTCTTACGCAGGTCCTCGTGCTCTTCATCCAGCTTGTAGCCAAGCATCAGCCGTAACTCCCGTCGCTCTCCCCGGCCCGCCTGTTCCCGCCGGGCCTATTCGCCTCTTGCTCAAATCGTCCCCGTGTGTCGTTGAGCCGGCCACAGCCGGCCCAACGCCACACGGGGAACCGAGCCGGACGCGCAACTACGCATCTTGGCTCCCGGCGGCCTCGATGACGGCCAGCGTTTCGTCCATCCGGACCTGCTGGCCGGCCTTCGCGGTCAGTTCGCTGACGACACCGTTCATCGGCGCCGTCACCGTGTGCTCCATCTTCATCGCCTCGACCACGAGCACCGGCTGCCCCGCGGTCACCGTGTCTCCCACGGTCACGTGCACGGCCAGGATCGTGCCAGGCATGGGGGAGCGGACGCTCCCGTCGGCGCTCCCGGCCCGCGCGCCGCGCAGCGCGGGCGGCGGCGCCTCGCCGATCGCCCAGGCGGCGCCGTCCCGCCCCAGCCACGTGACCGGCCCGTCGGCCGCGTACGCGAACCGAACGGTCCGCCCGCCGTACGTGAGCACCAGGTCCGAGCCCTGGCCGCCGTCGCCGGCCGCGCCGCCGTTGCCCGCGAGCCAGTCGGCCGCCGCGACGTCGCCGCCCGGCCGGTACGCCGGGTGGAGGGACGCGCGCACCGCGACCGGCTCGCCGTCGCCGACCGCGACCTCCGCGCCGGCCGACGCCAGCCCGCGCACCCGGACCTCGACGACCGGGTCGGCCCCGTGCGACGACCCGGGCGACAGCCGGAAGCTCGTCCAGGCCCGCTCGCCCGGCCGCCATCCGTCAGGAATGTCCCAGGGGTTGGTCACCGGCCCGGCGGGCTCAAGCGCGAGCGCCCGCGCCAGCGCGGCCGCCGCCAGCGCCTGCCCGAGAGCGGCATTTCCTGACATGTCTGGCCGCGAACGCTCCGGTTCGCCATCGGGTGACCCGATCCGCCGCTCGACCAGCCCCGTGTCGAGGCGCCCGGCGATGACGTCCGGGTCGCTGAGCAAGTCGCGCAGGAACGCCACGTTCGTGCCCACGCCGAGCACCACGGTCGAGGCCAGCGCCGCGTCAAGGCGCCGCAGCGCGGTCGACCGGTCCGGCCCCCACGCCGCCACCTTCGCCAGCATCGGGTCGTAGTCGCTGGTCACCGCCACCCCGGGGGCGAGCGCCGAGTCCACCCGCACCCCGGCACCCGCGGGCGAGCGCACCGCGACCACCACGCCGCCAGTCGGCAGGAACCCGCGGGACGGGTCCTCCGCGTACACCCGCGCCTCGACGGCATGACCGTTCATCGACGCGAAGGAGCCGCCGTCAAACGGCAACGGCTCGCCCGCCGCCACCCGCAGCTGCCACTCGACCAGGTCAAGCCCGTAGACAAGCTCGGTCACCGGGTGCTCCACCTGGAGCCGCGTGTTCATCTCCATGAAGAAGAAGTCGTCGGGCGCCTCCCCCGCGACGATGAACTCCACCGTCCCCGCGCCGACGTACCCGACGGACCTGGCCGCCGACACGGCGGCGGCGCCCATCGCGGACCGCTGCGCCGCGGTGAGCAGCGGCGACGGCGCCTCCTCGATGATCTTCTGGTGCCGTCGCTGCAGCGAGCACTCGCGCTCCCCGAGATGGATCACCCCGCCGTGCGCGTCCGCGAGCACCTGGATCTCGATGTGCCGCGGCCTCGGCAGGTACCGCTCGACGAGCAGCGTCCCGTCGCCGAAGGCCGCGACCGCCGTCCGGCGCGCCGACTCAAGCGCCGCAGGCATCTCGGCCAAGGACGAGACAACCCGCATGCCCTTTCCGCCGCCGCCGGCCGACGGCTTGATGAGGACAGGGAACCACCCCTCGTTCAGACTGCCAATGAGCTCTTCGTCCGGCATCCCGGCCGCGCCGGCCCCGGGCACCACCGGCACCCCGGCGGCGGACACCACGGCCTTGGCGGCGATCTTGTCGCCCATCGCGAGAATCGCGGCAGGCGGCGGGCCGACGAACACCAGCCCCGCGTCCAGGCAGGCCTGCGCGAACCGCGCGTTCTCGGCGAGGAACCCGTAACCGGGATGCACCGCCTCGGCGCCGCAAGAAACCGCCGCCGCCACGATCCGGTCGATGTTCAGGTAGCTATCGCTCGCCGCGGCCTTCCCGATCCACAGCGCCTCGTCGGCCGCCCGCACGTGCAGGGCCGCCGCGTCGGCGTCGCTGTAGACCGCCACGCTCGCGATGCCGAGCGCCCGCAGCGTCCGGATGACCCGGACCGCGATCTCGCCCCGGTTGGCGACAAGGACCTTGGAAAACACGAGCTCTTTCATCCTCCCTTGCCCTGCAGAGATTATGAACCGATAGCGTGAGGATTAAAGGGCTCGCAGAGAGCCCCTCACATCCGGAACACGCCGTAGCCGACGGGGGAGAGCGGCGCGTTGGCCGCCGCCGACAGGGAAAGCCCGAGCACCCGCCGGGTGTCCGCGGGGTCGATCACCCCGTCGTCCCACAGCCGCGCCGTCGAGTAGTACGGGTTGCCCTCCGACTCGTACTGGTCCCTGATGGGCCGCTTGAACGCCTCTTCCTCCGCCGCCGACCAAGGGTCGCCGCTGGCCGAGAGCTGGTCGCTCCGCACGGTCGCGAGCACCGAGGCGGCCTGCTCGCCGCCCATCACCGAGATCCGCGCGTTCGGCCACATGAACAGGAACCGCGGCGAGTACGCGCGCCCGCACATCGCATAGTTCCCCGCGCCGAAGGATCCGCCGATGACCACGGTCAGCTTGGGTACCCGCGCGCAGGCCACCGCGGTGACCATCTTCGCCCCGTGCTTGGCGATCCCGCCTGCCTCGTACTGCCGCCCGACCATGAACCCGGTGATGTTCTGCAGGAAGACCAGGGGCACCTGCCGCTGGTCGCACAGCTCGATGAAGTGCGCGCCCTTCAAGGCGGACTCGCTGAACAGGATCCCGTTGTTGGCGACGATCCCCACGGGGTGCCCGTAGATCCTGGCGAACCCGGTCACCAGCGTCGGCCCGTACTCCGCCTTGAACTCGGCGAACCGCGAGCCGTCCACGACCCGCGCGATCACTTCCCGCACGTCATAGGGCGTCCGCAGGTCGGTGGGCACCACGCCGTACAGCGACTCGGCGGCATAGCGCGGCTCCTCGACGGGCGCGACCTCCCAGGGGGCGGCGGCGCGCGGTGCCAGCGTGCCGACGATCGACCGCACCATCCGCAGCGCGTCGAGATCGTCGGCGGCCAAGTGGTCGGTCACCCCGGACACCCGCGCGTGCAGGTCACCGCCGCCGAGGTCCTCGGCCGACACGACCTCCCCGGTAGCGGCCTTCACCAGCGGAGGGCCGCCGAGGAAGATCGTCCCCTGGTCCCGCACGATCACGGCCTCGTCGCTCATCGCGGGCACGTACGCCCCGCCGGCCGTGCACGACCCGAGCACCGCCGCGATCTGCGGGATCCCCTGCGAAGAGAGCTGCGCCTGGTTGTAGAAGATCCGGCCGAAGTGCTCACGGTCAGGGAAGACCGAGTCCTGCAACGGGAGGAACGCGCCGCCCGAGTCGACCAGGTAGACGCACGGCAGGTGGTTGTGCAGCGCGACTTCCTGGGCGCGCAGGTGCTTCTTGACCGTCATCGGGTAATAGGTGCCGCCCTTGACGGTCGCGTCGTTGGCGACGATCACGCACTCGCGGCCGCCGACCCGGCCGACCCCGGTGATAATGCCCGCGGCGGGGGCGTCGCCGTCGTACAGCCCGTCCGCCGCGAGCGGTGACAGCTCGAGGAACGGCGCGCCGGGATCGAGCAGCGCGTGCACGCGGTCGCGGGGGAGCAGCTTGCCGCGGGCGGTATGCCGCTCGCGGGCCCGTTCCGGCCCGCCGCGGCCGACCTCGGCCAGCTTTCGCCTGAGCTCGGCGACCAGCGTGGCGTTCGCCGCGCTGTCGCGGGTGAACGCCGCACTGGCGGCATCCACCCGGCTCCGTAGGACGGGCGCCTCGGGAATCATGCCACCGCTACCTCTCGATGTTAGGCAACAATCGCAGATTAACGATCTAGAGAGGATTATATGTTAACGCACGCTAACTAGAGCGTCTAGTATGGGGGGCATGCGCGCCGCCGGTTCCCGTACGGGCGCCCAGCCGCTCGCGTCGCCTGAGCGCCAGGGCGCGACCCGGGCGCGCAGCAAGAAGCGGCGCGAGGAGATACTGACCGCGGCGGCCGCCTTGTTCGCGCAGCGCGGCTTTCACGGCGTTTCCATCGACGACATCGGGTCGGCCGCCGGCATGTCAGGCCCCGGCATCTACCGGCACTTTCCCAGCAAGGAAGCCGTCCTGTCGCAGATGCTGCTCGACATCAGCGAGCGGCTTCTTGCCGAGGGCGGCCGCCGCGCATCCGCCGCCGCCGACGCGGCCGACGCGCTCGACGCGCTGCTGCGCTGGCACGTTAGCTTCGCGCTCAGCCAGCCCGACCTGATCACCGTGCAGACCAGGGAACTGGCGAACGTGCCGGAGCCCGCACGGCGGCAGATCCGCCGCCTGCAGCGGCTGTACGTGGAGGAGTGGGTCACGGTCCTGAGCGAGCTGTCGCCGCGGGCCGGCCAGTCCGCACTGCGCGCGGCCGTCCACGCGACGTTCGGCCTGCTCAACTCAACACCGCACAGCGCGAGCGACCTGCCCCAAGAGGCCGCTGCCGACCTCCTGTGCACCATGGCCCGCGCCGCCCTCGTCGCGGTCGCGGCCTGAGGGCCGTAACGCGAGCTTCCGGTACGGGTTACCGTCCGGGTCCGGTGCCAGGTCGAGGGTCGCCGCGTACTCAAGCAAGACGTGGGATACTTCAGGCCCCCCGGGGGGCCCGAAGTATCCCACGTCGTTGATCAGCCGGGTCTACTCGCCGTCGGCCCCGCGCTCGTCGCCGTCTCCCGGCTCCGCGTCCCCCTGCTCTCCGCCCGCCGGGCCCAGCCTGCGGGCCGGCGTCTGCTCGAACACGTAGTACACCCCGACCAGCCCGCTCATCAGCAGCGAGGCCGGCGCGCTGAGGTAGGCGACGCCGACGGCCGCCGCGTACGCGAGGTTGCCGATCGTGAACCTGATCAGCGCCGTGCGCGCGGCGGCCCCGGTCAGCGGGACCGCCAGGTGCTTGTGTCGGATGGACCACCAGAACAGCGTGCCGAAGGCCAGCGACATGCCGAGGAAGACCACCTGGTAGATCACCGCCGCGAGCGACGCGTCCGCGCCGCCCTCCCGCAGGTAGGCCGCCATCGTCGCGGTGGCGAACGGGATGGTGACAACGAAGAACAGCATCAGCAGGTTGAGGAACAGCATGGCCCGGTCGACGTGGGCGAAGTTCCTGACCAGGTTGTGGTGGTTGACCCAGATGATCCCGATGGCCAGGAAGCTGACGACGTAGGCGGCGAACGACGGCCAGTGGCTGGCGAGCTGCTGCCCCAGTGCCCCGCGCCCGGGCTCAGGTACGGCCAGACCAATCACGAGCAGCGTGATGGCGACGGCGAAAACGCCGTCGCTGAACGCCTCTAGCCGTCCGCGGTCCATCCGACCTCCCGGTGCAGAGCGTACTGGAGCGGGTTCCGCTACCTTCCCCAGGCGCAGGCGCCGCGTGAGCAGCCCTCGACAACGACCGAATGAAACTCTAGAAATAGATCTTGCTTGACCTTAGCGGGCAGGGGCGCTCGCGAGCCTTGTGGTCAATGACGATCGGAAAGAGGCGCGACATGACCAGCGGTCTTCTGCACGGGCAACTCGACGCACGGTTCGAGCCACTGCGTGACGTCCTCGAGGACAGCCTCGGCTCGGTCGCCGACTGCGGGCTGTCGCTGGTGGTGGACGTCGACGGGCGGACGGCGGTCGACGTGTACGGCGGCTTCGCGGACGAGGCGCGGACCCGCCCGTGGGAGCGGGACACGATCGTGAACGTCTGGTCGACGACCAAGACGGTGACGAGCCTGGCCGTCCTCATGCTCGCGGACCGCGGCCTGGTGGACCTGGATGCCCCGGTGGCGCGGTACTGGCCGGAATTCGCCGCTCAGGGGAAGGAAGACGTCCTCGTCAGGCACCTGATGAGCCATACCTCGGGCGTGGCCGGCTGGGACACACCGTTCGCGTTCGAGGACATGTACGACCTGGAGCGCTCGACGGCGGCGCTCGCCGCCCAGGCGCCCTGGTGGGAGCCGGGGACCGCGTCCGGCTACCACGCGCTCAGCTTCGGCCATCTCCTCGGCGAGATCGTCCGGCGGGTGACAGGGAAGAGCCTGACGCGCTTCGTCGACGAGGAGATCGCCGGCCCGCTTGACGCGGACTTCCAGATCGGGGCGCGGCAGGCTGACTGGGACCGGTGCGCCGAGATCATCCCGCCGCCGCCGCTCCCGTTCGACCTGGCCAGCCTCGACCCCGCCAGTGTCCTGGTCAAGGTCGCGACCGGCCCGGCGGCCAACGCGACCGCGCCCAACACGGCGCCTTGGCGGCGGGCGGAGATCGGCGCGGCCAACGGCCACGGGAACGCGCGCTCCGTTGCGCGCGTCATGTCGGTTCTCGCGCTCGGCGGCACGGTTGGCGGAGTGCGCCTGCTGTCGCCCGCCACGATCGAGCACGTCTTCCGTGAGCAGGCGCACGGCATAGACCTGTTCCTCGGGGTGCCGATCCGCTTCGGCATCGGCTACGGGCTTCCCGAGCCTGTCGGGGTTCGCTTTGTGCCCGAGGGAAGGGTGTGCTTCTGGGGCGGCTGGGGCGGGTCCTTGATCATCATGGATCTGGACCGTCGCACGACCATCTCCTACATGATGAACAAGATGCAGCCGGGCCTCGTGGGCTCTGACATCGCGGCCGGCTACCTCAAGGTCATCTACGAACTGCTCGGCTAGCCGGCGGCGCCGCCGCCGGGGCGGGCGCATGCGCCGCCGCGCGCGTAGCGGTAACGTTCACACATGACCACGACCACGGCGGCGCCATTTGGCCGGCTGATGACGGCCATGATCACTCCGATGACCCCGGACGGCGCGGTCGACTACGACGGGGCGGCCAGGCTGGCCGCCTACCTCGTGGATGACATGCGCAACGAGGGTCTCGTCGTCAACGGCACCACCGGCGAGGCGCCGACGACAACCGACGAGGAGAAAGCGCGACTGGTTAAGGCGGTCCGTGAGGCGGTGGGCGACCGGGCGACGGTCGTCGCCGGCGTCGGGACCAACATCACCGCGCACAGCGTCGAGCTCGCCAGGCAGGCGGAGAAGGCCGGCGCGCACGGCCTGCTGGTCGTCACCCCGTACTACAACAAGCCCGCACAGGATGCCCTGGCCGCGCACTTCACCGCGATCGCCGACGCGACCCACCTGCCGGCGCTCATCTACGACATCCCGAGCAGGACCGGGACCGCCGTGGCGACCGACACCCTGATCAGGCTCGCGCAGCACCGGAGGATCGTGGGCGTCAAGGACGCCAAGGGCGACCTCGCGGCGACCTCGCAGGTCCTCGCCCGCTCCGATCTCGCGTACTACTCGGGCGACGACCCGATGAACCTGCCGCTGTGGTCGGTGGGCGCGGTCGGCTGCATCAGCGTGACCGGGCACGTGGTCGGCGACCGCGTCCACGCGATGCTCGAGGCGTTCACCGCCGGACGGAACGCGGAAGCCGCCAGGCTGCACCGGTCCATGCTCCCGGTCAACGTCGGCCTGTTCCGCAACCAGGCGGCGGTCCTGACCAAGGCCGCGATGGACCTGCTCGGCCTGCCGGGCGGCGGGGTGCGCGGCCCGCTGCTCCCGGCGAGCGACGCCGAGCGGCACACGCTAAGAGAAGACCTGACCGCAGGCGGCGTTCTGCTGCCGCAAAATACCGCTAACGGAGCTGCTCGGTGAGTTTTCCGCATCCTGACCTGAACCCGCCGCCGGCCCTGCCGAGCAACGGCCTGCGCGTCATCGCGCTCGGCGGGCTCGGTGAGATCGGCCGGAACATGACCGTCTTCGAGTACCTCGGGCGGCTGCTCATCGTCGACTGCGGCGTCCTGTTCCCCGAGCCTGACCAGCCGGGTGTCGACCTGATCCTGCCGGACTTCCGCTACCTGGAAGACCGGCTCGATGACGTAGAGGCGCTCGTACTCACGCACGCCCACGAGGACCACATCGGCGCGGTGCCCTACCTGCTCCGCGAGCGCCGCGACATCCCCCTCATCGGGTCCAAGCTGACGCTTGCCCTGATGAAGTCAAAGCTCACCGAGCACCGCCTGACCCCGGAAGTCATGGAGGTGAAGGAGGGAACCGAGCATACGTTCGGACCCTTCGATCTTGAGTTTTTCGCGGTGAACCACTCGATCCCCGACGCGCTCGCCGTGGCGATCAAGACCCCGGCGGGCGTCGTGCTGCACACCGGCGACTTCAAGATGGACCAGCTGCCGCTCGACGGGCGGCTGACCGACCTGGCCGGGTTCGCGCGGCTCGGCGGCGAGGGCGTCGACCTGCTGCTCTCCGACTCGACCAACGCCGAGGTCCCCGGCATCGTGCGGTCGGAGCGTGACATCGCGCCGGTGCTCGATGAGGTGTTCGCCAACGCCGACCAGCGGATCATCGTGGCGTGCTTCGCCTCGCACGTGCACCGCGTGCAGCAGGTGCTCGACACGGCGGCGAAGCACCGCAGGAAGGTCGCCTTCGTCGGCCGGTCCATGGTCCGCAACATGGGCGTCGCCCGCGAGCTCGGCTACCTGCACGTGCCCGGCGGGCTGCTCATCGACTTGCGCGACGCCGAGGAGATGCCGCCGGGCGAGGTTGTGCTGATCTCCACCGGCTCGCAGGGCGAGCCGATGTCCGCGCTGTCCCGGATGGCGGGCCGCGACCACCCGATCCGCATCGCCGCCGGCGACACGGTCATCCTGGCGTCGTCGCTCATCCCCGGCAACGAGACCGCCGTCTACCGGGTGATCAACGGGCTGACCAGGCTGGGCGCGCGGGTCGTGCACAAGGAGTCGTCGCTGGTCCACGTCAGCGGGCACGCGCCGGCCGGCGAGCTGCTCTACCTGCTCAACCTGGTCAAGCCGCGCAACGTCATGCCGGTGCACGGCGAGTGGCGGCATCTGAGGGCGCACGCGCGGCTCGCGTCGCTCACCGGGGTGCCAGGCGACCGGATCGTGATCGCCGAGGACGGCATGGTCGTCGACCTGATCGACGGGAAGGCCGCCATCAGCGGCGCGGTGGACGTCGGCTACGTGTACGTGGACGGGCTCACCGTGGGCGAGGTGACCGAGTCGCAGCTCAAGGACCGGCGCATACTCGGCGACGAGGGGTTCATCTCGGTGATCATGGTCCTCGACTCGTCCACCGGCAAGATCGTCGGCGGCC